>Ga0068857_100005619_pt1 | contig 10720 bp, 7 predicted proteins | sample KBSCornC72_FD_66591 | JGI IMG/M metagenome (GOLD analysis project Ga0068857, IMG submission 66591) | Corn rhizosphere microbial communities from Kellogg Biological Station, Michigan, USA - KBS Corn C7-2 | ecosystem: Host-associated > Plants > Roots > Rhizosphere > Soil ...
AAGCAGCATCTATTTGAAGCCGACTTTAAATTTACTGGAGGACAGATTCAAACTAAATGAATATTTAAGAAAACCGTTTAGAGATAAACTAAAGGCAAAGATTGACAAAGTAATATCTCACGCAATTTCTTTAGAGCAGTTCAAAAATGAATTAAAAAAAGCTGACGTTTCTGTCGTCATCAGGCAAAATGGTGACGGCAGAGTTTACGGGGTAAGTTATATTGACCATCCCAATAAGGCGATATTTAATGGCAGCGACCTTGGCAAAAATTATAGTGCTGCTGCTATCCTTAATGCCTTACAATACAGGACTACCGGCAATGCCACCTCTTCAGTTGAACAGTTTTCGGAAAAGGCTGAGGTGCCAAGGACGGGCAGTAATCAGAAAATTATCCAAAGTCATTCAACTAACTTATTGGATGACCTATTAAATCATTACGATGCAAATGCAAATTTGCCCAGTCAGTTTGGACCAAGGAAGAAAAAGAAAAAACGAAGGAATTTAAATCCTTAAAAATAAAATATGCAGACCGGAGAAAACGAACAGGCATTGAGAAAGATTATAGATTTTACAAGGTTCTTGGGAATCCTTGTTTTAATTCTTCACTTCTATTTTAGTTGTTACGGTGCGTTTAACCTGCTGCACTTTACGTACCCTGTTGTTGATAAGGTATTGGCCAATATTTACAGGCTATCTATTTTTAAAAGCATGTTGATTGTAAAATCAGTCGCACTTGCCTTTCTTATTATTTCACTGATCGGAACTAAAGGAAAAAAGGCAGAGAACATTAAATTCTCAACCGCCGTGATTTATACATTATTGGGACTTTTCCTATATTTTATTAGCGGCATAGCTTTTGAAATTCGGCTATCTTACTTCTTAATCGCTGCAAGTTATATCTCAGTAACGACCATCGGTTTTTTGCTTTTTCTTTCCGGTGTAAGTATGATGTACCGGATTATCAATGTTAATTTAAGCAAGGATATCTTTAATGATGAAAACGAAACCTTTCCCCAGGAAGAGCGAAAGCTTGAAAATGAATATTCAATAAATCTCCCGGCACGCTATCAATTGAAAGGAAAGGAGCGGAATAGCTGGATCAACATCATCAACCCTTTTAGAAGTACCCTGGTCTGCGGCAGTCCCGGCGCAGGAAAGTCATACTTTGTGATTCGCCATATTATCACACAGCATATAAAAAAGGGATTCACCATGTTCTTGTATGACTTCAAATATGACGACCTGACAAAAATCGCTTACAATACATTATTGAATCATAATCGGCAATACGCTATTAAACCTAAGTTTTATGTGATAAATTTTGAAGATCTGTCACGATCTCATCGTTGTAATCCGCTCGAACCGGCTGCTATGCTGGACATTACAGATGCAATGGAATCGTCGAGGACTTTTATGTTAGGTCTGAACCGGGAATGGGTGAAAAAACAAGGTGATTTTTTCGTCGAATCCCCAATCAATTTTGTCACTGCGCTAATCTGGTTTTTAAGAAAGTACAAAGATGGCATTTATTGCACCCTGCCTCATGCGATTGAGCTGGCACAAGTGGAATATAAATATTTATTTGCGTTGTTAAAGACCGAACCGGAAATTGAGGTTTTAATTAATCCCTTTATCTCCGCCTGGCAAAATGAAGCCTACGACCAACTGGAAGGCCAGATAGCCAGCGCAAAGATCAGCATGGCAAGGTTGGTATCTCCTTCGTTATATTATGTGTTGTCGGGGAGTGATTTTACACTGGACATCAATAATCCAGCGGAACCCAAAATTGTGTGTATGGGGAATAATCCGCAGAAAATAATGGTGTACGGAGCGGTACTGTCATTATATGTAAACCGGCTGCTAAAAATCATCAACCAAAAAGGGAAACTAAAAAGCAGCCTGATCTTTGATGAATACCCCACCCTGGTCGCCGATCTGATCCCCACGATTTCTACCGGCAGAAGTAATTTGATAAGTTGCTCGTTAGGAATACAGGACGCCAGTCAATTACGTAAAGATTATGGCAAAGAACAAGCTGATGTTATCATGAGTATCGTTGGCAATATAGTTGCCGGGCAAGTTACCGGCGATTCCGCTAAACAACTAAGTGAACGTTTTGGAAAGATTATGCAGGAACGGCAGAGTATTACGATTAATAGCCAGGATACTTCCGTCAGCAAATCGACTCAATTAGATTTTGCAGTTCCAGCATCAAAGATTGCTACATTATCTTCCGGAGAATTTGTAGGCTTAGTAGCTGATGATCCCGATAATAAGATCGACCTAAAAGTATTTCATAATGAAATTATAAATGACCACCAAAGCATTAAGAATGAAGAGGGGGCTTATAGGGAATTGCCAATTATAAGACAAATTGATAGCGATATGATTATGGCTAATTACCTTACCATAAAAAAAGACATTGAGTTAATTATCACAACGGAGTTATCGCCGAAGGAGGCCGTAAACAATTAATTTACATGTTGAGGAGTAAAGGGTAATAGCTTTTTAATAAAAACGACACGATTAAATACTTTTAAACCCTTCATGTTTCATTTCTTAATAGGCAATCACGCTATTAATCCATAATTAAACACCTATTTAGTTACAACCCTTTTGTAACTGTTTTGACTATAGCTATTGTAGTTCCTTTGATTTAAATAATTCATCGATTTAACCAATTGCCTGAATTTTGGTAATTTAAAGAAAGGAGCTTAGTGACAAACAGGAAATATCAGGATTGCAGGTTACGTACCTGCGGTAACGGAGGTTACCTATTAATTAAAGATGGACAATCCTAAATTCCTATGGAAAGTGTAATTACAAACAGATTGAGATTTCTTGTTTCAGAGCAAACAAGAGAAAGGACAATAATTGTCATACGGTGGGTTTGCATGGCCTTATTCGTATATACCGCTTACGCCAAAATAATTGATCACGACCGTTTTTTAAAAGGTCTGACAAGAGTGCATCTCATTAGTGGCTTTGCAGTAGTTATTTCTTTTTTGGTTCCGTTAACGGAAATCATTATCGCTTTGCTTTTACTAATTCCTAAAACATCAAAATGGGGATTATATAGCTTCACAACATTAATGTTAATATTTACTGGCTACATAATCAGCGCTCTGATATGGGAAAAAAAACTTCCATGTCATTGCGGAGGTGCCATCGAAAAACTAAGCTGGTCGCAACATATATGGTTTAATATCGCATTTATAGCGTTAGCCATTTTTGCGCTCTGGCTCAATAAATTAAATACATCTTTTAAAAAATGAAAAAATGAAAAATTTTAAGCAAATAGCCTTTGGCGCAATGATTTGCGCGTTGGCAATGGGGTTCAGTTCATTTACAAGTGCTACTAAAATGGCAGCTGGTGACGTGTATGCAAATAAGGATGATTCCGGTACTTATAACAAACTTGCCAACCCCTATACTCCTGCCGATTGTGCAAGCGACACACCAGTTTGCGCATATTTTGTGACTGCTGCCGGTGCCACCCACGTTTCCGGCGCTACGCTCAGTGCCTCGCAAATATCCACCGATCTATCACACGGGTGGATTTCTTCGGAAGGAACTAATGGACTATATTCAGGGAATTAAGTTCAAAAGAGGAGGCTGTCTCAAAAGTGAGGCGGCCTCTTTTTTATTTAAGGCGATTTCCGTAACTTAAAGGCATGGGAGGAAAAGTAGTCTTTAAGCCATATGACCCTGACCAGTTGACTCTATTACCTTATAAACTGGAGGAGTTAGTACCGGTAGGGCATCCGGTACGTATCGTTAAACAAGTAGTTGATGAGGTAGACGTAAAGCCGATCAACCGTAAGTATAAAGGCGGGGGCGCCTCGAGTTTTCACCCGCGGCTGATGCTGAAATTACTGGTGTACGGTTACCTGACCAATACCTATTCGAGCCGCAAACTGGAAGAACAGGCACAGCAGAATGTCCACTTCATGTGGCTCCTGGGAATGAAGAAGCCCGACCACAATACCATTAACCGTTTCCGGAGCGAAAAGCTTTCTGGGGTCTTACAGCAGATCTTCTCACAGATCGTACAGTTACTGGCCGCCGAAGGTATTGTTTCGCTGAAAGAAGCCGTGTTCACCGACGGGACAAAGATCGAATCGGTAGCAAACAAATACACTTTTGTGTGGGGCAAAAGCATCCTGAAAAACAAAGACCGCATAAAGACGCAGTTGGATGAGTTGTGGCAGTATGCCCAGGATATTGCCAAAGAAGAACTGAAAGATACCGCGCCGTTGGAATATGACCAAATCAATCCGCAGAAGGTAAAGGAAACGATCTCCAGGATCAATGCCGCCCTGGAGGATAAAGAAGAAGTAAGCGCAAAAGTAAAGCAGAAGCTGAAATACGCCGGGAAACACTGGCCGGAGAACTTCAGCAAATACGATGAGCAGGAAAAGTTGCTGGGTAACCGTAACAGCTATTCCAAAACAGATACCGATGCCACTTTCATGCGTATGAAGGAAGACCATATGCTAAACGGACAGCTTAAGCCAGCCTATAACCTGCAAATATCCACACAGAAACAGTTCATTCTTAACTATACGCTACATCAAACTTCTACAGATTATCAGACACTTCCCTCGCACATTGACCAATACGAAACCTTATATCAAATCTTACCTGAAGCGGTTGTAGCTGATGCGGGTTACGGATCGGACGAGAACTACGGGATATTACAGCAAAAAGGGATCGAAGCTTTTATCAAGTACAATACCTTTGATAAAGAGCAAAAGGATGGCATCAAGGCATTCAGTAACGACAGCCTGCATTATAACGAAGCAGAAAACTACCTGATCTGCCCGATGGGGCAGCGCATGGCGCACATCGGCGACGGGCAAAGAGTGACATCATCGGGCTATATACAGTTGATCAGCCGTTACCAGGCACAGAATTGTAATAACTGCCCAATGCGGGGCGTGTGCCACCAAAGCCCCGGCAACCGGATCGTTGAGGTGAACCACTCCTTGCGAAACCACAAGCAGGCAGCAAAAAAAAGATTGAATACAGAACAGGGCATCAGATACCGAAAGCGAAGGCCCGCCGATGTGGAACCGGTATTCGCAAACCTGAAGCATAATCACGGCTTCAGGCGTTTCCTGCTGAAAGGAATGTCCAAAACCGAGGTCGAAATAGGTTTATTATCTATCGCACATAACCTCAGAAAATGGAAAGCCTAAGCTTTTCGTTCCTTTTTCCTGAAAAACCGATCTTAGCTTCGATAAGAAACGACATATCTCTACAATAGGGCTTCGTTCCCTAATAAATCAATCCAAACACATATTCAATAAAAAACCGCCTCATAATTGCTTATGAGACGGCCTCTTCTTAATTATGGAATCATAGAACTAAAGTGATTTAATTTTCAATGATAGCTTCTTCTCATTCTATTTTATCATATTCAGCCTTTACAGTAAAATTCATATCATTACCTGTAACCTGCCTAACATAAAATAATGTCTTTTTATCTTCAGAAAGACTAAAGGTTTCCACAGATTGATACTGATCGTTTTTCCCATCTTTATTAATAAATTTTTGTATTGCCGTTTCTATCAAAGATTTTCCTTGCGTGGACCATTTAATGGACGCTTCCTTTTTTTTGATTTTAAAATCAGAAATTGTTATGCTGCCATCAAAATTTAATATCTCTTCAGACTTAGTTGAAGAATCCCTAAAGACTATAATTCTATCAATATTTATGGAGCTTTGATTTTGTATGATTTTAAATTCGGCGGCAGCAAAAGACTTAGGCAACGTGCCAAAATCTGACTTTTCCAAATTCACTTTCCAGTCACCGGTAAAGTTCGTCGTTTGTGCCTTTGCGTTAATAACAAGAACAAGACTACATATAAGTATGCAGATCCTAAATGATATAGGTTTAAGCGTTTTTCTTTTCATATGATTATTGTTTAATATTTAAATTTTTATTATTTAGATGGAATACTCCCCGAAAAAGTATTACATAATCTTCTCAGCAATAGCTGCTTCGATCACCCTAACAAACTCTTTGGAAGCTTTATCTGAAAGCGGCCTTGGAGGTTCCGTACTGAAGATTCTCCCGCTCGCCAATACGAAAAGTGTAGGAAAACCTGAAATGGAGTACTTCACAATTAGGGGATCATTAAGACCTCTCCCTGCTGTGTATAAATTAATATCCTTCGGATCGGTGTATTTGCCACTATTGACACTATTCAGCCACATCTGTTTGTTCTTGTCGATACTCACCGATATAAATAACACTTTATGGTTACTCTTATATTTTTCGTGAATCGCCTTCATCTTTTGATGGAGGATTAAACAATTTTCACATCCTGTAAACCAAAAATCCAGGATAACCACTTTGTTATTGAGCGATGCCAGTGTCACGATCTCACCCTTGGCATCCGGCAAAGCGAATGGATAGAAAACTGTATTTTTTGACCGGGTATTTTTAAAACTAATCAGAACATCTCTGAAAATAGATGTGCCGCATTGCTTGAGCGCAGAATCTAAATAAGCAGTCGAGTCGGAAAATTGTGAACTTATAATAAAGAAAAGCGCTAACAGCTTGTCCTTTATTATGCCAGAGTGATTTGCCTCTATTGTGTTAAAAATTCTTTGATAGTAATCGTGCTTATCAAAAATACCACGGTTGTCAAAAAAATTTTCAAACCTAATTTTCTCAAATAGCGCATCGACATAAATTGGCGACTGGACGAGTATATAAGGTCGCAAAATAAGATTGAGTTGAATTTGTTTATAAGCCTTGCTATGGATGATTTCCTTATTCCTTTCGGGAGAGGTATCCCAAACTTGACGATCACCCCGTAGTTCCCAATAGTATCTGATACCATAGCAATTTGCCAGCATAATATCGGCTAGCTCATTACCGAGCCTCGGCCTATATTTTTCGACTATTGATTTTTGAATTAGTAAGCAAGAGTCCCTTTTATGGGATAATAAAGAATCTCCTTCCTGATATTTTCCTTGATTGCTCAGTTCAGCCAGTTTTTCTGACACAACTTCCGGGATCATTCGTCCATTGAAACTATGCTTGTAAATTTCACTTTCACAGTTTAATTTGTCAGAACCATTACCGGTAAACCCAAAATAGTCCCTTCCCAGATCGGCATCTATGCAGTCACCCTCATCAAGGATATATACGTTGTCAACGCTTGACCAGCTCATATCCAGTATTGCATTTGCACCTTGAAAATTTTGCTTATAGCCTATATACATATATAACCTTTTTGCCGACGTGGGAATGATGAAACGAAACGGTTCATTGTATTTTACATCCATTTCATAGATGGAATTATCCGTTCTTTGCATCCCGGCATGTGAGAAAGGAAATTTGGATATTTGAACTGTGACAGTGGTCGTTTCACCTGTGTTCTGTTTTATCAATATATCACTTACACGGCCTGTAAGGATTACATTTTTGAAATGGTCGGAACGGCTTAATGATTGCCCAAAACCAACCTGTATGAACAGCAACAATGCCGTCACAAATAGTGAGATGTTTTTTGTCATAACCTTTTATCTTGGATTTTGGGGTATCCCGCTTAATTGAATTTCGTTATCCGGTATAGGGAATACATACCGCGGATCATTTGGCGGCAAGGTGTAGGTTTGACCGTTCAATAAGCGTGTTAGAGTAATATTTGCGCCTTCCTTATTTAACCTTTTAATATCATCCCATCTTAAGTTTCTCCATACCAGTTCTTTTTGTCGCTCCAATAAAACCTTGTTTAGCGCGTCTGCCTGGGTGGAAGCAACGACAGGGATAAACATATTAGTTACGTATCGTTTAATTAACAGGCCATTTAAATAGGTTAACGCAGTAGGGATATCATTCCGCCTGGCGGCGCATTCAGCTTTGATCAAATACACTTCGTCTGTGGCCAACCCGGTAAATGGATATAATGTGGTGGTCCCATCATATTGTCTTTTGGAGACAATTGCCCCTGTTGGTCTGGCTACGAAATCAATATTAAAACGCAGGTCATTTGGTGCGTATAATGCAAGCAGGTCCGGGCTAATTGTGACGTGAGAATTGATAAAAGTTATAGCTGTATTATAGTTTACAGTAGTTCTATAAAAAATTAATTCGTCATTGGTGTTAGTAAACGGTGCTGCCGATGTTAAACTGATCGTATTATAATCTATCAGCTTATTATAAAGCTGAAGTACACTATCCGCTTGTATTTCTGCCAGATCATATTTCCGCATACTTATATAGATTCTTGCAAGTAAAGCGTGCGCAGCCACCTTAGAAGGTTGTTCGCGATTGGCCACCGGGATGTTTGTCACTAAAAGAGGTATTGCTATATTTAAATCAGATAAAATCTGGCCATAAGTTTTTTGAACCGTGGCGCGCGGCTGAATATCATCTATGGATGGATTAAGTTTAATTGGTACGCCCAGGTCTGTCGCTGCTGAATTTGCATCATATACGGGTGAAAAGTTATCTACCAACTCGTAATAAGCGAATGCCCGTTGAAACAATGCCCAACCTTTAAGATAATTGTACCTGGATGTATTAGTTTCACTATTATGAATTTTATCCAATCCCGCTAAAACATTATTGGCATAAAAAACCGCTGTGTACGGTGTATTCCAGTCTGCGACGTTTGTTGCACCGGCATAAATATCTTTAGCCCAAATGAAAGCATTTCTTTCTGTGGCAGTAAAGGAACTTTGATAGGTCGCATAGCTTATAAAATCATATTCATCCGCAGATAATGTTGCCAATGCCGGACTCGTACTTCCATTATAATTCTCTAACAGGCTTTGAAAATCGTCTAAAGTGGTTGGCTGTAATATAGCCGAACTTGGTTTAGCATCCAGAAAGTTCTTTTTGCATCCCAAGCCTAAAAGAACGAGGACGGCTAAAGCTGAAATAATTATTAATATCTTTTTCATTTTTTTAAGATTAAAAATTTGCTTTTAAACCAATTGCAATCGTTTTTGGGGTGGGATAGCCAGCATATACATCCGGGTCAAGACCATTTTTATTTGCCCGCCATAAAATCCCCAGATTATTAGCGTACATATAAATATTTAAAGAAGAAAAAGGAAGTCCTTTAAATTTTGCCTTCGTAAATATGTAATTGATTTGGACATCCTGTAACCGGATTTGATCCCCCTTGTCTACCAAAATCGAAGAATACTGGTATACAGCGTCACTGCTCGGATTTGTAGGATATATAAGAGCCGGAACGTTTGTAGTTAACTCGTCACCCGGTTTTTGCCAGCGTAAGTCATAATCAGGCTGTTGAAAGTTACCGTTATAGAGTTGGGTATTATTAAGAGAAGCGCGCCTGAAATAGTAATTCAGCTTATAGCTAATATTAAATGAAAATTCAAAATTTCTATAAGAAAACGTATTGCGAAGACTGCCGAAAGTCGTCGGGACTGACGAACCAAAAAAGTCCAGGTCCGAGGTTTTGGTTGAATTAAGAATTGAAGCATAATCTTCACTTTTAACACCATTTAAAACTCCCTGGGGAGCGCCGGTATTATCCAACCCCAACCATTTAAAGCCGAATATGGAATTGATCGGGTAACCCTGAAGGGGTGTTAAGCCACTACTTCCGCTTACCAAATTCGAATTTGTTCCTCTTGATGCTTTATAAATAGTTACTTTATCTATTACATGGTTAAAAATACCGGTCGTCATCCATTTGAAAGCACCATTAATATTAACACTATTGATCTGAAGATCAATACCATTGGTGTGTGAATCGGCTGTATTCCCGGTAAATGTAGAAACACCTTCCTGAGGTGCAACCGGACTTGTGCCTATCAGGTCGATGCCGTTTTTGATATAGTACTCAAGGCTTCCTGAGATCCGGTTATTCTTTGATGAAAAGTCAACTCCAAAATTGATATTTTTTACACGTTCCCACTGCAAAGCATCGTTGGGTGGGTTCGTTATAATTGAATAATTGACATTTGGATACACTGGATTTAACCCAGCAGCTCTCGCGCTAAGATAAGCTGATAAATTTTGGTCCACATTACCATTATACCCATAAGTCGCTCTCAGTTTAAGCGATGACAGCCAGTCCACTTTAAAAAAATCTTCTTTATCTACGTTCCAGGCAAAGCCTGCTGACCATAAGGGTACACCTTTTTGATTTGCTTTAACTCCAAATAAATTGGATTCATCTTTGCGGTAGCTGCCAGAAATAATATATTTCTGATCGTAACCATAAGAGGCATTGGCATAGTATGAAACATATCGATTGGTTAATGCATATAGGCTGTTAGGGTTGCCAATCTGAAAAGTATATGCTCCATTAGCATAATAACTCGGAAAATTAATGGTATTATCAACTAACGCACTTGTTTCGATGGCCGGATTATAACCATATAAAGTTGTTGAGTTGGATTGCGTTTGTTCGTCCCTTACTTCAAAACCAGCTATGGCATTAATTTCGTGTTTTGCAGCAAAAATTTGATTAAAATTAAGTTGTCCCCTGCCATAGTTAGATTGGTAGTTGGTAACGCTTGGCGTATAAATATCACCCGACGGGATTGGTGTCGTTACCACGCCGGTGGTTGGGTCGATTTGTGAGTAGGAATTGACCAAATCCCGTGCATAAAACGATTGTTGGCTGTAATCTAAATCTCCCTTTGTATTTATATTTTCATATTGGTAATTTAATGAGATAGAAAGGGGTTTAAATATTTTGTAATTCAGGCCGAGCAAAA
>Ga0068857_100005622_pt1 | contig 10717 bp, 8 predicted proteins | sample KBSCornC72_FD_66591 | JGI IMG/M metagenome (GOLD analysis project Ga0068857, IMG submission 66591) | Corn rhizosphere microbial communities from Kellogg Biological Station, Michigan, USA - KBS Corn C7-2 | ecosystem: Host-associated > Plants > Roots > Rhizosphere > Soil ...
GCTGCTGCTCGGGTCGAACGTGATGTCGTGGTCGACGAACTGCCCGAGGTAGGTGTAAGCCGCTGGGACGCCGCTCTCCTCGTCGTCCGCGCCGTCCTTGGGGCAGTCCACCTCGTGGATCATTGCGGCGGCGAGCGTTTCGAGCAGCTGCTCCGTCTCGGTGTCGTTGGCGCCGAAGTCCGCGGGCGCGAGCGCGCGGAAGATTCGGCCGAACCGGCCCTCGAAGAGCCGGCTCCGGGTGTCCATGTCGATCCCGCGAGGCGGGATACCATGCGGACGGACGAGTGGCGGCTTCGTGACCGCCCGATTGGGGATTTCGAGACCCATGCAGCGCTTCCTGCGAATACGGAGACGCTATGGTAGGCCCGCCGGGCTCACCCGGCAATGGCGGCGAGCCTAACGTCTCGTTGGTGCGCCAGAGCTCGCTTCTGGCGGCGTGATGCGCGTCACAATGGGGTGCCTAACGTTACTGCGACCGTCCGGCCAGGAACCGCGCGATGGTCTCGTTGAGGAACGCCTTGTCCTCCGGGTTCGGCGCGGCGCCGGCGGGATGACCCCAGATCGAGTGGATCGGCGCGAACACGACGGTCTTCATGAACTGCTTCTCGTACTGCGCGTCGGTGAGCGGGAAGTAAAGGTCCGTCTCCGACGGCATGTACAGGAACGGCACCTTGATCGAGCCTAACGCCTTCTCGACATCCCCGTCGAAGCCCGGCGTCTGCCCGACGTCGTGACGCTCCCAGGTTCGCGCCTGGAGGATGACGTTGTTCGCGTCGGCGGTGGGGAGGAAGCGCGACGGCCAGGCCTTGATGAACTGATCGAGCGTCGTGCCCGGCGGCGCGCCGGCCTTCCACAGCTCACGGCGCCACCACTCCTGCGAGTAGAGCCACCCAGCCCACACCATCGCGAACGCGGCCATTCCGCTCGCCGGCCGCTCGGTATAGTCCCCGTTCTTGAAGGCCGGGTCGGCCGTGAGCGCGGCGATCTGCCCTTCGAGCCTAACGACACCATGACCGTACGTCTTGGCGGTCCCCGACGTCGCGACGATCCGGTCGGCGAAGCTCGGATAGCTCACGGCCCACTGAAACGCCTGCTGTGCCCCCATCGAGAACCCGATGATGGCGCGCAGGTGCGTGACCTTGAGGTCGTCGGTCAGCAGCCGGTGCACGGCCTCGACGTTGTCGCGAATCGTCGTCACCGGAAACCGCGGGCCGTGATACGGCTCCGGCGTGTTGCTCGGCGACGACGAGTTGCCATTCCCGAACAGCTCCGTCGCGACGAGGAAGAGCTTCGCGGTGTCCAGCGCGAGGCCAGGGCCGATGAGCCACTCGTATCCGTGGTGATTGGCCATGTAGTGCGACGGCAACAGCACCGCATTGCTCCGATCGGCGTTGAGGTGGCCGTATGTACCGTACACGATCACGGCCTTCGGCAGCGTCACGCCGCTCTCGGTCCTGAAGTTCTCGATCGTGAACTCGTGATGCTCGGCGCGGTCCACGCGTGCGGGTTGCGCGCTGGCCAACGTGGTCGTGAGCGCCAGGCAGGCGAGACTGATAGCGAGGACCTTGCGCTGTCGGTTCATACGGGCTCGGGTCGGGGTGGTCCAATCATATCGCCCATCGGCTTCGTTGGCTTCCCTCTAGTTTCTCATCTCATACCCGAGAGGGCTGGCATCTCAGACACTGTGATTACCGATTCATCTGGATCGAGCTGATGCTTCGGGATCGCTGCCGGGCCGGGATGGTCGCGTCGACAGACCGATTGTCATCCCGAGCCGTCAGGCGAGGGATCCTCATCGTCCCGGGAGAGGGCTCTCTGTCGGGACGATGAGGATTCCTCGCTGCGCTCGGAATGACAACGCGCTCCAGGAGGCAATCCGGCCGTTTCCGTTGTTTCCGTTTGATCCGTTTCACCCTTCGTTTTGGATGCAAGCCCTCTCGGGTAGGCGTAGACCAAGACCAGCGTTCGCCATCATGTTTCCGGTCCCCGAACACCACTAGATAGCAAGGGAAGCCCCATGGTCCACGGAAAGATCGGATTCCGCATCCGCACCGACGTCCCACGCCCGCCGGCCGAGTTGGTCGCCCGGTTTCGGGAACACGCGACGTCCAACATCGGCGACGCCATGGGACGATTCCACTTCACGGACTTCGGCATCCGACCGCGCTCCGGGCTCTCGCTCTGCGGCGTCGCGGTGACCGTCGACGCGCGTCCCGGCGACAATCTCATGGTCCACAAGGCGCTCGAGGTCGCGAAGCCCGGCGACATCGTCGTCGTGAACACGAACGGCAATACCACGAGCGCCGTGTTCGGTGAGCTCATGTGCCGCACGGCCGTCGGTGCGAAGCTCGGCGGCATCATTGTCGACGGCGCTATCCGCGACGTCGACGCGATCACCGCGCTCGGCTTCCCCGCCTACAGTCGCGCCGTGTGCGCCGGCGGGTGCGACAAGGACGGACCGGGCGAAGTGAATTTTCCCATCGCCTGCGGCAACGCGGTCGTCACGCCTGGCGACATCATCGTGGGCGATGTCGACGGCGTCGTCGTGGTCGCGCGCGAGGAAGCGGAGGAGGTGCTGCGGCTCACCATGGCTCTCGTCGAGCGGGAGCGCGTACGCATTGCCGAGATCAATGAGGGTGGGTTGTTCAAGGAAGAGATCAACGAGACGCTGCGAAAGAAGGGTGTGCTGTGACACTGCTGCTCATGACGCCCGGGCCCACGCGCGTTCCCGAGCGCGTGCTCGCCGCGGGCGCGTCGCCAATGATCCATCATCGCACACCCGCGTTCTCCGCGGCGCTCGTGTCGGTGATCGAGCGGCTGCGCCCACTGTTTGGCACGACCAGCGCCGACGTGCTGCCGATCCACACGACGGGCCGCGGCGCACTCGAGGCGTCCATTGCGAATCTATTCTCCGCCGGCGACGAGATCGTCGCATGTTGCAACGGCAAGTTCGGCGAGATGTGGGCCGAGCTCGCGGAGAGCTACGGACTCGTCGTCCATCGCGTCTGCACGGACTGGAGCCACAGTGTCAGTCCCGATGAAGTCGAGCAGGCGCTGCGCGACCAGCCGCGCGCGCGCGGCGTCACGATCGCACACAGCGACACATCGACCGGCGTACAGAACGATGTCGCGTCGGTCCTCGCGCTCACGCGTTCCCGCGGCATCCTTGGCCTCGTCGACTGCATCAGCTCACTCGGCGGCGCGCCATTCGCGTTCGATGACTGGGGCGCCGACGTCGTCGTGACGGCGTCGCAGAAATGCCTCATGGCGAGCCCGGGCCTCGCGTTCGTCGCGGTGAGTGAACGCGCGTGGGAGGCATACGAGACTGCGCACCTAACGCGCAACTACTGGGACTTTCGCGCCGTGCGCGATAGCCTCGCCCGGGCGCAGCCCGAGACACCCGGGACGACGCCCGTCCACATCGTGCTCCAGGTGGCCGAGTCGCTGGCGATGATCCACGAGGACGGGTTGCCGACGGTGTATGCGCGCCACGAATCCTCGGCGCAGCGGGCGCGTGAGCGTGCGCTGGCGCTGGGATTCGGACTGCTCTTCGCCGACCTGGGTCGCTGGTCACCCACACTGACCGCGCTTCGCACGCCGGCCGGCGTGTCGCCCAAGTATCTGAGGGACGGTCTCGTGCGGCAGGGCATTCTCGTGGCGGAAGGGCTCGGGTCAACCAGTGGTCAGTGTATTCGCATCGGGCACATGGGTGACATTCGCGTGCAAGACGTCGACCGAACGTTCGACGCGATCAAAGCGCTCCTGCCCGAGATACGTTAGGCGCCGTGGCCGGGAAAACGGTGGCCGAGAAGATCCTGTCCGCCAGGTCCGGCGTGGACGCGCGCGCGGGCGACGTCGTCGTCTGCGAGGTGGACTATGCGCTCGGCACCGATGCGGCGACACCGATGGCCATCGATTACTTCGAGGCAATGGGCGGAACGCGCGTTCGGCAGCCGGAGCGGTTCGCGTTCTCACTCGATCATTACGCTCCGCCATCGAGCGCGAAGTCGGCCGCGCTGCACGATCGCGTGCGCGCCTTCGCGCGTGCGCATGGAATCCATCTGTGGGAGGTCGGTGAGGGCATCGGCCTCCAGCTGATGGTCGAGTCCGGGCGATGCCGGCCGGGCGGCCTCGTGATCGGCGCCGATAGTCACTCGACGATGTTCGGCGCGTGCAACGCCTTCGGCACCGGGATCGGCAGCTCGGATCTCGCGGCGGCGATGATCTCGGGCCAGGTGTGGCTCCGTGTTCCCGAGACGACGAAGGTCTGGCTCGATGGTGCGCTCAGACCGGGCGTGGCCGCGAAGGACATGATCCTCTCGCTCGTCGGGCGGCTCGGGCAGGACGGCGCCAACTACCAGGCGCTCGAGTTTCTCGGACCTGGTGCGGCATCGCTGAGCATCGACGAGCGCCTGGTGTTGAGCAACATGTCGGTCGAGATGGGGGCGAAGGCTGGAATCTTCCTCGCCGACCACGCGACGCGGGCGTACCTCAGCACCCGTGTCGTCGAGCCGCTGACGCCCGTCGAGCCGGACCCGGATGCGCGTTATGCGCGTGAGATCGTCGTCGACCTTTCCGCGCTCGAGCCGCAGATCGCGCGTCCGCACGAACCGGACAACGTCGTGTCGCTCCACGAGACATCGGGCACACGCGTCGACATGGTGTTCATCGGCACCTGCACCGGTGGTCGAGTGCGGGACTTTCACGAGGTGCTCGCGCAGGTCGAGGATGGCGGCGGGATTGCGCCGGGCCTCCTGCTCGTCCTCACGCCAGCGTCGCGTGAAGTCCACTTCGAGCTCTTGCGCGACGGCACTCTCGCGACGCTCACTGCGCTCGGCGCCGTGGTCACGACGCCGGGTTGTGGCGCGTGCTGTGGCACGGCCGGGATGATTCCGGGCGACGGCATGACGGTGGTCTCGACGGCCAATCGCAACTTCAAGGCACGGATGGGCAACGCGACGGCGTCGATCTATCTCGCGTCGCCGGCAGCGTGTGGCGCCGCGGCAGCGACGGGCATGCTCACGGGTCCGCGTGTGCGAGTATGACGGCCTCCATACCGATCCGACTCGAGGGACGCGCGCGCGTGCTCGGCGACGACGTGAACACTGACTACATCATCACGTCGGCGCGAAAGCGAGAGACGATCGACGAGCGGATTCTCAAGCAGTATCTGCTCGAGACGCTCGACCCCGCGTTCGCCGCGTCGGTGCGGCCAGGCGACATTCTCGTCGCCGGTCGCAACTTCGGATGCGGCTCGGCCATGGAAGTCGCGGTCACGGTGCCGGTCGCGGCAGGAATCCGCGCGGTGCTCGCGCGGAGCTTTGCGCGGACGTACTACCGGAACGCGATCAATAACGGTCTCATTCCGGTGGAGTGTGACACGAGCGCGATCCGTGAAGGCGATCGGCTCATCGTCGATCTGGGCGCGGAGCTCACGGTGCGAGACGAAGCGCAGGGCGTTACGATCGTGGCGCGTCCGCTGCCGGCGCACATGCTTCGCATCCTCCAGGCAGGGGGACTCGTTCCGTACATTCGCGCGCACGGTGGCTTCCAGGTGACGACGTGAGTCTCCCGGGAGCGTGAGGCTCTACACGAAGATCCTGCTCGCGCTCACGCTCGGCGCGATCGTCGGCGTCGTGGCCAAGGCCTACGACGTCGGGTGGCTGCACGGATTCATTCGCGTGATCGAGCCGCTCGGCACGGCGTTCATCCGGCTCATGACGATGATCGTGCTGCCGCTCGTCGTGAGCACATTGCTCACCGGTACTGCGTCGTTAGGCGACGCGCGTCAGGTCGGCAAGGTTGGCGCGCGAACGCTCGGCTTTGCCCTGGTCGCGACGGCGGCGGCGGCGATCGTCGGGCTCATCGCGTTTGCGGTGCTGCGCCCGGGCTCGGGACTCGACGCCACAGTGCGGGATGCGCTCGCCGCGCCGTTCGCCCTCCAGGCGCAGACCGCGGCGACGATCCAGCCGCCGCTCGTCCAGACGCTGATCGAGATCATCCCGAGAAATCCGTTCAAGGCGCTCGCCGATCTCGATCTGCTGGCGGTGGTGTTCTTCACGATCGTGTTCGGTGCGGCCGCCGGTCAGCTCCCGCCGGAGCGAAAGGCGCCGGTCCTCGCGTTCTTCGATGGCGTGACGGACGTGTCGATGGTGATCATCGGCTGGGTGCTCGAGCTCGCGCCGTACGGCGTGTTCGCGCTGAGCGCGTCGGTGTTCGCGAGCTTCGGCGCGGAGCTCATCGGCAGCCTGCTCATGTTCTGCCTAACGGTGATCGCGGCCGAGGTGGTGTTCGGCATCGGCGTGTTGGGTGCGACCGTGGCGGCGGTCGTCGGGATGAATCCCGTCACGTATTTCAGGAAGATCGCGCGGGCGTCGCTGGTCGCGTTCTCGACCTCGTCGTCGAACGCGGCGCTGCCGGTGAGTCTCGAGGTCGCGGAGAACGAGCTCGGGATCTCGAAGCGGGTTGCTGGCTTCGTACTGCCACTGAGCGCGACGCTCAACAAGGCGGGATCGGCGCTCTACAAATCGGTCGCGGTGATGTTCATCGCGGAGGTGTACGGCGTGGGCCTCCACTTCCGGGAGCAGCTGATCATCGTCGTGGCAGCGACGGCGTCGGCGATCAGTGGCGCGGGTGTGCCGGGCATGGGGATGGTCACGATCCTGATCGTGCTCAACGCGGTTGGGATGCGGGCGCAGGCGCAGGCGGGCATTGCCCTCGTCGTCGGCGTTGACCGTCTCCTCGACATGGTGCGCACGTGCGTCAACGTGACGTGTCAGCTCGTCGGCGTGGGCTACGTCGCGCGGGCGGAGGGCGAGCTCCTGAGCGACAATTCGCCCCGGAAGGGGTCAGACTCCTGACGCATCGACTCGACGCACCGCGCGCGGTGCGTCGAGTCGATGCGTCAGGAGTCTGACCCCTTCCGAATCGTTCCGTTGCCGCCGCACTATGGTCACATGGCGTCGGCGGCAATCCCGGGCGTGGTCGATCACGATGATTCGGATCTCGCGCAGACGACGATCCGGCGCGTAAGCCTGCGCCTTCTCCCGTTCCTCTTCCTGCTCTTCGTCTGCAATTACGTCGACCGCACGAACGTCGCGATTGCGGCGCTGCAGATGAACCGCGACCTCCGCTTCAGCGCGAGCGCGTACGGCTTCGGGACCGGAATCTTTTTTCTCGGCTATGCGCTCTTCGAGGTGCCGAGCAATCTCATTCTCGCGCGCGTCGGCGCGCGGCGCTGGATCGCACGCATCATGATCAGCTGGGGGCTCGTTGCCTCAGCGATGATGTTCATTCGTACCCCCGCCCAGTTCTACCTGGTGCGCATTCTGCTCGGCATCGCGGAGGCCGGCTTTTTCCCCGGGATCGTCTACTACCTGAGCGAGTGGTTCCCCGCCGTGCAGCGTGGACGAGCGCTCGCCCGCTTCATGATCGCTGTTCCCCTCGCCGGCGCGATCGGCAACCCTATCAGTGCAGGGCTGCTCGGGCTCGACGGATGGTACGGGCTCGCGGGGTGGCAATGGGTCTTCCTCCTCGAGGGACTTCCGTCGGTGCTCATTGGCGTCAGCGTGCTGGCGGTTCTCACCGACCGTCCCGCTGACGCCCGCTGGCTCTCGGAAGCGCAACGCGCGTGGCTGATCGCTCGCCTGCGACGCGACGGCGATGAGTCGCCAGCGCCACACGGCGTTCCGCCGCTCCGCGCCCTCTTCCACCCGATCGTGCTGGTATCGTCGCTCCTGTACTTCCTCGCGATGACGAGCCACTACGGCTACCTGTTCTGGGCACCGACCATCGTCCGCGATGAGCTGCATGCGAGCAGCACCGCCGTGGGGGTCATCACCGGAGGTATCGCGTGCTGCGCCGCAGGCGTGATGCTCGTCGTCGGTTCGAGCTCGGACCGCACGGGAGAGCGTTTCTTCCACGCGGCTGTGTGCCTCGCGCTGGCGGCACTCGGATATGTTGGCGCCGCGCTACTGGCCGACCCGGCGGCACGCGTCGCGAGCCTCGCGCTGGTACCGGCAGGCGTCTACGGATTTCTCGCGCCGTTCTGGTGCTTGCCCTCGGCAATCCTCCGGGGCGCCGCCGCGGCGGCCGGTATCGCGTTCGTCAACTCGTTCGGGAATTTGGGCGGACTCGTGGGTCCATATGCGCTCGGGGCGCTCAAGGACGCGACGGGGAGCACCACCGGAGCGCTCCTCGGGCTCGCGACGATGGCGCTGGCAGCCGGCGTGCTGTGCCTCGTGCTTCGACGACAGGCGGCCGTCACCGTGGGCAGTCGTTAGGCGCCGGGGGTTGAGCGGAGCTGCGACTTTGAACACCTTTGGGGAGTCGCGAAATCCTGTCTTGTCCCCGGTGTTACCTACGTGATCATTCTCGGCGCCCTCGTCGGCCTGTCGTTTCAGCTCCTTCCCAGCAGCTCGCCCCACCGAACACCGCCGCGTGACAGCCTCGCGCCGGCGCGCGTGCGCATAGCCGCCACCGCCGCTAAGCCGCGGATCGACGGCGTCCTGGACGACGACGTGTGGCACAACGCGGCGCCCGCGTCGGGGTTCGTGCAGGCCGAGCCCGACGAGGGGCACCCGGCGACGGAGGCGACCGAGGTGCGCATCGCCTACGACGACGCGACGCTCTACATCGCCGCGTACATGCACGACTCGAGTCCGCGCGGCATCGTCGTCAACGACCTGCGAAAGGACTTCGAGGAGCAGAACCAGGACGACTTCGAGGTCCTGCTCGACACGTTCGGCGACCGGCGCAATGGCTACATCTTCCTCACCAACGCCGCCGGTGCGAAGGCTGACCGGCAGTTCGCGAACGAAGGCCGTGAGTTGAACACGAGCTGGGACGCGGTCTGGACGGTCGTCACCAAGCGCGTCGCCGACGGATGGACCGCCGAGATCGCGATTCCGTTTCGGTCCCTCCGCTTTCATGACGGACCCGATCAGCATTGGGGCATCAACTTCAGCCGCCGCATCCGGCGGAAGAACGAGATCGACTTCTGGTCACCGGTCCCGCGCGCGTACAATCTCACGCGGGCATCGCTGGCGGGTGATCTCACGGGGCTCAACACCGCCTCCGTCGGCCGAGATTTGCGGATCAAGCCCTACGTCGCCGGAAGGACGGTCCGCGAGCTTGGAGGCCAGTCGTTCAGTCAGACCGGGGACGTGGGCGTCGACGCCAAGTACGGCGTCACGCCCGGTCTGACGCTGGACGTTACGGTCAACCCCGACTTCGCCCAGGTCGAGGCGGACGAGCAGCAGGTCAACCTCACGCAGTTCAGCCAGTTCTTTCCGGAAAAGCGGGAGTTCTTCCTCGAGAACTCCGGCATGTTCTACGTCGGCGACACGCCGCGGAACAATCGCGTGAGCACCGCGCCGACGCCGGACGAGGACCTCCTGTTGTTCTTCAGCCGGCGTATTGGGCTCACGGCAACCGGGTTACCCGTTCCCATTCCGGCGGGCGTGCGCGTGAGCGGCACCGCGGCGGGATTCGGCATCGGCGCACTCTCCATGCGAACACAGTCACTCGACACCTCGAGTGCGGCGAGCTTCTCGGTCCTCCGCATGCGCCGCAACGTCGGCCGCGGCTCGGACGTCGGCATCCTGTTCATGAGTCACGACCCGAGCGACTCGACCGGCGACTACAACCGTGTCGCCGGCGCCGACGCGACCATCCGCTTCGCGGGCCGGGTCGACTGGAACACGTTCTTCATGCGCAGCTTCTCGCCTAACGACCCGACAGGTCAGTACGCCGCGCGCACGTCGGTCAACTTCGAGGGCAACTTCCTGCACGTGAAGCCTGGCGTGCTCGAGATCGGCAGCGGCTTCCGCGACGACCTGGGGTACTACCGCCGCACGGACGTGCGGAAGTGGATGCTCGACATGGGGATCCGGCCGCGGTTCGCATCGCTTCGCTCGTTAGGCATCCGCGAGATGCACCCGCACGTCGTGTGGGCCTACTACGAGCGCCCCGAGGACCGCGAGATGATCGCCAAAAACCTCCACACGGGCTATACGTTCTTTCTGACGAATGGCGGATACGTGGAGGCGTCGGTCAATCCGCGGTTCGAGCGCATCGAGACGCCCTTTGAAGTCGATCCGGGCGTGCCCGCCATTCCGGCGGGCGGATACGGGTGGACGGAGGTGCAGCTCCGCGGCAGCACGGATGCGAGCCGAGTCGTGTCGGGTGATTTCACCTTCATCACCGGCGGATTTTGGACCGGCACGCAGCACACGACGAACGTCTCGGCGACACTGCACCCGACGTCGCGGCTCCGCGTCTCGGGCGGTATGAGCCGCACGGCGGCAACGCTCGAGGGCCCGGATGACCCGCATTTCGTCGCGTCGCTCTACACCGCGCGCATGAGCTACTCGTTCTCGACGGCGGCGTTCGTCGACGCGCTCACGCAATACGACCCGAGCACGAAGCAGCTCAGCGCGAACGTGCGGCTCAACGTGATCCATCACCCGCTGAGTGACCTCTTCATCGTCTACAACGACCAGCAGTACGTCACGCCCGACGCCCCGCGAGCGGGTCGGGGCCTAACGATCAAGGTCACCCAGATGATGGCGTTTTGACAGCGCGTGCGAAGGCTCCGTATGGGGTCAGACTCCTAACGCATCGAATCCACGCACCGCGGCGCGGTGCGTGGATTCGATGCGTTAGGAGTCTGACCCCTCTCGAAGCAATTTTCAACCACGAACGCTGAGACCGCTGA
>Ga0068857_100005633_pt1 | contig 10705 bp, 8 predicted proteins | sample KBSCornC72_FD_66591 | JGI IMG/M metagenome (GOLD analysis project Ga0068857, IMG submission 66591) | Corn rhizosphere microbial communities from Kellogg Biological Station, Michigan, USA - KBS Corn C7-2 | ecosystem: Host-associated > Plants > Roots > Rhizosphere > Soil ...
GTCGTCGAGGGCTGGCTCGATCTCTTCGACGTCGACGAGCGCCTCGACCGCCATCCGGCGGTCGCCGTCCAGGGCAGCAGCATCCTCGCCGCCCGCGGCCGGGCGGAGGAGGCCGACCGCTGGCTGCACGCCGCGGAACGTGGTGTGGCTTCGCGGCGGCGCGGCGTGGCCGCTGTACGGCCGCGGATTGCCGTCATGCGAGCAGCTCTGTGCGCCGGCGGAACGGTGCAGATGGACGCCGACGCGAAGGCCGCGATCGCCAAGCTGGCGGCCGACGATCCGTGGCGCCCGGCGGCCCTGCTCGTGCGCGGTGCGGCGGCGATGCTGCTCGGCGATCTCGAAGGCGCCGATGCGGTCCTGTCCGAGGCCGCGGAGCGCGCGGCGACGACCGGCTCCACCGAGACCCTTGCCATCGCGCTCGGCGAGCGCTCCATGCTCGCGGCCGCTCGCGAGGACGTCCGCACGTCGGATGCCCTGGCCGAGGAGGCCCAGCGCGTAGTCGAAGAGGGCGAGCTCACGGACTACCCGACGAGCGCGCTCGCGCTGGCTGCCGCGGCCCGGAGCCGGATCAGGCACGGCCAGTGGGACCACGCGCGTCGCCTGCTCACGGCCGCAACGCGGGTCTCTCCGCACCTCACGTACGCCCTCCCGTGGCTCGCGGTTCAGGCGCGAATCGAGCTCGCGGACGCGTTCGTGACGCTCCGGGACCGGGAGGCGGCTCGACCGATGCTCGCGGAGGCGCGCGGGATCCTCGCCGTCAGACCGCTTCTCGGCGTCCTTGACGAGCTGGTCGGACGCCTCGAGCTCGAGCTCGCGGCGATGCCCGACCCGCGTAACGGCGGCAGCTCGGGGCTCACGCGGGCGGAGCTGCGGCTGCTCCCGCTCCTCTCGACCCACCTCTCGTTCCGTGAGATCGGGGAGCGGGTCCACGTTTCGCGGAACACGATCAAGACCCAGGCGATCTCGGTGTACCGCAAGCTGGGCGTCTCGAGCCGGAGCGAGGCGGTCGCGGTCGCCGAGGATCTCGGTCTCGTCGAGTCGGCCGAGTCGAAAACCGAGCTCGAGGTCGGCGAGGCGATCGGTGCCTTCTAGCGTGCAGGCGCACATGCGCGAGGCGGCGGTTTCACCCGTTCGGCATGAGGTATCCGCTACGGATCACCGCGAGACTCTGGGCAAGACGGTGGATCTCCCCTCTGCAGCCCACGAACGGATCGACGCGCTGTTCGTCCAGAGCGCCACGGGTTTCACGAGCGAGGGCGCCACGGTCACGCTCCACGGGCTCGGCGAGTCGACGGTCTACTTCGCCGACCGGCCGCGGCGCGAGGTCGGCCACATGCGCTCGAGCAGCTTCATCGAGCTCTGGGACGTCGGCGTGTACAGCTTCGGCATCGACCCGCCGAACGCGGTGCTCTCGTTTCTCGACGGCGACGACGCCCCGGACGACGTGGTCGTCGTCCTCCGCGATCCGCGGCTCGAGGGAGCCGACCTGACCTACACGGTCGACGTTCTCGAGGGGACGCTCCCCGGGCGCACGGGGGCCTGCTCGCTCTTCATCGACTCCTTCGGCCGACCGCGGTCGCCGGCTCCGGCACTGGGGCGGGCGACCGCTCCGGCGACGGTGCGCCCGTCCTAGCCCTCCAGCGCGCCTGGTGAGATCATTGACGCCGGCCGAGCAATGAGCATGCCGTCCCCCGCACCCGAGCACGACTGGCGACCCGCGCGCCCGAAGTTCCGGCCGCTCGCCGTCGTCCTCGCGTGGATCCTGTCCGGCGCGGCGCTCCTGGCCGCTGCCTGGGTCGTCCCCGGCGCGCACGTGAACAACTTCTGGAGCGCGCTCGTCGCGGTCGCGGTGATCGCGGTGCTCAACGCCTTGCTACCGCCGGTCCTGGCGTCGCTGCGGCTGCCCTTGATGCTCGTGCTCGGCCTGCTGCTCACGCTCGTGCTCGACGCGCTGATGCTCCTGGCCGCGGACAAGATCACCGACGGCGATCTCGCGATCGACTCGTTCTGGTCCGCGCTCGGCGTCGCGCTCGTCGCGTCGGCAGTCGGCGTCGTCCTCGACGTCGTCTTCGGCACGAACGACGACGACACGTACACGTACCGCGTCATCCAGCGGATCGCGCGGCGCTCCGGCGAGCAGACGATCACGGACGCGCCGGGGATCATCTTCCTCGAGATCGACGGCCTCGCCCTGCCGGTCCTCCGACGGGCGATGCGGGACGGGAACGCGCCGAACATGGCCCGCTGGCTCCAAGACGGGAGCCACGAGCTCGCCGAGTGGGAGACAGACCTTTCGTCCCAGACGGGTGCGAGCCAGGCGGGGATCCTGCTCGGCTCGAACGACAACATCCCGGCCTTCCGCTGGGTCGTGAAGGAGTCGGCGAAGCTCGTCGCGTGCTCGGGCCCGGCCGACTGCGAAGAGATCGAACGGACGCACTCGACCGGCAACGGCCTGCTCGCCAACGGCGGCGCGAGCCGCGGCAACCTCCTCTCGGGCGAAGCGGACCACGTGATCCTGACGGTCAGCCGCCTCGACGTCGAAAAGCGGGCAAACCCCGGCTACCGCGCCTTCTTCGCGAACGGCTTCAACGTCGTCCGTGTGCTCGTGCTCTTCTTCTGGGAGGTGATCCTCGAGCTCTCGGCCGCCTCGAGGGAGCGGCGCCGGGACGTTCGGCCGCGGGGCCACCGGGGGCTGGTCTACTCGTTCATGCGGGGAGCGATGTGCGTCTTCGTGCGCGACCTGATCGTCTACGGCGTCCTCACGGACATGATGAAAGGTCGGCCCGCGGTCTATGCGACCTTCTCGAGCTACGACGAGGTCGCGCACCACTCGGGGCTCGAGCGCGCGGACACGATGGAGGCGCTGCGGAAGCTCGACCAGCAGTTCGGCCGGATCGACCGCGCGCGTGCGTATGCGGCGCGCCCGTACGAGATCGTCGTCCTCTCCGACCACGGGCAGACTCAGGGGGCGACGTTCAAGCAGCGGAACGGCTACGGGCTGGACGACCTCGTGCAGCGTTCACTCTCAGGCGACCGGGACGTGGCCGAGGTGGCGGGCGGCGACGAGCAGAGCGCGATGGTCGGGCACGCGCTGGCGGAGGCAACCGGCGCGAAGAAGAAGAAGCGGCCGAAAAGCGACGTCTCGGACCGCGAGGTGGTCGTGCTCGGCTCCGGCAACCTCGGGCTCGTCTACCTGATGTCCGAGCGCCGCCGGCTGATGCTCGAGGAGATCGACGCGGCCCATCCGCAGCTCTTGACGGCGCTGCGCGAACACCCGCACGTTGGCTGGCTGCTCGTGCGCTCGGAGCGAGACGGGCCGGTCGTGCTCGGCGGGAAGGGAACCCGCTACTTGGCCGACGGGCGCGTCGACGGCGAGGATCCGCTCGCCACGTTCCCGCCGAACGCCGCGCGCCACCTGCTGCGGACCGACGGCTTCGAGAACGTCGCGGACATCATGGTCGGGAGCTTCTACGACCCGATGCTCGACGAGGGCTGCGCGTTCGAGGAGCTGATCTCGTTCCACGGCGGGATGGGCGGCGCGCAGACGCGGCCGTTTCTGCTCCACCCGGCGCAGCTGCGGCTGCCGGATGAGCCGCTCGTCGGCGCGGCGGCGGTGCACGACCTCCTGCTGAACTGGCGGCACGAGCTCAACGGAACGGATCCGGCCGCAGCGCCGGAGCCCGAGCCGGAGCTCGAGATCACCCCTTCCGCATGACACGGCTCCCGCTTCGGCCGCTAGCCTCGGGCGGGATGAAACTGCCGGTAGCTCTCGCCTCGCTGCTCGCGCTTGCGGTCCTCGCCGCCGGTTGCGGTGGCGGCGGCGGAAGCAGCAGCAGCACCAAGAGCCCGGAGGAGTGGGCCAACGGTCTCTGCTCGGCGATCAACACGTGGACCGACTCGCTGACCACGGCGAGCCAGTCGGTCACCGGCGGCAACCTGTCCGAGAACTCGCTCAAGCAGGCGGCGAGCGACCTCGAGGATTCGACGGCGCAGCTCAAGGACGACCTCGACGGGCTCGGCAAGCCTGATCTCGAGTCCGGCGACAAGGCCAAGGAGGACGTCGACACGCTGTCCAGCAACATCTCAGACGGCGTCGACAAGATCGACGGTGCGATCAAGGACGTGCAGAACGGCGGCGGCATCGTGAACGCGGTGACGACCGTGACGTCCACGATCTCCACGATGGGCAATCAGGTGCAGACGACGTTCAACGAGCTGAAGAACCTCGACCCGGCCGGCGAGCTCAAGTCCGCGTTCGAGAACGCGAGCTCCTGCAACAGCCTGCCTTCGTCGCAGGGCTGAGACCGCGTCGGCGGTAATCCCGGCGGGCTACCCGGCGGCGCTTACTTCGAGCTCGGTGGGCTCTGCCGGAGCAGCCTCAGAAAGACCGGCATCGGCAAGTTCAAGGCCGATCGCGCCGACTGGCGCTCCTGGTCGCGCTTCTTGCTTCCCGGCTGTCCGGGGAGGTTCGCGCGGTGGTTCCGCTTCGGGTCTCGCCAAGCCGGGCTCATGGGTCTTTGATCGGCATTCGCCCTCTCGACCTTGACCTGCCGCGCTGGACTGTTGTCAGCCCCGCGTGTCCTGCGCGTGGTACTCGGCCAGCAGCCGCTGCTCGTCGTCGCGCTTCGGGAACAGGAAGAAGACGATGGCCGCGCCGATCAGGATCGCGACGATGCCGGCCAGGTAGGCCCACTGATCGCCGTCGAGGAACGCCTGTTTCGCGCCCGCGGTGATCGAGGATGCGTACTGCGGGTACTGGTCGGCGACCGCTGACGCGCTCGAGAACGACTTCGTCAGCTCGCCTTCGACTTGGTCGGAGACCGACTGCGGCGCGGCACTGACCGCGGAAGCGGCGGCCGCGGCGTAGCCCGCGGTGAGCAGCGCGCCGAGGATCGACTGCATGATCGCGCCGCCGAGGTCGCGCTGGAGATCGGCCGTCCCCGAGGCCATGCCCGCTCGCGAGACGGGAACGGAACCCGTGAGGGAGTGTGACGCCGGCGTCCCGGCGAATCCGACCCCCGCGCCGACGAGCGCGTAGCCGAGCCCGACCTTCCAGTACGAGATGTCTTCCTTCCAGAGGAGCAGCATCGTCAGGAAGCCGAGCAGGCAGAAGAAGTAGCCGACGAGCAGGGTGAACCTCGCGCCGTGTGTTTCGACGAGCTTCGCGGAGCGCGGCGCGATCACGACCATGAACAGCGCCGCGGGCAGGATCGAGAGACCGGCCTCCAGCGTCGAGTAGCCGAGGACGTTCTGCAGGAATTGCTGGCCGATGAACATCGCGCCCATCAGCGAGCCGAAGACGATGATCCCCGCGGTCGCGGCGACCCAGAACACGCGTCGCCCGGCGACGTCGAGGTCGTAGAGCGGGGTCCGCGCACGGCGCTGCCGGATGTAGAACGCAACGAGCGCGGCGAGCGCGATCACGGCCAGCCCGAGCACGAGCGTCCCCTTGTTCGGGACCGGCGCGAAGTTGATCGCGAGGACCAAGGATGCGACGAGCAGCACCGAGAGGATTCCGCCGAGGTTGTCGACCGGGTCGGTCGCCTCGTTGACGTGGCTCGGCACGAGGAAGTACGCCATCGGAATCGCCACGACGGCGAGCGGCAGCGTGAGCAGGAAGACCGAGCCCCACCAGTAGTGCTCGAGCAGGATCCCGGAGCAGAGCGGCCCGAGCGCAGAGATCGCGCCTCCGAGGCCCGACCAGAGCGCGATCGACTTCGTCCTGGCGGGCCCTGACCAGAGCGCGGTGATCAGCGCGAGCGTCGTCGGGAACGCCATGCCGGCCGCGAGCCCGCCGAGGACGCGCGCTCCGAAGAGCACGTACTCGTTCGGCGCCCAGGCGGCGATCAACGACGCCGGGATCGCCAGGGTCGTGCCGGCGATGAGCATCATCTTGCGGCCGTAGCGGTCGCCGAGGGCTCCCAGGTAGAGGACCGACGCCGCGAGGCCGAGCGAATACCCGACGGCGATCAGGTTCAACATCGTTTGCGACGCGTCGAAGGCCTTGCCGATATCCGGCAGCGCAACGTTCGCGACCGCGAGGTTCAGGTTGGCGACGGCCGCGACGAGAATCAGCGCCAGCAGCGTGAGCGCGGCGCGGGCCGGGACGGTCGAGCCGTCGTCGGCCGGCTGCGTGGCGCCGGCGAGTGCGGGGGCTGATTCGCTCACGCTCGCAGGAGCCTCGATGTCGGCAACACTCCGCGCATCGTCCCGTTGGGATGAGCGGTTTCGCCGGCAGTGTGCGACCGTTCTCGTCGATGGCCGAGACGGTAGGGACGCCCGAAGTCGCGCACGCGGTCGTGCACAAGCACGGGCACGAGCATACGGACCGCCGGGAGGGGATGATCGAGATCGGAGAGGCGATCCTGCTCGCGCTCGTCGCGATCGCGACCGCCTGGAGCGGCTACCAGACGGGAAAGTGGGACGGGCGTCAGGCGAGCCTCTACAGCCTCTCGAGCAAGTACCGAGTTGAGGCAGACAGCGCAACCACCCTGAGCGGACAGCAACGCCTCTACGACACGAACACGTTCGGGTTCTGGCTCAGCGCCAAGGCGCAGGGGCGCGACGCGGACGCTGAGCTCTTCGTGCGGAGGTTCCGTCCCGAGTACAAGGTCGCGTTCGACGCGTGGCTCAAGCTCGACCCGTTCAACAACCCGAAGGCTCCGCCCGGCCCCATCTTCATGCCCCAGTACAAGAACGCCCAGTCGGAGCTCGCGCGAGCCAGGCAGCGCCAGGCCTCCGAGGCCTTCGCAGAAGGAACACATGCGCGCGAGGAAGGCGACCGGTACCTGAGGAACACCGTTCTGCTTGCAACGGTCCTGTTTCTGACGGCACTCGCCCAGAAGTTCAAAGTGCGCAGGGTCCGCATCGGGCTGCTCGTCGTCTGCGGCGTGTTGCTCGCGATCGCACTCGTCTTCATCTCGACGTATCCGCGCGCGTAGTTCGAGGCTTCATCCACTTGGGGTGAGCCTGCGCGGCATCCGGCGCGTACCGTGACCGGAGGTGAGTGAGCGACCGGACAAGGCACGACCGCGCGTCCTCGTCCTCGGCGGCGGGTTCGGCGGGATCGGCGCGGCGCAGAAGCTGGCCGAGAGCGACGTCGACGTCGTGCTCGTCGACAAGAACGACTACCACACGTTCCAGCCGCTCCTGTACCAGGTCGCGACAGGCCTCCTCGAGCAGCCGGCTGTCGGCCATCCGACCCGCGACCTCTTCCACGGCCAGGAGAACGCGCGTATCCACAAGGATCTCGTGACGGCGATCGATCTCGACAAGCGCGAGGTGCAGTTCGCAGAGCTCGGCTCCGTCGGCTACGACTACCTCCTGTTCGGGCTCGGCGCCGAGGTCAACTTCTTCGGCGTCGAGGGAGCGGCGGCGCACGCATTCCCGCTCTACACGCTCGCTGACGCGGTGCGCCTGAAGAACCACGTCCTGGGCCAGTGGGAAGAAGCGGACAAGGATCCGTCTCTCACCGAGGACGGCGCCCTGAACATCGTCGTCGTCGGCGGCGGGCCGACGGGTGTCGAGACTGCCGGTGCGCTCGCGGAGCTCTACACCGGGCTCTTCCGCAAGGACTACCCGGACATCGGCGACGATGCGGCCCGGATCACGCTCGTCGAGGCCGGCCCCGAGATCTTCGCGATGTTCAAGCCGGAGCTCAGGAACTACGCGGTCGAGGCGCTCACGAAGCGCGAGGTGGACGTGACGACCGGCGAGGTGGTCGAGTCGGTTGCGCCGACGCGCGTCAGGCTCAAGTCGGGCACGGAGCTGAAGGCGCACACGCTCGTCTGGGGCGCCGGTCTGCAGGGGAACGCGCTCGTCCAGTCGCTCGGGATCGACCTCGAGCGCGGGAACCGGATCGCCGTCGACGCGGACCTTCGACTCCCCTCCTATCCCGAGGTGTTCGTCGTCGGCGACGTCGCGGCGATCACCGACCAGAAAACGCAGCAGGTCCTGCCGCAGCTCGGCTCGGTGGCACTCCAGTCGGGCGAGCACGCGGGCGAGACGATCGCCCGGCTCGTGGAGGGCAAGGAGCCGAAGCCGTTCAAGTACCACGACAAGGGGACGATGGCGACGATCGGCCGCGGAGCGGCGGTCGTCCAGATGCTCGGCGGCAGGACGATGAAGGGCAAGTCGGCGCAACTGGCCTGGGGGACCGTGCACCTCGCTCTGCTACCAACGAACGAGAGCCGCGCGAAGGCCATCGTCGACTGGGCCGGCGCCGGCCTCACGCACCAGCGCGCAGGCAGGATCAGCGTCGAGACGTGACCGACGCCGGCGTCGAGCTGTTCGAGCGGCTCGGCGCGGTCGAGCACGTTCCGCTCATGAAGGGGGCGAGCGGCACGATGCTCCTCGAGCTGACCGGCGGCAAGCGAATCGAGCGCTGGCGGATCGTCGTCGAGAAGGGCGAGGTCGCCGTGGCCCGCGGGAACGGCCCGGCAGATTGCGTCCTGCGTGCAGACCGAACGCTGTTCAAACGGATGGCATCCGGACGCGTGAACGCGTTTGCGGCCGTGCTGCGAGGCGCGGTCGAGGTCGAAGGCGACCCTCGGCTGCTCGTCCTCTTCCAACGGATGCTGCCCGGGCCTCGGTCATGAGCGACGACCTCGTCAAGGTCCTGGACGGCAACACGTTCGTCGTCAGCGACGACCGCGGCGACATCGAGGCGTCCCTGACCGATCCCACTGGGCTCTTCGCCTACGACACGCGCTTCCTCTCGAAGTGGGTCCTCACCCTCGACGGCCAGCGCCTGAACGCGCTCTCGGTCGACGACCTCCAGTACTTCGAGACGCGGTTCTTCCTCGTTCCCGGAACCGGCACCGTCTACGTCGACGCGAAGCTCTCGGTGATCAGACAACGGTCGGTCGCGAACGGCTTCCGCGAGGACCTGACGATCCTCAACCACGCCGAGAAGCCGGTGCGCCTCCGGGTGCGGCTCGAAGCGGACAACGACTTCGCCGACCTGTTCGAGGTCAAGGACGCGCTCAAGAAGAAGGGCCGGTACACGCGCACGGCCGAGCGGGGCGCGCTCAGGATCGCCTACGAGCGCAAGACGTACAGGCGCTCGACGCTGATTTCGAGCAGCCAGCGGGCGAAGGTCGACGAGCACGGGCTCACCTTCGAGATCAGGATCCCTGCACATGGCGAGTGGACGACCGCGCTCGACGTCGTGGCCGAGATGCCCGGGTTCGGGGGGCTCGAGATGAGGGGCCGGCGCCGCGCGATGGAGGCGAACCTCGACCGCTGGCTCGCGGCAGCACCGCGCATCGAATGCGACTGGGAGCCGCTGCGCCACACGTACCGGCGCAGCCTCGTCGATCTGGCAGCGCTGCGGTTCGCGCCGCCGATCACGGGCGGGCGGAGCCTGCCGGCGGCGGGCCTGCCCTGGTTCATGACCATGTTCGGCCGCGACAGCATCTTCACGAGCCTCCAGGCGCTCCCGTTCACGCCTGAGCTCGCGGCCACGACGCTGACTGCGCTCGGCGAGTGGCAGGGAACGAGGATCGACGACTTCCGCGACGAGGATCCGGGCCGGATCCTGCATGAGCTCCGCTACGGCGAGCTGACCGCGTTCGAGGAGCGGCCACACTCGCCCTACTACGGGTGTGCCGACGCGACGCCGCTCTACGTCGTGCTGCTCGACGAATACGAGCGCTGGACCGGCGACCGCAGGCTCGTCCGCGAGCTCGAGTTCGAGGCGCGGGCGGCACTGGCGTGGATCGACGAGTACGCAGACCTGCAGGGAGACGGCTACGTCTGGTACCGGCGCCGGAACGAAGAGACCGGTCTCGAGAACCAGTGCTGGAAGGACTCGTGGGATTCGATCTCGTATCGCGACGGCCGGCTGCCCGGCTTCCCGCGGGCGACGTGCGAGCTCCAGGGCTACGCGTACGACGCCAAGATGCGGGGCGCCCGGCTGGCGCGGGAGATCTGGAGGGATCCGGACTTCGCCGACAAGCTCGAGCGGGAGGCGGCCGATCTCAAGCGGCGCTTCAACCGCGACTTCTGGGTCGAGGACGACGAGTACTTCGCGCTCGCGCTCGACGTCGAGGGCAGGCAGGTCGATGCCCTGGCCTCAAACAACGGGCATCTGCTCTGGAGTGGCATCGTCGACAAGTCGAAGGCGAAGTCGGTCGTCCGGCACCTGATGGGGCCGCGGCTCTTCGCGGGCTGGGGCGTGCGCACGCTGGCCGAGGGCGAGGCGCGATTCAACCCGATCGGGTACCACGTGGGGACGGTCTGGCCGTTCGACAACTCGTTCATCGCATGGGGCTTGAGGCGCTACGGCTTCAAGGATGAGGCGGCGACGATCGCGGCCGGGATTCTCGACGCGGCCGAGTTCTTCGACGGACGTCTGCCAGAGGCGTTCGGCGGCTACGAGCGGGAGCAGACGAAGTATCCGGTGCAGTACCCCACGGCGTGCAGCCCGCAGGCGTGGTCGACGGGGACGCCGTTGCTCCTGCTGCGCACGATGCTGGGGCTCGAGCCGCTCGGCGATCATCTCGTGGTCGATCCAGCGCTGCCGGCCGGGGTCGGCCATCTCGAGCTACTCGACATCCCGGGCCGCTGGGGGCGGGTCGACGCCTTCGGGCGCGGGCGGGTCGAGGTCGACGGCCGGCGTGGACGTTGATCCAGCAGGAGGCACGCCACTCGTCATCCCAAGTGGACGATGCGGCTGCCATGCTCTCAGACCACGCTTGAGGAT
>Ga0068857_100005635_pt1 | contig 10704 bp, 10 predicted proteins | sample KBSCornC72_FD_66591 | JGI IMG/M metagenome (GOLD analysis project Ga0068857, IMG submission 66591) | Corn rhizosphere microbial communities from Kellogg Biological Station, Michigan, USA - KBS Corn C7-2 | ecosystem: Host-associated > Plants > Roots > Rhizosphere > Soil ...
CCATCCCGATCAATTGGTAGGCGTTGTCTCGCTGCAACATCTCCTCCAGGGCCGCTTACATAATCTCGATGAGGAGCGCCATCGCGAGCGCGTACTGAATCTGCGCCTGCTCTTTGCTCCACATCCTCCTGCTGAGAAGGAGCAAGATCCACCTCAGCAAGAGCAAGCGCCCTCTCAACCTGAGGAAAAGCAGGAAGCACCCAAACAGAAGCAGAAATCGTCTAAACACTAGGTTTTTCTGCTGCCTGAGCTAGCCGAGAGGCGAGCAAGATGCCAATGAGTATGGCATCCTGCTTGCCTCTCTTGTTTTGTTGGCGTGATCTTTTCACTGCCGAAGCGTTCGCATTCTTCTGCTTCCTCCGCAATGTATTCAGGCTGTCTTCTCTAAGGCCCATTGTCTTCTCTAAGTCAATTTCTCTTCTTATGTGAGGCGCAAACATCGCTTTGGTACAAGACGAAGAGGCACGATGCAGAGAAACTATCAAATATGGAGCTTATATGCCTGCCACAAAGTTAATTGTCATGAAAGTGTGAGAGAAGCCACTTAGGCTATACTTCTCTCCATAGGATGAAGAAGAGTCGTGGTGCCTGACACGACTAACATGAAATCCGTGAAGGTGATGCTACATTCACACTAGCAGCATCAGGGGTGCTATTCAAGTGGATTTCATAGGAAGAAACAAGGGTAATCTCCATTCTATGGGTGATTTCTTTTTCACCATGAACATCTACTTTTGGAATTGTGCTGCTTTTTCCCTGTTTTGTGCGATGGTCGCGGTCGGTTTTTTGTATCGACAGCCATCTATAAATTTGCTCTATTTCTTGTAGTGCGTTCTTGTAGAGCACACGGGAAGGGTTTTCTTCTCCCGGTGGTGTCCAACCTTATTTGGCCTTTCGCGATGAGGTGACTTTTGAAGAAGTACATCACGACAACCATTTGTTCGCTCGCCCTGCTGCTTGCTATGACCTTCTTTATGGGGAATGGCACAGCCTTCGCGGCCTCTGCTCCTGGGCGCGGCCACGTGACCTTTAAGCACGCCTGTGCTTCTGTTCCAGTTGGTCAGGCACGGTGTAATGCGTTGATTGCCCAACTCAGCAACAGCGCGCAGGCCCTCTCGGTCCAGCCGTTCGCAAACTCGACCGGTGGAAGCGCGCCTTACGGTCCATCGAATTTCCACAGCGCGTACAACCTGCCAACGACGGCTTCTGGTACGCCGACCGTGGCCATCGTGGATGCGTACAACGATCCGTATGCCAATAGCGACCTGGCCGTTTATCGCTCCACCTACGGCCTGCCAGCCTGCACAACCTCCAACGGCTGCCTCAAGATCGTCAGCCAGACCGGCAGCACACATCTGCCGCGCAACAACGCCTCCTGGGCTGTTGAGGAGTCGTTGGACCTGGATATGGTCAGCGCGATTTGCGAAAACTGCCATATCCTGCTGGTCGAGGCCAGCTCTGCCAGCTTCTCAAACCTGGGCACAGCGGTCAATACTGCCGCCAACACCGCGGGTGTGGTTGCCGTCAGCAACAGCTACGGCGGTAGCCAGTCCAGCAGCGACTCAAGCATCTGCAGCAGCTACTACCAGCACAGCTACGTGGCGATCACCGCCAGCTCTGGCGATGGCGGCCTGGGTGTAGAGACTCCTGCCGATTGCCCCTACGTCACAGGCGTTGGTGGCACAACCCTGAACTCCAACGGCAGCGAGACCGCCTGGAATACCAGTTCGACCGAAGGCGCGGGCGGCGGTTGTAGCTCCTACATCTCGATCCCGTCCTGGCAGTCCTCCAGCGTGACCGGCTGTAGCCGCAAAGCGGTCGCCGATGTCTCCGCCGATGCTGATCCCAACACTGGCGCGGACATCTACGACTCCTATGGTGAGCCTGGTTGGTTGGAAGTCGGTGGAACCAGCGAAGCTTCGCCGATCATCGCGGGCGTCTACGCTCTGGCCGGCAACGCGACGAGCACCCAGTGGCCCGCTGCTCTGCCCTGGCAGAACTACGGCTCTGGCTGTCTGTTCGAGGTTGGTGGCTCGCGTTACGCCTACCAGACTGGCCTCGGCTCTCCGAACGGCACGGGTTGCTTCTAACAAGCGGCGCATTGCTTGCCCCGCCTGGCGGTTGCTAACTGCCTGAGATAAAGAAGCGCACCAGACAAACATCTGGTGTGCTTCTTCGTGGGTGAAGAGGATTATCCGACCTTCGCCAGCCCGGCCCTATCCCACGCCTCCATCCCTCCTATTACATTCAGCACACGCTGGAAGCCGTGACGCTGGAGAAGCGCGGCGGCGACGGCGCTACGCTGGCCGCTGCCACAAATTACCGCGATAGGCTGGTTCGGGTCCAGTTCAGCACGGCGCTGCTCGATGGTGTAGAAAGGGATGTGTTGCGCGTACTCAATATGGCCTTCCTGCCATTCGCCCGGTTCACGCACGTCAAGGATGAGCAGATCGGCGCGTCTTTCACTGAGTTGCTCAACGCTTAACTGGTCAAGTTTTTGGACCGGGAGACCAGCCGCGCGCCAGGCAACCATACCACCGGCCAGCGCGCCGGGAACCTGATCATAGCCCACCACCGCGAGCTGTGTACAGGCTTCCTGAAGGTCGGCATCGCGCTCGACAACCAGCAGCAGACGGCTCGTCGGTGGCGCGATGAAGCCGACGCGCGTGGCGAAAGCCGAGCCGCGCAAAGCCGCGTGCAGCGCGCCGGGAATATGTCCCGCGCAAAACTGATCGGGCGGACGAGTATCGATAACCAGCGCGCCCGCCGCCATCTCTTGCTGGAAAACCGTATAGTAAAGCTCGCAAGGGACCATGCCGGGCTTTTCATGGGTATAGTCGCCTCGATTGCGCTCGATGATCGTGGACATATTTGGTGGGCGTTGCGGCAGATTCGCGTTCAGTGCCTCCACAAATTCGGCGCGCGAACGGGGCGTCAGAGCCGCATTGTGTTTACGCTCAAAGCCGATGGTCGAGCTGGTTTTGGCGTTCATGCCGCGCCCACAGAGCGATCCGGCCACGTGCGCGGGATAGACCTCGACGCCATCCTCAAGTGCCAGCAACCGCTCAAAGATGCTCCCATACAGCGCCTCGGCTCCCTCTGGGCCAGAAACCGCGAGATCGGGTCGCGCGACATCGCCGATGAAAAGCGAATCGCCGGTGAGCACAAGCCAGGGATCGTCGCTCCGTGTCGTATCCGCGACGGCCAGGGCAATATGTTCGGGGCGATGACCCGGAGTGTGAATCACGCGGATCTTCACCGCGCCAAAGACCAGCTCATCGCCATCCTTGAGCGTCTGATGAGGAAAAGTCACATCCGCCAGCTCATGAACGTAGATGCGTGCTCCGACGCGCCTGGCCAGTTCACCGTGGCCGGAGATATGATCAGCGTGATTATGTGTCTCAATCACAGCAGTGATGTGTAAACCTTTGGCCGAAACCAGATCGAGAATCTCCTCGACCATATCCAGACGTGGATCAACAACGGCGCAGGTCCCGGCATTGGGACAACCAAGCAGATAACTAGCGCAGCCCAGATCTTCTTTGACGAGTTGCTTAAAGTACATCAATTTCTCCTTATTTCCGCGCACTGTTCGTATTGTTGATAGATAACCAGCGGTTATGAATGTGGCTGAATCTATGCCCGCTTGTAGTGTATAAGCTAGGAAGGATGTTTGTAAAGCCCTGACCACGCGAGCAGAGCAGTAGCATTCTCATCAAGGAATTTTACAAATTCCTGACAACTTCTGCATACTTTCTTGAAACTCGCCTGCTATATTTAAAACCGTACAGAGAATTACTGTATCGAGACACTGGTAAAAGGAACAACACCATTCGATATGAATGGTCCAATCAAAGCATTCTATTCGATGAAAGGGGGAACGAAGAAAGATCAGATTTAGCTGTGCATAAAAACCAACATCGAGGCCCTTCTAAAAGAGAGGTAAGAAGTCAGGCGCTTACCTCTCTTTTGCGTTTCCCAGGCCTATTTCGCGCCCACCGGATCGAGCATGTTCAGCGCGGGCGTGTCGAGTTTGAGATCAAGCGTATCCATCAGTTCGCGCGTTTGCTCGACGGAGGTTGCGCTGGCGATGGGCGCGCTGACACCGGAGCGTGTGAGCAGCCAGGCCAGGGCAATCTGAGCGGGCGTGGCGTTATATTGCAGCGCGACCTGGTCGACGAGATCCAGCAGAGCGAAATCCTTCTCGTTCCAATAGCGTTGATGAACGCTTTCAGCGCGTTTGGTGCGGGGCAGTTCCTGACCCTTGCGATACTTGCCGGTTAAGAAGCCGGAGGCCAGCGAAGAATAGGTCACGACACCAATCTGCTGTTCCACGCAGAATTGGGCCAGTTCGCCCTCGTAAGCGTCGCGGCGCAGGAGATTATAGAGCGGCTGTTGCGCTTCAAAGCGCGGATAGCCGTACTGCTCACAGATGCTTTGAGCCTCGGCCATGCGTGCCGCGCTATAGTTCGAGGCACCGATTGCGCGCACCTTTCCGGCCTGGACCAGATCGGCGAAGGTTCCCAGTGTCTCCTCAAGCGGCGTCTCCTCGTCGTCGGCGTGAGCAAAGTAGAGATCAATATAATCGGTACGCAGGCGGTGCAGCGAGGCATCGACGGCGTGTAAAATGTGCGCGCGTGAGAGATCAGAGCCACGCCCTTTGTTGTTGAGCATTCCAACTTTCGTCGCGATGACCACGTGGCTCCGATTATGGCGGTCGCGTATCCAGTTGCCCAGGATAGCCTCGGATTCGCCTCCGTGATGAGCTGGAGCCCAGGCCGAATACACATCGGCAGTATCGATAAAATTGCCATTTTCACCCACATACGCATCCAGCACTTTGAACGAGTCATGCTCATCCATTGTCCAGCCAAAGACATTGCCGCCCAGGCAGAGCGGTGTCACCTCGATGGTGGTTTTCCCTAAATTCGGCATGGTAAAAGTAGCTCCCTGGTCATTCTCCCCTGCTCAGATTGGCAGGTCAATCAATCACAACAGTAACAAGTCAATCGTCTATCATACCTGGTAGAAGCAACGCGCCGGTCGCTCTTCCTGCCCAGGTTGGTAGACATATCGGTGTGTGCTACATCGATTAGCATTTCCAGTATTCAGTATAGAGAAGGGCTGATAATGGTTGCAAGCCGAGCCATGAGGAGGCTCAGGATATCAGTCGGGCTCGTGCTCCCGTGAGAGTTCACCGACTGTCAGGCCATCGGACGCGCTGTTTCCCTCGTTGGGAGTCGCAGCACCTGTTCGCTCTAGCTGCTGCTTTCCTTGCGCCATCTGCCGATTGAGCATGAACCACAAGCCACCCATCGCGGCTGTCAAAGCGAGCGCGAATGGTAGTAGAAACCAGAAGCCGAGATTCTGAACCAGATTACCAGCCAGCCAGGGAAAGAGTGCGCTTCCCGCGCTGCCCAGGCAGGAGAGAAAACCGATCGCGGTAGCCAGCAGGCGTGGAGCAACCAGTTGCGGCATCAAGGCGATAATGGTGGGGAAAAGCGGTCCCAGGCTAAAGCCGACCAGGCAGAGGCCGCACGCAGCTCCCCAGATGCCAGGCAAAACCCAGATGAGCGCCAGCCCCAGCGCCACACCGCTCAGGCAGAGGGTAATCAGACGGCGTACGCCCAGGCGCGCCACGAAATTTGCCAGGACCAACCGTCCCAGCGTCAGACCGCACCAGTAGCCGCTGATGGTCCAGGCTGAGAAGAGCGCTGGACCAGAGCGCGCGTCAGTCAAAAAACTATAGCCCCAGTTGCCCAGACTAACCTCAGTTCCGGTATACATGAGCAGAAAAAACGCGGCCATCCAGACGCCGCGCAGACGTAACGCGTTGAACAGCAAATTGCCTTCTGTCGAGGCAAGCTGTTCTGCCGATCTGGCTTGCGGCTTAAATGTGGCGAAGAAGCCGAGGAAGATCAACAGTGCCAGACCCAGCCAGGCCAGATAGGTCGCGTGCCAACCGGCGTGCAGTACCAGCAGCGTTGAGGCCACCAGCGGCCCCAGGAGCGCGCCAGCCCCATAAAACGCATGTAAATAATTGAGCAATTTCGCATTGTCGGGTAACGAGGCGACATAGGCGTTGAGGCCAGCGTCGAGCATCCCCACGCCAAACCCCAGCAGTGTCCCGATGCAGAGGAAGAGTGCGAACGGCGGCATCAGGCTATACATGCCCACCCCCAGCATAAAGAGCATCAGGCTTAATAGGAGAAAACGTCGCACACCCAGTTTCGCCATCAAGAGGCCATTATTAAAAGAGGCGCAGAGAAAGCCGATGGTGAACGTCAAAAACAGCCACGAGATCGTGACCGCATCAATTTGATAAAACGCGCGCATACTCGGAATGAGCACGCCCAGCGCGCCATCATTGCAGCCAAGCAGGACAAAAGTGAGAAAGGCGCAGAATAGACGCAGACGTGGCACGTGAGTTGTGGGGCCGTTTACCTGTTGAATAATTGAGGAAGCAGTCATGTATACTCCTGAAGAATAGGGGGTGCAAGATGTTTTGTCACCTACCAATGTAACTTGCTTGTGAAGCGTGTCTTGTCCAGTATATCCCGTCCCAGGATGATTCAGCAAACTGGCGAAATTCTTCTCGCTGTATAAAAAAATCAGCAGATGCAATTATATCTGCTGATTTTGAAGCAAGCAAGAATTTAGAAATGGCCCAATCCTAACCCGCGCAGAATCATCTCGATGGCGACGGCGGTGATGATCGGGATAAAGACCATGCGCACACCTTTGTTGCTGATGCGTGACAATACGCGAGTGCCGAGCAGCGCGCCGCAGAGAATGCCCAGGGCGACCGGCGCGGCCACCAGTGGAGGGATATCGCCACGGAAGAAATAGATGCCCGCGCTCGCGGCTGCCGTGACGCCGATCATGAAATTACTCGTCGTGGTCGAAACTTTCATGGGCAGGCGCATGACTGTGTCCATTGCCAGCACTTTGAAGGTGCCGGAGCCGATACCGAGTAGCCCGGAGATCATGCCAGCCAGATACATCATCGCCAGGCCCCAGGGCGTGCGTGTCACCTCGTAGGACACCTCGCGTCCCAGATAGCGGTCCGGGTAGGTGCCGGAGAGCTGGAGAGCCCTCGCCCAACGGTCATTCTTCACCCCGGCGGGCAGTTCTTCGCCGAGCTTGACGACCAGGGGCGCAACGGAGATGACCAGCACAAAGCCAAAGATCACGAAAAGGATCTGTGGAGCGAGCAGGCCGGCCAGAAACGCGCCGCTAACTGCTCCAAGAGTTGTGCCGATTTCTAGAAACATGCCGATACGCATATTCGTGATATGATCGCGTACATACGCCGCTGCCGCGCCACTGGAGGTCGCGATCACAGCTACGATGCTTACGCCAATCGCGTAGCGGATAGGCAATCCAAAGGCCAGGGTCAGAATCGGTACGATCAACACGCCACCGCCGAGGCCAACCAGCGAGCCAAGTACACCGGCCAGCAGCGAGCAGACAAAGATCAAGATGAGAGCCAGCAGTGTGAGGTGCATCGTCAGCATCAGCCACCCCCTTTCCCTAGCAAGAAACTCAGAATGAGAATGAGCAAAACCAGTGTCGTCAGGATCACATAGCGCCGATCGTGCTCCAAACCGAAAGCCACGATCGAGGCGGCGACACGCACGACAGGCGTGATGAGCAGGAGCAGCAGACCCAGGACAATAATCGAAGGTGGTTGCAAGGCCAGCACGCCGCTCCAGACATCGACCAGCGAGTGAGGAAAAATCAACGCGTTTTTGCTGGTTAATTGATCTTGCGCCAGAGCCAGAATCACGCCAACGGTAATCACTACCGAACTGATGATGACGCCAAGCTGCAAAATCCATCCAATCACCGCGTTCATGTCGAGGCCCGCATGCTCTGGATGGGTTGGTGGAACTGGTATGCCGTCACCTTGTTGCATCGGGTGCGTTCCCTTTATAGGAGGTGTCTGCCCGCGCAGAGCAGATATGGCTTTGTTGGGGAGAGCTTGATCTTTCACGTTTTTCTCCGTTCGCTCCTTTGCGTATCCGGTTAAAAGCTAAGGATTCTGGTTTATCTGTGTTAACTATAACTGATCTTCTCTCATACTTCCAATATATGCTTCTTATACAAACCATAAGCAGAAGGAATGAATCTCGGGTGTGAGAACAAATTCGCTCAGCCGATGTTCGGTGAGCAGCTATATATAGGAAATTTGGGGGAGCTTTGGACAGGAAACTTCACTTGTTGGGCGGGGATGAGTATACTCGTAAGAGAGGGATGAATTCCCTTGTCACAGGCTATTTTAACGTAGTGCTTTGAGTAAGGCGTTTGCGTAGCGTGGTTTGTAGACAGTTTCACAAAATTACAATTAAAAGAGGAGCCGGATTATCTGGCTCCTCTTTTTTCTCTTTTGTAGTGAGTTTGTTAGCAGTCAATTATGCTTCTTTGGCGGGTACTTTCACTGTGGACTTGAATCCGGTACGTACATGCGAATCATCGCAGAAGGGCTTGTTGCGCGATTGGCCGCAGCGGCAGAGCGCGATCTCGTCGTCGGTAATCTCGAACGGGTTGCCCTCACTATCGAGCAAGATCAGATGCTTTGCGTTCTGGATGTAGAGCGGACCGTTCTCTTCGGCCTGGATGGTAGGTTTGGTTTCGTCAGCCATAAAAAGATGTCTCCTTCTGATGGTGGGCATGAGCAGCCCTTCCATTCCGATTTGCGCTTTTGCGTGAAAGTTTTCCCTTTTCTCATTCCGCGCAAGAGGTTGGTTGATTGTAGTGTAGCATGTGTCGATTGGGATGCACAAGGTTCGCGCAGCTTTTTTGTGATATGATAAGAGCCAGTTCAGGCGGATTTTCTACGAAAAGGAGCGAGTGCTATGGAGTTTTCAGGTACACAGACAATGGCTGCGCCGATTCAGCATGTCTGGACCTTTCTCATGGATGTGCAGAATGTCGCGGAATGCGCGCCGGGCTTTCAAAGTCTGGAAGTGTTGGGAGATGAGCATTGGAACGCGATCATAACCGTCGGCGTCGGGCCGGTCAAGGCGAAATTTAGTATGGACGTGACGCGCCCGGAGATCGTTGAACCGGAACGCATGGTCGTGAAAGGACGCGGCAAAGCACCGGGCAGCGCGGTCGAATTGACCGGGGACATGCATTTGACTGCGCTGAACGAAAATGAGACGCGCATGGATTGGCAGGCGCATGTCGCGGTCAGCGGAACCATCGCCAGCGTGGGAGCGCGTTTCATGAACAGCACGGCGGAGCGCCTGACCGGCCAGTTTTTTGATTGTTTGAGAAAGAAGCTCCAGGTCTCGGAAGCAGAATAAGAGGTGCGCGATGCAGACAGCGGTTGAACGCTGGCAAGAGCTGATCCGCGCCCGCGCAACCCAGATGGACGCGGCCTATGCGCGTCTGGGGCGTACCAGCTCCGATTTCTGGGATCGACGCGCCCGCAGCTATCATCGTGTGACCCGTGAAAGCGCGCTCAACGATCCTCTCTATTTGAAGGTGCGCGAGCAGGTTACGCCGCAGAGCAGTGTGCTGGATGTGGGCGCGGGAACCGGACGCTTTGCTCTGGCGCTGGCTCCTCACGCGCGCCACCTGACCGCGCTTGAGCCAAACGTTTCCATGCTGAGTTATTTACGCCAGGAGGCTGCCGCGCGCGAGCTGACCAATCTGACCACCCTGCAGTGTCGCTGGGAGGACGCGCCTGCTGACTTGCGCGCCGACATTGTTGTGTGCAGCCACGTTCTCTATCCCATCCTGGATATTGTGCCGTTTGTGCAAAAATTGCGGGCTGCTACTTCTCAGAGCTGCTATATTTATATGCGCGCTGCTTCGTATGACGCACTGACCGCGCCTCTCTGGCAGCATTTTCATGGAGACGAACGCCAACAGACGCCTGGCTACATTCACGCGCTGGATGTGTTGTATGAACTGGGCATCTACGCGCAAGTTGAGACGACCAAGGCGCCGTTTCGCTGGACGTATCCCACGCTGCAAGATGCCGAGGACGAACTGATGGAGCAGTTGATTCTCGCGGAGAATGAGCAGAATCGCCGCGAATTGCGTGAACTATTAGCCGGCTGGCTGGTGCAAACAGAGGATCAGAGCTGGTGTTCACCGCCCTGGGAGAGCGTGGTAGCGATTCTCTGGTGGATGAGCGACGTGTAGAGTGCGATGAATTGCCTGCTCACGCCACCAGCGCAAACAGGCAATTCATCAGGCATACGACGTGTTTATCCCAGGGCTTTATCGAGATTCTGGAAAATGGAACCGAGCGTGCTATTCACCACACCCTTTCCGATCGGATTGTCTGCAATGGCGATTGCACCACTGAGGTCGGCATCGGTGTTATAGGTGAGCAGAGCGCCGCCATTTTCATCTGCAATATTCAAATTCGCGGTCGCGTCAACCGAACCGCCGCGTCCCTGGCGTTTCACGCCGAGGACAATCAAATTCGGCTCCTGGCGCTGCACGAGACTAACGATCACGCTGTAAGGGCCTTTCAGACCGGGCAGCGATGTTGTGACATTGAGTTGCAGGCGCGAAGCATCAAGTATTTCGGCTGATGAGCACCCAGGAATGCACTTTTGCAAAATTGCCGGATCAAGGATGGCGTTGAATACGCGGCTACTATTGGCGTTAAATTTGTGTGTTCCGTTAAGTTTCATAAAACCCTTTCCTTCGACAACAATTAAAATATATTGATATAGCAAA
>Ga0068857_100005641_pt1 | contig 10700 bp, 10 predicted proteins | sample KBSCornC72_FD_66591 | JGI IMG/M metagenome (GOLD analysis project Ga0068857, IMG submission 66591) | Corn rhizosphere microbial communities from Kellogg Biological Station, Michigan, USA - KBS Corn C7-2 | ecosystem: Host-associated > Plants > Roots > Rhizosphere > Soil ...
GAGCTCCGTCGAAGCCGGGCGTCGCGGCAGCGGCTTCGGTGGAGGATCGAGTGGCTCAGTTTCATTCCGTTAGTCCCTCGCCCGATCATAAAGACAAAGTGAGGACTATCATGGAGCTATGGTCTTCTTCCATCGTTCAATTCAGGGTTTATTTCTAGCCGCAGGTCTGTTGCTGTCGGCGCCAGGTCACGCCGCCGAGCCGAACCCGAAGAGCGTTTCTTACACACTGCCCGCTAAGCTCGCCTGGATAAAGGGTGTCAATTCTGACGTGGTGACAGTTCAAGGTGACCCGTCCAAGCCCGGGATCTATATTCAGTTACTCAAATGGCATCCTCATAATATGAGTCGGCCGCATTCTCACTCGACCGAACGCTACATCACAGTGCTTTCCGGAACGTGGTGGATCGGCACAGGTTCCAAGTACGATCCGGCCAGCACCTTTCCAGCACCTGCCGGAAGCTACGTAGTCGACCACGCGAACGAGCTTCACTATGATGGAGCCAAAGATACAGAGTGCGTCCTCGAGATTGTTGGCATGGGTCCAGTACTTACAACTTCAGCAGAATCAAAATGAGACGGCAGCAGCCGGGCCACTGATTCCATCGATGGCGTGCCCTGGCTCTCGGCGGGCTACGCGTACACCCCCGGGCACTTGCTAAACGACTCGTACTGCCAGGCCCTTATGCCTCATGCATCGGCATGACCGAGGTGACGTAGTGGAAGTGACCTTCGTAAACCTCCTGAAGCGGTCAAAGGAGCATGACGAAACCTGGCGCGGATAAGACGGAGGAGTTGGTCAGCTCCGCGGGTATAGCAGATTCTAATCCCACGGAGTCACCCGTTCGCCCCGACGAGCAGCCCACCCCCACGCAGGCGAAGAACCACAACATTCGTGTTTCACACGAGGTCATCGAGGCGGCGCGGAAGGACGGCGAAGATCTGCTCCGATCGCTGCAGACCACTTCGCAGGGGTTGAGGCAAACGGAGGCCGAAAATCGTGCGCGCACGGTGGGCCCGAATGAGGTGGCGCAAGAGCGGCGGCAAGGCTGGCCCGTCCGTCTTCTGAAAATCATCCGCAACCCGCTTGTGATTTTGCTTGCGGCTTTATCGGCAATATCCTACGGTACCGGCGACGCGCGCGCCGGAACCGTGATGGCGGCCATGGTGGTGTTGAGCGTCGGGCTTCGCTACTTGCAGGAGGCCCGGGCTGACACCGCGGCGGCGAAGCTCAAGGCCATGATCCATGTGACTGCCACCGTTATTCGGGATGGCGCCGCGAGGGAGATGCCGCTGCGCGATCTGGTACCCGGGGATATTATCAAGCTGTCCGCCGGCGATATGATCCCGGGCGACGCGCGTGTTCTTTCCGCCAAAGATCTCTTCGTCAACCAGGGCAGCCTCACAGGGGAGTCGTTCCCTGTCGAGAAATTCCACGATCCCGAGACTAAGGCTGTGATCTCCCCGATAGAACTCACAAACACGTGCTTCATGGGGACAAGCGTAGAAAGCGGTACCGCAACCGCAGTCGTGGTCACGACTGGGGTCCATACCTATCTCGGCGGCATGGCCAGCGCCATCACGGAGGATGAGCCACCGACAAGCTTCGACCAGGGCCTCAGCCGCTTCACATGGCTCATGATCCGGCTGATGGCGGTGATGGTGCCGCTGGTCTTCCTCATCAACGGGTTCACCAAGCACGATTGGAAAGGCGCCTTTTTCTTTGCCCTGGCCGTGGCCGTGGGCCTCACACCTGAGATGCTGCCGATGATAGTCTCCGTCTGCCTCTCTAAGGGCGCACTTGCCATGAGCCGCAAGAAGGTGATCGTCAAGCGCCTCAACGCCATCCAGAACTTCGGGGGTATGGATGTATTATGCACCGACAAGACCGGAACGCTCACCGAAGATCGCGTCGTCCTCCAGCGGCATTGCAACGTCGCCGGGCGCGAAACGGACGAAGTCCTGCTGGACGGCTACCTCATTAGCCACTTCCAGACGGGCCTCAAGAATCTGCTTGACCGGGCGATCCTGGATAGCTCGGACTTTCACGAGCAGGCACTGGTCGAGAAGTACAAGAAGCTCGACGAGCTTCCGTTCGACTTCACACGGCGCATGATGTCCGTTTTGGTGGAGGATCCCGAAGGCAAAGCAATCCTACTCACAAAGGGGGCTCCGGAAGAGGTCTTTCGTCAGTGCTCTCACTTCGAGCTGGACGGAAAACTGTCGCCGATGGATCCCAACCTTATCGTTGGGTTGAAGGAAGAGTACGCGAGCCTCAGCAATGATGGGTTTCGGGTTCTGGCAGTGGCAACCAAGGAGCTGCCGGGGACGCAGATCTGCTCAAAGGATGACGAGTGCGAACTTGTGCTCAAAGGGTACGTCGCGTTCCTGGACCCGCCCAAGGACACCGCGGGACGTGCAATCGAGGCTCTTCACAAGCATGGTGTGGGAGTAAAAATCCTGACCGGAGACAATGACCTCATCAGCCGCAAGGTGTGCAATGATGTGGGCCTCTCGGCTGATCCCATGCTGCTCGGAGGAGACGTGGAGAAAATGTCCGATGTAGAGCTGGCCGACGCGGCCGAGAAGGCGACCCTCTTCGCCCGCCTCTCTCCCGCGCACAAACAGCGGGTCATTCGCGCCCTTCGGAGTAAGGGACACGTCGTCGGATTCATGGGCGACGGAATCAACGATGCTCCGGCCTTGCGAGCTGCGGATATCGGCATCTCGGTGGACACGGCTACGGACATCGCCAAGGAGTCGGCGGATCTCATCTTGCTGGAAAAAAATCTGATGGTACTCGAGGGCGGCGTGGTCGAAGGCCGGAAGGTGTTCGCGAACATCCTCAAGTACATCCGGATGGGGGCGAGTTCCAACTTCGGAAACATGTTCAGCGTGCTGGGCGCCAGTGCCTTCCTGCCTTTTATCCCGATGGCCCCCATCCAGGTGTTGACAAATAATCTTCTCTACGACTTCTCCCAAGTACCGATCCCAATAGACGCGGTAGACGAAGAGCAAGTGGCGCACCCGCGACCGTGGAACATCGATGAGATCAAACGGTTCATCCTTTTCATCGGGCCTATCAGCTCGATCTTCGATTACACAACGTTCTTCGTCATGCTCTGGATTTTCAACTGCTGGGATCCATCCCGCGCGGCGGTATTTCAGACGGGATGGTTTGTCGAATCGCTGATGACGCAGACCCTCATCATCCACGTCATTCGCACCAACAAAATTCCCTTCATACAGAGCTGGGCGAGCGGGCCGCTGACGGCAACGACGCTATCTATTATGGCCTTCGGGATGTGGTTACCGTATTCGCCTTTGGCCCCTTCTCTGGGCCTTACGCACCTGCCGCGGATGTACTGGCCGATCCTGATGCTGACTCTGCTCAGCTATGTGGGCCTCACACAAGTGATCAAAGTCTGGCTCCTGCGGAAGAAGTGGATCTAGATCGGCGGATCACCCATCACGTCCACATCCTGGAGATGAACGGACGAAAGCTACTGGTTGAAAGACAGTAAGCGGCGGCGTCCCGGAAAACCACGCGCTTGGCCACCCGCCCGATTACCGTGTCCGATCAACAGCTTCAGGAACGAATTTCAGTACATCACAGGGGAATGCCTTTTGACTCGCTTAGTGATGCTATTTTGCGCACGCACCCAAGCATGGCGGAGGGTTCTCCGCACTTCCGGTAGCGTCGAAGTGCGTGTATGCGCGGATCGTTCAAGTATTCAATCGTTCGGCTTCGCGGCCTTGTTACTTCCACGCCTGTACAATGGGCGCTCGACACTTGCCAAGGGCGGTGAGCGCACGGCAGTGGTGGAACGTGGTTTGATTGGCGACTCCTGTTTCCAAACGTCGCATGTCTACCCAGCAAGAACATCATCTACAGTGCGAAGGTCGCATCCTTATTCCGGCGGGCGGCAGAGTTCGGCATTGAGACTGGGTCCATTCAAAATCTACATGGAAGGCGTCCGCAGGCGGAAGCGCCAAGCGGCCCCCGAACCTTGGAGGTAGCTCTCAAACGTGGCGGCACGCGACGTTTGACAGCCGAACGCCTCTTCTTGAATCTTGGCACCCACGCAGCCATTCCGGATGTGCCCGGACTTGCCGACGCTAAGCTACTCACGCACGTGGAAGCGCTCGAGTTGGCCGCGTGCCAGAACATTTGATTCTCCTCGGGGAGGGTATGTAGGGCTGGAACTGGCGCAGGCTTTTACGCGGTTCGGCAGCCGCGTTACGGTCATCGAGCGGGGACCCCGACTCCTGGGCCGCGAGGATCAAGATGTCAGTGACGCTCTCCTTGAGCTATTTCGAGACGAAAGCATAGAGGTTCTGCTTCAGGCGAATCTGCTCAGTGTGAGCGGAACTTCCGGGCAAAGCGTTCGTGTCAAAATCGAGCAGAACGGGGAGTCGCGCGAAATCGGAGCTAACGACATTTTGGTGGCGACTGGGCGCACGCCAAACACGCCAGGAATCGGGCTCGACAAAGCTGGGGTCGAGTTGGATGGCAGGGATTACGTCAAAGTGAATGAGAGGCGGAAACGACGCCTCCCGCAGTGTGGGCGATGGATGAATGCGCGCCTAAGACCAATCTTCGTCTCTCCTTCGTTGATACGGCAAGACACAACTGAGCTCACGCCGACACTGCGGCTCGCTTCGGTATCGCGCGCAAACCTTGCCGCTTCTTCTCTTCGGCGTCCAAACGCTAAGTGCCGTAACCGCGATGCTGCAGCGCAAGCAATTGCTGGCTATCCGGCCAAGAGATGGTCAATAGAAATACCGATTCAACTACTGATTCGACCTCATGCTTGATAGAGGCGCCAAGAGTAATGAGACTCCCGGTCTGCAAATCGTATGCTTGCCCGCGCGTGCTGTAACGTAAATTCCCCTTCAACACTTGCAAAGAACTCGTGCCGTCGACGTGATGCTCCTTCATCCGGGCGGAAGTTTCCATAGAGATCAGAACGACCCGAAAGTCCTGTTTTTTGTACAGAGTCTTGGCATAAATACCGGAGGGCCAGGGCTTCTGCTGTTCCGAATCGGCGATTTCGCGCGTCAGATCAAATTGTGCGAGATCGGCGGTCATATTGCCGTCATCGCCTGAACCGGGGATTGGCATTGGAAGTTTACTCCTCGCTATTAATATGGCACTGTTGCTAAATTATCTCCGGTTCTACGCCGTCGTGAGGCGACGCAAAGCCGACGGGACGAGGAGGGAAGGAAACCCCTCTCTGAAAGTCCGCTCCGGCTTGACTCGGGCCAGGGCGTCAGTGGCAGCAGCAACTCTGACGCGGCGGCGTCTCAGCGGCGTAATAGAGTTGTCCGCTGGCCACCTTATCGTTCTCCCATCGCCGCACTCTCACTTGTTGACGAACCGAACGCCCGATCCCCGGATAGGTTGCGTCGAAATCCATTCGCTGAAGCTCAGGTCGTCGTGGACAGCCTCGAACAGTAGTTGAGTTCGATGGAGTGTCTCAACAGAGGCCAAGAACTCAAGCGCGCGAGCCCGATTGTCTGCCTTTCCCGCCTTCGTTTTCTCGCCATTCTCCTGCATAGTCACGTCGTCCGAGTAGTGTTCGAATGCCTTGAGAATTTCTCCATGTTGGATCAGATGATTCAGTTCCCGGTCGAGAGGTCCGCCGAGATGAGACGGCGCACTTGCCAGGGACTGGGCTTTCTCGGGATAGAATTCGATCCGGCACGTAACGATGCTCACGCCAGTAGAATCAGTACGCCCGAATCGCGTTGCATCGTGCGCGCGATCCCGACCGACGAAGATCTGATGGTCGCCTGGTACACGCGTAGGGGTGTCGCCTTCGCAAGAGAATGAAGCCGCCACAACCGCGCCTTCGGCGTTATGCTCAAGTGGAACGGAAGAGCGTGAAAGAATCGTGCCTGCACAAGACAAACCCGCCTACCGCCTGTCTGTAACCGAGATACTGGCGGCGTGGTCCACCGACGCCGCGCAAGGACTTGGCATGGCGGAAGCACGCGCGCGACTTGACCGGTATGGAAGGAACGAGCTAGCGGCGGAAAGACCCGTACCCGGGTGGAGGAAGTTCCTGGCGCAATTTCAGGACATGCTCGTCGTGCTGCTGCTGGTCGCGACCGCGATCTCGACCGGCCTGTGGCTCTACGAGCGCGACTCCCCGTTGCCTTACGAAGCCATCGCCATCTTCGCGATTGTCGTGCTCAACGCCGTGATGGGTTACATCCAGACCTCGCGCGCCGAACAGGCGATTGCCTCCCTTCGGGCCATGTCGCCGGCGGATGCGACCGTGCTTCGCGACGGCCAGCGAACCAACGTTGCGGCGGTCGAACTGGTGCCGGGCGACGTGATGCTCGTCGAAGAAGGCGATACCATCGCCGCGGACGCGCGCTTGATCGAATCACCGGCCTTAAAGACGGCCGAAGCCGCCCTGACTGGGGAGAGTCTACCTGTGTCAAAGGACACCGCGTCCATCACAGAGGAAGCAGTGTTGGGCGACCGCGACAATATGATCTTCAGCGGCACGGTCGCTACTTACGGCCGCGCTACCGCCGTTGTTGTCGCCACTGGGATGCAGACGCAGATGGGTCACATCGCCGGGATGTTGAAGCACACTCCCACTGAAACTACGCCACTCCAAAAGCAGCTGGACCGGACCGGCAAAATGCTGGGACTGAGTGTGATTGTAATCGCCATCGTAATGGTGGCGACTCTCATCCTTGCCGAGCACGTGAGCGGGTTCTCGGCGATTGTCGATGTTTTGATTTTCGGCGTAGCGCTCGCGGTTGCGGCTGTGCCCGAAGGCTTGCCCGCCGTGGTTACTGCCGTTCTCTCGCTGGGCGTGCAGCGCATGGCGAAGAGAAATGCAATCGTACGACACCTTGCGGCCGTCGAGACGCTCGGATCCGCGAACGTCATCGCGACGGACAAGACGGGCACCTTGACGAAGAATCAGATGACCGTTCGCAAAGTGATCACGGCAAGCGGCTCCGTGACTATGTCGGGAACGGGCTACGCTCCCGACGGCGCAGTCACGGACGATGCCGGGCGACAGATTACCGAAGGCGTCCAATCGGAAGTGGAGCGCGCGCTCACCGTCGCCGATCGGGCGAACAACGCAGTGCTCCAGTACGGGGACGGCCAGTGGATTGTTCAGGGCGATCCCACCGAAGGAGCCCTTCTGGTCGCCGCCCGCAAAGCCGGCCTCGACCCAGCGCGGCTGCAATCGCGTTTCGTCAGAGTGGGAGAGATCCCCTTTTCTTCCGAGCGCAAGCTCATGACCACCATCCACAGCGAGTCCACGGGCGAGGAGCGCACCCTGGTATTTACAAAAGGAGCCCCCGACGTGCTCCTCGCTCGCTGCTCTCACGAATTTGTGGCGCCCGATAACAGGCCCCTTGGCGCGGAACGTAGAGCGGCGATCATGAAGTCCACGGAAGACCTGGCGAAGGAAGCGTTGCGCACGCTTGGAGTCGCCTTTCGCGCGCTGCCAAAGGCATCGGGGGACAACGCTCCCGGCGAGGAGAGTCTCGAACGGGACTTAGTCTTTGCAGGGCTGGTCGGTATGATCGACCCTCCCCGGGATGAAGCGAAACAGGCGGTCGCCCGCGCGCAACACGCCGGCATACGCGCGGTCATGATTACCGGAGACCATCCCGTGACCGCGGCTGTCATCGCCCGGGAACTCGGCATCGCGAACGACGCGCGAGCGGTGACGGGGGCCGAACTCGAAAAGATGTCCGACGTGGAGCTTCGTAAAACCGTGAAAAATACTTCGGTCTACGCGCGAGTCAATCCAGAGCACAAGCTCCGTATTGTACAGGCGCTCCAATACGGCGGCGCGGTGGTGGGCATGACTGGCGATGGCGTCAACGACGCTCCCGCGCTGAAGAAGGCGGACATCGGCATCGCCATGGGCATAGCCGGGACCGATGTTTCCAAGGAGGTTGCCGATATGGTTCTGGCCGACGACAACTTCGCCACCGTTGTTGCGGCCGTGGAAGAAGGCAGATCGATCTTTTCGAATATTCGAAAGTTCCTGGTGTTTTTGTTGTCTTCGAACATTGGCGAGGTCATGACGATGTTCTTCGGCGTGATGCTGGCGAATGTCATCGGGTTGAAAGCGGACGAGCATGGCCTGGCGCTTCCTTTAGCGGCGACGCAAATCCTGTGGATCAATCTCGTGACAGATGGCGCTCCCGCCCTGGCTTTAGGCCTTGATCCAGCCGGCCCGGACGTCATGGATGAGCCACCGCGCCCAAGTGGAGAAAATGTGATTACGGGCCGCATGTGGGGAGGCATCGTTTTCGTCGGAGTTGTGATGGCAGCCGGGACGCTTCTGGTGCTCGACGCCGGTTTGCCAGGTGGCTTGATCGACGGTTCGGGCGATACGCGCTACGCGCAGACCTTGGCGTTCACAACGCTGATGCTGTTTCAAATGTTCAATATCTTCAACTCGCGATCGGACGACCGAAGCGCTTTCGTCAATTTGTTTCGAAATCATTGGCTATGGATCGCCGTCGGAGCTTCGCTGGTCTTGCAAGTTGCAGTGATTTACATCCCCCCCATGCAACAGGCATTCTCGACGACGCCGTTGAACGCGATGGATTGGCTACTCTGCGTAGGAGTTGCCAGTTCCGTCCTATGGCTACGCGAACTGAGCAAAGTTGCGGTCCGTGACCGATGATCCGCAGGCGCGCTAACGTATTATGCCCACTGCAGAGTCAATCATGGCGTGCTCCCTTTTGGGGGACTCATCAGTAGCCAGCTTCGCTCCTACTCCTGCGTATTGTCCATCCGCAGACCGCGGTTCACTGTTTTTTCTGGCATAACACCGTATCAAAACCGTATCAAAACTCTATCTTCACAGCTGTCGGAGATGATTGAGCGAAGAGCAGGCTCCCCATATTGTTGAAAGTAATAAGAACAGCATAGAAATCTGGGAGCCAAAAGAAGCCTACTACTCGCTTCACACGCAGGAGGTCCGGGGTTCGAGTCCCTGCGCGCCCACCATCCCATGCTTTATGAATCAAGAAGTTGCGTCCCTTGCCCATCTCTCTGCCCGGTCCTCAAGCCTGAAAACGTATTGAAGTTCGTCTGATACCCGATGGGGTTCTTCGAACTTCGAAACAACCACGGTCCGGGGCCAGCGATCTCAATCTGGCTGCGGAACGCCTCCACCGCGATATCGGTGAGATGGACCTCGGCAACTCTGGTGGAGTTTTCGAATCCGCGATGAAGATGAGCTTGTTCGCAAGGTCCACGTCCTCCTTCCGAAGGGGTGCGAGTTCCTTGTAGATCCGCAATCCGGTCTCCGTGATAATTCGGATCACATTGCGGAGGTATATCGGAGTGTGAAGCTCGATCATCTGCTGTTCCGACCATGTCATGTAGTGTGGCCGGAACAGGCTTTTGAGAATCACGGGAAACTCCACTCCGGCGCATGGATTGGCCGGACAGAGCTTCTTTTTCACTGCAACGCTGAAGATGCGCCGAAGGACTCGGAACTCCTGGTGCACGGTCGCCGGCTTCAGCAAGCTCGACGATTCCGCTCTTACCGCGCACACGCCGGCGTTGCCGGAGCCTGCTCCGCAAGTGGAATTCGATCTTGGTGGCGTCGATTTCGGACATCTTCATCGCTCCAAACACGGGTTTGAGTGTTTTGAGCGCACCCTCATTCACCTCGTGTGTCTTCGCCGCGCGGATGGGAGGTCTGGAATAATGCCGCGAGATCTTCGGGCGTAGGCTTCGGTGGAACCAGTGTCATGCGATCCGCGAGAACGGCGCTGACCACTTCCTCCCGGGACTCGAAGCCGTGGTCGAAGCCCAAGATCAGGCGGTCGGCGCCAATGATGACAGGTTCGGGCCTTTCGAGCCCGTAGGCGCTGCCCGTTGCACCCCGCGGATCTTGCAACACCCATCCGCCGATGGGATGCTCCTCAAGAAACGGCAGCAAGGTGGAGTCCTTCTCCCCGGTGACCAACACGAACTGGAAGGGCCTTCCCGCGAACCGTTCCACCAGTGCATTCCACTGGTTGACCAGGTCGGGTAACCTGCCCGGAAAGGTTCGCGGTGGTCCACGCTTCCGCACCCGGGCTGAGCAGCGTCTGCGAGAAGCTGATCTCCGGCGCGAGGTCGCCGGCCTTGGGATGGGACGTGATCTTCCCGTAAACTCCGGGAAATTCGTCCTGTGCAAACACACAGGCCGAGGCCATCGTGAGAAGCAGAACCGGCAAGCGAAGAATCACGCGCGGGAGGCTCCTAAGGCCACATTATACAGGCTATTGCGCGTTAGCTTTGCTTTGGGCCAGATGCAACGCCGCAGCATCGTCCCCTTGGCGAATCTCCGAAAAACGATCGCGCAGAAACTGGATCATCTCCCCGCGATACGACCGGTTTTGTTGGATGGCATCCACGATGAAAGCGAAGCCGGAGGGCCTTCCCGCGTTCACAAGTTCGCGAGCGCTCGCGGTACGCACAAACACATAGGGTGAGCGTTGCAGCATCTCTTCGATGTAGGGAAGTGCCGCGTCGCCGTAGGAATAGCGTAAAGCGCCGGGTAACGAGGTCGGGCCGGAGTCGCCGGGCAGCGGCGAGGGAGGGAATGCCTTAAGCGCCAGCTTCGGCAAATCTGCAGGCGAGTGCAGCCATGCCAAGGCGATGATCGCCTGCTCATGTGCAATGTCGCGCTCGACGAAACTCCATAAGA
>Ga0068857_100005645_pt1 | contig 10699 bp, 16 predicted proteins | sample KBSCornC72_FD_66591 | JGI IMG/M metagenome (GOLD analysis project Ga0068857, IMG submission 66591) | Corn rhizosphere microbial communities from Kellogg Biological Station, Michigan, USA - KBS Corn C7-2 | ecosystem: Host-associated > Plants > Roots > Rhizosphere > Soil ...
CTCAATCCCTCGTCTTCCTTCGCGCATTCCGACCTATCGGCGGTTCAGCTCCTGGCTGGGGATTTCGAAGCGGCGGAACGCAGCGCCCGGCGAGCCTTAGAATTGTCCGGCGGCAACGACTGGGCGCGTTTCGTCTTGGGCGCGACACTTGTGCTCAATGCTGCGACCTACGGTGAGGGACTCCAGCAGCTGGAGTACGCTTCACGTTCGGTGCCTGCGGCCACGCAGCTATTGAACGCCCTGCAGGCCAAGTGATCGGGTGGCGTGCAGTGGAGGCAGCGGAGCATGATAACCTGCATGTATCTGTATGAATCCGGTCTTCGAAGACCCGCGCCTGGAGGCGATTCGCGTCAAAGTTGAGGCTCGCCAGCGCCTCACCGCTGAAGATGGTCTGACGCTTTATGCCACGCCCGATCTGCTTGGTGTCGGCTGGCTGGCCAATCGGGTTCGCGAGCGCTTGCACGGCAACCAGACATTCTTTAACGTCAATCGTCACATCAATCCGACCGATGTATGCGTCGCCAGTTGTAAGCTGTGCGCCTTCGGCAAGCAGAAGCGCGATCCCAAGGCCTACACCATGTCCCTCGAAGAAGTCTGGCACAAGGCGGGCGAGGGCTACACCGAGGCGGTCACCGAATTTCACATCGTGGGCGGTCTGCATCCGGAGTTGACTCTCGATTGGTATTGCCAGATGCTCAGCGGCCTGAAGCAACGCTTCCCGCAGGTTCACCTGAAGGCGTTCACCATGGTCGAGATCGGATACTTCGCCCAACGCGGCAAGATCAGCGAGCGCGACGTGCTGCAGCGCCTGAAAGACGCTGGCATGGATTCCTTGCCCGGCGGCGGCGCAGAAATCTTTCACGACCGCGTGCGGCGCATCATCTGCGATCACAAGCTGACCGGCCAGCAGTGGATCGATACGGCTCGGATCGCGCACCAGATGGGCCTGCATTCCAACTGCACCATGCTGTACGGGCACATTGAGACGGCGGAAGATCGTCTGGATCATCTGCTCCGCCTGCGCGAACTGCAGGATGAAACCAACGGCTTCCAGACTTTCATTCCCCTGGCGTTCCATCCAGATAATACAGCGCTCCATCACCTTCCCAAAACCACCGGTTTCGACGATATTCGCGAAATTGCGGTTTCGCGGCTGATGCTGGACAACATCCCGCACATCAAAGCGTATTGGGTGATGATGACTCCGCGCATTGCGCAAATCGCCCAGCGGTTTGGCGCCGATGATCTGGACGGAACACTAGTTGAAGAGCGTATCTATCACGACGCTGGCGCTACCACTAGCCAGAATCTTCGCCGCGGCGACCTGACGCGTCTGATCCGCGAGGCCGGGCGCGAACCGGTGGAGCGCGATACTCTCTATCGTCCTGTCGAACGCGCGGAGAACGCGTTCACCGTTCTGGTGTAGCCGTCAGCGCATCCATCTTGGCCAGGAGTTCCCCGGTCCGCGCCTGCCGCTGGACCAGCGAACGCCGTAACGTTTGTGCCTCACGCTTTAAAGCCGCAATGCGGTTCTGAATAGCGCCGAATGCCGCAGGTGGTCTCGACGGGACTCTATTGCTAAAGCGAGCCGCTTCCCAGTGCGCTCCGCCGACCCGAGTATCGGTGGTGAGCCGTACCTCCACATCGCCGCCCTGGGGTCCGTATGTCGCGCTGGACATGTGCGCCGGCAGCATCAGGAGGGTGCGTTGGCTTCCGTCGCGAATTTCCAGGCGGCTGCCATCCATCAATGCGCCCTCGTTCCAACCGATCACCAATTGGCCGGCCTCTTCCCGCAACGCCAAAGCGATCGGCAGGCGCAGCAACGGCCGTAAGTATGCGAACGCGCCCGCGGGAACCACTAAGACGGCCGCGCACGCCACGATACTCTTCCAAGCCGGCCAAACCCCAGGTGCGAGAATCGGCCGCGAGAGTCCCGAGCGTGGTTTTGTTTTCTTGGGCACTCCGGGCAGAGCAAGAGAGGCCACCGGAAACTCTTCGTGGCTGCGAATCGCCTGGATGCTTCCGTCCGGCTCCCGAACGAAAAAGCCTGCCCGGCCGCCTGCCACCACCAGCGCCAGGACAACTTGATACTTTTCGAAATCAGCCAAGTCGTCATCGGTGAGAAAAACCTCGCCTCGCGTCCGGCACACGAAGATACCTAGAGGCGCCTGACCGGCATCGCTGCGCTCCGACAGTATCCGTACTTCATCCAGTTGGCGGACGCCGAAGAGCAGTCCCCTGGACTGGGTGATCTCAGGATGGAATATCGAGGGCGGGAGGCCTGTTCTGCGAACATCGTCGAGGAGTTCGGTGCGAAATTCGATGCGCAAGGGGCTCTGGGGTGGACACCATCGCCGGTAATGAAACGTAACCATAGGGGTAGCTATGGAGTAGTGCGGCGGCGGATGCCGTTTTCTCAGCTTTAGTCGTGCGGAACTACGCGCCTGCCCTCGACGCGATACTTTCCGGATAACACCAGGCCGAGTGCCTCAGGATATATCCGGTGTTCCTCCTTCAATATGCGGGCAGAGAGCGATTCCGCCGTGTCCTCTGCAAGCACCGGCACGACGGCTTGCGCGATGATCGGACCCGAGTCCAGCCCCTCTTCGACAAAGTGCACGGTGCATCCCGAGAACTTCACGCCGTGCTCCAACGCCTGATGCTGCGCATCCAAACCGGGGAACGCCGGCAGCAGCGACGGATGGATGTTTACGATCCTCTGCGAATACTCACGAATGAAATGGCCACTGAGAATTCGCATGTAGCCGGCCAGGCAAATTAGATCGACCCGGTTATTCTGCAACTCATGGATGAGTTGGCGATCGTAGGTTTCCCGATCCAAGCCCTTGGATGGAAGCGCCACAAGCGGTAAGCCACGGTCACGGGCCGCCGCCAGCCCCAACGCCTCGGGATGATTCGAAATGACCACGGCGATTTCGGCATCCAGGCGATGCCCCGCAATCGCATCGGCGATCGCCAGAAAGTTCGAACCGCGCCCCGAAATCAGGATTCCCAGGCGCTTAGTCATAAGCAACCTTCACTTGTACACGACGCGCTTGCCGCGGACCACTTCGCCGATTTGATACCAGCGCTCGCGCAGGCTTTTGAGCATTTTGGCGGCTTTAGAAAGATCCCGTTTGGAGATCACGAGAATCATTCCGATGCCCAGATTAAACGTCCGCCGCCAGTCATCGTCCGGAATTCTGCCAATCTTGCGGAGCAGTTCGAACATCGGCAGCACAGGCCACGATCCGACGTCGATGCGCACGCCAAGTCCCTCAGGAAGTATGCGCGGCGTGTTGTCGGTAATGCCGCCGCCCGTGATGTGCGCGGCGCCTTTCAGAACACCGGCGTCATGCAGCGCGCGCAAAGGCTTCAAGTAGCTGCGGTGGATCTTCATCAGCTCTTGCGCCAGCGAGCCCTCCAACTCCTCCAGCGCCGTATCCGGATGATGCCCGGCCACTTCGAAAAGCAACTTCCGCGCCAGCGAATAACCGTTGGTGTGCAGGCCCGTGGACGGCAGCCCGATCAGGACGTCACCCGCGCGAATGGTCTTGCCGGTGAGCATTCGCTTGCGTTCCACCACACCGACGATGAATCCCGCCAGGTCATATTCGCCCGGCGCATACATTCCTGGCATCTCGGCCGTTTCGCCGCCGATCAGCGCACAGCCATTGTTTTTGCAGCCACGCGCCATTCCCGAGACCACTTGCGCAGCCACCTTCGCATCCAGCTTGCCCACCGCGTAGTAATCCAGAAAAAATAGCGGAACTGCGCCCTGTACGGCGATATCGTTCACACAATGGTTCACCAGATCTTCGCCGATTGTGGAATGCTGGCCGGTCGCGAACGCCAGCTTGAGCTTGGTCCCTACGCCATCGGCTGAGGACACCAATACTGGCTCCTTAAAACCCTTCAAGAGGTAGCCGCCACCGAAGCTGCCGATATCGGTCAGCACGGCCGGGGTGAACGTTCGCCGCGCCATGGTGCGGATAGAGGACACTGCGCGGTCGGCCTCGTCGATGTTGACGCCGGACTGCTTGTAACCAATGGATTTAGCTTTGGACATGCGTGGGAACTCCTATAATAAGCGAGTTTCACCCGTACCAGAACTTCGAGATTTGACATGCTGGGAAGGGGTTGTGTATTCTGAAAAACCGGCCTGTCGAAAAGTGAGGGTGGTTTCCTTCCATGATGTCTCTTCTTGAAATCGCTAAGTGGGTCCAGGAGACTTCGCTCAGCATCTCGATCCGTGAGTCTATTCTCATGTTTCCATTGCTCGAAGGCGGGCATCTGTTAGGTATCGCCGTCTCGGCCGGAACCATTGCCATCTCGGATCTCCGCATGATGGGGTTGATCTTCAAAAAAGAATCGGCTTCGGATGTCTTTCATCAGCTCATCCCCTGGATCACAGCCGGGTTTGTGATGATGATCATCACCGGCACGCTGCTCCTCTGGTCGGAGCCGGTGAAGTGCTACAACAGCATCTGGTTCCGTCTAAAAGTTCTGTTCCTGTTCCTGGCCGGTCTCAACGTATTGATCTTCCACTCCTCCAAAATCTACCGCAATATGCATGAATGGGAGTGGTCTGAGAATCCGCCTGCGGCCGCCAAGCTGGCCGGCTGGATCTCTCTGATCAGCTGGGGAATCGTGATCATCGCAGGCCGCACCACCGCGTATAACTTCTAAGTTTCCTTACTCTATGTGGCAAGCCCTTAAGCCGTTTTTCGAATGGAATGACAAGAGCTGGCTCGGCCAGGCGATCGCTGGAACGATCTGGGCGTTTCCGGTGATCGAGACCATCCACATTTTGGCGCTCACGATGATGTTCGGGGCCATCGTGATCATCGACTTGCGCATGATGGGACTGGGGATGAGGAAGCAGCCGGTGGCAACATTGGCCAAGAATCTGGAACCCTACATGACCTGGGGAATGCTGATTATGCTGGCGACCGGCTACATGCTGTTCCAGTCCGAAGCCATGAAATGCTTCGTCAACGACGGGTTTAAGTTCAAGATGGCCGTGCTGTTTCCCGCGATCATCTTCCAGTTCACCCTGTTCCGTTGGGTGACGCACAAGGACGAAGGCAAGCGGCCTATGCTGCTGGGCTGGCTGGTGGCTCTTTTGTCGTTGACCTTGTGGTTCGGCGTCGGCATCGGCGGCCGGGCTATTGGATTCGTCTAAAAGCTCAACGCATTGCGCACGACCCCTCGATGTGAAAAACTACCTTTCTGGAGGTGTGTGGCGATGAAACATAAGCTAGGCATTGTAGCTGCGGGCGCCGGACTGCTGATGGCGGGCCTGCCGATTGCTGCACATCATTCCTTCGCAGCCGAGTATGACTCCTCGAAGAAGGTGGAGTTGAAAGGCGTGGTGACCAAGTTCGAGTGGACCAACCCGCACGCCCATTTCTACCTGGACGTGACCGACGCGAAGGGCAAAGTGGCCAATTGGAACCTGGAACTCGCCAGTCCCAACATGATGCAGCGCAACGGCTGGACGCGGCATTCCCTCAAGGAAGGCGATCACGTTGAGGTTGTCGGCGCCCCAGCCAAAGACAACACCACAACCGCCAGCGCCACCACGATCCTGAAATCCGACGGGACGAAACTAACATTCATGGCCGCACCGCCTCCCGACGTGAAGTAGGACAGCATGAGAAAGCATTTCATTACCTGCTATGTGCTGGCTGTTACGCTGGGTGCGGTTTCCCTGCTGGTCGCCCAGGCACCGGCTCCGGCTCCTGGTCAAGCCGCGCCCAAAGGCAAGGGCAAAGGTGGACCTGCGACGCCTACAGGACTGACTCCAAGACTTCCCGACGGCACGGTCGATCTCGCGGGAGTATGGATGGGCGGCGGCAGCAATTCCAGCGATATCACCAAAGGGTTGAAACGCGGGAGTGAAGTCGTGATGCAGCCTTGGGCCGAGGCGCTGATGAAGACGCGGAAATCACAGGACGATCCGCAGGGGAATTGTCTGCCCTTCGGCATTCCTCGCGGCGCGCCGTACCCCTGGCGCATGGTGCAAACGCCCACCCACCAGGCGGCGACGCACATCTTCATCCTCTACGAGGGCAATATCCATAGCTACCGGCAGATCTTCATGAACGGCAAGCACCCCGCCGATCCCGATCCCATCTGGTACGGGCACTCCACCGGGACTTGGGATAAAGACACGTTGGTGGTGGATACCGTGGGATTCAACGACAAGTTCTGGTTCGACTATCTTGGGCATCCGCACACCGAGCAGTTGCACACGGTCGAACGCTACATGCGCACGGATCTGGGGAACATGACCATCGAGGTGGATATCAATGATCCTGGCGCCTACACCAAGCCGTTCACGACCACTGGCCAGGCTCGCCTCCAGAAACCTGGCGATGAGCTTCTGGAATACATCTGCCAGGAAAACAACATCGACCTGGTGCACGTGAACGCCCCCGCGCAGCTTCCGTAAATACTATTTTACGGAGCGGAGGAAGGCCGCAACGTCGTCCTGGTTGTTGCTTACTGCCAATTGAAGCGCGGTTTGCCCTTTAGCGTTTTTCTGGGACGCATCGGCGCCGTGCTGAACCAGCATTTTGACCGTATCCAAGCGGCCGTAGGATGCAGCGTGGTGCAGGGCGGTCGCTTTGCTTTCCCTATCCTGCGCGTTTATGCCGGCACCATGCGTCAGCAGCAATTCGACTACGTCCTTGTTCCCGTTCAATGACGCGTCGTGCAATGGCGTGGAACCGGCTTTATCGCGAAGATTTGGATTCGCGCCGTGCTCCAGAAGCAGCCGGGCCACAGCGGCGTCACCCTTGAGAGACGCAACGTTAAGGGCCCGATTTCCCTCGGAGCCCAACGCGTTCGCGTCGGCCCCCATGTTCAACAGCATGGAAACGACGCCTATCTGCTTGTGAGCGGCTGCATATTGAAGGGACCAGGGAAAGTTTTCTGAGGCCGCATTCGCTTGCCCGAAGCACACGAGGGCTGGAAGCAAACCGGCAAGGAGTCGAGCGGTTCTCATGGCTTAAACCTGTCGTCGATCTCGACCTGATACCCTGCCGCGATCCGATTGTTTGCATTCGCAAACCCCACCACGGCGATCAGCTCCTTGAGCTGTTCGTCCGTCATCCCCTTGGATCGAGCGCCGGCGATGTGCGAGGCCACGCAGTAATCACACTGGTTGCTCATGCTGATGGCGACGTAGATCAGCTCCTTGGTCAACGGATCCAGTGCGCCCGCACCCATCACTTGCTTAGCGGTTTCCCAGGTACGCGCGAGCGCCGCGGGATCGTGCGCCAGGGCCTTCCAGAAATTGTTGACCCAGTCAGTCTTGCGCGTCGCCATGATGTCGTCAAGACCGCGCGCACTGCTGACGAAGCATCCTGGTATTCGATCAGGCCCAAGGTGGACATGCTCAGCGTCCCCAGAAGTAATAAACGGCTGCCAGAAGCAGTCCTGTAACCAGCACCGAAGCCAGAAACGGCATCACCCAGGAGCTTCCGCTCCGCTTCGGCTTAGCCTCGGCAAGCGCCGCATTCTGGATCGCGTAGGCACGGATAGGATCGGTCTCTTCCGGAGTCCCCGATTCCCGTTCATTCGCGTTCATTTGCGGCCTATTTTAATTCCTCGATGCCTGCGGCTCTGTTCGTCCGGCCAGCGGTTTTACGGCGCCGCCGCCGCACACGCCCACGCCGGTGTTCAGCAGCGCATTGAGCACGTTGTAGAGGACCGCGTAGATGGTCTGCTCCGTGACCGCTGCCTTGTTCGGCAGGCGGAACGTCACGGGCAATTCTTTGTTGATCTGCAGCCGGATGGCGTTGGGCAGCGCGCGCCCGCCGCGATCATGCTGGTTGGCGATCTGGATCGGCGTCTGCAACACCGTTCCCGAAACGCCGTCCACATAAAACTGGCAGCGCGAGAACCATCCCAGGTTGGCCGGATCGGCCGCATCGAACAGCAGCAGCGGAGCTTGCCGTTCTTCCGCCGAAAGGTCCAGCAGTACGCGCCGCTCCTGATCTTCCAGCTTGAATTCGAAGCCTGCCTGGCGGGCAATATTCTCGATGAACTCCGGGTCGAGTTCCAGAAGCAGCAGTTTGTGCCGGCCCGCTTGAAGCACTTGCATGACAAGGCTATTTTAGCAGCCGGATATCATGAAGTATCGGGATGCTTCAAAACGCCTCCAAAAAAGCCTTGGTTCTTTTCGATATCGATGGCACTTTGCTGCGCCGTGCCGGCCCGCACCATCGTCAGGCCCTGATCGATTCCGTCCGCCGCGTTACCGGCGTCGAAACTACCACGGAGGGCGTGCCGGTGCAGGGTATGCTGGATCGCGATATTCTCGCCCAGATGCTGGCGAATGCCGGCGTTTCGAAAGCTCGCATCCGGCGCCACATGCCTGCATTAGTGGTATTGGCGCAGCGCATCTATGCGCGTAGCTGCCCGGATCTTCGCCGCCGAGTGTGCCCCGGAGCTCGTATGCTGCTGTACCGTTTGTCGCGCCAGGGCATTCCGGCCGGCTTGGTCACGGGGAATCTCACTCGCATCGGATGGAAGAAAATGGAGCGCGCCGGGCTTAAGCAGTACCTGCGTTTCGGCGCGTTCGCAGAGCTGGCGCCGGATCGCGCAGGACTCGTTCGGATTGCCGTGAGTCGTGCACGGCGAGAAGGCTGGATCGACCGCGCGAGCCCCATCGCCCTGATTGGCGATCATCCGAATGATATTCGGGCGGCGCGTGCCAACAGTGTCAGATCTATCGCCGTCGCTACCGGAGTCGCATCCGCCGAAGAACTCGCGCAACACTCTCCCGACGTACTCGTGCCGGACCTGCGAGCGTTATCCATGGAGATGCTCTTCGGATGAGAACGCTCCCGGTTTTTCTGGCGATCTTACTGATTTCCTGTACCGCTCCAACGTCATCCGGAGTCAAGGTGATCGTGGGCGCGAAACTCGACCCCGGCCACGATAATCCGCGCCTGGAGCATTCCGTCATCGTGATCCGCGATGGCAAGTTCCAGGCTGTTGGGCCCCAGGCCTCGACGCCCGTGCCCAAAGGTTCAGAAATGATCTCCGGTAGCGGAAAGCTGGTCACGCCGATCCCCAGCAACGCCCTGATCGCCCCTGGCGAGCCTGCCGACCTGGTTCTGCGCGACGCCGCCACCAATGTAGCGGAAAAGGTCATGCAGGACGGCGAGTGGCTAAAGTAACAAGCAGCTCACTGTAATCGATCCGCCGAAGCATTGCTCTGTGTCTCGCCCCTGAGTTCGCCGACGCGACCGATAGTTGCCGTCGTAGTGGAAACGGTCGCCATCCTGCCTAAAGCGGATATCCAATGGCTCGTTGTCCGGGTCGCATCGGATCACGGCAGCGGTTTCGCGCGCGTCCAGGTGCGGAAGATTCAAGTTCCAGAATCCTTTCGGTGGGCAGCCTTCCGCCATCAATTCCTCGATCACTGGCAACGCCAGTTCAATCGACCGCTCCCAGTCGACGGGCACGCCTTTGCGGATGTACTGCGAAATGGCGATCCCCGGCCGGCCCAGCAGCGCCGCTTCGCGCACTGCGGCGACGGTTCCCGACGTGAAGATGTCGGCTCCCAGGTTTCCGCCCCTGTTGATGCCCGAAAGCACCCAGTCTCTGTCAGGGAACAGCGTGCTCAACCCCAGCCGCACGCAGTCGGCCGGCGTGCCGGTCAACGTAAACTCGGCAGGACCCGTTTGGGCCAGAACCATCGGACAATCGGTGGTAACTCGATGACCGGCATAGGAATGCGGCTCGCGGGGCGCTACCACCTGCACCTGACCTAGCCGCCTGGCCAGCGTCTTCAGCGCGGCCAATCCAGGAGCGTCCCACCCGTCATCATTGGTTACCAGTATCCGCGACTGCGTCACAAAGCAAATGGTACAATGGAGATGTGCTGGCCGCCTGCTCCAGGCCGACCACGGTGATATTGCTAACTCGCAAATAGATAGCGTACGCTGGCCCGGGTCGGTCGCCTATGAGTGTGCGGCATTCTGGTTCAGGAGCAATCATATGGCGGGTCGTGGCCCACAATCTTTCAAAAAACGTCAGCGAGAGCAGCTGCGCAAGGAAAAGCAGGACGAAAAACGGGCGAAACGTATTGAGCGCAAACTCCAGGGTCCCACGCCCGAAGGCGAGGATTCAGACCTCGAACTTGGGATGACTGGCGGCTTGGACGATCTGGATTACGATGTGTTAGAGAGTCGTGGAATCGAAAACGATCCTCTCAAGAGCGCGGCCAAGCAAATGAGCCGCGAGCCTGCGGAAACCACCTCTCGCGAGAACTAGAAGTGAGTGGGACAGGCGATCTTGTCGCCTGTCATCAGGAATCTACCGTCCCGCAGCAGCCGGAGTCTTGTGGATTTCCTGCAAGTTCCACACCCGGATCGGATCCCTGCGCCGAGATGCAATTGCTTCCACCGCTGCACGAGCTCCGCTGATGGTGGTGATGCACGGCACGCGATACGTCACCGCGTTTCGGCGAATGGCTTTCTCGTCGGCGAACGCGTGCGCACCCGTAGTGCCGGTGTAAATAATCAGGCTGATGGAGCCCGCTTTCAGCAAATCCACTGCGTTGGGGCGGCCTTCGTTCACCTTGAAGACGGTCTTGGCTTCGATTCCAGCCGCGCGAATCGCATTGGCGGTACCGCGGGTAGCGATAATCTCGAATCCCAGCTCCGTGAGACGTTTCGCC
>Ga0068857_100005652_pt1 | contig 10692 bp, 7 predicted proteins | sample KBSCornC72_FD_66591 | JGI IMG/M metagenome (GOLD analysis project Ga0068857, IMG submission 66591) | Corn rhizosphere microbial communities from Kellogg Biological Station, Michigan, USA - KBS Corn C7-2 | ecosystem: Host-associated > Plants > Roots > Rhizosphere > Soil ...
GGTATGGTGAAGTCCGACCCTGCCGCGGTCGCGAAGCTGTTGGCGGATGACCTCTCGTATTTTCACTCCAACGGTGCGATGGAAACCAAGGCGGACGTCCTGAAGGGGATCACGGGCAAGGTCAAATACACCGACATCAAATTTGAGACCACTAAGGTTCGGCAGTATGGAAATACCGTTGTAACCACTCACAATGTGATGTTCGTTACACCAACGGTGTCGCATCATGTCTTTCTGACCATGGTCTGGGTGAAGCAGGTGTCCGGCTGGCAAATGGTGGCGCGTCAGGCTACCCAACTGCCGTAGATGGCTACGCCGCAAGAACCAGGACCGGCTCGGGAGGGCGCCAGTCAGAACGACGGATAAGGCGTCAGACCCTGAAGCTCACTGCGGGTTCGCGCCCTTTTTCAACAATTCACCGAGCACGTGCTCCACCAAGCGAGCGATGACCTCGCTTTTGATGCTCGACGGAATCTCGCCGTTCGGAGCGCCCCAGGAGCGCAGAATCCTATCGACCACTCCCTCGATAACCTGGTTGCGGATCTCACTAGGAATCGGCAACTCCGCGGTGCCCCTCGGAGGCACGGGCTCTGGTGGCTTGGCGGCGAAGTATTGCTCCAGTTGGCGGTCAAGTTCGTCAGGCACTTCCGATACTTCCGTTACCGGCGGATTTTGCGGGGTCGCTTCCCGGTGAAGACGCGATCGCAGACTCTCAAGAACCGCAGTAGTCTTGGCTGCCGCTTCGGCCAGTTTGGGTTCCGTCTTGCGATCCGTCGCCATGGATAGAAATGGGCCTTCGTCCTAGATGGTAGCCAATCATTTCGATTGAGTCCAGTAATCAACTGTGCTACTATATGCAGGTTGATGAGTGTCTGAGGCCCAATATATCGTGGTCGATGTCAAGTCAGCTATAGCTCGATTGGGACTCGGCGCAGTGTCGACGCGGCCGGATCCGGAGTCTCAGATTGAATATCTCGCGTGGTTCCGCTTTCCGGTAGCCTGGACTTATCTAAGCGGCCCGGCATCCGAGGTTGAATCCGAAGTTTTTGCCCGGCCGCTGCTTGCTTCTCCTGCGTTGACGCTCGCCCCGGTACTTCGGGCGCCGGGTTCGCGAAATCAGGTGGTGCCCGATGCGGCCGGGGTCGAGGAGGGCTTGGGGCCCGCGGGCTCGGCCGCGCGCTGGGAGATGATGGTCCCCAGGATGGCTGGCCCGCCAGCTAGACAGGTCGCGATTCTGAGTGCGGATGCTGCTCCCGCGCCGCATCCGGCTTCTGCCAAGGCGGCTTCCTTGCCCGCTCGCGCAAGCTCCCTAGGCGCTCCGGTTTCAGCGGTGCCTGCGCCCGCGAGCCTGCCCGGCCAATTTGCACCCTCGTTTTCGCTGCACTCGCCGGAGGACCAGTTTCTGGCCCGCTATTGGCCTCAAATCGTATTCGCGGCAATTGCGATTATTGCGATCGGCTGTCTCATATGGGGACTATCCAGTCCATCTGCCGCGGCGCGCAGCGCCACATCGTCGGCAATCAATACCGCAAGCTGGTCGCACCAGCCGGCCTCACCGTCTGGTAGATCGTTGGCCTTATACGAGCCCTCGCGCGCTGAGTCGGACTATCGGATGGAGTTCGGCTGGGTTCCGGATGCGGCCGGCGTCGGCTGGGTGTTTCGCACTCGAGACAGGAACAACTACTACGGCGCGCGCCTCAGCCTGCAGCAAAGCGGAACCAATGGCGCCCTGGTGGCGGAACATTTTAGTGTTTTTGCAGGCGCGGAAAGCGCGCACTCGCGAAAAATGATTCCCCTTGGGAACAGGGCGGGCTTGGTAAAGGTTCATATGGATGCCATAGGGCCTGCGTTCAAGCTCTTTGTGGAAGGCAACCAGGCTGATAGCTGGACCGACGCCCGTTTGAGTTCCGGAGCTGTCGGGTTCTCTGACGATGGCGCTCGCCTCCCCAAGCTCTTAGCGCTCAGCCTCACTTTTATCAACAAGACGGTCAGCCGGACTGTGCTGGTTTCGCTGCCATGAACCGAGTCCGCAACGCAGCCTCGTCCGCCGCGCCCGATCCCCTTCAGGCAGCGCTGGCGTTGCGCGCCCAGGGCCGTCCGCGGGAAGCTTTGGATGCGCTCTCGATCCCCGGCGAATTTAATACCGATTTCTACATCCTGCGCGGCGATCTGCAGTTCGAACTGGGCCACATCGAGCAGGCCGCGGAGACTTACTTCGCGGTCACCGAAGAGGATCCGGATCACGTTTATGCGCAAGGGCAGCTGGGGTTGTGCCTCTACCGTCTGAAACTATGGGAAGCAGCCGCTCACGCCTTCGAAGTGGTCCTGCAGTGCGATCCGCACCGCGATGAAGTGCGCCTGCAACTCGCCGATTGCTTCTTGAGGTTAAAGCGTTTTGAGGCGGCGCTCACTTGCTTCGATGAGTGCTGGTCTGAGGCATCCAGGCGGCGGGCGCTGTTCGGCAAAGCGGTCGCGTTGCAACTCCTGCGCCGTCTGGATGAAGCGGAAAAGCTCTACGAGCGTCTGCTGGCGATCGATCCCTCCGCCGAAGAAGCGCTGTCGAACCTGATCGCCATGAGCATGGAAGTGTTCGAGCTGGCGCGCGTCCAGAAGTATTCGCAAAGGCTGCTCGAAATCAACTCACGTTCCGCGGTGGCGCTGAAAGGCCTGGCGCTGGCCTCCATCGAACGCCTGGATTATGCCGCGGCGGCTGGCTATTTTCATCGAGCGCTGGAGTTGGAGCCCGAAATCATGCACCCGCCAGGGGAGCCCAGCGATGCGGTAGAGTATCGCATCAGCCGCAAAATATTCGACAGCCTGGAAGAAACCAGGCGCAAGCACAAATTCAAGACAGCCCGCGCGTCCAACGGCGCGTAACCGAGGTAAATTGCCATGGCACGTTTGCGAATTCGTATCGAACTGAACCGGGGCGGGGTGGGCGTTCCACTCCACAAGCTCGCGAGCGTTGTAGACGAAGCCCAAAAGTTCTTCTATCTGCTGACCGAAGATGTTCAAATCGACCAGACCAAGGGCGAATGGCTGGGCTTCGATTTCGGCAACGAGTCGTTGAATTTTACCGCGGAATTCGTGGGGCCGGTGACAGCCGAGCAAGTCGCTGCCTTCCATGCCGCGTTTGACGGGACCACCTCCTTGCGCCGCGCCACCATCTCGCAGTTCGCCCGCATCACGGACGCAATCGAGCAGGATGAGCTCATCGGCTTCGGTCTGTATTTGAGCGACGAGGGTAGCGAGCCGGCGGAGTGGCGCTGCCTCTCGCGCCGGGACGCTCTGCGCATCACCGAAGAAATTCAGTTGCTGATCGCAGCCAGCGGCGAAGAGGAACGCGAATCCCATTTGCCGGCGGTGGCCACTACCGGCGCCGGGGCGCGCCTGTTCTCCGACCGGCGGGAGCGCGGGCTGGAGGCCGCCAAGTGGGCCGCCTATGTGCGCGAGGTCGAAGCCAATGTGGATCGGCGCATTACCCGCGTGGAGCAGGCGCTCGAAGGCCAATCCGTTTTGATTGAAGACTTGCATGTGAAATCGGCGTCCACTGAAGACAGCGTACGCAAGCTGCTCACCGCAGTGGAAGGCTTCTGCGCGCAGACCACGCGCCAACTGGAAGCAATTTCCGCGCCCGCCGCGGCCGCCCCTGTAGCCGACTCGCGGACAGGTCCTGTGGCCGAGCCGGTAATCGTTCACACCCCGATCGCCGATACAATACGGGAGCCGGAATCCCCGCCGGTGAAATTGCTGCCGCAACAGCCGCCGATCCAGGCCTCGAGCCAAACTCCGAGCCAGGCTCCGAGCCAAACTGCGAGCCTACCACGGACCTCGTCGGCACAAATCCCTCGTACAATCCCGCCGAGCCCGCTCACTGCCGTTGAACTCGGATCGGCACAAAACCTCGGATGGACACAAAACCTGGACTGGCGCCTGGTGGGCGGCGCTGCGTTACTGGTAGCGGGCGCCGTCATTATCGTCGCCTGGGCTTGGCAGAATCTTTTTTCCGGGCCCTCAGTGCAACGCGTGGCTGCCACCAGCTCTGCGGTCACGTCTTTGCCCGCGCCGGCGACTCAATCTCCGCTGCCCGCCGGGCAGTCACAGCCGCCCGCGCCACTTCCGCAAACGCAGCAACTGCAGACTGCGGCGAAGTCTGCCGCACCCGCCCCTGTATCGGCTGACCAGCACGTGACCCTGCAGGCGTCGGAGCTCACTTGGGTCTCCGCCAGAGACTCCGCCGGAAAACAGACGCTGGCCCGCGTTTTCCAAAAAGGCGATACGCAGACCCTCAATCTCCCCAACGGAGCGACGGTGCGCGTAGGCAATGCCGGCGGCCTCAGCATTCTTCTCAATGGCGCCTCGATCGGCACCCTCGGCGCGCATGGCCAGGTTCGCGAGGTCGTGTTCAGAAACGGCTCGTATAAAGTTGTAGTGGCGGACCAGGGGCGGTAAGCGCCGCGCGTCGGCTGCCCCGGGCCACGCTGCCTTAGAACGTCATTCCAATCTTCCCCACCAATGACCTGGGTTGCAGGAAGTGTGTCCCGCTGAAGGTCGATAGAAAATTGTACAGCGCAGTAACGTTGGTGAGATTCGCGATTTCGAGGGAAGCCGTATAGCGCCGCTTCCCTTCGCGGTGCAATAGATTGTCGGTGCCAATGCCGAGGTCCAATATGTTCCGAGGCTTCACGCGGTCGGGATTGTGATCGTCATTCTCCGCGCTCGGGAACGGACCATAGCCGCCTTGAGGCAGCGTGATTAGCTTCGACGTCACCACGCCCTGTTTGCCGCCTAGGCCAGTGCAATCGGTGAGCGGGCTCGCGACCGTGGCAAGGACTCCGTTGCAGGCCAAGCCAAGCGACACTTGCTGATTGGGCGTGAGCGCCAGCGCGGCGCCCGCATCCGGCACACCGCTAACCACCAGTCCGCTGTCGAAGCGATAGGTGAGCGCGATCCATTCCGCGTTCCTGGGCCGCTGATAGCGCAGATTCACAGTGGACTGAAACGCCTGATCGTGATCGATCCGGAACACGCCGCCGGCTAAAGGCGCGCCCTGCGGAATCAGCCCGCCGTTCTCCGGCGGAAAGTAGCGAGCGCGGGTGTGGCCGAACGTCCAGTACGCCTGTAAGCCCTTGAGGTTTGTGGTGCTCAGGCGACCTGTTACTCCGTCGAGCTTCGAATTGTGCCAGGCAATCGGGAACGTGATCGTAGTGTTCAACAGCGTGCTGAAGTCGAAAGAATTGTGCGTATACTTCCAAAAGTAATCGGCGTCGAGCAGCAGGAACTTTCCCAGAGCTTGCTGAAAGCCGGTGTTGAATTGGTTGCGGAAACCCGGCTGAATCGGTACTCCGGTTGAGCCGAATACGTTCTGCGCCAACCCGCCGACCCCGGTCGCGCTGGAGAGCAGCAGATTTTCGTTGAACGGTGTTTCGAAAGTTCGCGCGTAGGAAACCCTCAAAACCGTTCCGGTCTTCTTGACGTTATAAGCGACACCAGCCCGCGGTTGTGGACCCGATTTCGAGACCAGGCCGTCGTAACGGTCAAAGCGAAAGCCGATGTTGACCATGAAGTTGCCGGCGGTGATCGCATCCTGCGCATAAAACGCGTATTGGTTGATATTGGCGGCGGCGTGAAAATTGAACTGGCGTCCGCCGCGAGAAAGGTCAAAAGGCAGCAGCGCCGGCGAGAAGGTCGCGCCAGTTACATTCGGATTATTCGCCGTGTTCGGTTGAAATCCGGCGGCTGCGCACTGGGCCGGCGACGTCAAGGCCGTATGGCCGGACGGGCTTCCGTCAGCACTCAGGCAAGGATCGTTGAACGTCGGATCTGTGATCCCGAATCCAAAGTTTTCGAGCAGTCTCGTTTGCTTCAAATCCAGCCCATATTTCAGGTTGTGGCGGCCCTGCGTGCTGGAAACATCCGCCCGAACACCCCAGTTTAATAACTGGCGGCTCTCGTTTTGTGTCGCGGGCGTGTCGGCGAAAGGATCACCGCTAGGGTAATAGTTGAATTGATCTTTCCGGATGTAGGGATTTACCGTGATCAAGGTGTGTGCGTTCAAAGTGTGCTGGTATCCGGGCGCGATGTTCCAAGTCAGTACCCGCTGCCGCTGGTCTTGCGCCAATTGATCGTAGGAGTTGGGGTCCTGGATCCAGTTCCGCGCCGCGAACAGGTTGAGATGGAACACATCCTTGCCGGTGGGCTGATAGTCCATGCGGTCGAAAATCGTCTGGTTGTTGCCAATGTCGTGGAACGGAGTGTACTCAGGGCTGTCGAGGAAGCGCCCGCTCCGTACGCCGTCAGCGGCTAGAAAGTTCCCGAACTTCGCGCCACCGAAACCCAGACCCAAGTCACCCCCTGCGGTGCCGAAGGACCCGTAGTCGGCCTCGACATTGCCGAAAATTCTGCCAGCGCCCAGTCCGGAACGAGTGCTGATCTGCGCCACCAGACTGCTCTTGTCGCCAAATTCGGCGTCGGGAGTTCCGGTGGTCACTTCCATACTCTGGATCGCGCTCGTGGGAAGCTGCGTCGAAAACACTTTGCTCTGCTGATCGCTGATTGGCTGTCCATCGATTACGAAACTGGTCTGAGCGTGGTCGCCCAGCGGGTGGAACAGGCCGTTTCCGTCCGCGGCCACTCCACCAGTGGTGTTGGTAATCGCCTGGCTCAATCCTCCGCCCGGATCGCTGGATGGAAGTTTGGCTATCAAACTCCGGTCTACGTCGATGTGGGCCGAAGGATCGTTCTCGAGAATATCCGCTCCCGCAGCTTCCACAGTCACACTGCTCATACCTCCGGATACATCCAGTTTCGTTTTCACTTGAACCGGGATGGCGTTCCGCACCGTAACGTCCTGTTCCGATGTATTAAAGCCGGAAGCGGATACTTGAAGATGATACGGATTGGGCGGGATGTTGGTCAGCCGGAACGACCCGTCCCTCGCGCTGGTCGCCGATTGACTGTAACCGGAAACCGCGTTCTTGAGGATCACCGTCGCATCGGGGATCGAAGCTCCGGTCTGATCGGTGACGCTTCCTTCTATGGTCCCGGCATTGCCCAGCGACTGCGCCCTGATCGCCGGCCCGGCGAAAATAATCAACAAAAATAAAAACGAACGTCTGAATGCCATAACCCTATCTCTCCTCTGAATAAAAGAAAAAACACGCCACCCGGACGGATTACGCCCAGGTAGCCAAAACGAACGCAGAAGTTGAGGTGAGGTTAAGCGGGCGGGGCTCTTGAGGAGTTGAAGGTTCGGCCGTCGTCAGAATAATAGGAGTCCAGCTCGATTCCGGCGTGCCAGCCGGCTACGCAAAGCGTTTCGATTTGGACAGCGTTTACGCTGACCAGAATGGGAAAGTGCCCGGCATGGCCACCGGCGCAGCAACGGTCGTGGGCGCCGTGATGATCCGGAAAAATCTCGATTACGCTCGCTGCTTGCACTGCGGCGAAGCTCGTCAGGATAAGCAGGACCAGTAGAATCTGGCCTACTTTACCCCAGCTTCGGACTTGCGACGCGAATCGACGGGACACACCCATACCTAGATCCATTCTAGACGGTATGTCGGCGATAAAGGTTGCTAAGGATAGAAAAGACTAGAACGGCAAATCCGGCTGTACGTGCTGCGCCGTCATCGCAGAGCGCGTCAGGTAAGGATACGGGTTCACCGGGTTCCCGCCCAAACGAACCTCAAAATGCAGGTGTGGCGCGGTCACTTTTCCGGTGGCTCCCGAATAACCAAGGATGTCGCCTCGCCGTATCTCCTGCCCCGGCACCACCTCGAATCGCGACAAATGCGCGTACCAGGTGTGCATGCCATTGCCATGGTCAATCGCCACCATCTTGCCGTAGCCGCCCCAGTATTCGGCTCGCGATACAATACCGTCCGCCGCCGCATGCACCGGAGTCCCCATGGAAGCCGAAATATCTACACCCGTATGCAGCGCGCCTTCTCCGGAAAACGGATCCTCGCGCTCGCCGAACCGGCTCAGCAGCCGTCCATTCACCGGCCACACGGCCGGCACGATGTTGGTCTGCCAGCGGCGGGCGTAGAGGTGATTCACCTGCGAGTAGCTGGCCGATTTCAGGAAGTTATATTCTTCAAGGGATTCGCGGTAGCTCGGCACCAGGGGTCCTTCACTCGCGATATCGTCCGCGCCTTCCAGTCTGCCCTTCAGGCCTAGCGCCACGCTCACTTCGCTGGCCATCAACTGCAGCGATGCGAGCTGTTCCTTCTTCTCGATGTTTTCTTGCTGCAACTGCTGGTAGCGGTTGCGCAGCGTATTCACCTGATCCCGCAGGGCGTTATAATTGGCCACTTTCCAGCTCATGCGCAGGTAGCTAGAAACCATCCCGAACAGCGAGACGGAGCCAAACAGCGCCAGTGCCAGAACCACATACAAGGCCTGATGCGGAACGTGGATGCGCCGCAGGCGTCCATGCAGGGAATGGGCCAGAACTACGACGAAGTAATGCTGCTTCATTGTTCTCCTACAACAGTACCCAACCTTCACCCCAGGGAACGTCTTCCCCCGAATAGAAACCTGGGCTGGGAACAACTTTTAGACAGAACCGTCAAATGAATGAATCGTCATGATAGCGAAACACATCTAAGAAAGTCAAGAAAAAATCGCCCCTAAGTCTATTTTGTCTGTATTATCAGCAACTTACTGCTTATTCACAGGTTCGAGATCGGTCTAAGCTGGACATGGTTCCTGAGCCTTCGGGCTGGTCCTCGCCTTACCCGAGGTCCGTGCGAAATTCCACCACCATCCATGACATAATGGCATCTGATCTGAACTAGATCTTAGCTAGCAGGAGGCGCTAATGTCTGACTCCAAAAATCCCGTCGGCCGGCGAGGCTTTCTGAAACGCGCGGCAGCCGGTGGCGCCGGACTCGCGGCCACCGCGCCCATTGCGCTCGCCCAGCAAGCGGCGCTGAAGCCCGCAACCGGGTCCGCTGCCGAAGTCACATCCAGCGTGCGCCCCGGCTCCGACTTCATGGTTGACGTCTTCAAGACGTTGGGCATCGAATACATCGCTGCCAATCCCGGCTCCAGTTTCCGCGGCCTGCAGGAATCCTTCATCAACTACGGCAAGAACACCAGCCCCGAGTGGCTCACCTGCTGCCATGAGGAATCGTCGGTCGCCATGGCTCATGGTTACGCCAAAATCGAGGGCAAGCCCATGATGATCATGGCGCACGGCACCGTCGGGCTACAGCACGCGTCGATGGCCATCTATAACGCCTTCTGCGACCGCGTCCCGGTATACATCGTGCTCGGCAATATTTTGGATGTGAACTACCGCCGCGGCAACCCCGAATGGGTCCACAGCGTCCAGGATGCCGCCGCGATGGTTCGCGATTACACCAAATGGGACGACATGCCGGTATCGCTCTCGCATTTTGCCGAGTCCGCCGTGCGCGCCTACAAGATTTCCATGACCCCGCCCTATGAGCCGGTGGTGCTGGTGGCCGACGGCACTTTACAGGAAGAGCCGGTCACCGAAAAGAACCTGCGCATCCCTAAGCTGGTGATGAGTGCGCCGCCGCAGGGCGATTCGGGCGCCGTCGCCGAAGCCGCAAAGGCGCTGGCGGCCGCTGAGAATCCCGTGATCGTCGCCGGCCGCGTGGCGCGCACGCCCAGGGGCGTAGAGCTTCTAGTCGAGCTCGCCGAGGTGCTGCAAGCCCGCGTGCAGGATCAGCGCATGCGTATGAATTTCCCCTCGGCGCATCCCTTATATGGCCACCCGGGTGCGGTCATTGCCAGTCCCAATCTTTCTGACCACGACGTGATCTTGGCCCTGGAGGCTCAGGACCTGTGGGGGATCACTCACAAGATGACGGGCTTCAACAAATTCGGGATGGAGTCGCATCCTACCATCAAGCCGGGCGCAAAGGTCATCACAGTATCGGCCATTGATCTGAATCATAAATCCAACTATCAGGATTTTGGACGCTACGTCGAAGCCGACCTCGCCATCACTGGCGACCCGGAAGCGACGCTGCCCGAATTGATCGAGGCCGTCAAAAAGCTGATCACTCCGGATCGCCGGCGCGCGCTGCAGGAACGCGGCGTCAAGATCGCCGCCGAAAATCAGGCGGGCCGGGCGCGCAATCGCGAATTGGCCGCCCTCGCCTGGGATGCCAGCCCCATTACCACAGCGCGCCTGTCCGCGGAGTTGTGGGCTCAGATCAAGAATGAAGATTGGTCGCTGGTGTCGAACGACCGCTTCGTCAGTTCCTGGCCTACGCGCCTGTGGAACTTCAGCAAGCCCTACCACTACATCGGAGCGCAGGGCGGCTCAGGCATCGGTTACCAATTGCCGGCGTCGGTGGGCGCGGCTCTGGCCAACAAGAAGCATGGCCGCTTGACTGTTAACATTCAGTGCGACGGCGATCTGAACTACGCTCCCGGAGTGTTGTGGACCGCTGCGCATCACCAAATCCCGATGCTCAACGTGATGCACAACAATCGCGCGTATCATGAAGAGCGCATGTATTTAGCGCTGCTAGGCGCGAAGTATGATCGGGATCTGGGGCGCTCCGACATCGGCACCGCGCTGAACGGCCCAAACATCGACTACGCTTCGATTGCGAAGGGTTACGGCCTCTATGCCGAAGGACCCATCAGCGATCCCAAGGATCTTGGGCCTGCGCTCACACGCGCGATCGCCCGTGTGAACGCCGGTGA
>Ga0068857_100005653_pt1 | contig 10692 bp, 8 predicted proteins | sample KBSCornC72_FD_66591 | JGI IMG/M metagenome (GOLD analysis project Ga0068857, IMG submission 66591) | Corn rhizosphere microbial communities from Kellogg Biological Station, Michigan, USA - KBS Corn C7-2 | ecosystem: Host-associated > Plants > Roots > Rhizosphere > Soil ...
ATGGCGACATGCGCCGCGCGCTGGTTGGGAAAGGTCGCGGTCAGCGCGGGATCCTCGGCGAGCGATACTTTCCTCAGCAGGGCGCGGATCGCCGGGTCATCCAGCCGGTCGTCGTCGAAAGCGTCGAGCCGCACCGAGCCGTGGATCAACGCATGGGCGATGAGGTAGGGCGTGCTGAACTTCGCCTCCGCCGCGGTGCGCGGCTCGAGGATGCCCGCCACGTCCAGCGTGGCCTTGTAGCCCTTCACCTCGATGCGCTCGATGTCGGTCACTTTCACTCGCGGCCGCAGCTCCAGCGCCGCATCGAGCGCCGCGAACGCGTGCCCGCAGCAGCCGTGATTTTTCTGCGTGATACGCGTGATGTTGTAGCGCTCGCCGAGCCCCTCCAGCGCGCGCTCCCAATGGGCGCCCTGCGACATCGCGGCGCCGAAGCCCGCCTCGCCCTCGAGGATGTCCACGGCGCCGGTGACGCCCGCACCGGCCGCCATGGCGGATTGCACGCCGATCGACGCGGCATGTCCCGCGTGGAGGGGCTTCGTCATCGCATCCGAGCGGAACGCCTGCTGCAAGCCCGAGGCGAACGTCCCGGCCGTCGCGAGCGCGTGCTGCATGACGGATGCGTCACCCGGAGCGACGAGCGCCGCGCCGGCCGCTGCCGCGCCGAAAACGCCGACGGTGCCGGTCGTATGGAAATACGTGTAATGCGAGGGCTGCACCGCGACCCCGATGCGCGTCGAGATCTCGTAGCCCACCGTGATCGCGCGAAGAAAATCGCGCCCGCCCCGCCCGCGATCCTGCGCGAGCGCGAGCGCCGCCGAGATGACGGGGCAGCTCGGGTGGTAAACCGCGTCGCGGAAGATGTCGTCGAACTCCACCGAGTGCGAAGCGGAGCCGTTGATCCATGCTGCCAGCGCGGGAAACGCGGTGGTGGCGAAGCCCGGCAGGCTCGAGCGGCCGCTGCCCAGCTCCGCGGCATGCGCGCGCACGAGATTCACCGCCGGCGAGGCGCGCGTGCCGGGATAGAGCGCGGCGAGCCAGTCGATCACCGCGCGCTTTGCGTGGTGCACCACGGGCGGCGGCAGCTCGCGCACCGCATCGCGGGCGCCGTACGCGGCGATGCTTTCCAGCAGCGAGCCGTCGCGCTTCACTCAGTCGGCCTGCACGTTGGCGCGCTTGACGACCGGTCCCCAGGTCTCCAGGTCGGTCTTGATGATGCGCGCGTAATCCTGCGGGCTTCCCCCGACGCCGTCCGCGCCGTTCTGGTCGAGGAAGTCCTGCACCTCCTTCTCCTTCAGGATCGCATTCACCTGCGCGTTGATCTTGTCGATGATGGGCTGCGGGGTGCCCTTCACGACGAACAGCCCGAACCACGAGCCGTTCTCCATGCCCTGCACGCCCAGCTCCTTCATGGTGGGCACGTCCGGCAGCGCCTTGAAGCGGCGCTGCGCGACCTGGCCGATCGCCTTCAGCTTCCCGCCCTTGATCTGCCCGACGACCGAAGGAAGCGTGGCGAACATGAACTGGATGCGCCCGCCCATGAGGTCGGTGACGGCGCCCGCGCCCTTGTATGGCACGTGCACGGTCTCGATGCCCATCAAGTGCGACCACTGCGCGCCCGAGAGGTGGGCGACGGTGCCGACACCGGTGGAGCCGTAGTTGATCGTGCCGGGCGCGGCCTTCGCGCGCTTCACCAGGTCGTCCATGCTGTTGATGCCGCTCTCGGGAGGCACCACGAGCACGTTGGCGACATCGGCGACCAGGATCACCGGCACCACCGCGGTGAGCGGATCGGTGAGGAGCTTCTTCGGCAGCACCGGCGAGATGACCATCGGACCCGGCGACGACATGAGCAGCGTGTAACCGTCCGCGGGCTGCGTGACGATGTAGTCGGTGCCCAGCGTGCCGCCCGCGCCCGGCTTGTTCTCGACGACGACGGGCTGCTTCCAGTAGAACGTCAGCCGCTCCGCGATCTTCCTTCCGATCACGTCGGTGGTGCCGCCGGCCGTGAACGAGATGATGATGCGCACGGGCTTGCTCGGGTAATCGGCCTGTCCGAAGGCCAGCGTTGCCGCAAGGGCGAACACCCCCGCGAGCGCGCGGTAAAGGTACATTAGCGCCTCCTCCTCGTGGTTTTTTGAAGAATACATGAGACTTTTCGCCGTCATCGCGCTCGCCGTCCTGTCGCTCACGATCGAGGCGAAGACGCTTCGTTACGCTTCGCAATTCGACCCGGGCACGATGGATCCGCACGCGCTCGCCTCCACGTACAACAACCGCGTGCTGAGCCAGGTCTACGAGCCCCTGGTGGGCCGCGACGCGGATTTCAAGGTGGAGCCGCGCCTGGCGCTCTCGTGGGCGCCGCTGGAGGGCGGCAAGGGCTGGCGTTTCAAGCTGCGGCCCGGCGTGAAGTTCCATGACGGCACGCCCTTCAACGCCGACGACGTCGTGTTCAACGTCACGCGCGCGCTGATGCCCAGCTCGGCGCACAAGTCGACGCTGCCCAACGTCACCGGCGCGAAGAAGGTCGATGACCTCACCGTGGACGTCCTCACGTCGCAGGCGACGCCGGTGCTGCCGGTCGCGATGAGCAACCTGCGCCTCATGAGCCGCGCGTGGTGCGTGAAGAACAAGTGCGAGAAGCCGCAGGACTACAACGCCAAGGAAGAGGTCTACTCGTCGCGCAACGCGAACGGCACGGGACCGTACAAGCTGGTGCGCTGGGACACCGACGTGAAAGTGGTGCTCGCAGCCAACGACCAGTACTACGGCAGGAAGGGAAATGTCACCGAGGCGACGTACTTCGTCGTCACCTCGGCCGCCACGCGCGTGGCGGCCCTGCTCTCCGGCGAGATGGACTTCGTCATCGATCCCGCGGTGCAGGACCTCGACCGCCTGCGCAGCTCGGGATCGGTCATAGTGGGGCAGACCATCAGCACCGGCACGCAATACCTGGGCTTCGACCAGGGCCGCGACACCCTCATACACGGCGACGCCGGCGGGAAGAACCCGTTCAAGGACGTGCGGGTGCGCGAAGCCATCCGCCATGCGATCGACCTCAACGCGCTCAAGACCAAGGTGATGCGCAACACCGCGGGGGCGGGCCGCGCGCTCTATTCGCCGGCGGTGGACGGCTACGACAGGAAATTCGACGCGCTGCCGAAATTCGACCCGGAACGATCGAAGCAACTGCTGAAGGAAGCGGGCTATGCGGGCGGCTTCTCGATCGACCTGGACTGCAGCGCGCAGCAGCCGGCGGACGCGATCTGCCAGGGGATCGCCGGGATGCTCTCGCGCGTGGGCATTCGCGTGGAGTACAAGCCCCTGCCGTTCAACATCCTGCTGCCCCGGCTCAACACCAGCGACACCAGCATGTACGTGATCGGCTGGACGCCCGCCACGGCGGAGCAGGAAGGCGTGCTCGTGCCGCTGGCCCACTCGCGCCCGGGCGGCGTGAAGACCACGGTGGGCGAGTACAACTTCGGCAACTACTCCAACCCGAAAGTGGACGAGCTCATCGACAAGGCGCGCATGGAGTTCGACACCGGCAAGCGTTACGCGCTGTTCAACGAGGCGATGTCGATCATGGACGCCGAAGCCGCGTTCATCCCGCTCATCTATCGCCACGTCACGTGGGCCATGCGCAAGAACGTGAAGGCGAAGGTGCGCCCGAACGACATCCTCGATTTGCGGTTCGTGAACATCGACTAGCCGGACCCGGATGATCTACGAACCGTCCCTGCGCATCCTCTGGATCTCCGGCGGCCGCGCCGTGCTCGAGGACGAGGAAGGCTTCCGCATCGACGTCCTCCTGAAGGACATCACGGCCGATGACGAGATGATCGCAAAGCTGAGCCCGAGCGATGCGTTCCGGCTCGGCGCGGAGGCCGCCAGGCTGCGCGGCTAGCCCGTCCGGAGCATTCCCAGAACGCGCCCGCTGCCGCGCAGGTCGCAGCATCATGCGGCGCTCCCTTCGCACCTTCGCCTGTCTCGCGGCCCTCGCGGCAGCGCCGTGCCTTGCCGACACGCCCTATTCCTACGACGTCTCCGACCTCTGGTTCGACCCGAACGAATCCGGATGGGGCATCAACCTGGCCCAGCAGGGCGACACGGTGTTCGGGACGCTCTTCGTCTACGGCCCCGACGGAAGGCCGCGCTGGTACTCCGCATCGGCGATGACCGGCCACGCCAATGCGACGACGGCAGGACCGGGCTTCTACGGCACGCTTGCCGAATCAACCGGCCCCGTGCAGCCGGGGATCTTCTACACCTCGGACGTGCGTCGCCGCGAAGTCGGCACCATCGCCTTCGAGACGTACAACGACAACACCGCCGACCTGAGCTACACCGTGGACGGCGTCAACGTGAAGAAGCGCGTGCAGCGCCTCACGATGAAGGCCGCCAACGCGACGGGCGAGTACGTGGGCTTCCGCTCCGCGCGCGGCTGCGGCACGGGCAACGACCCGCTGTCCAACCAGCCCGCGACGCTTCGCATCCTGCAGAGCCCCTCGTCGTTCACGATGGCTTCGACGGTGCTGAACGAGACGTGCACCTATTCGGGCATGCCCGAGCATCGCGGGCGCATCACCGGCGTGAAGGGGACCTTCTCGTGCTCGGGCCAGACGCCTCCCGGCACGTTCGAGATCACCAACATGAACGTGACGTACCAGGGCTTCGTCGCGCGGCTCATGACGCGCACCTCCGCCACCTGCACGATGGAGGCGCGCTTCGTGGGTCTCAGCCCCGAAGGCTCGCTCGCTTCGCGCGCCAGCGTGGATTCGTCCGATCTCTGGTGGAACGCCAACGAGTCCGGCTGGGGCATCAACTTCCAGCAGCAGGATGACATCGCGTTCGCGACGATCTTCACGTACGGATCCGACGGCAGGCCCAAGTGGTATTCGGCCTCGGACCTGCGCGTGCGATTCACCCTGGCGGGCGGCCTGCCGAGCTTCGACGGTCGGCTGGTCGAGTCCACCGGGCCGGGATTCTCGACGGCGTTCAATCCCGCCGCCGTCACGCGCCGTGACTTGGGCCTCTTCACGGCGACGCCGGTCAACGGTTCGCCCGACCAGATGAACCTCCTCTATTACGTGGACGGCGTCCCGTACACCAAGAACGTGCAACGCTTCACCACCCGGGGCAACGATCCCACCGGCACGTATCGCGGTCACTACGCAATGCGCAACACCTGCTCGGGCGGCGGCACGGGAATCTTCACCGAACGCGTGGATTTCACGATCTTCGTCAACGGCGCGTTCCAGATGACCGAGACGACACCCAGTCGCAGTTGCACGTACGTGGGCTCGACGGAGCCGCGGGGGCGGATGTACGCGAGCCAGGGCTCCTACGTCTGCACCGGGAACCTGCCGGAGACGGGGAATTACCGCATCACGGAGCTGGAAGTCGGCGAGCACGGAGTGATCGGCCAGATCATCCGCGGCGCCGAGCCGGCCGCCAACCTGCCCTTCGCTCGCTGCACGGTGGGCGGCCGCATCGCCGGGGTGCGCCCGTTCTAGCGGCGCGCGGTCGAATTTCGGTGCGACGCTTCCTCGCAGCTCTCCTCTTCTCGCTTTGCGGCGCGACGTGCCTCGCCGCCACGCCGTTCTCCGTCGACGTATCCGATCTCTGGTTCAACCCCGCGGAGTCGGGCTGGGGCATCAATCTCGCGCAACAGGGCGACATGGTGTTCGCCACGCTCTTCGTCTACGGACGCGACGGCCGGCCGCACTGGTATTCGGCCTCGTCGATGAAGGGCACGCGCGGCAGCGGCCGCGACGTGTCTTTCTCCGGCGTGCTGGCCGAATCGTTCGGACCCACGCAGCCGGGCGGCTTCATCGCCTCCGAAGTGGTCCGGCGCGAGGTGGGGAGCATCACCTTCCAGACGCGCGGCGACAACCGCGCGGACCTCACGTACAGCGTGGACGGCGTGACCGTCACGAAGCAGGTGGAGCGCCTCACCATGAAGGCGACCGACGCGAGCGGCGAATACACGAGCGACATGGTGCTGGGCTGCTTCGACGCGTACAACATCAACGCGCCCGCCGCGCTGCGCATCCTGCAGTCGGGCACGTCGTTTTCCATGGAAGCCTCGGCCTCCGGATCCTCGTGCACCTACACGGGAACGCCGCAATGGCGGGGCCGCATCATGGGTGTGAACGGGACTTTCTCGTGCAGGAACGGCTGGCAGGGCACGTTCGAGATCTCGGACATGAACGTCACCTACCAGGGATTCGTCGCCCGCCTTGCACAGTCCGGCATGTCGTCCGGCACGAGCTGCACGCGCGAACGCCACATCGGAGGCGTGAGCGCCGAGGGCACGCGCGCGGCGCGAGCGAGCGCGGACATGTCGGACCTCTGGTGGAGCCCCGACGAGTCGGGCTGGGGCATCAACTTCCAGCAGCAGGACAACCTGCTCTTCGGCACGCTCTTCACCTATGGCGCGGATCGCCGCCCGAAGTGGTACTCCGCCTCGGACCTGCGCGTGAGCTTCGTGATCGACGGCGGGCTGCCGAGCTTCGACGGCGGACTGTACGAATCCACCGGCCCCTCGTACGCGACCGCGTTCAATGCGGCGGCCGTGACGCGGCGCCGCGTGGGCGACTTCCACGCTTCACCGATCCCCGGCACCCCCGACGAGCTCGACCTCACGTGGTCGATCGACGGCTCCGGTTACGCGAAGCGCGTGAAGCGCCTCACGACGCGGGGCAATGACAGCTCGGGGGCCTATCGCGGGACGTACGCCCTCAAACGCACGTGCCGGGGCGGCACCGGCACCGGCTTCGAGCCGCTCAATTTCTCGGTGACGCAGGCGAACGGCTCGTTCTCCCTCGAGAGCTTCTCGCCGAACCAGAGCTGCTCGTTCAAGGGTCCCGTCGAAGCGCGCGGCCGCATGCTGTGGAGCGCCGGAACGTACATTTGCGGCGGCTTCCTTCCCGAGAATGGCACCTACGTCATGAGCGAGCTGGAAGTGGGGCAGGACGGCATCATCGGGCAGCTGCAGCGCACGGCGACCAACACGCTGGGCGGAAACGTCGGCTGCTCGGTGTCCGGACGCATCCTCGGCGTGCGTCCGAACTGACGCTTCAACGGCGCCGCACCACCAGCGCGATCCCGCCGAGGATCGCGATCGAGCAGAGCACCAGCCGCAGCGTGAGCGCCTCGCCGAGGAGGGCCACGCCGCCCAGCGCGGCGATGACCGGAACGCTCAACTGCACCGTGGCGGCGGCGGTCGCCTTCAACGCGGGCAGCGCCGTGTACCAGATCGCGTAGCCGACGCCCGAGGTGATGGCCCCCGACGCGATCGCATAAGCCACGCCGGCCGCATCGACCTGCAGGCGGGATCCCATGACCGCGCTCACCAGGATCGCCATGGGAACCGCGCGAAGGAAGTTGCCCGCGGTCACGCGCGTGGGATCGCCCGCCCCGCGCCCGCGCAGCGAATAGAAACCCCACGAGATGCCCGCGAAGATCATGAGCGCGGCGCCCATTGGCGCGGGCGCCGAGGCTCCGGGGACCAACATCACGCCGAGGCCCGCGATCGCGACGACGAGCCCGGACCATTGAATGGCGGCGAGGCGCTCGCCCTTCCACAATCCGTATCCGATCATCGTCGCCTGCACCGCGCCGAAGAGGAGCAGCGCGCCGGTGGCCGCGGTGAGCGAGATGTAGGCGAACGAAAATCCCGCGGCGTACGCGAAGAGCCAGAAGGCCGAAAGCCACGAGCCGCCCCCGGGCGGTCCGCCGCGCATCCTCACGATCACCCAGAGGGCGGCCGCGCCCGAGACGATGCGGATGGTGGTGAAGGTGGCCGCGTCGATCTGCGTGTCCTTCAGCGCCGCGCGGCAGAGGAGCGAGTTCCCGGCGAACGCGACCATGGCGAGGACTGTAAGAACGATTGCGCGGTAGGCTGTCATATCCTGTTGGTCCACGCGCCGGAGGATCCCATGCGCTTACGCCCCATCGTCCTTTCCGTCCTGCTTGCCTGCGCAGCGCCCGCGATGGCGCAAGTCGGCTTCAGCTTCAACAGCCCCGGCATCAGCATCGGCATCAACCTGCCCGCCTATCCCACGCTGCAGCGAGTCCCGGGATATCCGGTCTACTACGCGCCATCGGTCAACACCAACTACTTCTTCTACGACGGCCTCTACTGGGTCTACGACAACGACGGCTGGTACGCCAGCTCCTGGTACAACGGGCCATGGCACGCGGTCGACCGATTCTACGTGCCCGACTACATCCTCCGAGTCCCGGTGCGCTACTACCGGCATGCGCCCGCGTACTTCCACGGCTGGCGAGCAGACGCCGCGCCGCATTGGGGCGAGCACTGGGGGTCGTCGTGGGCGCAAAAGCGTTATGGATGGGATCGCTGGAACCGCAGCTCCGCGCCGGCGCCCGCGCCCCTGCCGACGTACCAACGGCAGTACTCCGGCAGCCGCTATCCGCAGGTCACCGAGCAGGCGACCATCGTCACGCGCACGTACCGCTACGAGCCCAGGGAAAGCGTTGCGCAAGAGCACTACAAGTACCAGCGGCAACAGGTCGAGTCGCACGAGCACGGCGAGGGGAAGGGCAAGGGCCATGACAAGGAAAAGGGCAAGGGCCACGAGCAGGGCAAGGGCAAGGGCCACGACAAGGACAAGCACTGAGGGCTAGCGGTAGCCCGCGGCCTGCAGCTCGAAGAGCTCCTTGTAGCGCCCGCCGCGCGCGAGCAGCTCCTGGTGGGTGCCGATGTCCTCGACCTTGCCGTCGGCCAGCACCACGATGCGGTCGGCCATGCGCACGCTCGAGAAGCGATGCGAGATGAGGAGCGCGGTGCGGCCTTCGGAGAGCTCCTTGAAGCGCTGGAACACCTCGTACTCGGCGCGCGCATCGAGCGCCGCCGTGGGCTCGTCGAGGATCATCACCTGGGCGTCGCGCATGTACGCGCGCGCGATCGCGATCTTCTGCCACTCGCCGCCCGAGAGGTCCACGCCGGTGCGGAAGCGCCGGCCGATCAGCTGCTCGTAGCCCCCGGGTAGTTTCGCGACGACCTCGTCGGCCAGGCTCCTGCGCGCGGCTTCCTCGATGCGCGCGCGATCGCCCCGCGCCTCGATGCGCCCCACGGCGATGTTGTCCGCGGCGCTGAGATGGAAGCGCACGAAGTCCTGGAAGATCACGCCGATGCTGGAACGCAGCGCGAAGAGGTCGTACTCGCGCAGGTCGCGGCCGTCGAGCAGGATGCGGCCCTCGTCCGGGTCGTAGAGCCGTGAGAGCAGCTTCACGAGCGTGGTCTTGCCGGCGCCGTTCTCGCCCACCAGAGCCAGCACCTCGCCCGCCCTCAGCGTGAACGAGAGGTGGCGCACGGCCCAGCGCTCCGCGCCGGGATAACGGAAACCCACGTCCTCGAACACGAAGCCCTCGCGGATCGGCCTGGGCACGGCGAGCGCGTCCGGCGGCGAGACGATCTCCGGCTTGATCTCGAAGAACGAGAAGATGTCGTCGAGGTAGAGCGCCTGTCCCGCCACCTGCGTGAAGCCGGAGAGAAGGCCCTCCATCATCTGGTGCAGCCGCCTGAACGAGCCCGAGAGGAAGGCGAGATCGCCGATGGAGAACTCGCCGCGCACCGTGCGCAGCACGATGTACGCGTAGGCCACGTAATAGGCGATGGTCCCGATGGTGGCGAGCGCGCCGCCCACGCTCGCGCGCCGCACGGCGATCTTCTTGTTGGCCTCGAAGAAGCTGGCCGCGAGCTCGCGGTAGCGATCGAGCAGAAACTGGTTCAGGTTGAAGATCTTCACTTCCTTCGCGCTCTCGACGCTCGCCGCGGTCTGGCGCACGTAGTCGAGCTCGCGCCGCTCGGGGGCGCGGTGGAAGTTGAGCCAATAGCTCTGCGCGTTGAAGTGCGCCTCGCCGATGAACGACGGCACGAGCGCCACGGCGAGCAGCAGGATCAGCCACGGCGCGTAGATCACGAGTCCCGCTGCGAAGCTCACGATGGTGACGGCATCCTGGACCTGGTTGAACACCTGGCCCATCAGCGTCATGCGCCCGGAGGCCTGGCGGCGCGCGCGCTCGAGGCTGTCCTGCAGCTCGCTGTCCTCGAAGTCCTCGAGATCCAGCGTGGCCGCGTGCGCCATGAGGCGCAGGCTCGTCTCGATGCCCACCTTCTCGGCGAGCAGCGTATCGACCAGCCCCACCAGCCGCGAGAGGATGTCGGAGACGATCGCCAGCGTGAACTCGATGGCGATCAATTCCACGATCCGCTCGCCCAGCTCGTGCGGCCCCGCGGCGAGCGCCACCACCTCGTCGATGATGAGCTTGCCGATGTAGAGGACGGCCACCGGGATGAGCGCGCGCGCGAGGCGCAGCACCGCCTGCGCGATCGTGAGCGGGCGGCTCGTGTCCCAGACCAACCGCATGAAGGGCGGCAGGTTCTTCAGAGCGCCGATGCGCTCGCGCCAGGTATGCCGTTTGGGTGGCTCAGCCAAGATGCGACGAGCCTACCAGCAACCGCAATGTATGCGGACGCACAGACGCGCGGCGCCGCGGGGGCGATCATGCGGACATGAAAACGATCCTCAGAACCGCCGCGGCCCTGGCCGCTTTCTCCCTCGCCGCTCCGGCGTTCGCGTACAACTTGTGGCCCGACGTCGATTTCGAGTGGTACGTGGACCAAGGCAAGTACGATGCACGCCCCGCCCGAGTCGCGCAGCCCCC
>Ga0068857_100005654_pt1 | contig 10691 bp, 11 predicted proteins | sample KBSCornC72_FD_66591 | JGI IMG/M metagenome (GOLD analysis project Ga0068857, IMG submission 66591) | Corn rhizosphere microbial communities from Kellogg Biological Station, Michigan, USA - KBS Corn C7-2 | ecosystem: Host-associated > Plants > Roots > Rhizosphere > Soil ...
CGCGTCGGATTATTTTGTGCTGTAGTTTGCGAAGTTGCGGCTCGGCTGAAAGGCTTTGCGACAAAAATATATAGTCCGGCAGCTAGGATGAATGTCGCCACGAGGGCGGCAATGACGAACTTCTTTTTGCGTTTTTGCTGTTTCATAGACAAGCTACACTATACCATCAATAGCCATAAGCGTAAACAGAATATACCGCTTGCATCTAGTGACGTTTTTTGCGAAGGGTATGCACGAACGTATGCGCAGCACGTTTCAGTGTATGGCTTATACGATGCTTGAGTTGTTCGTTTTCTTCCGTCAACAGCCTCAGCTCATCCCCAAGCTTTACCAGCTCTCTATCGCGGGCTTCAAGCGTGAGCTGCAGCTCTTCGGGCGGCATACGATACTGGAGCTGACGTTTTGCCGGTTTCTCTTTAGTGGCAGCTGGCAACGCAGCGCCAATAAACTGCCAGACATTCGCTTTGGTGTCATCCAGCGTTTTGAGGAGTTTACTTTTGTCATGAATCGCCAGACCGATGCGCAACAGCCGTTCGGATATCACCGAAACCGGGTAAGTCCACATTGTCGGCCGCATTTCCTGGATAGCAAAACCGGCTTCGGCGAACAGATGCTTTACCTCAATCTCGTCGTAATAATGCAGATGTGTGCGATCGAGCACACCGATTGGCGTGTATTCGAAGAAGCCTTCCATGGTTTGCAAACGAACTGAAATGTGCGCCATATTCGGGATCGAAAATACGACGCGTCCGCCCGTTTTGAGTTGCTTCTTGACCTTTTGCAAGGCAGAGACCGGATCCATAAGATGCTCGAGTACATCCGCAAAGATCACCACATCAAACATGCCCAGGTCTTCGATACTTTCCTGTTCCACATTGCGCTTGTAGGCCGCAGTTAGCTTCTTTTCGGCCTCGTTGACGTCCGCTTTGTCGATATCAAGCCCAATGACCTCACAGTGCTTGCGTTGAATGAGCGCCTCGCCAAAGTTACCGCTGCTGCAGCCAACGTCGAGTACGCGGCTCTTGGCCGGAATGAGCTCAAACAAATGAACCCACGAATTATTTTTCTCATCTGAGTGAAACAAGTTGTTTGTGTAGTTTGACATTATACTCGCCAGTCGTGCTCTATATATGTTACACCCTGCCACTGCACCGGTGCGGCAACAGAGAATTGCGGTCCGTTATTGATAAAGTATACCTTGTCGGCATCAGTGTCGCCAAAAAATCCAATCCTAGTATAATACTGCCCGGTGCCGAGATCCATCTGGAACGTATAATCCAGCTCATCACCTTTTATAGTGATCTTGTCCAGAATAGTGTTCGAGCCAAAAACATAGGTATCGTCGTCGCGGAAAAGCGCGACACCAACGTTTTTGATGCGCTGATCCGGCTTCCATTTGATGTGCATCGTTGCCTGCTCGCCAAAGTTAAAGACCGTAGTTGGCTTGCCCTTTTGATTACAGAGCCGGGCATGAACGGGCATTTTGGCTTCGTCCCGCTCGTTAATGACTGTCTCTGGAAAGTTAAGTTTTTTGTATTCAAGCGCTGCATCAGTCGCGTCACCGATAAAAACCATTTTGCCATCGTGCACAACGATTGCGCGGTCGCAGAACCGCTGCACAGCGCCCATGTCATGACTGACAAACACCACAGTTTTGGTTGGGTCTTTTTTGATCTGCGAGAAAATCTTCAAGCATTTATCCTGAAAACGCTCGTCGCCAACCGCCAGCACTTCATCGATCAGCAGGATTTTGTTATGTGCCTGAATGGCCACCGAAAACGCCAAACGCACCCGCATACCGGATGAATAATTCTTGAGTTTCTGGTCCATGAACCGCTCAAGTTCAGCGAAGGCGACAATCTCACTGTACTTCTGCTCGATCTCTTTGGTGGTCAGACCCAGAATGGCACCATTGAGAAACACGTTCTCCCGGCCCGTCAGCTCATCGTTAAAACCTACGCCGACTTCGATAAACGGCGTCAGCGTGCCATCAATCTGGATCTTGCCCGAACTCGGTGCATAGATTTCAGCGAGAAGCTTCAGTAGTGTGCTTTTGCCGCTGCCGTTGCGACCCAGAATACCGAAGAATTCACCTTCGTGGACCTCAAACGAGACATCTTCGAGCACCTTGAACTTTTCGAAACTGCGTCGATTCAGCGCCAAAAGCGCTTGCTTCAGACTGTTCGTCCGTTCATGGGGCAGCTTGAATGATTTGCTAACATGGTCGACTTTAATACGTACATTTGACATTACAGATTCTCCGCAAAACTTTTGGCGCTCTTCTTAAAGAACAATACAGAGGCGACCGTCAACAAACCGAGCACGACACACGGCACAATCACACTGAGCCAGAACGGTAAGACCTCGTGCGCAGTGATGGTCGCTGGCGTCACCAGCATTTCGCGCGCATCCTGGACAATCTGCGCTATGGGATTGAGCATTAAAAAGCCGCGCAACCTGACGGGCACAAGCGTCATTGGGTAAATGATTGGCGTTGCATAAAACATAACCTGCAGGACAACTTCCCAGATCGGCGCGATATCGCGGAAACGGACGTAGAGCGCCGACAGAAAGAACGACAGCGCCAGGGCCAGAGCCACAAGCTCGATCAATATGACCGGCAAGAAGACCACAACCGGCTGAATCTGCACACCGGTGATTATCATGAAGAAACCGACCACAATCAGGTTGAAACCCAGATTCACGCAGGCAGACAGGATTGAGGCGATGACAATGGAAGGTTTGGAGATCTTCACTTTACGAACCATGTCGCCACGCCCGATGATCGATCCCATGCCCATATTGGTCGCCTCGACAAAGAAGTTCCAGAGGACCACACCGAGCAACAGGTAGGCGGGATAATGCGGCACGCCTTTGCCAAGCGGCAGCACATACGTGAATACGCCGTAGAGAACGCCGAAAAGCAGGAGTGGCTTCAGCAGCGACCAGAAGTAGCCAAGCACCGAACCTTGATAGCGCAGCTTGAAGTCGGTAATCACCAACTGACGCAGCAGGCTTTTGTTTTGAGGAGTAAGAAATGCAAGCATCTATTTATACTTCTTTAGCGTCTTGGCAATGTAGTCGTGCTTAGGCTGTTTCGCGAGTGTGTGGTAATAGTCGGCCAGGCGATCGGCAATCTTCGGCCAACCATATTTTTGAGCGGTCTTGGTGCCGTTTTTGCTGAGTTGTTCGCGTAGTCGGGGATCGTCGAGCAATTTCTGCAATGCCTTCTTGAGCGCCGGAATGTTATCTTGCTCAACCATGAGACAGTTTTTGCCATCCTCGACGTAATCGCGGTTACCGTGCGAATCGGTCAGGATAGCCGGACAACCGGCCGCCATGGCTTCGAGCGGTGGCAACGAGAACCCTTCATGATACGACGTCTGCACAAAAACCGTCGCTTCATTGAACATCTTGTTGACTTCATCATTGGTCGGCTTCAGATGATACGTAATCCGCTCGTCCAGCTTTTGCATGTCTTTTTCCTGGCCATAGAGCCACAAGTGAGGGCGTTTTTGGCCGAGGGCCTTCCAGCCGGCTAGCGTAAACTTGAAGTTCTTCTGGAAGAACGTCCGGCCTAGTGCCAGCACGACGTCGTTACGGCGCTTGATTCCTTTCAGCGGTTTGTAGGTTTTCAGATCAATACCGCACGGAATACGCTCCGTTAGTAAATGAAGTGTGCGCAACTCTTGCTCGTTATATTCGCTAGTCGTCAAATTGTTAAACTCAAACCGATAGCAGGCCATGACTGCGTGTTGCGCGCGGGCGTCGTTGGGATAAAACCAGGTTTCAAATTCCTGAATAAAGTACACTGGGATACCTTTCGTGATCGAACCCAGCCACACTGGTTGGGCTGTCTCCCACCAGGTAGCGACCTTGATCGCTTCTTCCTTTGCCAGGGCTTGCGTGAGCAGGTCGTAGTTCGCAAAGGTGCGATGCGGTACATGCAGATCCCAGTTCGTTTTGCCATCGAGGCTCCAGACTTCTGGTGCGAAACCGCGCTCTTTCAGAAGGTTGGCGTGCTCAAGGACGATCTTGATGCCGCCGCTCAGGCCCGAAGTCTGCAAGACGTAGATAACCCGCACCTGGCCCTTGCTGTTCTTGACATTGCGCTTGTCAAACCAATCGCCCCAGCGATTCCAGAACATGGTGATAGACCCTTTTTCCCGTTCAGAAATATTCGGATTTTTCTTGCGGGTGACCGACTCCATATGATGCAGCACCGAATCCGGGAAATACAGCGACCGATAGCCCGCTTCCCAGGCGCGAATGCAAAAGTCCATATCTTCAAAAGCAAAGGGGTATTTATCCATGATGCCGATTTTCTTGAGTACCTCATACTTGATATACATCAGCGCACCGGTTACACCCAGACAGTACTGCGGAATATTTGCCGGCCCAAAATCTTCGGCTTCGAAGCGGTAATAATGGTCAAACCACTCGGGCGCATGCGGGTTACGGAACGAGCCGGCACTCTGGATCCGCCCGTCGGGGTAGAGAAGTTTCGGCCCGACAATGCCGACGTCTTTATGGTAACTATAGGCGCCGTACTGCAGCGCTTCGTACCAACCGGCCTTCGACACAATGTCGCTGTTACACAAAATGACGTCCATTTTGCGCTGCAATCCGACTTTGAGGCCATCGTTGACCGCCGCGGCAAAACCGCCATTCTTTTCGCGAGCCAGAATCTTCACCTGCTTGGACTCAAGCGTGCGTAGCTTGGCTAGATTTTCTGGCTGGCAATAATCGTCAACGATCAGCACGTCCAGCACGTCCTTTGGCACGTGTTCATGAAAACTGGCGATGCAGGCCGACAGCACTTCGAAATCGTTGTAACTCGGGATAACGATGAGTGCCTTTTTGCCGTGCTCCGTAAACCAATCCTGAATTTCTTTTTTGTCGAAGTAGCCTTTCAGACCGTTCGGAAACTTCACTTTGGCGCTGGCGTCAAAACTGAATCCCCCATATTCCAGAAAGCGTTTGGTCTGGCGGGCAAAACCAACCGGGCCTTCTTTGACCATATACTCAACGGTCTTTTTCATGATGTGCCCGAAGGATTTTCCTCCGTAAAAGTTTTTGAAATCGCGATTTTGTAGTTTGGCTTTAGCGAAGCGGCCAGCTTTGCGAGTGACTGAAAGTAAGCGTCGGACTTTTCTCTTCATATACATGGATTATACGCAGGCTCTCTCAAAATTACCATGAGAGTACACCCCAAGCTTCGTGCTATCATACAAATACATGCACGGGGAAAAAAGCATACAGCAGTTATTGCAGATTGACTTTGTGCGATTCTGTATCGTTGGTGCGAGCGGATTCGCTATTAATTTTGTGCTGCTCAGCCTCCTGTATAAGGTGCTTCGTTTCCCTATTGTCCCCTCGCAGCTGGTGGCGAGTGAGATCTCACTTTTCAGCAATTTCCTGCTCCACAATTTCTGGACCTACAAACACAAGCGCGTTAGTAAATCGCTCGGCACGTTGCTCTGGCAATTTCATGCCAGCTCATGGGTAGCAATACTCGGCAGCACGTTTATCGTCGGCTTTTTAGTTTCGATCCTGCATATGGATTACATCATTGCCCTCCTCATTAGTTCAGTCGTCGCCTTATTGTGGAACTTTGCCTGGAGCAAGTTCTTTATCTGGCGGCACGAAGTGCATACTGAAGAAAAGGAGGAATCATGACAAAACGTATACTAGTGACCGGCGGCGCAGGATTTATAGGATCGAATCTTTGCAGACGGCTTCTTAAAGAAGGCAATGAGGTTGTCTGCGTCGACAACTTTTTTACCGGACGGCGCAAAAATATCATTGATCTGCTCGACGATAAGAACTTCGAGCTGTTGCGACACGATGTGACTGAGCCGCTGATGGTCGAGGCTGACGAGATTTATAACCTTGCTTCACCAGCTTCGCCACCTCACTACCAATTTGATCCAATCCACACCACCAAAACCAACGTACTGGGCGCGATCAATATGCTTGAGCTCGCCAAACGTACCAAAGCGCGCATCCTGCAAGCTTCCACAAGTGAGGTGTACGGCGATCCGGACGTTCATCCGCAGCCGGAAAGTTATTGGGGCAAAGTGAATCCGATCGGCATCCGTTCATGCTACGACGAAGGCAAGCGCTGCGCCGAGACGCTCTTTTTTGATTATCATCGGCAACACGGCGTCGACATCCGGGTGATTCGCATTTTCAACACCTACGGTCCGGCCATGAATCCCGCAGACGGGCGAGTGGTTTCTAATTTTATCGTGCAAGCCCTGCAGAACAAGCCAATCACGATATACGGAGACGGCTCGCAAACGCGCAGTTTCCAATATGTGGACGACCTGGTTGAAGGCATGGTACGCATGATGAAATGCGACGACTTCACTGGGCCGGTCAACCTTGGCAACCCTGGCGAGTTTACTATGAAGGAGCTGGCGGACAAAGTGCTTGCCAAACTGCCCGGCAGCACAAGTAAGATCGTGCATCAACCATTGCCGCAGGACGACCCGCGCCAGCGCAAGCCTGACATTACGCTTGCCAAAGAAAAACTTGACTGGCAGCCAGTGATTGCGCTGGACGAAGGGCTGGCCAAAACGATTGCCTATTTCAAGGGCGAGATTGCATAGGTAGATTCATGAAGATTGCGATTGACGCACGAATTATCAACTCCAGCACCGGCCGGTACGTTGAGCGTCTCTTGCATTATCTGGAAGAATTAGACACCGCCAACGAATATCTGGTTTTGGTGCGCACGCCGGATCTGGGGTTTTATACGCCGCACAATCCACGCTTCCAGCTGGTTGCGGCTGACTTTGCAGATTACAGCCTGGCTGAGCAGGTCGGCCTGGCACGGCTTCTGTACCGGCTCAAGCCGGACCTTGTCCATTTTTGCATGCCGCAGCAGCCGGTTTTTTATACCGGCACGCACGTCACTACTGTGCATGATGTTATTCTGCTGCACACTTACAATAGTGATAAGAACTTTATTATCTATAAGATCAAACAGCTCATCGGTCGCATTGTGTTCTATACGATCGGCCGTACGTCAACGCACGTTCTCTGTCCCAGCCAGTTCACCAAAGATGCTTACGTTCATTTTGCCCACATCAACCCGGACAAAGTGACGGTCACGCACGAGGGGACCGATCTGGCAGCCGTGACGCCGGAACCGTACGCACCGCTCGACGGCGCGCAGTTTCTGTTATATGCCGGCCAGCAGAGTGATTACAAGAACATACGCCGGCTCATGCAAGCGCACCAAGAGCTTCGCAAGCAGTATCCCGCGCTCCTCCTCGTGCTTGTCGGACGTTTGAGCGGTAAAAATGGCGTGCCGTTACAGCGAAATAGGGAATGGGCAGGGAAGCAAGGATACAAAGGCATCGTTTTTACAGACTTTGTCCCAGATCAGCAACTGAGGTGGTTATATCAACATTGTGCGACATACATATTTCCATCGTTGATGGAAGGCTTTGGCTTGCCAGGGCTCGAGGCTATGGCATCTGGTGCACCAGTCATCAGCAGCAACGCAACGTCGCTGCCCGAAATTTATGGTGACGGGGCATTGTACTTTAATCCATATGACGTTGTCGATATGACACAAAAAATCGATCACGTGCTGCGCGACGAGTCATTGCGCAAGGAGCTTATTACCAAAGGCGCAGACGTTGTAAAAAAATATTCGTGGCGGCACATGGCTGAGCAGACGCTGGCCGTATATAATGCAGCGCTCCATCAGTAGAGCGCTCACTTCCCTGCCATCATTGCAGGAATTTGACAGTATATGTTTATTATTCAGTAATATCGCTACGCTTCTCAATGATCAGGTGCCGGTCTCTCCCCTCACCTTCTGAGTGGCTCGAGAGCTGGCCAAACTCTGCGACAACTTGATGTGCTACCCGTCGATCAGCGGCATTCATCGGACGGAGATGCATTGGCTCACCAGAGGTAGCGACCTGCTGACACCACTCACGAACCTGCTCGCCCAACCGTTCGGCACGGTGCATTTTATAGCTGGCGACGTCGATATTAACGCGAGTCACTTCGGCTTGGCTGTTCTTGAGGGCCATCGACGTCATGTATTGCAGCGACCGCAACGTTTCGCCGCGCTGCCCGATCAGAAAGCCGTTCAGATGCGTCGACGGGATCGACAGTTCGATGACGTCCTCGTCGCAATGGGTCACGACGTCAGTGTTCAAGCCAAAAAAGGACAGTAAGTCCTCGACGTATTTTTTGGCAAAATCGATCGATTGCTCGCGGCTCAATGGTTTCATCTTTTCTTCCCCTTCTTCGCCTTGGCTGTCGGCTGCGGTTCTTCGACGATTGCTGCTTCTTTGGCGTTCTGCAATTTCTGCTCACCCTTCTTAGAACGGAGATGAATCATCTCTTCGCTGTCGTCGCGCAGCACAATGCCCTGCTGGATTACCGCGATAACACTTGTCGTCAGGAGATAAAGCACCAAAGCGCCGGCCAGATAAATCGAAATCATGAAGGTCAGTATCGGAAACAGAAACGTCATACGATTAGACATGAGAGCACTGACTTCGCTCTGATCAACCTGTTTGCCACTCGCTTGTTCTTTCAATACGTCACGAAGACGACGGCCTTCTTTAACTTTCGGCAACAGCTGCTTGGACTGCCAGAACTGGAAGCCAGCAGCGCAGATTGCCAGAATAAAGATCGGCAGGTAGAAACCACTGTTGCCGAATGCGGTCTTGGTGAGGTCTACCACGCCAAACAATACACTATTGAAGTCGCTCGGGTGGGCAATAATGTCTTTGATATACGGCAGTTGTTCGACAAAGCCGTACGCATATTTAGCAATGTTGACGCTGTGGTCGGTGGTGATCAGGCGCACAACCGCATAGAGCGAGATGAACACGGGTAGCTGCAAAAGCAGCAAACCGATCGAACCGAACGGATTCACGCCTTTTTCGCGGTATAGCTCCATCATCATCTGTGATTCCAAAGTTTTGTTGCCCTTGGTGCGCTGTTTGATCTTCTGGATTTCACCCTGCAAGCTTTGCATCTTACGGGTCTGATGGAGCTGACGACGGACAAGCGGCCACATAACGAAGCGGACAATGATCGTAAACAGAATGAGCGCAACGCCAAAATCATGTCCGGGAATAATTCCGTAAATAAAAAGGAGTAAGTTAAAAATTGGTTGGACTAGAATAATGTCAAATAAGTTCATAACTAGACATAGCATACCACGAAATAGTGGTTTTAGGAGGCTCTTCGCTCAGATTGCAGCAGATGAGCTTGCGAGAGGAGCTCGAGCACCAGCGTCTGCAGCTCGTCAGCTGGCATATCAACAAAACGCGGCTCATAGACGGTGATCAGTATGTCGTAGCCGGGTCGCAGCTGCGGCCAATGTGTTCGGATCAACTCATACATACGGCGACGGATACGATTGCGTCCGGGTGCGGCTTTCAGTACTTTTCTCGTCACTACCACTGCCAGCCGGCTGTCCTGTCGGCGTGGATTTGCCGCATACCGAACAGCCAGTGCGCGATTTCGCACCGTTTTGCCCTGCACATACAGGTGACGCAGGGTCGCACGGCCATGAAAACGATACTGACGTTGAAGCATATTCTCTTTATTGTAGAGGGTTGGACCTAAAAAACATAAACTGCCCGTTGCCGGGCAGTTAGTGAGCGTTAGACCGTCAGCTGCTTACGGTTCTTGAGGCGCCGGCCTTTCAGTACGTTGCGGCCGCCTTTTGTCGCCATGCGGGCTCTGAAGCCGTGCACTTTGCTGCGCTGCCCTTTCTTTGGTTGGTAGGTTCGTTTTGGCATGGTGTGTCCTTGATCCTGCTGCGTGCAAGACGTGTATTACATATATCGTTTGCTATTGTGACAAAGTTTTCCCCAATTTGCAAGATGTTTTCCACAATTTTACAGAGGTGAGGGATGGCTGTGCATAAATCGAACTAGTATTGACAAAGTCGCCCATCAATTTTTCGCGGTTGTGGAAAAGTCGTTCTATCCGTATAGTAAAAAGCAGATTCGATGTAAGTGAGGGGTAATAGATCTACGTTATGGCAAATACGCTCTGGCAAACTGTTCTTGGTGAGATAGAACTGACCGTCTCGCGTGCCAGTTTTGTGACTTGGTTCAAAAATACTGAGCTACTTGAACACGACAACGGACGCGTTGTCATCGCGGTGCCAAATATCTTCGCCAAGCAGCAGCTGGAGGTAAAGTTCAGCGGCCAGATCACTGATGTACTGGAGCGGAACGGCGTCGCCGTTACCCATCTCGGCTATGCCATCCAGTCAGCTCGTAAAAAACAATCCGGTGAAGCAGTCCAGCTTGCCGCCGTCGTCTCGCCCATTGCTCAGGTCGCCACGACAACGGTCAAAGCGGCTGTGCGCGGTGAGACAAGCTTGAACCCACGATATACATTTGATACGTTTATCGTCGGCTCAAGCAATGAACTGGCCTATACCGCTTGTCAGGCGGTTGCCAACAATCCGGGCACCAAGTACAATCCCCTCTTTTTATATGGCGGTGTTGGACTAGGCAAGACCCATCTCATGCAAGCGGTTGGCAATACGATCGTCAAGAACAATCCGAAGGCTGATGTCCTTTATACATCGACGCAGGCCTTTGTCGACGAGTTCCTGGATTGCATCCGTTCCAAACGCAAGTGGGATGCCAGCCGGTACCGCAATGTTGACGTGCTCATCATTGACGACATGC
>Ga0068857_100005655_pt1 | contig 10688 bp, 10 predicted proteins | sample KBSCornC72_FD_66591 | JGI IMG/M metagenome (GOLD analysis project Ga0068857, IMG submission 66591) | Corn rhizosphere microbial communities from Kellogg Biological Station, Michigan, USA - KBS Corn C7-2 | ecosystem: Host-associated > Plants > Roots > Rhizosphere > Soil ...
TACGAGATGCAGGCGCGCGCCATCTTTGAGGCGGCATGCGATGTGGCGCGCCAGACCGGTGCCGCGCCGATCCCCGAGGTGATGGTGCCTTTGGTCGCGACGCGCCGCGAGCTGGAGATCATCAAGGCGCTGATCGACCGCACCGCGGTGGCGGTGTTCGCCGAGAAAGCTCAGCAGGTCGACTATCTGGTCGGCACGATGATCGAGCTGCCGCGTGCGGCGATCAGGGCGGGGGAAATCGCCGAGGTGGGCGAATTCTTCTCCTTCGGCACCAACGACCTGACGCAGACCGCGCTGGGTGTCAGCCGCGACGATGCAGGACGCTTCCTGGGCGCCTACGTCGAACAGGGCATCTACGCCAAGGATCCGTTCGTCAGCCTCGATACCGAGGGCGTGGGCGAGCTGATCCGCATCGCCGCCGAGCGCGGCCGTGCGACGCGTGAGCGCCTCAAGCTCGGCATTTGCGGCGAGCATGGCGGCGACCCCGCCTCGATCGCCTTCTGCGAGAGTGCGGGTCTCGATTATGTGTCCGCCTCACCCTACCGTGTGCCGATCGCGCGGCTGGCAGCGGCGCAGGCGGCGCTCAAAGGTTAGAGATCAATCCCGTCCGGAGGATATCGGGCGGGACCTTCGGCGGCATCAAGCCTCCCGCCAGAAATGCCCCCTTCCGCCCCTACGGAAGGGGGCTTTTTGGTGGGAAGCGCCGTGCACAATGCATGACTTCGTCGCTCCAGCGGAAGCTGGAGCCCATCTCCCGCGCTTACGGTCTCGCAGGACGGAAGGAGAGGGATGCCCGCATAGCTCGATCCCAGCAAAATGGCATTTTGCTGGGCGCCCTCCTGGCATGACGATAGTCTGTGAGCCGACCTTATCCGTAGGTGGCGCGATGCTCGTCGATCCGGCCCGCATCGAGCATGGCCGCCTGGTCGCGCCATCGCTCCTGCTCGATATAGCCTTCGTCGGCGCCGAGACGGCGTTCGAGCGCGATTTCTTCCTCCGGCGTCAGGCCGGTGATGTCGGAATAGAGATAGATGCCTTCTTCATTCAGCCGCCGCTCGCCGGCGGCACCGATGCCGCGGATGCGCGCGAGATCGTCGCGGCGAAGATCGAGCGTCTCGGCGGTCGGGGTTTCGGCGACGGGTTCGATGACGGGCACGTCGGCCGGAGCGACGACGGGCTTTTGGACCACGGTCGCGGCAGGCGCCGTCTCGAGTTCCGCAATGCGGGCACGCGCCGCGTCCAGCTCCGCCTGCTCGTCCGCGCGCGCGTCACGTTCGGCCTCATAGGCGCGCTTCCATTTCTTGCCGCCCGAACGGGAAACCAGCCCCAGCAGCCATCCCAGCACGAACACCAGGAACAGGATCGCCCACTGATTGGTGGTGAATTCGGGCACGTCGCGCTCTCCCTGCTCTTGTCAGCGGCAGGATTGCGCGACCGGGGCCTTGCGGTCAACCGGTCGGCGTCAGTTCTTCATCATGTTGTCGGCGATCGAGCAGGCGGCCGGGCCCAGGATCACGATGAACAGCACCGGCAGGATGAACAGGATCAGCGGCACGGTCATGATCGCCGGCAGGCGTGCGGCCTTTTCCTCGGCCTTCATCATGCGCTCGTGGCGGAATTCGGCAGAGAGCACGCGCAACGCCGACGCGAGCGGCGTGCCATATTTCTCGGTCTGGATCATGGTCGTGACGACGCCGCGGACCGAATCGAGATCGACGCGATTGGCCAGATTTTCGAAGGCGATGCGGCGATCGGTGAGGAAGCCCAGCTCGATCGCTGTCAGCGCCATTTCGTCGCCCAGCTCGGGATAGCCCTTGCCCAATTCCTTGGAGACGCGCGCGAAAGCGGCATCGACGGTGAGGCCGGCCTCGGCGCAGATGACGAGCAGGTCGAGCGCGTCGGGCAGGCCCTTGCGGATCGCCGCGGTGCGCTTGGTGACGCGGTTCTGCACGAACAGATCGGGCGCCTTGTAGCTCAGGATGAGCGAACCGGCGACGAGCATATAATGTTTGATACCGCCCCAGGTCGGGAACCAGTCGAGCACATAGACGCCGAAGATGCAGGTGCCGCCGATAAGGATCGGCAGGACCATCCGCCCGAAGATCACCGCGATCGCGGCATCCTTGGAGCGGATGCCCGCCTGCATCAGCTTGGTCTGGGTTTCCTTGAGCTGCTTGTCCTGCAGGACCTTCAGCCCGCCGAGCAGCGACTTCATCTGCTCGGTCGCACGGCTGCTCTGATTGAGGCGCGAGCGCTTGCGCGTCGAGGCGGTGATGCCCGCCTTCAACTGCTCGCGCCGTTCGTTGAGCGCCTTGACGCGACGCGCCATCGGATCGCGCACCGTGGTCGCCAGGTAAAGCGCGACCATCAACGCGAAGACCGCCATGGTCGACATGAGCGTGGCGATGGTGGTGACATCGAGGCCGAAGGGAAGATGGGTGGGCATCGTTCGCCTCAGATCTCGAAATTGATCATCTTGGCCATGATGAACACGCCGATGGCCATCCAGATGCCGCCGCCGATCGCGGTGTAGACCAGCCGCTGGTCGGTGAAGAAGGCCCCCATATAGGCCGGATTCATCCAGTAGATGATGCCGAAAACGAAGAAGGGCAATGCGCCGATGATATAGGCCGAAGCCTTGGACTCCGACGACATGGCGCCGATCTTGAGCTTCATCTGCATGCGCTTGCGCAGCACGTCGGCAAGGTTGCCGAGCGTTTCGGCCAGATTGCCGCCGGTCTCGCGCTGGATAGCGAGCGTGATGACGAAGAACTGGAATTCAGGCGTATTGAGCTTGTCCGCCGTCTCCTGCAGCGCCTGCTCCATCGTCCGGCCGATACGCATGCGATCCGCCACCGCGCGAAACTCCGCGCCCACCGGATCGGGCACCTCGGTACCGACCACGCCCATCGTCTCGGAGATCGGCAGACCGGAGCGCAAGCCGCGCACCAGCAATTCGATCGCGTCGGGGAAGCGCGCGATGAACTGCTTCATCCGCTTCTTGATCATGCGGCCGACGATCATGTGGGGCAGACCGACGCCGACGAGGATTCCGAGCATCAACGCGAGCAGGAAGGGCGTGCCCCTGCTCAGCAGGCCGACGATCGCGAGCAGAGTGAGGCCCGCGCAAAAACCGGCATAATGGCCGAGCGTCAGGTTCTTGCCCGTGGCCTCCAGACGGCGCCGCAGCAGCTCCGGATTGGGGATCAGCCGGTGGAACGCCTCATCGAGCTTGGTCGACCGCTGGGCATGGATCCGCCGCAGCTGGGTTTCGACCGAATTCGCGGTCGCGCTATGGCGCGCCTTCAGCGCCTCCAGTCGGCGCCTGCGCGTGCGCGCCCCGGCCGGACCGACGAGCGCAAGCCCGCCCAGCACCAGCAGGCCGCCGAAGACGAGGGCGAGGATTGCCAGCACGTCAGTCGGCGGACGGCGCGCGCTTGTGCGGCATGATCGATTTGACGTCGGTCAGCCGGCCGAGCAGCGACTTGTGCTTTTTGGGTCCGCCTTCCTCGCCCATGACGAGATTGACCAGCTCGACCATGACGAGGCCGATCTTGGCGTTCTTCGCCGATTCGGCGAGCGGCTTGCCGACCTTCGCGGCCTGCGAGGCGAGCTTGGCATCGAAGGGTATGGCTATGTCGATCTTGCGTTCGACCGAGGCTTCGAATTCCTTGCGTGCGACCTCTTCCTGGCCCGGCGCCGGCACCTTGTTGGCGACAAGCACGACCCGCGTCGCGGGCGCATTGGCCTTGAGCCAGGACAGGATGCGGATCGTGTCGCGCGTCGCGGCGAGCGTGAGTTCGGTCACCACGACCGCGACCGCCACGTCCTGCAGCAGCGACGGATGCTGGACCAGCATATGGCGCGGCAGATCGATGACCGAGCAATTGACCGCCCCGCGCAGTTCGTCCTGAAGCTGGAGGAAGGCCGTGCCGTCGCCGGTCAGCGGCTGGCTGATCGGCGCCTCAGCGGACAGGACGCCCAGCTGATCGTTCGGACGCACCAAGGCGCGCTCGATGAACAGACCGTCGATGCGGCTGGGATTCTCGATCGCGTCGGTCAGGCCGCGACCGGGTTCGAGATCGAGCGACAGCGCGCCCGTGCCGAAATGGACGTCGAGGTCGAGCAGAGCGGTACTCTTGTCGCGCTGGCTCATCAGCCAGGCGAGCGAAACCGCGATGGTCGAGCAGCCCGCGCCGCCGCGCACGCCGATCACCGCGGTCATCTGATGCGGCGTTTCCCGCGCCGCTTCCGCCGCACGCGCGCCGGCCTGGATCGTCTGCGCCTGCGCGATGCAATCGTGCAGTTGATCCTGGGTGAAGGGCTTGAGCAGATAATCGTGGATGCCCGACCCCAGCAGCTCGCGATAGAAGCGGACGTCATTGATCCGCCCGCACGCGATCACGACCGTGCCCGGCTCGCACACTTCGGCAAGCGCATTGATGTCTTCCATCGGATCGCTCGATTCGCCGAGATCGACCAGCAGGATGCTGGGGCTCTGCGACACCGCCAGGCTTTGCACCGCATAATGGATGCCGCCGGCGTGAATGCGTTCGAGCGGCCAGCCGAAGGACAAAGCGGTCGCGCGGACCACGTCTTCGGCATCGAGGTCGCTCATGAACGCGCTGAACGGATCGCGCGTCCCGGGACGCTGGAAAGGCGCGTTCACTGGCCGCCTCCCTTGCTGCTTTCTCTGGTGGTGGTGGTCCAGACCTTGGATGTGGCCGGCGCATCACGCCACGCCTTGATCGCGCGGATGACGTTGTCCGTGTCGGTTGTCTGGTCCGACCTGCCGTGGATCAGGTCCATCGGGTCGGCGATCATCGCCGCCAAGTTCGAATTGACCGCACAGCCATAATTGCTGTTGTTGACGGCCGCCGAATCAAGATCGGTCGTCGACCAGTTCGGGCAATTGGGGACGAGCGCCGTACCCGCCGTGACGACCGGCTGGTTGCGCGAGTCCACACCGAAATCCTTCTTCGCCTCAACCCCGCTCGCCGCAAGCAGCGCGACCAGGCCCAGCGTGGCCCGACCCATGTGACGCATCGTCCTCATCTCACTTCCCTCCCACCGGAGCCGGGGCCGGCGCCGGTGCTGCTGGTGTGGCCGACGGGGCCATTACCGGCCCCGGCCGGCGCGCGTTGCTGTCGCCCTTGACGCTGGTGCCGAGCAGCCAGCGTTCGGCATCGGTCGGCGCCTTGTAGCCATCGGTCGGCAGCTTGATCTGCGCGGCATCGACCGGTTTCACGATGTAAGGCGTGACCACGATCACCAGCTCGGTCTGCTGACGACGGAAACTGTTCGAGCGAAACAGCGCGCCGATGATCGGCAGCGCGCCGATGCCGGGCACCTTGTCGGTCGAATTGGTGACATTGTTGTTCAGCAGGCCGCCGATCATGAACGACTGACCCGAACCCAGTTCGACGGTCGTTTCGGCGCGGCGGGTGGTGATGCCCGGAACCGTGAAGCCATTCAGCGTGACCGTGCCCGCCGACGAAAGCTGCGACACTTCGGGCCGCACGCGGAGCGCGATCCGGCCGCTGCTGAGCACCGTCGGGGTGAAGGACAGGCTGACGCCATATTGCTTATATTCGACCGAGACCTGGCCGAGACCCTGGGCGATCGGGATCGGAATCTCGCCGCCGGCCAGAAAGCTCGCGGTTTCGCCCGAGAGCGCGGTCAGATTGGGCTCGGCGAGCGAGGTGGCCAGCCCCTCGGTCTCGGCCGCGTCGATCGCGGAGGCGATGTCGAGACCAAACAAATGGCCAGCCAGCGCGATCGCGGTCTTGCCCGCACCCTGGCCGAGATTGTCGAGATTGTAGAAGGCGCCTTTGCCAGGAATGACCGGCTGGCCGGTCGCCAGGTCGAACGGCCCGCTCACCGAGCCTTGCGGCAATCCGTAGAATTTGGAGATGTCGGCGATCGGATATTGCGACGAATTGTTGAGGCTGCTGATGCTACCGAAATTGCGGCCTTGGGCGATGCCGAACTTGAACCCGCCGGTTAAATCGCGCGTCATCATGTTGACGCCGAGCGTCTTGATCAGGTCGCGGCTGACTTCCGCAATCTTGACCTGCAGATTGACCTGCATCGGCGTGGCGGTCTTGAGGCGGTTTAGCACCTGGGCGCCGCCGGCGAAAGCGGTGGTGAGCCGTTCGGCTTCCTCGATATCCTTGGGATCCGCGACCGTCCCGGTCAGCAACACCATGCCGCTCACCGGCGTGGCGGTGATTTCGGCATCCGGCATCGCCGCCCTGAGCATCGCGCCGACGCCGGTGATGTTGTTGCCGACACGGACGTCGGTCGACCAGATCACCGTCCCCGATTTGTCGGTGGCGTAGACGCTGGTCTGGCCGGGCGTCTTGGCGAACAGATAGAGGGCGGTGGGGCCCTTGACCTGGACGTCGGCGACCTTGTCGTCGGCGACGAACATGCCCGTGAGCGGCCGAGACAGGCGGATGAGCTGGCCCGAGCCGACCGACATGTTGATCACGCGGGCAGGCGCCTCGGCGACCGCATTGGGCGCCCCGCTCTCGGCGGCACGCGCCGCTCCGGGCGTCAGCAGGCTCGCGGTCGCGATTCCCGCGATCAGGATGGGCGCGCAGCTCTGGCGCAGCAAGGATGACTTACGCATGTTACTCAATTCCCGGCGGTTGCCGCGGCCGGCGACAGCGGCGTGACGGTGACGTTGTTGCCGCGCGCGATCACGACGACCGGACCGCGCGGTGCCGCCGGCGCGGCGGCGGGAGCCGGGGCAGGCGGAGCGCCCGGTGCCGGGCCCGCGGGCGCCTTCGGCGCGACATGGCTGGGCTGGAAGTGCGACACGTCGCCGCCCGTGGTCACGGAGATGTCGGTGTCGACCGGATGCGATGCGATCTGGAGCAGCATCGCCTTTTCGGCCTTGGCATCGGCAGGAGCATTGACCTCGCCCGCGGCGATCTCGCGCTCCAGCTCCATGCGGTCGTCGGCGATCGAACGCAGCGACAGCGACAGCGTGCCAACCGCCTGCGCGACCGCGATCTTCTCGGCGATCTTGGGCGTGGCTTCGACCGTCACGTTGGAGAAAGTGGCGACCTGGGTCTTGCCCTCGGCATCGGTGGTCTTGTCGGTCTTCTGGTCGGTGGCGAGGACGCGCAGGTTGCGCACGATCGTCTCGGTTGCCTTGAGCGGCTGGCCGTCGCCCGGAACCGTCTGCGTCAGCAGCAGGTCGACGCGGTCGCCCGGGAAGACGAAGCCGGCGACGCTCGCCTGGGCGGTCACCGAAATCGAGACGGCGCGCATGCCCGGCGCCAGCGCGGCGGCGAGGAAGCCACGGTCACCTGGCTTGATCAGCGCACCCTGGGTGAGCGGCTGGCCCGCGGTGATGGCATAGCGCACCACGGTGCCGACCGCTGCCTGCACGCCGGGCTGCTGCCCCTTGATGTAATAAGCGTTGTCGACCAGGTCCTTGGGCCAGGTCTGATAGCGCACCGCGTCGGGGCTGATGATCGTCCCCGGCGGAAGCGTCTTGGTCGCGACGAGCACCTGCGGGCCGGTCGGTTCAGGCACGGCGTTGGCCTGCGCGGGCTGCCCGGCGGACCCGCCGAGCATCGAGCGTGCCGTCACCGCGCAAATCGCGGCGAAGACGAGCGCGCCCGCCATCAGCATCAGCTTCCGTACGTCCATGGTGCCTTTCACCCCCGGTCAGACAGGCCCATCTGGCCTGCGATCAATCATGCCACCGACTTGGTTAAGATAAGGTTCGTGACGACGAGCAGCCCCGCGCCGACGATCGCGACGCCATAGGGAATCTCGGGTCGGCCCGGGGCTTTGCGGAGCCTGTGCGCGATCACCATGCCGAGCGTGAGCACGCCCCCGCCCAGCGCCATCCATTCGAGCAAGATCAGCATCTTGGTCAGCGGCAGCCACAGGCCGAGCGCCGCCAGCAATTTGACGTCGCCGCCGCCCATCATGCCTGCTGCGAAGAGCGCCGCGAACAGTGCCAGCAGCGCGCAGGCCAGCCCCAACTGGAACAGGATCTCATAGGGTGCATAGCCCGCTGCGAACCACCATGGCACCGCCAAAAGGGCGATCGCTGCGTTCAATCGGTTGGAGATGATTCGCGCGCGGATGTCGGTTACCGCGGCGGTGACCAGCAGCAGCCCGAGCAGACCCAGCATCAGCATGGCGAAGAGAGACATGGTGAACGCCTCTAGACGCCACGCCTTGCCAAACCGTAACCAGCCGCCGGTGAATGCCATGAACGCCGATATTGCCGTCGTCGGTGCCGGGATTGCCGGCGCGAGCCTTGCCGCGATGGTCGGCACGGGCGCGACGGTTGTGCTGATCGAGGCCGAGTCGCATCCGGGCTATCATTCGACCGGGCGTTCGGCCGCCTTCTGGTCCGAAAGCTATGGCGGGCCGCTCGTCCAGCCGCTCACCACCGCGTCGCGCGCCTGGCTGGAGGATAATGGCTTCCTCCATCCGCGCGGCTGCATCCATATCGCCGATAACGCCGGCATGTCCGCGCTCGACGGGCTGGCGGACGAAATGGTCCAAGGCCGCGTCGAGCATCATTGGCTCGATCGGGCTGCGCTCGAGGCGGCGATTCCCGCGCTAAGGCCGGAATTCGCGGTCGGATTGTCCGAACCGACCTGCCGCGACATCGACGTGGGCGGCCTGCACAGCGATTTCCTGGCGCGTGCGCGCCGTTCAGGCACGAGGTTGCTGACCGATGCCGCGGTGGGGAAGATCGCCTATGAAAGCGGGGAGTGGCGGATCGGCACCCGCGCGGGCGACGTCCGTGCGCGCTTGCTCGTGAACGCCGGCGGCGCCTGGGCCGACGGCATCGCGGAGATGGCCGGAGCGGCCCGACTCGGCATCACCCCCTATCGCCGCACGATCGCGCAATTGATGATGGACCCGCCGGCGGCGGCCGCCATGCCGCTGGTCATGGATGCGCTCGGCCGCTTCTATTTCAAGCCCGAGGCGGGTGGGCGCCTGTGGCTGTCGCCGCACGACGAGACCGCGGTCGTGCCGCACGACGTGGCGGCGGAGGAACTGGACGTCGCGATCGCGATCGACCGGTTCGAACATGCGGTCGACTGGCGCGTGGTACGGCGCGAGCGGGCCTGGGCGGGCCTGCGCAGCTTCGCGCCCGACCGGCTGCCCGTTTATGGCTTCGACCCTCGCCTGCCGGATTTCTTCTGGTTCGCGGGGCAAGGCGGCTTCGGCATCCAGACCGCACCCGCCGCGGCGATGATCGGCGCGGCGCTGCTGCTGGGCGAGACGTTGCCCGAGCCGGTGGCGGGGATCGACGTGGAGCGCTACGCGCCGAGGCGATTTGCGCTCTAATCCGTCATGCCGGGCTTGTTCCGGCATCCACCCATCCTCAAGGGAATCCCGGCCTGCCCAGTGGACCCCGGAACACGGGACCCCAGCAAAATGGCATTTTGCTGGGAACCCTGTCCGGGGTGACGCAATCCCCCTACCGGCTAGGGTAGCGCAGCCTTCCCAAAAATCGGGCCAGGCTGAAATGATGGTCAGGGTCAGGCTTGAGCTGAGCCTTGAACTTCTCGAACTTCATCACATCGTCGATGCGACGGTCGAGGAAGGCGCGCGTTTCGGCATAATCCTCGCTCTGGTCGTCGATGAAGACGAGCAAGGTCGACCCATAAACGCCGATCAGGGTCATCCGCTTGGTATAATGGGCGAAGCCGGTCGAATTGTCGCCAGCGAGCCGCCACATCGCATCCGCCGCGCGCCAGCCGAGCGCGGTCGCCATCGCCACATGGTGCGGCATGGCGAGCACCGCCAGCGCGCGGCGCAACGCCTCGCGATGCGGCGCCATCGCCGCCAGCCGGGCAAGTACGAGCGCGGTGATGCGATCACGGATGCGCATCTGCGTCAGCGTCTCGGGCGGCAATTGGTCGGCCATGTGCCGATCGATGTTGGCGAACCAGGCGTCGACCATCTGTCCGGCACCGCCGGCAAAGGCGAGGCGCGCGCGGTCCGCGGGAACGCCCAGCGATTGCGCGGCCGCGTCGAGCGCCTTTTCGCTCCAGCCGTCGAATGCCGCCTCTTGCGGCAGCCGCTCGGCCAGCGCCGCGCGCAGTTCATCGAGCGTCATGTCCTGCGGATCGGTCATGATATGCTGTTTAAGCTTATCCGGCGCGCAGGCAAAGGGCGGCGCGTGTCGCGCACGAGCAGGAGCGCCGCGGCGATTGCGGCAGCGCCAACCAGGTCGAATAGGGTCAGCCGCTCGCCATAGATGACCCATCCGACCGTCGCCGCCACCACGGGCTGGACCAGCAACATCAGCCCCATGACGAGCGAGGAGACGCGCACGACGGCGTACATCATCAGCCCCTGCCCCACGATCTGGCTGCCGGCGGTGAGCAGGATGAGCGGCCACCAGACGCGCGGCCAGATCGGATCGCCAAGCAGGAGCGCGGCCGCCAACAAGAGCGGCAGGCTGGCGATGACCGACCAGCACAGCATCGTCCAGGGACCAAGCATCGTTCGCGCCCGTTCAGCCGTCGCGAAATAGCCAGTGTAGAAAATGCCGGCGCAGAGGCAGAGCAGATCACCCACCACGTTGCGCGCCGACAATTCGTAGGACCGGCCAAGAAGCAGGCCGGCCCCGATCGTCGCGAGGAGGAGCGCGATTCCCTGCCTGCGGCTGGGCAACGTTCGCGCAACCAGGAAGC
>Ga0068857_100005656_pt1 | contig 10687 bp, 10 predicted proteins | sample KBSCornC72_FD_66591 | JGI IMG/M metagenome (GOLD analysis project Ga0068857, IMG submission 66591) | Corn rhizosphere microbial communities from Kellogg Biological Station, Michigan, USA - KBS Corn C7-2 | ecosystem: Host-associated > Plants > Roots > Rhizosphere > Soil ...
GGCGGTCCGCTACAAGCCTGTGAATATCGCTACCAAATCCTATTCGATTCATTGCTCGTAATTGTACAACAGGCTGGCGTCCGGTTGATTTTCAGGGATCGAAATAAAAAATCGGCTGTCAGCTGTCAGGCGGTTGTTAGAAATAATTCTGCCAATGTCAGGTCTTGTGGATGAGTAACCTTTATGTTTAGCGGGCTGCCCTCGACGCACGCAATTTGAACACCCAGTTTTTCGACAAGATAGCATTCGTCGGTGATCGATTCTGACAGGTCTGCGTTCTCAAACGCCTTTTTTAGAATATCGGTGCGAAAGGCCTGCGGCGTCAACGCACGGCGAAGCCGGGAACGATCAACCGTCCCGACGATCTTCTCATCAGCGACCTCTTTGATCGTGTCGGTCACCGGAGCGACAAGACACGCGGCACCGGATAAAGCAGCAGCATCGATGGTACGGGAAATTTCGATAACCCCCACGAGCGGGCGGGCGCCGTCATGTACAGCGACTATCTGTGTTAGGTCGCTGACGGCATCCAAACCGTTTCGGACCGATTCGGCGCGGGTTTTGCCTCCGGCGACGATCCTGTTGATCTTTTTTATTGAAAATCGGTCCGCGGATTTCGCGAAGCTTTCTATCTCGTCAGCCGGTAAGACAAGGACTATCTCATCGACGGCGTCGCACGACGCGAAACGCTCCAGCGTGTGAATGATTATTGGTTTTCCGTGAATTTCGAGGAATTGTTTAGGCTTGTCCGACCCGATTCGGCTGCCGCTACCGGCGGCTACGATTATGGCAACGTTCATTCAGATTGGGCTCAATCGACTTCTTCGATAATTGTGCTCTGGCGGAGTTCGCGAGTGGCTTTGCGAAAACCGAGCGAACGCGAATCGTGAACGCCCATGGACGTTGGATTGTCACCCGACTCGTCCTTTTCTTCCCAAAGCCGTCCAAAGATCATCTTGCCGGCCGTGGTTTGTAAAACGCTCGTTACCGCAATGTCCGCTGTTTTTCCGATCAGCCGGCGCGCGTTGTCGACGACAACCATTGTACCATCGTCCAGATACGCAACGCCCTGGTTGTATTCCTTACCCTCTTTCAGGATAAAAACACGCATCGCCTCGCCCGGCAGAACCACCGGTTTGAGAGCGTTGGCAAGTTCGTTGATGTTCAAAACGGAAACGCCGCGAAGCTGCGAAACTTTGTTCAAGTTAAAATCGTTGGTGACGATCACAGCATCAAGCTGTTTGCCGAGCTCGATCAGTTTAAGATCGACCTCTTTAACCGCCGGAAAGTCCGTTTCGACGATCTGCACGTCGAGCTTGCTGTTGTTGCGAAGCCGCTGGAGCATATCGAGGCCGCGTCGTCCGCGCTGCCGTTTTGACGAATCCGGCGAATCGGCAACCTGCTGCAATTCGGCAAGTATGAAATGCGGAATGATCAGCGTGCCGCCCAGGAATCCGGTTTCCGCAACATCGGCGATGCGGCCGTCAATGATTACCGAGGTGTCCAGAATGCGGTAATCGATCTTTACATTTTTGTCGCTGAAAATGCCGCCGAGAGCGGAAAGATCGAGATAATCGCCTTTTGCGGCTCCGACCATCAGGCCGATGTAACCCATGAAAAAAGCGAGCGAAATGGTCAGAAACGTCTGCATCTCGGCTGGAATCGCCTCGACCTTTTGCATAGAGATGAGAACGCCGATCAGGAATGCTCCCATTATCCCGAGGATCGAACCGATCGCGGCGCCGATCAGGGTCTTCAGGGTCGCCTGCCGAACCCGCATTTCGAACGCGATGATGCCTCCGGCGACAAAAACGCCAAAGATCGCCGAAATTACACGGCGCGTCGGCTCATCGATCGAGCCAAGATGCTGCGTATGCGCAAAAGGATTAAGGAGATAGCCCACCACGGCTAGCAGGCCCAAAAAACAAACCCTAATGATGAGGACGTCGTACTTCATTCGTTAAAATTTTATCACGCTTTTTGTCCGGTAGTAAGCAAAAATAAGCGGTTCGTTCGGATTTTTCGGCCATTCGTTTGAACGCGGCTGTCGAACCCGCTGAATTAAACGTCGATTAGCCGGTGAATTTCAGGCCTCAAATGCAAAATTAAACCGTTCGATGTATCATTTTAAAGACTGATCTATGGCAAAAACACCCTCAACCATCTTTGTTTGCCAAAATTGCGGCAACCAATCGCGAAAATGGCAGGGCCACTGCCCCGACTGCGGCGAATGGAACACGTTTGTCGAGGAAAGGTTTCGCGCGACAGCCGCAAGCGCGGGAGCATCGACCGGATTTGCCCGGCAATTCGCTTCGGCTGCGCCGATCGCCTATGGCACTGTCGAATCACAGGACGACGCACGCAAATCCACCGGTATTGATGAACTCGACCGCGTGCTTGGCGGCGGCATCGTTGCAGGCTCGCTGGTGCTGATCGGCGGAGCTCCGGGCATCGGCAAATCCACGATCGTGATCCAAATGGCCGACAAGTTGAGCCAGAGCGACACGAAGGTTTTGTATGTGTCGGGTGAAGAATCGGAGCGCCAGATAAAAATGCGTGGCGAGCGGTTGGGCTTGAACGCCGAAAATCTGTTTTTGCTGCCCGAGACGAACCTGCAATCGATACTCGTCGAGATAGAAAAACTTCGGCCGGATGTTATCATCGTCGATTCGATACAGACGGTTTTCAGCGAAAAGATCGAATCGGCGCCGGGCAGCGTTTCGCAGGTGCGCGACGTCGCCGGCCAGCTGATGATATTTGCGAAACAGACCGCGACACCGATCTTTATTACCGGCCATGTGACCAAAGAAGGCTCGATCGCCGGACCGAAAACGCTTGAACATATTGTCGATACCGTGCTCTATTTCGAAGGTGATCGACACCACAATCATCGCATCATACGCGCGACGAAAAACCGTTTCGGCGCGGCGAACGAGATCGGCGTTTTCGAGATGACGAACACGGGCCTTGCGCCTGTCGGCAACCCGTCGGAATTGTTTTTGCAGGAACGGCCCGAAAATGCCACCGGTTCGGTCGTGACCGTCTGTATGGAAGGAACGCGGCCGATGCTCGTCGAGGTTCAGGCGCTCGTGTCGGGAACAAAATCGGCATCAGGCCGGCGGATGGCACAAGGGTTCGATTACAACCGTGCGTCATTGTTGATCGCTGTTCTGGAAAAGCGTCTCGGAATGCAGCTTGCGGGCGATGACATTTTTGTGAATATCGCGGGTGGTTTTGAAATTGATGAACCGGCAGCGGACCTTGGCGTGATCGCCGCGATCGCTTCGAGCTACAGAAATTTGCAAATTTCGCCCGAAACCGCAGTTTTTGGCGAGGTCGGATTAACGGGCGAAATTCGCGGGGTTTTGCAGGCGCAGGCCCGTGCCCGTGAAGCTCAGACTCTTGGTTTCAAGAAACTGATATTGCCGGAGTCGAATAAAAAAGGCCTGGAGAAGCTTTTGGGAATTCGGGTAATTGGAGTGAGAAACCTGGAAGAGGCGCTTGAGGAACTGTTTTAATCCGACGACATCACATCTTCAAGCATTTCCTCGCGCTTTTCGCGAAAGTCTGTCACCTTCAGGTTTTCAGCGTCCGCGAACGGCGCGGGCTGGGCGAATATATCGACGCCGCTCGGCAGGCCCTCGTCCTCAAGGTACGACGTAATGATCTGCGACAATAGGCTCTGCTCGAATTTCGTCAAATCCAGGAACTTAACACCAACGCCCATATTCTCGAACCGGTATATCGCCTTGCATCTGATGGGCAGGCGGTTACCATTCGGCAGCTCGATCTCGAGGCGAAACTCGTCGCCGGTATAAATGCCCGGGTCCCATTCGCTCAAACAACCGCCGACGCTTATCTGCGAGAGGATAACCGTTCGCAATTTGCCGGTCTTTTTGCGCAGCGATGCGGGTATATCGAGCGAAAATCTGATGTGTTTTCTTTGGGTGATCGACATGAAACAGTCAGGCATCTGACCTTTCTATTTTACAGACTTGTTAACTGCGAAAGCAATCATTATTTAAACGCAAAAAAAGGCGGGTTAAACCCGCCAATCGTGTTAACGGAGGCGGCAAACCCTGAGGTTTGCCGTGTGATGAAACTAATTACTTGCTGCTCCGGTTTTCGTACAATGAACGTTAAATGCGTCGACAAGAGCTTGTGCGATGACGAATGGCGGACGGCCTTCGAGGTCCTTGCGTTCAAAGATCTGAACAAGTTTTCCGTCTCGTAAAAAGCCGATCGAAGGCGATGACGGCGGGTAGCCGTCAAAGAAATCCCGTGCAGTTTCGGTCGCATCGATGTCGGCTCCGGCAAAAACCGTGATCGCGCGATCCGGTTTTGCTTCCGAATTTTGCAGTGCCATGGCAATGCCGGGTCGTACGCCGCCAGCGGCACAACCGCATACTGAATTTACGACGACCATCACCGTACCTTCGGTGTTTTTTACGGCATCGATAACGGCTTCGCTTGTCTTTGTTTCCTCGATCCCGAGCTGCGCCAACTCCGCACGCATTCCCTGGATCATAATTTCAGGATATGGCATAAATTTTCTTTAATAGCTCCAAAATTAATATCCGGCCAGAAACCTGACCTTTTTTTCAAGTATTTAATAAACGGGGTGTTTAGTCAAGTTTACGGCGGACTTGTTTTAGGTTTTGGGTATTTGGCCTTGGGTTTTGGTACGTATTGATAGATTTTGCTGGATAGGTAACGGACATGCTTGATTTTTGGAGCAAAAACCAAAGCCAAAGACCCAAAACCTAAGCTTCTATTTGCTCTAAAACCACACATCCAATACTATTGAGTGAGGAAAGTATCCCGCTCCGGCTCGCTCCAAAATGGCAATCGAAACTGAGAAAAAATACCGCCTCGACAAAAAGCGCCTTGTCGAACTGGCGGCCAAATTGAGCGACCTCGGGGCGGAGTTTAAATACGAGACATTCGAAGAAAACTATCTGCATCGTGGTGGCGTGCTCGATGAGCTTGGAGCGTTGCTCCGCCTTCGAAAAACCGCCGACAAGACCTTGCTAACCTACAAGGAAAAGCTTCGGAACGACGCCGATTTCAAGCACAAGATCGAATTCGAAACGGTTGTTTCGGACGTTGACGCGACCGAATCGATCATTGAAAAACTTGGATATAAACTTTCTGTCGTTTACGAAAAACACCGCAAGGCCTGGCACTTGGGAAATGTTGAGATCGTCCTGGACGAACTGCCATTTGGCTATTATATGGAGATCGAAGGTGCCATTGAGGATATCGAGAAAACCGAAAAATTGCTCAAGGTTCGCGACCTGGAACCGGAGCCCCGAGGTTATTCGCGTTTAACCGCGAAATATGGCAAAGAAAAAAAGAGCGGCGTATTTGAGGCTCGTTTTGCAAAGCAGAGTCCGGCTTAGATCCAGTGCAGAAGCCCGCACCTGACTAAGGGCGAAACGCGAACGTCGAAAGTATCGCAGTCGCTCACGCGCGGGCTTCCGCATCAAGCTGCCTAAAGGTCAATTTCCCTTCCCGCAAAAAACATCTGCGAATCGAACGCGTCCGATCCGTTATTAGACAATCTTCGATACGATCCATCTGGCCGCAAAACCCGTGCGTTGACGTTATCTTTCAAATAGGCTTCGAGGACCGTTTCCTTTAAATAGCGGCGTATCTCAGCGTTGAGAATGGGCACGACGACCTCGACACGACGGTCAAGATTTCTGAACATCCAATCGGCGCTGCCGATGTAAACTTCCTCGTCATCTGGTGATCCGCCGTTCGCAAAATAAAATATTCGGCTGTGTTCGAGGAACCGGCCAACGACAGACGTCACCTTCATAGTAGAAGAGAGCCCCTTAATGCCGGGACGGAGCATGCAAATGCCGCGGACTATCAGATCGATAGCGACGCCGGCGCGCGACGCTGAATAAAGCTCCTCGATTATCTCAACATCGGTGAGGCTGTTAAGCTTAGCGATGATCCGTGCTTTTTTTCCGTCAAGTGCGTGTTTTCTTTCGCGCCGTATAAGTTGGATAAATTTTTCGCGAAGATTGAGCGGGGCGACGAGCAGACGATGATACTTGCTTTGCTGCGAATAGCCGGTCAGAAAATTAAACAGGCTGGTGGCATCGGCCCCAATCTCTTCGTTGTGTGTAAGCAGGCCGACGTCGGTATAAACCTTCGACGTGGTCGGATTGTAGTTGCCGGACGCAATATGAACATACCGGCAAAGCTTGTCCTTTTCGCGGCGAACGACAAGCGTTACTTTCGAATGAGTTTTCAGCGAGGCGATGCCGTAAACGACGTGAACGCCTTCGTTCTCAAGCCGCCGCGCCCATTCGATGTTGTTCTCTTCGTCAAACCTGGCCTTTAGCTCGACAACCGCCGTAACCTGTTTGCCAAAACGGCTCGCACGCATCAGCGAGTCGACTATCGGCGAATCTTTTCCCGTACGATAAAGACAGATCTTTATTGCCTGCACGTCCGGGTCCTCGGCCGCCCGATCGACAAAATCCGAAACCGTACTGAACGCGGTGTAAGGATGATGCAGGAATACGTCGTGCTTTTTCAGCACGTCGAAAATATTCTTTTTCTCTTTTAACGCGGACGGAAAAACGACCGGAAACGGCTTGTCTTTTAACTGTGGCCGGTCGAGTGCATACAGCTGCATCAGGTCCGGAATGTTAAGAAACCCGTCGATCTTGTAAACGTCCTGATCGTTAAGGCCGATACCGTTCATCAAAACCTTTAACATCTTGTCCGGCATGTTTGCCGAGACTTCGAGGCGAACGGCAAAGCGAGCACGGCGACGCTGCAATTCGCGTTCGAGCGTTCGAAGCAGATCACCCGCCTCTTCTTCGCGAAGCTCGATATCAGCGTCGCGCGTTACGCGGAACAGGAATGCCTCGCTTGTTTTCATGTTCGGGAAAAGATCACCGGCGTTGGCGGCGATCACCTCTTCGAGGAGCGCGTAGCGCCCTTTCTTTTCATAGATCGGGATCAGACGCGGAACCGACGGCGGCAGCTTGATCCTCGTAAAGCGCTTTTGCCGAAAAAGGTGTTTTAGATTCGGCTGTGTCGCGTGCCGGTCGGGTTCGATAAACAGGCCGAGATTAAGGCTGAGGTTCGAAATATAAGGAAACGGGTGGCTCGAATCGACCGACTGCGGCGTCAATATCGGAAAAAGATTGTCGCGAAAATATTTATCAAGTTTCTTTTTTTCCTTCGCGTGCAGGCTCTTGTACGATTCGACCGTGATACCGGCCTGTGCAAGGGTCGGCAAAACTACCTGATGGAGCGTCGAAACCTGGCGTTTGAGCAGCGGCCGCAGACGACGGCCGATCTCGCGAAACTGTTCGCCGGCGGACATCCCGTCAGGCGAAACCTCGCTAAAACCTTCTTCGAGTTGTTCTTTAAGGCCCGAAACGCGGATCATGAAAAACTCGTCAAGGTTTGACGAAAAGATAGCGAGAAACTTCAGCCGTTCCAGCACCGGCAGATCTTCGTCCAACGCTTCGTCCAAAACGCGCCGGTTAAATTCGAGCCAGCTCAATTCGCGGTTAAAAAGCAGTTGGCCGTCAGCGGCGTCTTCGGTTGCGGTTTCTTTTAGGACTTCGGCAATTACTTTCACGGAGTCGTTATCGGCATGCGTCATACGTAAGGTTTAAATTATAGGGGCAAATGACGCTCGCCGTATGTTAATTTTATGTTAACACCGACAAGTCAGGATGTTAATTATTTTGAAGCCCTAATTTGCTGCCGCCAACGGGCTTGGACGGGCTAAGCTTTCAAAGACCGCAAGCCAACACAATTAGACATCGCTGTAGTCAAACTCTATTTTTGTCAGTAACGGCTTTCCATAAAACTGCTTTTTTGAATGAAAGCTGAGATGAAATTCACGCAGCAGCTTGAACCGTCCCGCGCCGGACCAGATGGCACGTTCCCGCGAAAAAACGAAAGATTGATGCGAAGCCGAACCGGCAACGGATTCTTCGGAAGTCACCAAAAAGAAAGTCGGGGTTTCCTTGATGCGGTTGCGGTAGCGGTACCAGTAGGTCCGCGGCACATATCTTAATTTCTGTTTCGAGATGCCGTTCAGATTCAGCCAGATCGCTCCGAAACCTTTCGCCTGTACAAGGTAATCGGCCGCAATAAACGCGTTTTCCATATTGCTGTCGCACTTGACCCATAAAAGATTTTCAAGCGCGACGCCGGCCAACGATGCCGAGCGCGGATCGAAACTGTTGCTTGAATCGACAACCGCACAAACCTCGCCCTCTTGCGTCAATTTTGAAAGCAAAGTGAGCGACAAACTCGTCTTGCCCGAGCTTGGTTCGCCCGATATTTCTGTCAAAGATCCTCTTGAAAAAGCCAACCCCGCAGTTTCGAGAAAAATTTCGTCCGAGTGTTTTTGTTCCTCTTTTAAGTGAGATAAACTTTTTACCAGACTCAGATTTCCCATTCCGATCACCAATACTTAGCGTGCTAACTATAATAAATTGTTTCACTTATGAAACACTTAGAGCATAATCCGGGCGGCCGGAAAAAGCAAGGTTTTATTTTCGTCTTTGTCGAAAGGAACGGTTGATGGAAGGTCAAGAGCCGAAGGAATCGCTTCGGCTCATTTCGCAATCAATACTCTACCGGTTTTGCCGTCATTACGAGAAACAAGGTGCCTGCGGTATTTGGGAGCGTTAGCGTTCCGATAACTGTCGGCGTGTTTTCGGCCAGCGTAACACGGTTCAGATCGAGACCGATCGATTCGTAATTTGTCATCGAGACGATCTTGCCCGTTTCATCTGGACGGCCGCCGATATTTATCGGGATGCGGGCCCCAAATCTGAATTGCTGCGCCTGCAGCATACGCTCCCCGCTGGTATTCGGAGTCGATCGCAGATTGCCGAGCGACCATTCGACAAAACTCGGCTGCGAACCCGGCGCGTTCGGCCGAAGTATGTCGGAAACGCTTTTATAATTCAGAGCGCCGGCGTTGGCTACACGGCCAAGATAGGTGTTTGCAAGCGAATAGCTCGAAAACTGAAAATTGCCGCGAAGCTGCTTCACGACAGCCGAAAGATTTTGCGGCAGGTCGGATCTTGCTCTGTCGTTTACTCCGGTTACGATCTGCAGAACGATGTCATAGCTCGGACCGATCTCGGGTTTTATCTCCGTCTGGGCAAAAGACCGGACGGAAATTGCGGTGAAAAGAAGCAGGAGCGTTATGGCGGAAAAGACGATCTTTGGCTGGTTCATTTGATTTCTCCTATCGGAAAATTTGGGGAATTGCAAAACCTTGCACAAACCAGCCGCGATAAAGTTGCAAAATCTCTTATTGCCAATTGAAAAAGGCGGCCTCAAACCGCCTCTAAACAAAAGGTTTTTCCGTTCGATCAACCGGCCTTGAAGAGGTCTTCGTCAATCTTTTGCCCGAAGGTTATCGTTGAGATCTCCATGTTTTCGATGATCTTGCCGTCTGCATAAAGCACTGTCTGGAACGGGACAAGCGTACCTTGCGCGTAGTTGTAATTATAAAACTTGCGGCGGTATTTGACGCCGTTGTCCTCGTAATCGAGCATCATTACGCGAAAGGTTTTTGCACTGATATAAAATCGCGTTTTTCGGCTGTCCTTATCGGTAACGTCGACCTCGTAAAAATCAACGCCCATGATCTTTTCACGTCCGGCAAGCTCGATTTTCGAGCCGTTCTCTTTATACCGCAACAAGGCCTCAAGGCCGCGAACGATCTGATTTTGAAAGGCCCTCGAGGCGTCGTCGCGCGGCGTGAATACGGCGTCGTTGTAAATGCCGAATATCTTGTCGCCGCTAAACACCAGAGCGAAGCGGGCATTCGGATATTCCTGATCGAGCCTGATCTTTTCGTTGGTGAGATTGTCGGCACGTATCGTCCAGCGCTCGTAGTTTATTTCGTCGGTCTTGCCTTCGGTATTTGTAAGGCTTAGCTTGCCGCGTTCTATAGCGGTTTTCCGGATCTGGTTAAGCGTCGTCCGACCGCCAAGCCCACCGTAAACAAAGATCGAAGATTCGGCGACTTGCTCGGCCGTCACCGGCTTCGAGGGGTCTTTCGCATTCGGAAGTGTGACGGGTTCCGCTTTTTTCTCGTCCTTTTTTTCATCCTTTTTTTCGGATTTTGTATCCGCAGGCGTTGGTGAGGGCTGCTGCGCAAACGCGGACGAAACCGCGACAAGCGCAATTAAGGCAAGTGAGATCAGTAACCTGAAACGAGAAAACATTAAATTTTCCAGCATAATATCTACAGAAAAGCGGATTGTAGCACAATCTGTCGCAAGCGGCATCCGCGCAGAGTGGCATCCCGATACTCCAAACAATTGATGTTCCATCAAACAAAATGGATGCACTTTACCTGCTTTACTAATAACCGCTTGCCGTCTTAGCATCTAGTTTTATGATCCACGTCGCTCTCGTCGAACCGGAGATACCGCCAAATACGGGAAATATCGCCCGGCTGTGCGCCGCGACGTTTTCACCACTGCACATTGTCGGGGCCACCGGTTTCAGGATGGACGACCGCACGCTGAAGCGCGCCGGGCTGGACTATTGGAGCGAAGTTAAACTCAGCCGCCACATAGATTTGCACGGACTTTATACGGCTCTGCCCGATTCGCGATTTTTGTATCTCACGACAAAAGCCACGCGTTGTTATGCCGATTGGGAATTTAACGAC
>Ga0068857_100005667_pt1 | contig 10673 bp, 6 predicted proteins | sample KBSCornC72_FD_66591 | JGI IMG/M metagenome (GOLD analysis project Ga0068857, IMG submission 66591) | Corn rhizosphere microbial communities from Kellogg Biological Station, Michigan, USA - KBS Corn C7-2 | ecosystem: Host-associated > Plants > Roots > Rhizosphere > Soil ...
CACAGCCCTGTTCGACACCGCGGACGCCGCCGACCCGGAGACAGTCGGGCACTACGAGATCATCCGCCGACTAGGACGCGGCGCGACCGGCATCGTCTACCTGGCGCGCGATCCCGCTCTCGATCGCGACGTCGCGCTCAAGCTGCTCTCAGCATCGCTGAGCGCCGACCCGACCGCCACCCGTCGCTTCGCCGAGGAGGCCCGTGCCGCGTCGGCCCTCGACCACCGCCACATCGTTACCGTCTACGAGTTCGGCCGCGCGGAGGACGGGCGCTTCTTCATCGCGATGGCGTACCACCAGGGCGAGACCCTGCGCGACCGCCTCGTGCGGGGTGCGCTCCCGGTCGAGGAGGCGTTACGCATCGCGGCAGAGATCGCCGACGGCCTGTCCGCCGCCCATACCAGGGGTATCGTCCACCGGGACATTAAGCCGGAGAACATCCTGCTGACGCCTCGTGGTGCGTGCATTGTGGATTTCGGGATCGCCAAGGTTCTGGGCCACACACTCACCCGCACCGGTGCGGCACTCGGCACCGCCGCGTACATGAGCCCGGAACAGACCCGCGGCGCCGGCGTAGATCACCGCTCGGATCTGTGGTCGCTTGGCGTTGTGCTGTACGAGATGCTCACCGGCGTCCGGCCATTCCAGGCTGAAGGCGGCGAGGCGCTGGTCTATGGGATCCGGCACGATGCGCCGGAGGCGATGACGGCACGGCAGCCTGGCGTAGCCCCGGCTGTCGCCCAAGTGGTGGATCGCTGTCTCGAGAAAGACCCTGAACGGCGCTACCAATCGGCCGATGCCCTGCTCTCCGCGCTTCGCGCCCCCTTGCCGTCGTCCCACGGTTCCGAACCCGTCGGCCGGTGGCGGCGCGTCGGGTTGGCCACTGCGGGGGTGGCAGTGGCTGCCGCGGCCGTCCTGGTCGGCGCCCCGCAGCGTCACAGGCCCACCGAGCCTCTGGCACAGCTCAGCACCGTTCTTCCCTTGCCACCCCGTCCTGGTGCCATCGCCATTTTTTCCCCCACCGAAGATCGATCGGACGAGTCGCTGGCGGGAACGGACGATCTCGATGCTCCCAACGTCGGCAGCTTCCGCGACGAGCTCATCAGGGGCCTCTCGGCCACACCGGGTATCCGGGTCACATGGCGGCCGTCGGTCAGGATCGTGTATGAGGCAGGCGCCGACGTGAGGACCATGGGGCAGCGCCTTGGCGTCGCCGCGGTCCTCGAGTGGAACCTCCACCGAAAAGACAGTCTCATCAACGTGGACGCACGGCTAGTTCGAGCAGCGGACGGCCGAGTTCTCTTGTCGCACGCCTATGAGCGCCGCGTTGAAGAGGTTGGAGCGATCCCGGAGGAGATCCGCCTTTCGGTGGCCGGGGCCCTCGGGTTCGGAGAGGCGGACTCCGCCATGGTGTGGCGCGGCGCGACGACCGACCCGGTGGCCTACGACCTCTATCTGCGAGGCCAGCACGCGGCCAGCCAAGACGATGCGGTAGGACTCTTCGGCAAGGCCATCGCGCGGGATTCGGGATTCGCGTTGGCGTATGCCCGGCTTGCCGAACTCTATATGTGGAGCTGGACCGGGGCGCCGGCCAACCGGTGGGACCGGGTGAAACCGCTGGTAGCGAAGGCGCTCGAGCTTGACAGTACGCTTGCGCTTGCCCAGCGGATGGCGGGATGGATCGCCATGTGGCAGGACCGCGACTGGGCCGCCGCGGAGCGGCATTTCAGCCAGGCGCTGGCACTCGACTCGAGCGACGTCCCGACCTATCACCAGTACGCTGCCTACCTCGCCGCCACCGGCCGCATTGAGGAAGGCCTTGCCATCGTTCGGCGGGCCACAGCAGTCGATCCCGTCTCCAGTATCACCGCGACGGAGGTCGGCCTCCATCTCTACTGGAACCGGCACTATGATGAAGCCATCGCGGTGCTCGAGCGCGCGCTAGTGGCGGACACGATCTGGTCGCAGAAGATGCCCATGGTGCTGGGCAGGGCCTACCTCGCGGTGGGGCGCTACGACGACGCCATCCGCGAGTTCCGCCACGCCGGCCTGCAGTCCTCGGAAGGGTTCGAGGCGCCGGCGTTGCTCGCCTATGCGTTGGGGATCTCGGGTCGGACCCATGAGGCGACCGCCCTCGCCACGCAATACGAAGTACGGGCGACCGCCTCGTCTGCCCGGCCGATGGATCTCGTCGCCGTACACCTCGGACTCGGCGACACCGCTCGGGCGCTCGACTGGCTGGAGCAGATCCCCGATGACAAAGGCTCGCGCTTCTACCTACTGAGCGATCCGATGTTCGATCCTATCCGCGGATCCGTTCGGTTCCAGCGGGTCATGGAGCAACTCGGCCTCGGCGAAGCAGCGAAGCGCACCGGCAGCAGCTGAGGCAGGCAGACTCCACCTCATCCCTTACGGGCCGATCCGCTGCAACTCCCCGAAGGAGGAGCCCGACGTCGAGTAGCCCAGTGGGGGCCGGGCACGGGCGGAATGACAAGGTCCGGGAGTCTCCTCCCGGACCTTCGCATTGTCGTGCCTCGCTCAGCGTCGCGTGAGTAGTCCTACTTCGTCTTGACCCGGTCCGCCGGCTTGCCCGGCAGGGTGCCCGGATTGGCCTCCAGCGCCTTCTTGACTTCGGCAATGGCCCGCTCCAGCTGCGGATCCCGACCCGCCAAGATCGAGGCGGGATCGTTCTCCACTTCGATGTTCGGATCAACGCCATAGCCCTCGATGATCCACTCGCCGGTCGTGCTGGCGGTGGCGAATTCAGGCACGAACACTGTTCCGCCGTCGATCAGTGGTCCGTGCCCGGAGATTCCCACTACCCCTCCCCATGAACGCTTGCCGATCAACGGTCCGATCTTGGCTTGTTTAAACATCGCCGCGAAGATGTCCCCGTCCGATGCCGAGTTCTCGTTCACGAGGCCCACCTTGGGCCCGACGAAGACACCGTCGGGGTAGGTGCTCGCCGCGTCGTCGGTGCGAGAGAAATCCAGGGAGAGCAGCGTACGCCGCAGGCGCTCGATCAACATCTGGGACACGTTGCCGCCGCCATTGTCACGATCATCGATGATCAATCCCTGACGATGGATCTGCGGGTAGTACCACTTGATGAATTCGCGGATCCCGTCCTCGCCCATGTCGGGAACATGGATGTAGGCGACGCGCCCGCCGGTCGCGTCGTCGACCCGCTTCCGGTTCTGCTGGACCATCTCGAGATACATGAGGTCCGACTCGTCGCTGACCGGCTCGAAGGTTACCTGGCGACCCGAATCGCCCTTGGCGGCTCGGCTCAGCGTCAGGGTAACCGGGCGATCCGCCTTGTTGCGGAGAAGCTGATAGGGATCGGTCTGCGCCGTGAGTGGCTGTCCGTCGATCTTGAGCAGGTAATCCCCGACGGCGGCGTTGACGCCGATCTCGGTGAGCGGGGACCGGTAATTTGTTTCCTCGTTCTGACCGCCGAAGATTTTCGCGATGCGATAGAGCCCGGTCGCCGAGTCCACCGCGAAACGGGCACCCGGAAGCGCCACCTTGGGGCGCGGCGGCCGCTCCCAGTCTCCACCCGAGATGTAGGCATGCTGGACGCTCAGTTCCGCGATCATCTCGGCGATGACGTAATTAAGGTCCGAACGGTGGGCCACATACTGCAGCAGCGGGCGATACCGGTTGCGAAGGCCTTCCCAGTCGTACCCGTGCATGTTCTTCACATAGAAGTAATCCCGATACCGGCGCCACACTTCGTCGAAGATCTGGGCCCATTCCTGGGCCGGAACCCGGTCTACAGCGAGGCCGGCCGTCGAGACCGTTTTCTTGGAACCGCCACCGGTCGGCGTCGCATCGAGCAGTTGGTAGATCTTGGCGCTGGATAGCAGGACCTTCTTGCCATCCTGGGAAAGCTCGTAGCCGTTGACGTCGGTGGCGATGGTGGTGTCCTTGCGCTCCGCCAGGGTATAGACCTTGAGCGCGGTCTTCCTGTCGTTGTCTCGTCCGTAGTAGAAGCCGCCGAACACCAGGTACAGCAGGTAATCCTTCGTGGCGGTGAGGCCGCCGATATTGTCGGCTTCGAGCGGAACCCGGGCGACTCTGGTCTCGATGCCGTCGAAGTCGATCTTGAGGCTGTCGGTCTTGGCGGCGGTACTGTCCTTTGCCGCTTTGGGCTTCTTTTCCTTCTCTTTGGCGGGGGCCTTGGACGCGCTGTCGGCGACGACGGAATCCGGTTTCACCTCGTCGCTCTGCGGCGGGAACGGATCCTTCACGTCCTTTCGCAGGGCGAGCGCGAAGATTCCTGTGGTCCGATTCGCGGCGAAATTGAATTCGACGTTGGAGAGGAGGGGCTGGTATTCGCGATCGCTCAGGAAATACAGATAGTCTCCCTTGGGGTCCCACGCGGGGTTGTATTCGGCAAAGGGCTGCCCCGTCACCCGCCGCCCTTTGCCGTCGCCCGCACTCCAGATGTAGACCGACAACTCGTTGTCGAGGGCCCGCATGCTGAAGGCGAGGTAGTTGCCCCGCGGCGACCAGACGTAGTCCCCAATTGTGCCCCGCGGATCATCGGCCACTTCGATCACCTTCTTGTCGGTCCGGCCCAGCACATAGAGCTTGCCATCCTTGTCGCCGAAGGCGATGCGCTTCCCGTCAGGAGACCAGACCGGATTGCTGCGGCGGGCCTTGCCGCCAGTCGTGAGCTGGGTCGCCTTGCCGGTCCCGTCCTGCGGGATCACCCATACTTCGTCTTCGCCGGTCTGGTCCGAGATGTAGGCGATCTCCTTGCCGTCGGGAGACCAGCGCGCGTCGCGATCGTGGGCTCCCGACGAATTCGTCAGGTTCCGGGTCGGTCCTTTCTCGATTGGCGCCGTGAAGACATCGCCGCGTCCTACGAACAACGCTCGCTCACCCTTGGGGCTCACGCTGAACCATTCGATCGCATCGGCCGCCGAGATATGCGAGGGGCGGGAGGCAACAGCGTCGGTCGGCACCATGATGGAGATCGGCGTGGACTGCCCTGTCTTGGTGTCCAGCACCTGCAACTCCCCGCCCAGCTCGTAGACGATCCGGCCGCCGTCACCCAGGCTGGGCCAGCGCACATCCCACGTCGTGCCCTGGGTCACCTGGCGCCGCTGGCCCGAGGCGACGTCGTAGGTCCAGAGGTTGAAGGTCCCGGTCTTGTCGGTGTTGTAGTAGATGGTCTTTTCCAGCCACATCGGATCCCGCTCCGCGCGGGGACCTTCGGAGATCGGCTTGGCGGTCTTGCCCGCGAGATCGAAAATCCAGAGTCGATTGGCCTGTCCACCGCCGTAGCGCTTCTCCGAACGGAAATCGCGGAACAGCGGGGAGTACACCATCTGCTTCCCGTCGGGAGAAAATGCGCCAGCACCGGCCGTCGGCATCGGAAGCTGTACCGCGCTGCCACCCTCCGCGCTCACCGTGTAGAGATGGTTCTCCACCAGGGTCCAGCCGTCGCGCAGGCTGCGGAACAGCACGCGCTTCCCGTCCGGCGTCCAGCCGTAGACCTGGTTGTCGTAGCCCCACCGCTCGGTGAGCGGCCCGCGTGCCGGATAGAAAGTGAGCTGCTTGGGTATCCCGCCGGTTACCGGCACGACGTAGACTTGTTCGTCTCCGTCATACTGACCGGTGAAGGCAATGGTCTTCCCGTCCGGCGAAAACTTGGCGAACAGCTCGAGACCTGGGTGTGCCGTGAGTCGAGTCGCGGTTCCTCCCGTCACCGAGACGAGCCAGAGGTCACCGCCGTAGGTGAAGGCCACTTTGTCCCCGTGGATATCGGGGAAGCGGAGGAGTTTGGTCTGGGCGGCGGAGGTGGACGAAACGGCGAGCAGGAGACCGATGGCCAGCGCGATGCGATTCAACATGGTCATTGAGGTATGGAGGAGCAGGGGTCTCACTTCAGGGATGAAGTGAGGAGACCCAAGACGAAGGCCGATCAATGTAACAACATCCTGTCCTGACAGCCGAGAGCCCGGAAGGGTTGCCCCGTTCGGCACTACCTGAACGTCTCGCCGCCCCTGTAAACCAGTCCCCCCAGCCACGACTACACTTGGCGCTCGAGCACGATGGACACGCTCGCGAGCAACCGTTCCAGGAGCGATCTTCGCCGCCAGTCTTCGAGCTTGACTTGACCGGCGCTCCGCAGGTCCTGCTCAAAGTCCCTTACCAGACGGGCCGCGACCTCGGCATCGAACAGCGCCAGGTTCACTTCGTCGTTCAGCTCGAACGACCTGCTGTCGAAGTTGGTCGATCCCACAACGCCGTATCGCCCGTCCACGACCATGATCTTCGCGTGGATCATCCCTGGTTCGTACTCGAAGATTTCGATCCCGCCCCTGAGCAGCTCGCCATACTGGCGTCGGCTTGCCAGACGCGCGATCGGATGATTGTTGTGGTTGCCAGGCACCAGCAGGCGAACGCGGACATTCCGTGTCGCGGCTGCGATCAGCTCGCGCCTGGCGCTACGATCAGGCAGGAAATAGGGCGAGGTGATTTCAATGCTCTTGCTGGCTGTCGCCAGCAGCAGTTGAAACAGGAGGCGCGCTCGTGAAGCGCGAGCCGGGGATGGCGTTCCGGCCACGACGACGGCCGGTGCCCCCCGACTTAGGGGCTGTTCGGGTGGGAAGCTGTCCCTTCCCACGAGGATCTCGCCCGTGGCCTCGAGCCAGTTTTCGAGGAAGGCAGACTGGAGACCCGCGACCACCGATCCGGTAACTCGCACCATGGTGTCGCGCCAGGGAGGGTTGCCCCCCGCCGGCTCGCTCCAGTGGGCCGCAATGCCCGCCCCCCCAATGAATCCCACCTTCCCATCCACCACTATCAGATCCCGGTGGCTCCTGTTGTTGAACCGCTTCAGCGTGTACCAGCGAATCGGCTGATACCAGGCGACCCGGCCGCCGGCAGCCCGCAACCCGTCAAAGTAGGAGTTGGGAGTCGGAAAGCTGCCGATCGCATCGACAACGACTCGCACCCTGACACCTCGGTTCGCGCAGGCGATCAGAGCCGCGAGAAAACGATCGGAAATACGGCTGGGATGAAGGATGAACGCTTCGATGTGCACGCTGAGCCGCGAGGCCTGAATCGCAGCCAGCTCGGCCGCGTAGAACGCGTCGCCATTCGTCAGTACCTCGACGGTGTCGGTGTGTTGCACTTCCGAGCCGACGAGGACCCCGACGAGACGCGGGAAATCCTGGGCCTCACGGCCGTCCTCACCGTCAACGACGTGATACGGCAGCCCGGGCTCGAAGAGGACGAGCAAGAGCAGCGCGATCGAGCACGCGAACGCGAATAGGAGGACGAGCTGAAAGAGCATGCCTGTGCCGCAACCAAGTTACGTCTGACACGCTGCTTGTCACGACCTCACGCATTACCCTCCGTGGCCTCGGCGCTAAGTTGCCGCTGGCTCCCTTGGGCGCAAGCCAAAGCCTATCATCAGGGAGAATGGCCGGGCTTCGTGCTCACTACCAGAGACGACAAGCCCCGCGCATCCCAAAGGACGGCGGGGCAGTCAACAGCACCCTCCAACGATGTGAGGTTCGGTGTCGCTCACGCTCGACCTGTTACCGGAAATACTCGCCATCTGCCGCCTGCCACCCGAGGCTCCGGTGCCCACTTGGGCAACGGCGCCCGGCCCGTTCCTCACGATCAGCCGTACGCCTGACGAGCTGTCGATTACCGTCGCCCAAGAGGCCGTGCCAGCAGGCGTTCGTTGCGAGCGAGACTATCGGGCACTCCGCGTCCGCGGCCAGCTCCCGCCGAATCTCGTTGGCATCTTGCTCTCCATCGCCCAGCCGCTGGCGGACGCTGGTCTCGCCATCTTTGCCATCTCGACCTACGACACCGACTACGTGCTGGTGAAGCTGCAAGATCTGCCGGCGGTCCTCATCGCCCTGCGTGAGGCCGGCCACCAAGTCAGCGGGTAGCCAGCGGAGCTCCCGGGAAGACCAGCCGTCTGACGGCGACCGCCTCGATTTCGACTCGAACCCCTCGAGGCAGGCTTGATACACCCACGGTCGAGCGGGCCGGCCGGTGATCTTCAAACGCCGCGACGTACGCCTCGTTCAGCCCCGCGAAGTCGGCCAGGTCCACCAGGAACACCGTGGTCTTCACCACCCGGTCCAGATCCGACCCCGCGGTCTGCAGCACCGCCCTCAGGTTGGCTAATGCCTGGGCGGCCTGTTCCTTGATGCCCCCCGCCACGACTTCCATGCTCACCGGATCGAGCGGGATCTGTCCGGAGGTATAGATCAGATCCCCGACGGTTATCGCGTGACTGTAGGGGCCGTACACCGGTAGTGCGCGGTCAGATTGGGTGACAGTGAGTGTCATGGCAGATTCAGCGACCCTCCACCGTGAGTCGCATCCAGGGGTGGATGCAGCATTGATAGCGTTCGATGCCGGGGTGCTCCACCGGATCGTCGCGGAAGGCCCCCGGAGCGATGAATTCATTGCTCGCCAAGGCGAGGCACTCCGGAGCGGGTACCGTATTGCCAAAAGGCTCGTTGATGAAGTCCAGGAAGCCGCCGCCAAATTGCTCGACCTCCGTGAAGGTGTGAGTCTCCCCGCCACCGTTGACCGCCCGGAGGATCGTCCCCACCGGGACCTTGATGGTGCCACCGGGCGCGAAGTGCCAGCCGCCCACTTTGTGGTGCTGGCCGAGTAGAGCAAGGAACGACGGCAGGGTTACGCCTCCGCTGCGGATACAGACGTTGGGCCCAAGTGTGTTGAATGTCGTCGAATCGCAGGCGTCCTTGATGTTGATTATGCGCGGACCCAGTGTCTGGCTGGCCATCGCACCGGTTCCACCCGGGGCTGTCGGATTTGCCGACTTGGCATCATCACACGCTGCGGCGGCCAGAGCGACCAGCATACCGCCGGCGATACAGGTAAAGCGACCCATGCTCCCTCCTTCAAGTTGACGTTCGTCAGCTTCTGAGTGGCCAAGTTAGGTCGCCGGTTGGGCGCAACGGGATCAGAAAATGCCTGACGTCAGCTTCGGTCTTTTTGGAGGGAGGGGATCAGACGGAGGGCTACACGCGGCCCAAGGCGTTTCATGCTGCTGCGCGCGACGAAAAAGCCCCGTCAGTCGTGCCGCTGACGGGGCTTCGCGTTAGGAGAGTGGGCCTGGGTAGAGTTGAACTACCGACCTCACGCTTATCAGGCGTGCGCTCTAACCACCTGAGCTACAGGCCCCGGAACGGGCCGAAATGCTAACCGGACGCGCCGAGCCGGGCAAGGTTGTATGCCCCCTGAAACGAAACCGCCCCCGCAATCTCACGGGGGCGATTCGCTACCGGCTCCGGCGGGAGGGCCGAGCCGAATGCCGGTCAGCGACGGCGAGGCTCATCGTCTTCGGCGTCGTCCACATCGACGTCATCAAAGTCCTCGTCATCGAGGTCTTCGTCGTCGAACTCGTCGTCGTCGAAATCCTCGTCGTCTTCCTCGTCGTCGAACTCGTCCTCCTCGTCAGTGTCATCGAAGGTGAACGCTTCTTCGTCATCGGGATCGTCATCATCCCGGCGACGTGCCTCCAGCGCCTCCATCGATGCTTCCCACGCCAACATGAGTGCCTCCGGCTCGAGAAAGGTGGTGGGTACCTGCGAGTTAGGATGCGTCAGCCGCCCGCGCCGCCGCCCGGGCTGCCCGCTTGCGGTCAGTCGCCGCGAGCGCCCGCTTACGCAGGCGAATGCTCTTCGGCGTGACTTCAATGAGCTCATCTTCCTCGATGTACTCCAGGGCATACTCGAGCGTGATCTGCCGCGGCGGCTCGAGCTGGACGTTTTCATCCGATGCCGTGGTGCGCATGTTGGTGAGCTTCTTTTCCTTGGTCACATTCACGTCCATGTCACCAGGCCGGGAATTCTCCCCGGCGACCATCCCTTCATACACCTCGTCTCCCGGGGTAACGAACATCTGGGCCCGCTCCTGCAGGTTCCCCAGGGCGAAGGCTACGACACTGCCCACCCGATCGGCCACCAGTACCCCGTTCTTCCTGCCGGCCAGCGGGCCGGCCCAGGGGCCGTAGTCCAGGAACCGGTGATGCATCACGCCGGTTCCCCGGGTGTCTGTCAGGAACTCTGACCGGTAACCAAACAGGCCGCGGGCGGGGATCCGGAAGGTCATACGGACCATGCCCTGCCCCGGGTTCTTCATCTCCAGCAACTCCGACCGGCGAGGGCCCAGCTTCTCAATGACGGTGCCGATGTACTCCTCAGGCACATCGATCATCAGCTCCTCGTAAGGCTCCAACCGCTCTCCCCCTTCGCCGATCCGGGTGATAACCCGGGGGCGGGAGACTTGGAACTCGTAGCCCTCGCGCCGCATCGTCTCCATCAGGATGCCCAGATGGAGCTCTCCGCGGCCCGCGACCGCCCAGGTATCAGGGCTGTCAGTGTCCTGTACCTTGAGCGCGACGTTTCGTTCCAGTTCCCGGAACAGCCGGTCCCGCACCTGGCGGCTGGTGACGAACTTCCCCTCACGGCCGGCGAACGGACTGTTGTTGATGATGAAGTCGACCGAAATGGTCGGCTCCTCCACCGCGATTCCCGCGAGCCGCTCCGGCACTTCCACCGACGTGATCGTCTTCCCGATCTCGATCCCTTCCAGTCCGGACAGGACCACAATGTCGCCGGCGTCCACCTCGTTCACTTCCACCTTATGGAGTCCGTCAAAG
>Ga0068857_100005668_pt1 | contig 10673 bp, 8 predicted proteins | sample KBSCornC72_FD_66591 | JGI IMG/M metagenome (GOLD analysis project Ga0068857, IMG submission 66591) | Corn rhizosphere microbial communities from Kellogg Biological Station, Michigan, USA - KBS Corn C7-2 | ecosystem: Host-associated > Plants > Roots > Rhizosphere > Soil ...
GCCGCCCATCGCAGAAAAATCCCGTGAAAGCCCGCCGAATCTGTCGAAAGCCGATACGGCGGTAAAATGTCAAACTCTTTCACCGGACTTCCTTGCTTGTGCATCGCATAATCCATCACTTCGGTCGCGTCATTTGTCCGGCCCAAAAAATTGCACGCGCCAATGAAAGTTCCCTGGTTGTAGCTGAATGAGAAACGCCCGGTGTTCCCATTCGTCCGGATGCTGTCATAGATCCAGCCATGGCCATCCGAAAGCACTTTTCTGCTCCAATCAATAATCGCGTTGGCCTTGTCTCGATATTTTACTTCTCCATAGGCTTTCCATAACAAACACGCCGCAATCGCCGCTGGCGCATTCACGCAAGTGTTTTTGCTGCGATCGTCCGTTTTCCAAAACATCCCGCCACCGGCGAAATTGGTGTCCCAGGCCCGCGCATAGACCGCATCGAAATTTTTTTGGGCATGATCGCGCCATTTTGTATTACCCGTCACTTGATATCCCCGCAGATTCGCAATGCAAATCCACATCACGTCATCATTAAATTCATTCTTCGTCCAATCCGTTCCGTAAGTTCGATCAAAGCCATCGATGAGTTCAGCTATCTGATTGCTATATGCCGGATTGCGGGAACGCTCCCACACATCAATCACCATCTCGATTTCCTCCGCTAACTTCCAAAAGTCCGCCGGCTTGCTCGATGTCGTGCTCGCCCGAAAATAACCGACTCCGTTTGTTCGAACATAAAACGCCCGGTTGAACGCCTCCATCATCACGTCCGCATCCGCCGCATTCGGAATATGCGACCAATCCAGCACTGCCGGTTCCGTCACTATGCGGTCCCGCCTCGACCGATACGCGCGATTAGTGACGGCCGGATTTACAGAATTCGATGGGCTCAAATCAGCACCATTTTGAGCGCGATCATCTATCGCGTAGAAAAGAGCGGAAAGGATAGCAACGGTTCGAAGTGCCTTGGTCAAAAACATGTTTCGCTTGAAAATCGCAAATTTCCAGCGAAAGACCAGACGATAGTCATCCGAATTTCCTCGGGACACCAATCCAACTGCACATCAGTCAATCGCAGAATTAACCTGTTAAGATTTTGGGCCCGACCTTTGGCAAGCAGACAGAAACCTGCGGCTTGATCTCAACCCCTAGGTTTTCCCAACTATTTCATGGGCGTCTGCAAAGGAACACCCCCTCCTCCTCTGATTTTGTAATCCATTCCTGTGCCACTTCTACTCGGTGGCCGCTGAGCAAGGAGCGCACAAGTGATGGCGTGTGGCGATACGAGAAAAACAACCGAATCGGTTTCTCTGGGCCAAACTGGAAGCGTTCATCGTCAACCGCTATTTCTCTTTCCCGCAGGAATCGAAAATATGCGACAACCCTTTTGAGTTCACCGACCTTTTGATTGTCTTCGACGGAAAAGGTGATTTCTCCATCACCGCTTTCAATCCCGAGATCCTTCAGAAAAACCATTAACCAATCACGCGTCAATGCATTGTCGTACAGCGACAATATTTTGCGGATGCCAGCGGCATAATCCAATCCCGGCGCCAGATTTGCACTGAAAAGCAGAATGTCTTGGGGATGCAAAAGCGCGGACAGCTTCGGTAAAATCAACTCCGGTTCGAAATTGGGAATCATTCCGAAAAATGTGATGATTCGGGCTACCTTCGCGTTAGCATACTTCGCAAGCACGTCCGGCAAGTCGATTGCAGACGACAGATCGCAAACCAATGGAAAGCAATTGCCCTCGGGTACTAATTTAATGGCAACTCCTCGCGCCACCAGCACCATGGCCGAGCTGACGTCTGATGGTGTATAAAAAACCTCGTTTCCGCCTTTTTGAAGCAGCTTAAGCAAGCGCGTGTCCTTTTGCCCGCCGCCGCACCCTAAGCCAATGAGATGGATTTGTTTAGCCTGGCTTTGTGTAATCTGGATTTGCTTTGCGACAGCCTCGAAGCTTGCATCATAAATCGCTTCACAATCTGGATCGGTCCGCGAAGGTGAGTACGCCTGGTGTAGCGCCAACCATTTCTGCGTTTGCTTGAAGCTGTCATAGTGAAACTTGTGGTTCACCTCGCCTGTGCGGAGCGATTTCAACAAATCCGCTCGGACATTTTCTGGAAACTGACTTTCATGAATTGTGACCTTTGCGGCTGACGACATGCGGATTTACTGGCGAAAAGCCCCGCCAATGACAAGAATTCAAATATCAGGTTGAGGAAGCTTCAAATTCTTCTCTGGGTCAAACTCAGGGAGAATGTTCTTTCGTTGAATGCTCCTTTGCCAACCTCACCATTTCATCAAACCTTTCCTTGCCGCCGAAATAGTCATAGTTAACCGGTCCGAGTAAGCCAATTTGTTTATTCAGTTCATCCCACGCTTCGGCGCGGCAGGCATACAGGGCATAATTGTGGTGATAACTTGAATCCTGGGGATTGAGACGAAAGAATTTTTCGAATGCTGCGTGAATGTCGGCCCAAACTTCCGCACGCTTCCAATAACTCTTGCGTGCTTCTGGTCCGAGAGTTTTGGCGATTTCCTCATGAGTATCCACCACGACGTAGGTGACACGGCCACCCCATTTTTTAGAATTCAAACATTCGGCCGCGAATTCCAACATCGCCTCATGGGACCCGTACCATTTGGGTTCGAGATAATACAGCTTGGCCCAGCAGGCATCATAATAGTTGGTATTCAAAGCCATCGCTCTTTCAAACCATTGCTCCATCCTGGCGCGACCCTGGCCCTGGCCCAGTTCGACTGTCATCATCGCACGGGCGATCCGTTCATCGAGCGGATTTAACTCCCATGCTTTGGTGAGCGCATCTTCGGCTACTTCAAGCCGTTTTGTGTAAAGTGTCCAGCCTTTCGACGTAACTGAATCCGCATATCCAGAACCTCGCGCTTCCCAGGCGTAATCCGTGTAGTAGCGACCTTTTAGCAGATAAATCTCGGGCTCCTTGGTCCAGTTCTTAAAAACCGCCGGCTCGAGACTCAAATAAATGTCATGCCATTCGTCTTTGCTCCTGGCGGCCGAATCCACCAACTGGGTCCACGCCTCGGCGACTTCCTTGCCAGGCGTCGTCTTGTCGTTAACAACTTCGGTCAAAAATCGTTTGGCTTCGTCTCGCCAATGATGGATCGATTCGATGGCGCTTGCGGATCCCAGATCGAACGCTTCGGATGCACGCAAGGCAGCGTAAAATTTCCGGACCGGCGGCCGGTGCCCGTGTTCCATGGCATCGGCTACGGATGCATATAATTGTGCATGTTCCAGACCCGTATGCTTTTCATTCTGTATCACAAAACGTGCGTAGAGGTACTTGATCATCGGATCGTCGCAACCGTTTGTGACGGCCGCTTTGGTAGCCTCCGCAATGATTGAAACATATTTTCCCGTTGGTCGTGCCCCGCCCCGTACCTTGGCAAAATTCTCAAGTGCGCGCTTTGCCGATTCGTCCCATTTCGGATTGTGATTGCCTCGTTGTTCGTAATCGGTTGTCAGTGTCTCACGATTCCATTGCAGCAACTCTTGCTGAATTCCATCATCTTGCGCCTTTTCAGTGGTTGCACCCGAGGCCAGGCTACATCCAAATCCGATTACCAGCACACCAAAGGAGACGGCATTATATTGCCTAAAGGGCTTCATAGTTTCACATTCTCAAAATCACCGGTATCGTCAATCAGGAAAAGCGATCGTTATGCGAAGCTGGCCAAGTATGAACTCGTCCTTCCGAATTTTCCTCGAAACTTGTGGCAAATTCGGTGTTTGTTAACTTTCCAACAGTATGTCCTCCGAGCAGGATCCCGATGCCGCCCTGATGTTGCGCGTCAAGCAGGGCGATATCGCTGCTTTTGAGCAATTGGTGGATAAATACAAACAGCCTGTGATGAACCTCGTTTATCGCATGTTGCACGATGCAACTGAGGCCGAAGACGTCGCGCAAAACGTGTTCGTGCAGGTCCATAAATCCGCAGGCCGCTACGAGGTTTCATCCAAGTTTTCGACCTGGTTATTTACTATCGCCCGGAACCTGTGCCTCAACGAACTACGCCGCCGCTCGCGGCATCCCGCAGATTCAATGGATGCGGCGCATCCGGAGCAGGAAGACCAACCGTGGCAACAGTTCGAGGATAAAAAGACGTTTTCACCCCCAGAATCGCTTTTACATGGCGAGTTAGAGCGGAAAATCGAGGAAGCCATGGCAGAATTGCCCGAAAATCAGCGAACAGCCATCCTCCTGTGCCGGCAGGACGAATTGAGTTACGAAGATATCGCAAAAGTCCTGAAATGCTCCCTATCGGCCACGAAATCACTCATTCATCGGGGTCGTGAAACCTTGAAGCAGAAGTTAAAACCCTATCTGAGAACGGGTGCATGGAAGCAGCCAAAATGAACGCAACTTTCGCAACAACACGGTTTTATATTGAATGATGTTATGGGAATCGACCCAATTTACGACAAATTGCGCGAGATAATCTGGCGGCGGAAGCTTTCCGAAGCCGAGGAACGCGAATTGCGCAAGTGGCTGGCTGCACATTCCGAGATCCAGGATTCGTTGGAAATGGAGACGGGGTTAACTGACGCACTCAAGAAATTGCCCAACGTTCCTGTCGCAAGCAACTTTACCACGCGCGTGCTACTGGCTGTCGAACGCGAAGCGATAGCCGAGGCGCGCGGACAAGAAACCAAATGGAAGTTATGGCGAAGGCTGCCCCGCTGGTTGCCGAAGGTGGCTTCTGCCACCGTTGTTCTCACAGCGGCAGCTTCCGCCTATCTGTATCACTACAGCGTCGAAGCCAGGCAAAAGGACCTGGTGCAACGCGTCGCCAAGTTGCCGTTGCCGAATCCGGAGATTCTTACGAATTTTGATGCGATTCGAATTGTCAGCGCGACGCCTGCACCAGATGAACAGTTGCTGGCGCTTTTCCAATGATGTTGATTTTTTGGAAATTTTGGTTCTGCGTATTCGCATCTATTTGCATTGTTTGTTTGGGCGAGTTACGAACGAATGCTCAGATAACCAACACGCCGGTTTCCGCAGCTACACCGCCACCTAATCCGCCCGTTACCAAGTCGCCCATTACCGCATTTCGGGAGTTGTTGAATATGGAGCCTGGCGAGCGCACGAAAGCCTTGGCGGACCGCCCGGAAGTGACGCGCAAACGCATACTTGCCAAGATACGCGAATATCAATCGCTTAAGCCAGACGAACGGGAATTGCGCTTGAAGGTTACGGAACTGGGATATTATCTGCGACCGTTGCTGCTAATACCATCACCGATGCGAAATGCGCAGTTGGCGCAAGTGCCAGGCGAATACCGCGAGCTGATCCAGGTGCGTTTGAAAAAATGGGATACCCTGACTCCAGATGCGCAACAGAAGCTGCTGCAAAATGAAGCGGCGATTCGTTCGTTAACGGAACTTACCAATGCGACTCCTGCAAACGTTGCTCGCCCCATCATCCTGGTGAACACGATTTCAAACTGGAATCGACTATCGGAAAATGAGCGCCAGGAATTGTCCGAGAATTTTGATTATTTCTTCAAACTTAAGCCGACTGAACGCGAAAAAGCGGTCAAGTCTCTGTCGGACTCGGAACGCCGCCAGATTGTGACGACACTTCGTAAATTTGGACAATTGACTTCCGATCAGCGCGCGCAGTGTATCAAGTCCTTCGAGAAACTCGCGGCGATGTCGCCGAGTGAGCGGATGCAGTTTTTCAAAAATGCAGAGCGCTGGGAATTGATGACGCCCCGGGAACGCGAGGATTGGAGGAAACTGGTCGAAACAGCGAAGCTGCTGCCACCTTCAACCTCTCTTCCGCCAGTGCCACCGACTGTGCCAGTGTCAGGAACGAATCACGTAGTCACGAACAGATATTAAGCAACCAGCTTGAGATGGCTGATGCGGAATACCGCCCCCTTCGGTTCGTTCGCAAGGCATTGGATATCCCAGCCATGGGCAAGGACGATTTGTTGCACAACGGCCAGGCCCAAACCGGTGCCAGTCTTTTGTGTAGTGAAGTAAGGTTTGAAAATTTCCGTCCGGCGATCAGCCGGGACACCCGGGCCATTGTCACGAACTTCCAGCAACGCTTCGGAAGCACTACTCTTTTGTGCAAGAATCTGAATCTCCCCTGCCCCGTTAACTGCCTGAACTGCATTGAGGAGTAAATTAAACAGGGCCTGACGGAGGAGTTGTTCGTCGGCCTGGATATTCAGTTGCTCGCCCTTGACCTGAAGGTTGATTTTCTTTTCATCGAGATCGTAGCTCAATGTGCGCACAACTTCATTTACTACCGAACCGAGTGGAAGAACAGTTCGTCGGACTTCGCGCGGACGTGAGTAATTGATGAATTCGTTGAGTTGAGCGGCAACCTTGTCAGCTTCGTCGATAATCTCACGGGACTTATTTCGAATTTCTGCAGCGGCCTCGGGCTGTTTCGAAATCATGTGGGCAATGCCGCGAATGATATTCAACGGATTGCGCGTTTCGTGGGCTAATCCGGCAGCAGCAAGATTCATTTCCTTCAGATGAGTGTTCATTTCACTGGCCCGAACGAGCCTGATTTGAAGATCGGAAACCCTGGCAAAATTTTGCCAGACGAGGCAGGAACCAATCGCAAGGCCAGTTGCCAGAATGAAAATGATCGAGCGCAGCCATAAATCCCGGCTGGATGCGTTCTGGACCGATTCCGTTGAAAGCGCGAGCACCAGACCGTGCAAGCCGCGTTTTTCCATCAGCGCCTGGTACTCTTTCTCATCCATCCACCGAAGCCAGGGAGGTCGCCCGCGCCTACCTTCACCATCGCGCCTTCGACCATCGCGCTCGGGCGGGGGCCCTGCGAAATTCGTATTCGTTGCGTGGGCATTCGTATCGCTGCCGGTTGCGGGATAGCCGTCAGGAGGAGGCCCAGGAGGATGTTCATCGGGGTGCGGCTCACGACGAGGACCACGGCCTTCGCGCATGGAGTTAGTAGAAGGCGGTGGAGCAATGAATGTATTGGTTTCGCCCTCAGTGGTCAAAGCCGCGCCCAAATCGACTGGATTAACCAGCGTAACTGTGTTAGCGCCCCAACGTTCCCCGCGTTGCATCGCTTCGTTTTGAGGATCAATCGGTCGTCCGGCCTCAGCCACCGGTTCATTGGCGGCATTCAGCAGTACGATGGATATTAACTCGCTGGACTTGACCAATTCGTTGGTGCGTCCGTTAACCAAATCGTCGAGCACTGCTTTGAGTCGGGTTTGTGGAATCACGCCGCGAAACCGCATCCCACGGATGATCGTACTGAGCGTGTTCGCAATGTCCTTGGACCTTGCCCGTAAATCCGCTTTGGCAGCCTCGCGGACGCGTATGTGTTCCTCGACCTGCCAACCCACGACCAGCGCCCACACGCCTAAAATAAGCCCGTAAACGAGAAGGTTGCGCCGGGTCAATTCCATCGCATCAAACTATAACGTTATTTGCGTTTTTTGGAGACAGATTTTGGAGGCTGATTCGTCGAGGGAATCGTGTCGAGGAATTTGTTCAACTCCTGTTCGGTGAGAGCTTTGGCGGCATCCGATTTCGCGCGTTCTTTATCGGAAAGTGCGGCCATCTCCGTCGGTGCGTGAATGATATAGGGCGTCAAAAAGATCATCAGCTCGGTTTTCCCGGCCGTAGTTATCTTATGCTTGAACAAGTTGCCGAGCAAAGGGATGTCTCCCAGAAACGGAATTTTGCTTTCGCTTTCGGCTTTCGCATTTTCCATCAGGCCGCCGATGATAACAGTCTGGCCGTCCGGCGTCACAACCACCGTGTCTGCGGACCGGGAATTGATCAGTGGCGCGCTGATCGAACCGCTCGGACCGGTCGAGATCGGAACCCATTGACTTCTATCCTGCACGAGTTCGGAGCTTTCAGGAGAAAGAATCATTTCAACAAGGCCGTCGGAGGTTATAAAGGGCGTCACCCGAAGAATAATGCCCACGCTCTGGTATGTGACCGAGTTAATCGCATTGCCGAAAGTGTCGAACCGAACACTGGTAATCAGCGGCACGGATTGGCCGACGGTGATCGTCGCTGGCTGATTGTTCCGAGCAACGACGGAAGGACGAGACAGCACCTTCGCCTTCCCCGCCGTTGCCAGGGCGCGCAACGTGACCGTATAATCCTCGGAAAAAATTTGATACAATCCTGCGGGACTGCCGGCATTCGCCAGTCCGAAGCTGTTTCCAAGGTTTATACCTCTGATGATGGGAGTGAGATTCGTCGGAACTATGCCACTTGTAAAATTGGTGACGCCGCCATTGATGCTAGTGGTAGTGGTAGTGACATAATTTGTGCGAAAGCCCGTAATCAAACCATCATTACCAATATCCTTTCCAAAACTGCCTTCCACACCGATATCCAATGAATCGTTTCGCGTAACCTCAAGGAAAACAACCTTGATCAGGACTTGCGGCTTAGGACGATTGAGATTTGAGATGACTTGCGAGATGTATTTGCTGGTGTCCTCGTCCGCTATGACTACGAGTTTACGAGTATCCGGGTCGATCGCCATGGTCGCGTCGCCTACTTGATTATTCGGATATTGGTTTTGGGTTGAGCGCGAGCCAGACCTGTTCTGGTTACCGCCACCGCCGAAATTCTGGAAGCCGCCAAACGGTTGCGCGTGCAGCGATGTTATGAAGCAGAACGCAAATGCGACGGCAAAAAAGGCCCGCTTCACATTCCAAGCATGTTGATAGGTTTTGTTGTACATTTGTAATTTATTTGTCCGAGATTAAGGGAACGAAAGTCCGCCGCCGCCACCACTGCCGAGACCGCGCGAAGATTGGCCCATGCCCGTTCGCGAAGTGCTGCTGCCCGTGCTACCTGTCTGCGAACTGCCCTGACTGCTGCGAGTCGAAAGCGCGCTGGTCGAACCCGCGGCGTTTCGACTGCTACTGGACGTTTGATATTTTTGGAAAAGCTCCTGCAACACAGGATAGATCTCCGCTGGGTCAGTGCCGCTGATATCGAACATCGAGACGGTCTTTTTGCCCTTCCGGTTGTCATCGAGCGTGTGGACGACATCCTCGATTTCGTCCATTAAATCACGGCTGGCGCTTACGACGACTGAAGCCGTGCGCTGATCGGCATAGGCAACGACGCGATTGCGCTTTTTAATCCTTTGATTCTGGGAGTTGGAACCCTGCGAACTCTGCCCGCCGCCACGTCCGCTCAAAGCTGCCAGACGCCCGAACCTGCCAAAGAATGGATTGGAGAAGCCCGACTGATTGCCGCCCCGCTGGTTGCTGTCATCAGCAAATAGTTGCGTCAGCATGTCTGCCATCTCCGTCGGATCGGCATTCGTGAGCGAAAACACTTTCAGCATGCTGAAATCCTCAGCGCCAGCGTCGATGGCTTTGATAATCTCCGCGACTTTGTGGATATTCGCCTGAGTGTCGGTCATCAGAATCTCATTACCGGCTTCGTTGGCGGTCATGGTCGTCTGAATCGAGACCAGTGGTTGCAAATCCTTCAGCAATTGCGCGGCTTCGACAAAACGAACCGGCATAATTTGAGTAACGATCCGGTCTGTGATCGGAATTTTGTCCGGGTCAGAACCAGACATCACGGGGATCCCGGCAATTTTTATTTCGTCGCGCGGCATAATCGTAAGAATCCTGCCGCGTTCGAGAGCTGCCAGGTTGTTTTCATTCAGCACCGTATTGAGCAAGCTGACAGCTTCCTCCTTTGTCAGCGGCTCACTGCTCATCACCGTCACCTTGCCTCTGATTGAAGTGCCGGGTTTGACATTGATGATAAATCCCGCGGCTTCGCTAAGGTAATTGAGGACCTGTTCCAGCGATGCGTCGCGAAAATTCATCTGCAAAAGTTTTCCGCTGGCATCGGTCTTTGCCGAAGCCGACGGTGTCGCTTCCTCTTTCGCAGCCTCCTCTTGAGCCGCGATGAGAGAGGCGGCAGCAGATAGGCTGGCCGCGAGGATCAAAGTTGTTATCGGTTTCATGGTTTGCCTCGGTTGATGTCGTTCACGGATTAGGAGTTTCAGGTTGTTGGTTTGGCAATGGTTGACCGCCTGGAGGGATTGACCCGGTCTGATCGAGTTGTCCGTCAGGCGGTTGGTCTGGCGTGATCGGATCGCCCCCGTTGGGCTGCTCGTTTTGTTGCCTTGGCGGCGATTGGTCAGATGGTGGCTCGCTTCCCGGGTTCGGTAATCGTTGGCCATTCGGAGACGGTGGAATTTGATCACTTGGCACCTGACCCCGGTCAGGTTGCGGCTCCGAATCACTGCCGGTTTCCTGCTGACGCCTCAACGCCATTCGTCTCAGGACGTCACTCGGATCGCTGGGAGTTGTTGGTTGGGTCGATTGAGTCGGTTGAGGTTGAGTCGGAGCTTGGTTAAATGCTCCTGGAAAGTTGCCTCCAGGCGGACCGCCACCGCCCGGAAAACCATTGGCAAAAAGATTAGCGAACGGATTGTTTTGCGTGGACGCTGCCGACTCCCTCTCGGAATTGATTGAGGAAGCCGAACGCATCGCCGTGTCGCGGTGGACAGTCTCCAAACTCTCCGGACGCATCGAAAGTTTCCAGTCGCCCTGGTCTTCACGGGCCAATTGCATGCCGACCTGCAATTCGATCTCATTGGTCGAGTCAGCCAGTTTCACGGAAG
>Ga0068857_100005684_pt1 | contig 10660 bp, 9 predicted proteins | sample KBSCornC72_FD_66591 | JGI IMG/M metagenome (GOLD analysis project Ga0068857, IMG submission 66591) | Corn rhizosphere microbial communities from Kellogg Biological Station, Michigan, USA - KBS Corn C7-2 | ecosystem: Host-associated > Plants > Roots > Rhizosphere > Soil ...
GGCGTCTGGCGCGACAGCAGCGCCTGCGTCAGCACCTGCGTCTTGATCTTTGCCAGCTCGGCCGGCGTCACCCCCTGCTCGGCCAGGCGCGTCACCTCGGCGAGCAGTGCGGCCTTGACCTCGACCAGCGGCTTGCCGCTGGCGGCGATCGCGTACGCGGTCAGCAGGCCGGGGCCGGCGCGCAGGTCGGCCTCGAAGCCGGCCTGGCTGGCGAGCTGCTGGCGGTAGACCAGCGACTGGTTCAGCCGCGAAGACTCGCCCGCGCTGAGCAGTGCCGCGGCGATCCTCAGCGCGGCCGCGTCGGGGCTGGTGACAGTCGGTGCGAGCCAGTTGATCGCGATCGCCGGCAGCGGCACCTGCGGGCCGGTGACGGCCACGCTGCGATCGCTCGGCCACGGCGGCTCGTCGCTGCTGTCGCGCTCCATCGGCTTGGCCGGGCGCGGCACCGGGCCGAAGTACTTGTCGACCCAGGCGTTCAGCTGCTTCGGGTCGAAGTCGCCGGCAATCACGAGCGTCGCGTTGTCGGGTCGGTAGTAGCGGCTGTGGAACGCCGTCACGTCGGCGAGCGTCGACGCTTCGAGGTCTTCGATGCTGCCGATGCTCGGGCGCTTGTACGAGTGTTTCAGGTACGCCGCCGGTGCGATCGCGTTGAAGAAGCGGCCGTACGGCGAGGCCAGGATGCGTTGGCGATACTCTTCCTCGACGACCGCGCGCTCCGACTTGAAGTTCGCGTCGTCGACATTCAGGTTCGACATCCGCTCGGCCTCGGCCCACAGCAGCGTCTCGAGGTGATTCGAAGGCACGACCTCGTGGTACGCCGTCACGTCGTTGCTCGTGAACGCATTGTTCGAGCCGCCGACGTCCTCGGTCAGCCGGTCGAACTGCTCGGTCTTGAGGTACTTCGTGCTCTTGAACATCAGGTGCTCGAACAGATGCGCGAAACCCGAGCGGCCCTGCGGATCGTCGCGTGCGCCGACGTGGTACCAGACCTGCACGCTCACCGTCGGGCTCGTGCTGCTGGGGATGGCGATCACTTCGAGCCCGTTCGGCAGCACACGCTCGCTGAAGCCGACCTTCGGCACGTCGAGCGGACGCGCCGGCGTTGCGGCCAGCAGCGGGGGCAAGGCAGCGGCAGCCAGCGCAAGGCCGACCGCGCAGCGCGAGAACATCGGGCCCAGAACGGGTTTCATGGCGATGCCGCTCACGCCGCCTAGGCCGACTTCGCGACCAGCGTGAAGTGCTCGACCGCCGGCGGCGCCGCGAAGAACGGACCGACGATCGCGCGCCATTGCGGGAACAGCGGCCCCTGGCGGAAGTCGACGGTGTGGTTCTCGAGCGTGTCCCAGTAGATCATCAGGACATAGCGGTCGGGCGACTCGACGCCCTTGTTGACCTTGAAGCCGCGAAAGCCCGTGGCCTTGGACGCGACGGTGTCGATTCCGCGCTGGATCGCGGCATCGAACTCGGCCTCCTTGCCTGCGATGACGCGGATGTCGGCGATTTCGAGAATCATGATGGGGTCGCCCGGCGAACGTTGAAACCGGCCAGTCTACACAGCCCATGGCCCGGCGTTCAACCGCGCGGCGATCAGACTCCGAGGTAGCGCGCGAGGGCCGCGTCGTCGTTCGCGAGCTCGCTCGATGCGCCGGCCGCGACGACCAGGCCCTTCTCGAGCAGCACCGCCCGGTCGGTGTGCGTCAGCACGGCGTGGTGATTGCGGTCGACGATCAGCGTGCTGATGCCCGTCGTGCGCACCTGGGCGATCACGCGCCAGATCTCGGCCACGACGAGCGGCGCAAGGCCTTCGGTCGCTTCGTCGAGGATCAGCAGCTGCGGATTGGTCATCAGCGCGCGGCCGATCGCGAGCATCTGCTGCTCGCCGCCCGAGAGCTGCTGACCGCCGTGCGAGAGGCGCTCGGCGAGGCGCGGAAAGGTCTCGAGCACGCGCTCGAAGGTCCAGGCGACGCTGCCGGTCGGGCCGGGCCGGGCCGCCATCACGAGGTTCTCGCGCACCGAAAGGTTCGGAAAGATGCCGCGCCCTTCGGGCACATAGCCGACCCCGAGCCGAGCGACGCGCTCGGGCGGCTGGTTCGTCACGTCGCGGCCGTTCCACGTGATGCGCCCCGATGCGGCGCGCACGTAGCCCATCAGCGTGCGGATCAGCGTCGTCTTGCCCATGCCGTTGCGGCCCAGCAGGCCGAGCGCGCTGCCGGCCGGCAACGCCAGGCTGACCCCGCGCAGGATGTGGCTCTCGCCGTAGTAGGTGTTGATCGCGTCGAGTTGCAGCATGGTCAAAGGGGCCCCTCGCCCGATGAGTGCATCGGTCGATCCCCCGAGGGGATGCCGGCCGGCTTCACCTCTTCGAGGCCCTCGCCGAGATAAGCGATCTGCACCTGCCGGTTGGTGCGGATGCGATCCGGCACGTCGCTCGCGATCACCTCGCCATTGACCATCACCGTGATGCGGTCGGCAATCCGGAACACCGCGTCCATGTCGTGCTCGACCAGCAGCACCGCGTGCGAGGCCTTCAGCGCGCCGAGCAGTGCGAGCATGCGGTCGGTTTCCTCGGCGCCCATGCCGGCGAGCGGCTCGTCGAGCAGCAGCACGCGCGGTGCGGTCGCGAGGCACATCGCGATCTCGAGCTGGCGCTGGCCGCCGTGGCTCAGCACGCCGGCACGTTGCGACGCGTGCTCGGCCAGCCCGGCCGCGTCGAGCGCAGCCCGCGCGGCGCCCACGCTGTGACCGCAGTCCTGCGCCGACTGCCACAGCGCCCACGGTCGCGCACGCGCCGCCTGTGCGCACAGGCGCGCGTTCTCGAGCGCGCTGAACTCGGGAAACACCGTCGTCCGCTGGTAGCTTCGGCCAACGCCTGCGCGCGCGCGCCGCGGCTGCGGCATGTGCGTGATGTCGCGGCCGTCGAGCTCGATCCGGCCGCTGCTCGGCGCGATCTCGCCCGACAGCAGGTTGATCAGCGTCGACTTGCCGGCCCCGTTGGTGCCGATGACCGCATGCACCTCGCCGACATGCAGATCGATCGACACGCCGTTGACGGCCGTGAGGCCGCCGAAGCGGCGTGTCAGCTGCAGCGCACGCAGCAGCGGGCCGGTGTCGTGAGCCTTGGCTTCAGCCATGCGCCGCTCCCGTGAGCCGCGCACGCAGCCCGATCAATCCCTTGGGCAGCAGCGCGACGAACGCGATGATCGCCAGCCCGAGGCTCAGCTGCCAGTGCGACGCGAGCGGACCGATCAGGGCCTCGGCCTGGAACAGCTCCTTCAAGAGCGTGAACGCGGCGGCTCCGATCACCGCGCCGCGCAGACTGCCGATGCCGCCCAGGATCAGCATCAGCAGCACCGCGCCCGATTCGTGCCAGCTCATCAGCTCGGGGTTGACGGCGCCATCCTTCGTTGCGAGCAAAACGCCGGCAAGCGCGGCGATGCTGCCTGCGATCACGAACGCGGCGAGCTTGTACCAATAGGTCGCGAAGCCGGCGGCGCGCATGCGCTGTTCGTTGACGCGGATGCCAGCCAGCGCGTGGCCGAAGCGCGAACGCCCGACCAGAGCGAGCAGCGCGTAGGTGGCCACCAGCGCTGCGATCACCGTGTAGTACAGATGGCGCCGGTCATCGAGACTCAGCAGCGTGGTGCCGCCGAACTCGATCACCGGCTTCACGTACAGGAAGATGCCGTCGCTGCCGCCGCCGAGCTTGGTGTCGTGCGCAACGAAGTACGCCATCTGCGCGAACGCGAGCGTCACCATGATGAAGTAGACACCGCGCGTTCGCAGGCTCAACGCGCCGACGAACAGCGCGTAGACAGCCGCCGCCGGAATCCCGATGACGAGCACTTTGCCCAGCGAGGCACCGGCGTCGCCCGACACCAGCACCGTCGCATACGCGCCGATGCCGAGGAACGCCGCATGGCCGAGGCTGACCAGCCCTGTCATGCCGACCAGCAGCTCGAGGCTGAGCGCGAAGATCGCGTAGATCGCGATCCGCACGACCAGGTCCTGCGTGTACGGCGTGAGCAGCGCGGGCAGTGCGAGCAGCACGGCGAGCGCGATCAGCGGAACGGCGAGGCCGCGCATCTCAGTAGCCACGTTTCATCAGCCCCTCGGGCCGCCAGACCAGGATCACCGCCATCAGCAGATAGACGAACACCCCGCTGTACTCGGCAAAGAACACCTTGCCGAAGGTGTCGACGAAGCCGACCAGCAGCGAGGCGATCAGCGCCCCGGTGATCGAGCCGATGCCGCCGATCACGACGACGACGAAGCAGATGATCAGCACGCTGCCGCCCATGCCGGGGTAGACCGACGAGAGCGGCGCCGCGATCATGCCGGCCAGCGCGGCGAGCGCCACGCCGCCCGCGAACACGACGCGGTACAGCAGCCGGATGTCGATGCCCAGCCCGCGCACCATGTCGCGGTTGCTGGCGCCGGCGCGGATCATCATGCCCAGCCGCGTGCGGTTGACGACCCAGTACAGCGCCAGCGCGACGACGATGCAGGCCACCGACGCGAACACGCGATACCAGGGGTACGACATCAGCTCGCCGAGCGGAAAGCTGCCCGACAGCCACGACGGCGCCGGCACGCCGTGCACGTCGTTGCCGACCAGGATGCTGCGCAGCTCCTCGAACACCAGGATCAGCGCGTAGGTGAGCAGCACCTGCTGCAGGTGCTCGCGCCGGTACAGGAAGCTGAAGAACGCCCACTCGAGCAGATAGCCAAAGCCGGCCGCGAGCAGCACGCCGACGATCAGCCGCGTGACGAACCAGTCGCCGAAGTACGGCGCCAGCGCGAACGCGAGATACGCGCCGATCATGTAGAAGCTGCCGTGCGCGAGGTTGATCACGCCCATGATGCCGAAGATCAGCGTCAGCCCGCTGGCCACGAGGAACAGCAGCAGGCCGTACTGGACGGCGTTCAGGCACTGGACGAGGAAGGTTGCGAGATCCACGAGGAGCACGGTGGAGCGGCCCGCGCGGGCGCGGGGCCGCAAGTAAGAGAAGGGCGGCGCAGCCGCCCGCTAGGACGTTGCGCAGCTCACAATTTACAGCCGCGTGCCGGGTCGGCGAGCGCCTTCACCGCGATCGACCGGTACTCGTTGTTGTTGCCCTTGGCTTCGCGCAGGTAGAAGTCTTGCACCGGGTTGCCGGCCGGCGAGATCGTGAACTTGCCGCGCGGGCTGTCGACCGTGACCTTGTGCATCGCGGCGGTCAGCGCGTCGCGCTTGCTGATGTCGCCGTTCACGGCCTTCAGGCCGGCGCCGAGGATCTGCGCCGCGTCGTAGCCCTGCACCGCGTAGACGTCGGCCTGGGACTTGTAGGTCAGCGCGAAGCTCTTGCGGAACGCGTTGTTGCGCGCGGTGTCGAGGTTGTCGGCGTAGTGCAGCGTCGTCAGCATGCCCTGCGCGGCGGGGCCCTGCGCTTCGAGCGTGCCGTCGGTCAGGAAGCCGGGGCCGTACAGCGGGATCGTCTTGTTCAGGCCTGCGGCCGCGTAGTCCTTGACGAACTTGACCGCGCCGCCGCCGGCGAAGAATGCGTAGACCGCATCCGGCTTCTGCGCCGCGATCTCGGTCAAGAGCGCCTGGAACTCGACGCCCGGGAACGGCAGGTTCAGCTCCTTGGCCACGCTGCCGCCGCCCTTCTCGAACGCCTCCTTGAAGCCCTTCACCGATTCGGCGCCGGCCGCGTAGTTCCAGGTGATCGTGATCGCCTTCTTGTGGCCCTTCTCGGCCGCGACCTTGCCCATCGCGAACGCCGGCTGCCAGTTCGAGAACGAACTGCGCACGATGTTCGCGCCGCACATCGGCCCGGTGATCGCATCGGCGCCGGCGTTCGGGATGATCAGGAGCGTGTTGTTGTCCTTCGCCGCCTTCGCCATCGCGAGCGCGACGCCCGAGTGCACGGTGCCGACCAGCACGTCGACGTTGTCGCGCTTGATCAGCTTGTTGACGTTGTCGGTCGCCTTCGAGGGCTCCGATTCATCGTCGACCTTGAAGTACTGGATCTCGCGCCCGGCGAGCTTGCCGCCCTGCTCCTGGACGTAGAGCTTGAAGCCGCTCTCGATCATGTTGCCCAGGCTCGCGTAGGTGCCGGTGTAGGGCAGCATGAATCCGACCTTGATCGGCGCGTTGCCCTGCGCGCCGGCGCCGAGTGCGCAGCTGGCCAGCGCGGCGGCGACGAGAGTGGTCTTGAACGACTGCGACATGCAAAGGCTCCTGCTCAGGATGAATGGGACGGATCGAGGATGAATCGGGCGGCATTGTCGGCCAGCAGCTCGGGCTGGTCGCGGTGCGGAGAGTGTCCGCATTTTGGGATCACGAGCAAGCGGGTTTTCGGCAGGCGCCGCGCGATCGCGCGGATCTGGTCGAGCGTGCCGTATTCGTCGTCCTCGCCCTGCACCGCAAGCACCGGGCAGCGGATCGTGGCGATCTCGGCCTCGATGTTCCAGTCGCGAAACGCGGGCGACAGCCACACGTCGTTCCAGCCGCGAAAGGCCGAGTCGGGGTCGTCGTGATAACGCGCGAGACGCGAGCGCAGGTCTGTCGTGGCATACGCCTCGCGCGCCTTCTCGATGCTGGTGACGGACACGTCCTCGACGAACAGGTGCGGCGCGACGGCAACCACGCCCGCCGTGCGCTCGGCGAAGCGCGCTGCGTACAGCAACGCGATCGAGCCGCCGTCGCTGTGGCCGAACAGCCAGGGCCGGTCGATGCCGAGCTCGGCAAACAAGGCCGGCAGCACCTCGTGGGCCTGCTGGTGCATGAACTCGGGCGACCAGCGTTCGTCGGACGGCTTCGGTGTCGAGCGGCCGTAGCCGTAGCGCGAGAACACCAGCCCGCGCAGCCCGTGCGCCTCGCACATGCGGGCCGGGAAATCCTTCCACATCGCGACCGACCCGAGCCCCTCGTGCAGAAACACGAGCGGCGGATGGTGCGATTGCGCCGCGCCCACCCACGCGGTCTCGATGCGCAGCGTGCGGCCGCGCCAGGCGATCGACGTGTGCGTCATGATGTGCTGTCTTGGTGCGCGCGTTCGCGCTCGCGCAGCCGGAAGCGCTGGATCTTGCCGGTCGCGGTCTTCGGCAGCTCATCGATGAACTCGATGAACCGCGGGTACTTGTAGGCGGCCAGGCGCTCCTTCACGAACGCCTTCAGCTCGTCCTCGCCGACGCGCTGGCCGGGCTTGCAGACGACGCAGGCCTTGGTCTTGATCAGGCCGTCGGCATCTTCCTTGCCGATCACCGCGCATTCGAGCACCGCGGGGTGCTGCATCAACGTGGCCTCCACCTCGAACGGCGAGACATAGATGCCGCTGACCTTCAGCATGTCGTCGCTGCGCCCGGCGTAGACGTACGCGCCGCGTTCGTCGACGTAGTACTTGTCGCCGGTCCGGGTCCACTCGCCCTGGAAGGTGGCGCGCGACTTCTCGCGCTGCGCCCAGTACATCAGCGCCGAGCTCGGGCCGCTGACGAACAGGTCGCCGATCTCGCCGCGAGCGGCGTCGTGGCCGGCTTCGTCGAGCAGGCGCAGCGCGTAGCCGGGAACGACTTCTCCGCTGCTGCCGTAGCGCACCGCGCCGGGCCGGTTCGACAGGAAGATGTGCAGCATCTCGGTCGAGCCGAGGCCGTCGATGATCTCGCAGCCGAAGCGCGCGCTGAACCGCTCGCCGATCTCGCGCGGCAACGCTTCGCCGGCCGACGAGCACAGCCGCAGCCGGACCTGCGAGCGCTCGGGCAGATCGGGCGAGGCGAGCATGCCGGCGTAGCCGGTCGGGGCGCCGAAGAAGACGCTGACCTCACGCTCGGTCCAGCGCTTGAACACGGCGGCCGGCGTGGGCCGCTCGGCCATCAGCAGGGTCGTCGCGCCGACGCTGAGCGGGAAGGTCAGCGCGTTGCCGAGCCCGTACGCGAAGAACAGCTTGGCGGCCGAGAAGCAGACGTCGCCTTCGCGCAGCCCGAGCACCGGCTTGCCGTACAGCGCGGCGGTCCAGTAGAGGTTCGCGTGGGTGTGGACGGCGCCCTTGGGCCGGCCGGTCGAGCCCGAGGAGTACAGCCAGAAGGCGATGTCGTCGGCGCGCGTGTCGGCAGGATCGGCGAGCGGTGGCGTGTCCAGCAGGCTCGCGCAGGAGCGTGTGCCTTCGGGCACCGGCTCGTGTCCGCCGCCGCTGACCAGCACCGGCAGCGAATGCCACGATGCGCCGAGTGCGCTCTGCAGGGTCGGCCATAGCGGGCGCGACACCAGCAGCGCCTGGGCCCGTGAATGGTCGAGCATGAACGCGTAGTCGTCGGCGGTCAGCAGCGTATTGACCGGCACCGGCACGACGCCGGCGTACAGCGCCCCGAGGAACGCCACCGGGAAGTCGATGCTGTCGTGCATCACGAGCAGCACCCGCTCCTCTCGCTTGAGCCCGAGTGCGAGCAGCCCGGCTGCGCAGCGCCGCACCGCATCGGCGAGTTCGGCGTAGCTCAGGCTGCGGGTATCGTCGACGTAAGCCGTGACCGCACCGCGCCGTTCATTCAGCGCGAGCAGGTACGCGGCGACGTTGAAACGCTCAGGCGGGGCGGCGGATTCGGCAGGGTGCGACATTGGAATTTCCCGCAAGGGCGGGATATGTAATATGTTGCATGCGTGTGGCACTATAGCGCCGAGCCGTAACGCCTCGCATCGCGCAAACCCGAAGAAGGCCTGCGGCCTTGCCTGAACTGCCGAATGGATCTGTCCGCCCAACCCGAACTGCCCGAAAACGGCCCGGCCAGCGCCGAAGCGAAGGACCCTTTCCTGGCCGCGCTCGGCGAGCGCACGCGCGCGCTGCGCGCCCGGCGCGGCATGACGCGCAAGGGGCTGGCGAAGGCGGCCGACGTCTCGGAGCGGCATCTTGCCAACGTCGAGATGGGGGTCGGCAATGCGTCGGTGCAGTTCCTGCGCCAGTTAGCGCTCGCTCTCGACTGCTCGCTCGCCGAACTGGTGGGCGACGAGTCGGCCAGCTCGCCCGAGTGGCTGATGATCCGCGAGATCCTGCGCGGGCGCGGCGAGGCCGAGCTGGCCGAGGCGCGCGCCTCGCTCGTCACGATGTTCGGCGCGCCGGCGAGCGCTGCGGCGCGGCGCCAGCGCATCGCGCTGATCGGCCTGCGCGGAGCCGGCAAGAGCTCGCTCGGCCGCGCGCTGGCCGAGCGCATGCGGGTGCCGTTCGTCGAGCTGAACCGGCGCATCGAGGCGCTGGCGGGCTGCACGCTGTCGGAGATCCACTCACTCTACGGACCGGCCGCGTACCGGCGCTACGAGCGACGCGCGCTCGAGGAGGCGATCCAGAGTCAGCCGCGCGCCGTGATCGCCACGCCGGGCGGCATCGTCTCCGACCCCGGCGCCTTCAACCTGCTGCTCGCCCATTGCCGCACCGTGTGGCTGCAGGCAACGCCAGAGGAGCACATGGGCCGGGTGCTCGCGCAGGGCGACACACGTCCGATGGCCGGCAACCGCGGCAATGCCGAGGCAATGAACGACCTGCGGCGGATCCTCGAAAGCCGCGCCGCGTTCTATTCGAAGGCGGACGCCGTCTTCGACACCAGCGAGCAGAGTTTCGAGGCGGCGCTCGACGGGCTCGAGCGCTTGCTGCGCGATAGGCCCGCAGCCTGAATCGCACGACTGCGGTTCGAACGGTTGCGGCCTGGGGCCCATGCAGAATACTGCACACCAGTCAAGTGCGATGACCACTGTCACCCTCGTCAAGCAACACCTGATCGACCCCGAGGTCTGCATCCGCTGCAACACCTGCGAGGAGGCCTGCCCGGTCGACGCGATCACGCACGACGGGCGCAACTACGTCGTCGACGCGTCGATCTGCAACGCCTGCTATGCCTGTGTGTCGCCATGCCCGACCGGCAGCATCGACCACTGGCTGCCGGTGCCCAAGAGCAAGCCGTTCACGCTGGAAGAGCAGTTCGGCTGGGACGAGCTGCCGAGCGAAGACGAAGCGCGCCAGCGCAGCGCCGGCGCTGCCGATGCCGCCACTGCGCAGCCCGGGCCCACGGCGCCGGACGCGACGCCGGCCACCGCGAGCGACGACGTCGAGCCGCCGCAGCACAACGCGGCCGTCTCGCCGACCTCGCCGCGCGCGCCGTGGTCGGCCGCGCATCCGTACCTGCAGCTGCACACGCAGAAGAAGCCGATCGTCGCGACGGTGGCCGGCAACTTCCGGCTGACCGCGAACGACGCCGAAAGCGACGTGCGCCACATCGTGCTCGACCTCGGCACGAACTTCCTGCCGCTGCTCGAAGGCCAGTCGGTCGGCGTGATCCCGCCGGGTGTCGACGCGGCCGGCAAGCCGCACTATTTGCGCATGTACTCGGTCGCGAGCCCGCGTACCGGCGAGCGCGAGGGCTACAACAACCTCTCGCTGACGGTCAAGCGCGTGACGACCGACTACGACGGCCAGCCGGTGCGCGGCGTCGCGTCGAACCACCTGTGCGACCTGCAGCGTGGCGACACGGTGCAGCTGACTGGCCCGTTCGGCGAACGCTTCCTGATGCCGAACCACCCCGGCTCGAACATCCTGATGGTCTGCACCGGCACGGGGTCAGCGCCGATGCGCGCGATGACCGAACACCGGCGGCGCTTAGCGGCGGCCGGCAAGCCGGTCGGCGGCCAGCTGATGCTGTT
>Ga0068857_100005685_pt1 | contig 10660 bp, 10 predicted proteins | sample KBSCornC72_FD_66591 | JGI IMG/M metagenome (GOLD analysis project Ga0068857, IMG submission 66591) | Corn rhizosphere microbial communities from Kellogg Biological Station, Michigan, USA - KBS Corn C7-2 | ecosystem: Host-associated > Plants > Roots > Rhizosphere > Soil ...
TCCTCGGCTTCAACTACGACACTGGCGAGCGCTATCTTTCGGTGCCGGACTTCCTGCCCGAATGACATCGGCCTGAACGCAAGCGACAGCATTGATGGCCGATCCGGCGCACTATCCCGCCCCCATTCCCAAGAGGCTGCCTGAAGAGGCGGCCTTTTCGGCGCGTGACGGGCTATGGAGTTGGCTCGCGATGGCCGCCGCAGCGCTGCTGTTGCTCGCAATCCCGCTGGCGGGAACCTGGCTCGCGCGTCTCGGCGCGCCTGCCGGAGCGGGAGGACCGGGCGCAGTGCGTTATCCAGCCGGTGCGCCGCACGAACCACCGCCCAAGGTCGAGCCGGTCGAAAAGCTTGCCATCTCGCCGGACGATGCCCGCGAAATTAATGCCGCTGTCCCCTTCTCTACCGCGCCCATTCCCCCTGCCCGGCCGTTTCGCTTTGTTGGAGCAGAGGAAGACCGAACCCGCGCGATCGACTGCCTGGCCGCCGCGCAATATTATGAAGCTGGGGACGACCCCGTCGGGCAGAAGGCAGTCGCGCAGGTCGTTCTCAACCGCGTGCGCCACCCCGCCTTTCCCAAATCTGTCTGCGCCGTGGTGTTTCAGGGCTCCGAGCGCACCACGGGATGCCAGTTCACCTTCAGCTGCGACGGCGCAATGGCGCGCGTTCCGTCCGCCGCCGCATGGGACCGTGCGCGCACTCTCGCCCGCCGCATGCTCACCGGCGTCGTCGAAAAGAAAGTCGGATACGCCACTCATTATCACACCGACTGGGTCGTGCCCTATTGGAGCAGCAGCCTCGACAAGATCGCCGAGATCCACACGCATCTCTTCTTCCGCTGGCAGGGCTGGTGGGGCACGCCCGGCGCGTTCCTGCGCACCGTCAGCACCACGGAGCCTAAAGTCGCGCTGATGGCGAAGCTTTCGCCCGTGCATGAGGGCGCGCCGCCGCTTGCTTCCCCCTCGGACCTGGCGGAAGCTCTGCTTGCGCCGCAGATGACCGCCAGCGCCACCGCGCTTGCGTCGGCTGCGCCGCGCCTCGATGCCGACATCACCCATCTGCCGATGCAGATCGGTCCGGTGCGCATCACCGCCATTTCTCCCACAAAAGACAGCTTCATCGTCGAGCTGCCCAAAGCGCTGACATCGGGCGACTATATCGCGACGGTGCGCGCCTTCTGTTCGGGCAGGCCGAAATGCCGGGTGATGGGCTGGCGCGAGGAATCGCGGCCGCCCACCGCCTTCCCCATTCCCGACGCCGCGCTGATGTCGATGCTGTTTTCCTATATCCACGACGCGAACAGCGGCCTGCAACGCCTGCTCTGGAACTGCCGCAAGGTGCCGCAGGACAATCCCCGCAACTGCATGCAGGAGCGCGGCACGTTCAGCGATCTCAACGCCGAAACCGCGCCCTTCCGCCCGGTCGCGCCGATGCTGGCGCCCAAGACTTCAGGTGCATCCGTCCCGAAAATGCAAACGACGCCCGCACACAAAGCACCTGCTGCAACCGCACCTCCGGCTACAGCCACTCCGATATCTTCTAAATAATAGCCGTAACCACGGCGTGCTCCCGCGTGGGCAGGAGCACCATGCTTCAGCGGTTGGCGAACATCTCCGGCGGCAACGCCATCATCGTTTCCGCACCACCCTCGATCTTGCGACGCAGCGCGCCCGCATCCGGCATGATCTGCTCGGCATAATAGCGCGCCGTCGTCAGCTTAGCCTCCAGCCACGCCTTGTCGCCATCGCCCGCATCGATCCGCGCGATCGCGCCCTTCGCCATGCGCAGCCACATCAGCCCGACCGAAACGATGCCCATGATCTCCATATAATGATAGGCGCCCGCACCCGCATTGTTCGGGTTGGTCATCGCGTTCTGCATCAGCCACATCGTTGCCGCCTGAAGCTGCCCCGTCGCCTTTTCCAGCGCTTCGGCGAACCCGGCAAGACGCGGCTCCGCCTTCGCCGCAGCGATATCCTCCGCCAATATCTTCAGGAACAGCTGCAACGCCCGCCCGCCGTTCTGCGCAAGCTTGGGACCAACCAGATCCATCGCCTGAACGCCGTTCGCGCCCTCATAAATCTGGGCGATGCGCGCGTCGCGCACATATTGCTCCATGCCCCATTCGCGGATGTAGCCATGCCCGCCATAGACCTGCTGACAATTGACGGCGATCTCGAAGCCCTTGTCGGTGCCATATCCCTTGATGACCGGGGTCAGCAGCGAGATGAGGTCGTCCGCCGTCTGCCGCTCTTCTTCCGTCTGCGCCTTGTGCGCGAGGTCGACCTGCAACCCGCCCCACAGCATCAGCGCGCGCAGCCCCTCGGTCAGCGCCTTGCCGTCCATCAGCATGCGCCGCACATCGGGATGCACGAACAGGGTGTCGGCCTTTTCCTGCGGGTCGGCGGGACCAGTCAGCGCTCGCCCCTGCCGCCGATCGTGCGCATAGTGCACCGCATTCTGATAAGCGATCTCACCCTGCGCCAGCCCTTGCAAGCCCACGCCAAGCCGCGCGTCGTTCATCATGATGAACATCGCGGCGAGGCCCTTGTTCTCTTCGCCGACCATCCACCCGGTAGCGCCATCATAATTCATCACGCAGGTGGCGTTGCCGTGAATGCCCATCTTGTGCTCGATCGATCCGCAGGACACCGCGTTGCGGTCCCCCAGAGATCCGTCATCATTCACCAGGAATTTCGGCACCACGAACAGCGAGATGCCCTTGCTGCCTTCCGGCGCATCCGGCGTCTTGGCCAGCACCAGGTGGATGATGTTCTCGGACAGATCATGCTCGCCTGCGGAGATGAAGATCTTCGTGCCGGTGATCGCATAGCTGCCGTCTGCACCCGGAACGGCCTTGGTCTTGATAAGGCCAAGGTCGGTGCCGCAATGCGGTTCGGTCAGGTTCATTGTGCCGGTCCACGTCCCCGCCACCATGTTCGGGATATAGCGCGCCTGCAATTCTTCCGAACCCTTGGCGATCAGAGCGTTGATCGCGCCTCGCGTCAGCCCATAATACATCTCGAAACTGTGATTGGCCGAGCACATGAACTCGCCGAACGCCGTCGCGACGCAGGTCGGCATCCCCTGCCCACCGAACTCGACGGGCGAATGCAGCGTCGTCCAGCCCGCCTCGACAAACTGGCGATACGCCTCCTTGAAGCCTTCCGGCGTCGTCACGCTGCCGTCGTCATGACGGGTGCAACCCTGAAGGTCGCCAATCTGGTTGAGCGGGAATGCTACCTCTGCCGCGAACTTGCCCCCTTCTTCCAGCACTGCGGCCACGATGTCGGCCGACGCGGCCTCGAAACCGGGGACATTGGAATATCGGTCCAGCTCGACAACCGTATCGAGTATGAAGCGCACATCCTTCACCGGCGGATTATAGCTCGGCATTGCTCTCTCCTGTCGTTCCGTTTTTGGTCACCCGGCCTTGGCAGCTTTGCGTCTGTCCAGCTTTTTCGCGCTTTCAACAAGCCCGATAAACGCGCTCAGTTCGTCGATCGCGCCTTCGATGTCGGCCCGCTGCTGTTCCAGCAGGGCGACCCGGTCGCGGCACTTCTGCAGGGTAACCTCGCGCTGGGTGACGCGACCGTCGCCAACATCGTAAAGGTCGATCATCTCTTTCGCATCGGCAAGCGAAAAGCCCACGCGCTTTGCCCGCAATATCCACGCAAGCCGCGCCCGGTCGCGGCCGCTGTAAATCCGCGATGCGCCCTGACGACGCGGTGCCAGGAGGCCCTCATCCTCATAGAAACGCAGGGTGCGCGGCGTCACTTCAAATTCTGCGGCAAGATCGGAAATGCTATAGCTCTCGCGCTGGCTCTGATCGGGCACGTGCACGCGGCCGGGGCTGTTGCTCATTTCGTTCATCCCCTTCTTATAGTTTACGTAAACGTAAACGTCAACGCTTTACGAGCAGAGTCTGTTCCTGTCTTCGCCGCGCGCATCGCGGGCCACGCTTTCCTCGCGGGACACGCGCGGAAAAGACACGCCTTCCAGCGACCCCCGTTCGCTGCAAAGGCTCGCACATTGCACGTCGAGCGCGCCGGGAAGGGAAACGCGGTCACCCTCATAACCGGCCACAACCAGACATGCCGATCGCGCGAAGTTCATGATAAGCTTGTCGCCGCTGGCGCGCAACGTGCCATGGCCGCGACACTCGACACCCTCGCCGAAAATCGCCTCCAGCCCGAAATCCAGCGCACCGTCCTTGCCCTTGACGATGCACAGGCTGTCGAGCCCCGCTTCATGGCGATGACGATAGAGGCCGACCGGCGACACGGCTGCGGCATCGACGATCACCCCGGCTTTGAGCGCTGCCCGTTCAAGCGGGGACGAAGGCGCATTCGACTGCGCGGCGCCCTGATCCGCCTGCCGATCACCCGGCCCGCAGGCCGCAAGCAACACCGCCAGCAGCGCAACACTCTTATTCATCGATACGTTGGAGCCCATCCGACATGATCCGGCGATAGAAGCAGGATCGCTCTCCGGTGTGGCAGGCCGGACCAGCGGGCCGCGCCATGATCCACAGCGCATCCTGATCGCAATCGATGCGCATTTCGACAACATGCATCACATTGCCGGAGCTCTCGCCCTTCTTCCAGATGCGCGCCCGGCTGCGCGACCAGAAATGCGCCACGCCCGTCTCCCGGGTCAGCCGCAGCGCTTCATCGTTCATATGCGCGAGCATCAGCGCTTCGCCGGTGTCGGCATCGGTGACGATAGCAGTGACAAGACCGCTCGCATCATATCGGGGATCAAGCGTCAGGCCGGTTTCGCGCGGATTGGTCATGCCCCTGTCTAGAGGCGACGGAATATCCCGGCAAGCTCCACATGCGTCGACCAGCGGAATTGGCCCCCCGGCTTCAAGCTCTCCAGCCGATAGCCGCTCTCGACCAGCGTCTTTGCATCCCGCGCAAAGCTGCCCGGATTACAGGAAACATAAGCGATCACCGGCACCGTCGATTGCGCAAGCTGCACCACCTGTTCCCGCGCACCCGCACGCGGCGGATCGAGCAGGATCGCATCAAAGCGGTTGAGTTCCTCCGGCGTCAGCGGACGACGGAAAAGGTCGCGATGATCGACCGCCACCTGCCGCAGCGCCCGGTTCGCGCCACTCTTCAGCGACAGCACCAGATCGCGCGCCGCCTCCGCCGCATAGAGGCGCCGCCCTTCGCCCAGCGACAGCGCAAAGGTGCCGAGCCCCGCGAACAGATCGGCCCATACTTCAGCCTGCGCGAGTGCCGGGCGCACCGCCTCAACCAGCGCCGCCTCGCCATCCTGCGTCGCCTGAAGAAACGCAAAGGGCGTAGCGCCCACGGCAATGCCGCCAAAGCTCACCGTCACAGGCTCAGGCTCATAACGGGTCTGCGCACCATAGCCATCGTCGATCGACAGGCGCGCGAGGCCATGCTTCGCCGCAAACGCGGTCAGCCTCTCGCTTTCCTCAAGGCCATCCGCGCTCACCCCTTCGAGCAGCAAGTCAACGCCCTGATCGGTGAGCGTCATCTTCGCGTGAACCGCGCGGCGCTCCCCCAGCATCGGCCCGAGCAATTCGCGCAGCGGCTCGACCAGCGCAAACAACGCTGGATGCAGCACCTCGCACATCGTCATATCGACAATGCGGTGGCTGTTCTCGCTCGAAAAACCGAGCGCGATCTTCCGCCCGAACCGCGCCGCCCGTAACGAGGCACGGCGGCGCGTGCGCGGTGGCGAGACGTAAGCGGGCAGGACTTCGCCCGCCGTCACGTCCTGCCCGGTCAGGGCGCCCGCCACCCGGTCGCGCACATAGGCGGCGAGGCTTTCCTCATCGAGGTGCTGGAGCTGGCAACCGCCGCACAAAGGATAATGCACGCAGGGCGGCGCGGCATGATGCGGCCCGTGATCGAGGCCCCCGTCCGCCTTCAGCCGATCGCCCGGCGCACTAAGCGGCACATGGCGACCATCGGCTGTCACGCCGTCGCCCTTGGCCGCGATCCGTACAATGAGTCCGCCTTGAGTCGCAGGATCGGTGATCATTGGGTCGGTCAAAGCGCCCGCGCCATAGCAAAGGGAATCTGCGCAACCAGATCATCGGCAAGGAAAGCAGGCCCGGCGAGCCGCGCTGCTTCGCCATGCAGCCACAGCGCCTGCGTTGCCGCCGCAAACGGATCGCCTGTCACAGCCAGCCGCGCCGCGCACAGGCCCGCGAGCACATCGCCGGTTCCGGCAGTCGAAAGCCAGCTGGTCGCGCGGTCGGCGACCACGGCCCGACCATCGGGTGCGGCAATTACGCTCGTCGGCCCCTTGAGCAGCACGACCGCTCCGGAACTGCGCGCGGCGGCAAGCGCCTGCTCGATCACGCTGCCAAGCGCATCGGCGCCGCTGATCTCCGGAAACAGGTCAGCAAATTCGCCCGCATGCGGCGTCAATATCGCCTTCTCGGGCAACGCCGCGAGCGCGCCCTGCGCCAGATGCCACAGTGCATCGGCGTCAAGTACGGCGGCATGGCTATGCACCAGCACCTGCCCCAACCGCTCTGCCGCCGCATCCGATCGACCCAGCCCCGGCCCCACCAACAAAGCATCGATGCGCGTGTCCGCCAGCACGGCTTCGTCCCGGATCGATGCGCGCACGATCGCGTGCGGCGCATCAACGATCGCCTGTGCCCCGATCAGCTTCACATAGCCAGCGCCCGCGCGCGCCGCCGCTTCCGCCGCCAATGCGGAGGCTCCCGCCATCTCGCCCGCGACCGCCGCGACCAGCCCGCGCGTATATTTATGCCGGTCGTCGGCAGGCTTCGAAATCTTTGGCTTATCGAGACGGCTTATCCGCGCATCCGGCGCATCGATCCCAATGTAGCAGCAGGCCATCCGGTCCCAGCCCTGGTTCGCCGGACGCAGCACATGCGCGCGCTTCCATTGCCCCAGCGCTATACAGATGTCGTAATGCGGCACCGGCGAAAGCAGCGCGCCGTCATCAGTCGCGACACCGCTGGGCAGATCGATCGCATAGCTATGCCCCGCCGCATCGGTCAGTTCCTTCAGCCGCGCGGCCACCACCTCGTCCAGTCCACGCGTCAGGCCGGTGCCGAACAGCGCATCGATCAGCTGATGCGCGGGCGCAGCACTCATCAGATCCTCGACCTCGCCGCCCCAGTCGGCGCGCGCCTGCTTCGCGCTTTCCGTCACCGGATCGCCAAGCGCCGCCACCCGCACCGGTACGCCGCGATCCCGGAGCGCCCGCGCGATCACATAGCCGTCACCACCGTTGTTGCCCGGCCCGCACAGCACCAGCGCATCGCGATGCCCGCCCGCGCGCCAGATGATCTCCGCCGCAGCTTCGCCCGCACGCTGCATCACGTCATATTCAGGCACGCCGTTGTCGAACAGTGCCTGCTCGGCGGCGCGCATTTCGGCGGCAGTAAGGATTGCCTGCACCATGATCATTCTCCCCCTTCGTTCGGCAGGCGATAGCTGTTGCCGCCGATCGAAACCAGCCGCCTCCCCTGCTCATCTTTACTCTCTGTCGGCGTCTCCGCACCATCTGCGGAGGCTATCTTTCCGTCTGCAATCACCAGCCTGAAAAAGCCGCCGTCGGGAAGATGGATCACCCGAGCATCACCTTCGCGTTCAAGGGAACACACCCTTGTAAAATCCTGCGCCTGCCCAATCCTGCACTCGATCGGCTGTCCCGGCCTGCTTTCCTCTCCAACGGGCGAGCAGGCGGAAAGCAGCATCACACCCGCCGCCGCCTTCAAACGCGGCGTCTCCCCGATCACACCAACACCGCGCGGCACTGCTCCACGATGGGCAGCAGGATGTCTGCATAGCGACGCTGCCCCTCCGGCGTGCCCGCGATATCCTGACGCAACTCCAGCCCGAGATAGGGGATGCCATTCGCTTCGGCATGGCGGTTCATTGTCGCATTGAGCAGCCGCCCGGAATAGGGCAGCTGATCGCCGACAATCAGCCCTGCCGCCTCCAGCATGGGAATGGCTATGCGTGGCGCCCGGTCATCCCCGTTATACAGCACGCCGATCTCCCACGGGCGCAACTGCGCCGGGTCACTCGCAAGGCTCGGCGTGAAACTGTGGATCGACAGCATGAACGGCCGCTCGATCCGTACTAGCCGCTCGGCTATCGCCGCATGATAAGGCCGATGAAATCGGTCCAGCCGCGCCTCTTTGTCCGCGCCAACATTGCCGGGGATCGCATGACCATCGCTGCTTTCAGGGATCAGACCGGGCGCGTCCTCCTCCCGGTTAAGGTCGATCACCAGCCGCGACACGCCGCCCAATATCGCCGTGCATCCCAGACCCTGCGCAAGGAGCGTCGCGACCTCCGCTGCCCCGATGTCTATCGCGATATGTTCGCTCAGCAGGCGCGCATCGATGCCGAGGTGGATATCACCCGGCACATGGTTGGACGCATGATCGCTGACGATCAGCACCGGCGCGTTCCCGCACTCGATGATCCGCCCGGTCTCGCCGCCCGGCATGTCGCTCATCGCAAACGCCCCGCCATCGTCCACCACTGGCGATAATTCTGCTGCATCTCCCTGTGCGCCGCGCCGCACGATTCCTCATCCGCGAACAACGCGAAGCATGTCGCGCCCGATCCGGACATCGACACCTGACCCGCGCCGCGCATCTGCGACAGCGTGAACAGCAACTCGCCGATCTCCGGCACGATCCCGACCGCCCCGCGCGTCAGGTCGTTGCGCCAGCTCGCGCGATCCTCTCCCATCGGCCCGCGATCGATCCCGTCCCAGCGGCGATAGACCTCCGCCGTCGAACAGGGCTTGAGCGGGTTGACGAGCAACACTGGCCGCCCCGAAAACGGCGAGGCGAGCCCGCTCTCTCCCAGCGCCGCGCCAGTGCCGCGCCCGATCATTGTGCGCGACGCGACGCAGGCAGGCACATCCGCGCCGAGCTCCGCTATGGTCGCGGCCAGCAGCTTTTCGTCCGCCTCTATGCCCCACAGATGGTTGAGCGCGCGCGCGACCGCCGCCGCATCCGCCGATCCGCCGCCCAGCCCGGCCGCTATCGGCAGGCGCTTTTCTAGCCGAATCTGTGCGCCCCTGACGATATCGAAATGATCGCGCATCGCCCGCGCCGCGCGCAGCACCAGGTTGTTCTCGTCGGCCTCAAGCTCTTGCGCGAACGGCCCGGTTATCGTCAGCGTCAGCCGATCGGCAGGCTCGACCGTTAAGCGGTCGCCATCGCCCACGAAAGCGAACAGCGTCTCTATCTCATGATAGCCATCGCTGCGCCGCCCGCGCACGTGCAGCGCCAGGTTGATCTTCGCATAGGCCGTTTCGCTGATCACACTCATAGGTTGGCGGCCTGCGCGCCCTTTCCATCCAATTTACCCCGGATGCGCGCCCGCGCGGCGGCATCGTCCTCGCCCTCATCCAGCCCTACCAGCGCGGCCTCCCAACTGTAGCGCGCCTCAAAGCGACTGCCCGTCGCCCACAGAAGATCGCCCAGATGTTCGCTGATTTCGCCGTTCGCCGGATCGGCCTCAACCGCGCTTTGCAACAGCGGCAGCGCTTTGTCATATTGCCCGGCGCGAAAATAAGCCCAGCCCAGACTGTCGCTGAGCGCCGCGTCCTTTGGGCGCAGACGGTTCGCTTTTTCCAGCAGAGCGATCGCCTGCGGCAAATCTTCACCCCGATCAGCCAGCGCATAGCCCAGATAGTTGAGCGCGATCGGGCTGTCCGGGGCCAATTCCACCACCTTCGCCAATAGCGGTTTTGCCTGCTCCCATTGCCGCGATTGCTCCAGCGCGCCGCCCAGTTGCAGAAGCAGTGATACGTCCGGCGTCGCGCCCGCCCGCTGCCGCGCATCCTCATAGGCCTTGGCCGCGTCGGCATAATGGCCCGTCTGCATCAACACGTCGCCCAGCAGCCGCGAGGTCGTCAGGCTGCCGCCATTCTGCTCGGCTATCGCGCGCGCGCGGGTGACCGCCTCGTCGTCGCGATCCAGCGCCACCAGCGCCCGCAAGCGAACAGACTGCGCTTCCAGCCATAGCGGCGAGGCAGGCAGGATCATCCCGGCCTCCGAATGCGCGATGTCGGCATAGCCTGCGCTAAGCGCGCTGCGCGCCACGCCGATGCGGATGTCCTCACTCGACGGATCGGCGAAACTCGCGACCCGCGCGATGGTCATCGGTGCGGTGTGCTCGTCCTGATCGGCAAGATCGATCGTCAGTCGATTAAGCAAAGCCGCCAGCCCGTAGAGCGGCGTAAACCGGTTCTTGCGATAGAGCTTGCGGGCCTGCGCCAGCGATTGCTCGATCTTCTCTTCCGGCACATCGCCATCGCACAGCAGCTCCTTCGCAATGTCGCGGTGCCCCAGCGCGGCGAAGCGATCCGCGATCATCCAGCGCTCCTCGACACCGAACGGGGTCTGCGCCGCCTTCATTTGCACATAAGCGTCGCGCGCACCCGGCGCGTCATTCAGCGCCAGCCGCTGGAGCAGCACCTGCTCACCCTGATAGCGCAGCGCGAACGCCGCCTGTGGCTTGGCAATCGCAATCACCGGCGGATCATAGGGACCATCGACGACCGACAGCCAGCTGCGCGCAAACGGCGCCACGAACGAAAGATTTTCCTCGCGCTCGATCCGGTCCGCAAACGACCGCGCTTCGTCATATTTGCGCCGGTCGATCGCATCGATC
>Ga0068857_100005697_pt1 | contig 10650 bp, 13 predicted proteins | sample KBSCornC72_FD_66591 | JGI IMG/M metagenome (GOLD analysis project Ga0068857, IMG submission 66591) | Corn rhizosphere microbial communities from Kellogg Biological Station, Michigan, USA - KBS Corn C7-2 | ecosystem: Host-associated > Plants > Roots > Rhizosphere > Soil ...
GTCATGATAAGGCGCCCAGCCGGCCGACACGGAAGTGGGGGTCCATACTTGCCCGTAGCCCGGCTGATCGCCCCAGCGGCCGTATTGATCTAGGTCATCGTAGCCGGGGATTTCGCGGGAAACATAACGGGCGGATAGCGATTGGTCTTCGCGGCGGTCACGCGTCGAGCACCATTGATCGAATTCGTCGGCTCCGCCGGCCGCGGCAAGGTTATAGTTGATTTGCTGGTCGCCTGTCACTATCACTCGTTGGCGCGCATAGACGGGGAATGCCTCCCCGCCGCCAGTTACTTCACCCTCGCCATCGCGCACCGCGATAACGGTGGTCAGTGAATTAGGATTTACGTCGATGCGGTATTGCCCGGGACGTACTAAAGTGAAAGCCAGATTGGGCGTGTCGATCTCGAAGATCTGGTTCTGCGCGAGATTGCGCAGGCGCACCGTGAGCGAGCCTTCCGACAGACGGATCTGCACGACCTGATCGTCCAGATTCAAGAACTGGAAGTCCGAGTACGCGCTCAGGCGCAGAGCCGCCGATCCGATGTGAAACTCGGCTCGCCCGCGCTCTCCCACCCAGATGCTGTCGCCGATGGTGAGCGGCCGGTTGACGTCAGCGTCCACCCAATCATTGAGACCAGGGGGCTGGTAAGATACCGGGCCCTCCCGGTAATTGAGGCGTCCCACCCGGCCGGGAGGATCCTGCGCAGCCAGAAACGTGGCTGATGCCATTAGCAGTACCATACCCTTCTTCATGTGCCGCATAGTTTTTCCCCTCTTGATCTCCATATGGCCGAGGAGCAGCCCGGAGCACCCACGCAGTAGCTTGCACGCATCGTGCCAACCGCCGTAAAACCTCACTCGCGTGCTATGATGCTCGCGTGGAATTGCGAACCTCCGTCAAAATCATCAAGTTCGGCTATCTTCTCTGTGTGGTTGTGGCGATCGGAATCGCCGTTTATTTGTCCGCCACCCACAACCAAGATCAGCGGATCTGGGCCTTACTCGCGATTCCGGCGCTAGGGATAATCATCCTGGCGATCCGGCATACGCGGCGGCTGCTCATCAAACTAACCATTCTCGAGGACCGCTTGCGCTACGAAGCCGGGCTGCTTTCAAAGAGCACGCGCACCATGGAGCTGACCAAAATACAAGACGTCCGCGTGGATCAAACGCTGGGCCAGCGGATGCTGGATATTGGGGACCTCTCGCTCGAGACGGCGGGAGAATCCAGCCGCATCGTCATGCGTTCGATCGATAATCCCCACGCCGCCGCCGACCGCATTCTGGAGTTGGCGCGCGCCCATCGCCCGAACCCGCCTGCCGCCGCGGTATAAACAAAATATGACCAGACGAGCTTTTGCCGCCTCCGCCAGCGCCGCCGTGCTGCCGATTTTGCTGCGCGCTCAAGGTGCCAAGAAAACTTATACCTTTCACGGAAAGATCGAGTCTCTCGATGCAGCCTCGAAAAGCATGACCGTGAATGGCGAGAAAGTCGAAGGCTGGATGGGCGCGATGACCATGAAATATGAAGTGGACAACGCCGACGTTTTCAAGACCGCCAAAGTCGGCGACAACATCGAAGCCACCGTCTACGAGGGTGACTTCAAGCTCTACAAGGTCCACGTAGTCAAAAAATAAGCCCTTACTGTAGAGCCAGTTAGCCGATCTTAGACCAAAGTGATCTGACAGGACCGTTTTGGTCTGATATACTGAGGTCGGATGTTGAAGCTGACGAAAAAGGCGGACTACGGGTTGATCGCTCTGCGGCATCTCGCCGTGGCCCGGTCGCGCACGAGTGCCTCAGCCAAAGACATCGCCGATTCCTACGGCATTCCGCTGCCGCTATTGTCGAAAGTTCTGCAGAAGCTGGCGCGCGGCGGGCTGTTGATTTCAGAGCAAGGCACCAACGGCGGCTACCGCTTGGCGCGTGGCCCGCGGGATATTTCAGCGCTCGAAGCCATCCGCGTCATCGATGGCCCCATCATCTTAACCAAGTGCTTCACGGAGCACGCCGGCTGCGATCAGACCGCATTGTGCCCCGTGCGCGAACCGCTGCGCAAAGTGCACGAAGGCATCCTGAGTTTACTGGCAAATATTTCACTGGCGGATCTGGCGAGCGAAGAGATGCAAATTCCTAGCGTCCGCCCGCCCCTGCAAAACATCCAATTAACGAGGCTTTCTGGGACTACCTAACGGCAACAGCATGAAACTACCCATCTACATGGACAATCACGCCACCACGCCGGTCGACCCGCGTGTGTTTGAGGCGATGCGGCCGTACTTGACCAAGGTATTCGGCAACTCGGCCAGCCGCAATCACAGCTTCGGCTGGGAAGCGGAAGAAGCGACCGAAAAGGCGCGCAAACAAGTAGCGAGCTTAATCGGCGCGACCTCGAAAGAAATTGTCTTTACGAGTGGAGCGACCGAATCCGACAACTTGGCGCTCAAGGGCGTGGCCGAGATGTATGGCGAGAAGGGCAACCACATCATCACCGCCGCCACCGAGCACAAGGCGATTCTCGACACCTGCAAGCGCCTGGAAAAACACGGCACGCGTGTGACGTACCTGCCGGTGCAGCAGAATGGCCTGGTGGATCTGGATCAATTGAAAGCCGCGATCACCGACAAGACGGTGCTGATCAGCATCATGCACGCCAATAACGAAATCGGTGTGCTGCAACCGATTCGCGAGATCGGCAGGATCGCCCGCGAGCGCGGCGTGCTGCTGCATACCGACGGCACGCAGGCGGTGGGCAAGGTTCCGGTCAACGTGCTCGACGATAATATCGATTTGATGTCGATCAGCGCGCACAAAATGTACGGGCCGAAGGGCGTGGGCGCTCTCTACGTCCGGCGCCGCAACCCGCGTGTGCAATTGACCGCGCAAATGGACGGCGGCGGGCATGAGCGCGGCATGCGTTCTGGCACATTGAACGTGCCGGGCATTGTCGGCTTGGGCGAAGCGTGCGCACTCGCGCAAGCGGAGATGCCGGCGGAATCAAAGCGGCTGGCGTTCTTGCGCGACAAGCTGAAGGAGCGGCTGCTGAACTCGCTCGACGAAGTTTATATCAACGGCACGCTGGAGCACCGGCTGCCCAACAATCTCAATATCAGCTTCGCGTATGTCGAAGGCGAGAGCCTGCTGATGGGGATCAACGAAATCGCGGTGTCGAGTGGATCGGCTTGCACCTCCGCGACGCTCGAACCCAGCTACGTGCTGAAAGCCCTAGGCGCGGGCGACGATCTGGCGCATTCCTCGATTCGCTTCGGACTCGGCCGTTTCAACACCGAAGAAGAAGTGGATTACGTCGGGGGCAAAGTGATTGAAGTGGTGAAGAAGCTGCGCGAGCTTTCGCCGCTTTATGAGATGTTTAAAGAAGGAATCGATTTGACCAAAGTGCAGTGGACGGCGCACTAAACAGGTTAAAGGAAAATACCATGGCATATTCAAACAAAGTCATCGATCATTACAACCATCCACGCAACGTCGGTTCTCTCGACAAGAGCGATCCCAACGTTGGCACCGGCATGGTGGGCGCGCCCGAGTGCGGCGACGTGATGAAGCTGCAAGTGAAGGTGAACCCTGAAACCGGAGTCATCGAAGACGCCAAGTTCAAAACCTTCGGCTGCGGCAGCGCCATTGCGAGTTCTTCACTCGCGACAGAGTGGCTGCGCGGGAAGACCGTCGACGAAGCGCTGGCGATCAAGAACACCGACATCGTCACCGAACTGAGCTTGCCTCCAGTGAAGATTCACTGCTCGGTGCTGGCGGAAGACGCGATCAAAGCGGCCATCACCGATTACAAGACCAAGGCCAAGCCGGTTCCGGCCGAGGCGGCGCAGGTCTAAGTTTCCATGGTCACCGTCACTCCAAAAGCAGTTGGTAAAATTCGCGAAGCATTCCAGCGCGAGGGAGTGAACGGCGGCCTGCGCCTAGGCGTTTTGGGCGGCGGCTGCTCCGGCCTGAGCTATCAGTTCAAATTCGACGTCAAGCCGCGGCCCACGGATCAGGTTCTGAATTTCGACGACGTGAAGGTTTTCATCGATCCCAAGAGCCTGGTTTTTTTAGACGGCATGACGCTCGATTGGAAAGATTCGCTGATGCAGTCGGGGTTCGTTTTCGAGAATCCCCATGCCAAGAAGAGCTGCGGCTGCGGGACATCTTTTTCTGCCTGATGCAGTTCTACGATGCGCTGGGGCTCGCGCCTAAGCTCGCGCTCGATCCGGAAGAACTCAAGAAGCATTTTTACGAGCGCAGCCGCCAGTGGCATCCTGACCGTTTCAGCCGGTCGAGCCCCGCGGAACAACAGAAGTCACTGGAAATGACCTCCGTGCTCAATGACGCCTTTCGTGCGTTGCGCGATCCCATCGCGCGCGCCGAATATTTTCTCGAGGAGAACGGCATCCAGCCCGCCAAACACGTCCCGCCGGAATTGCTCGAAGAAGTTTTCGAAATGAACATAGCGCTAGAAGAGCTGCGAGCGGGGGACGAATCGGCGCGTCCCCAACTGGCGGAGGCGCGCGAGCGCTTTCATCACATGCGCGACGAGATAGACCACGGCCTTGCGGTTCTATTCGGGCGTTACGATGAGGGCCACGACGCTTCCCACCTGTTGGCGATCCGCAGTGTCCTCGACCGCCGCCAATACATCGCAAACCTGATCCGCGACGTCGAAAAGGAATTGAATGTCCACGTTTCAAATTGATTTTGGCAAGGAGCAGTCACCGATCGTCGGGATTGATCTCGGCACCACCAACAGCCTGATCGCGGTGATGGAGCCCACGGGCCCGCACATCCTGAGCGGCATCGTGCCTAGCGTGGTGTCGGTGACGCCGGCGGGCGAAGTGATCGTAGGCGCTGAAGCGCGCGACATGCTGATCACGCATCCGGAACGGTCCGTCTATTCTGTGAAGCGCCTGATGGGACGCGGCGCGGAAGATATTCAGGACGAATTGAAGCTGTCCCCATTTCGTTTGACGGATGCCAGCGGCTCCGTGCTCAAGCTGCAATTGGGCGACAAGGTAATGACTCCGCCCGAAGTCTCGGCCCACATTCTGCGCAAGCTAAAACTGGACGCGGAAGAAGAATTGGGAACAACGGTTACGCAAGCCGTGATCACGGTGCCCGCCTATTTTAACGATGCGCAGCGGCAGGCAACGAAGGACGCCGGGCGCATTGCAGGTCTCGATGTGCTGCGGCTGGTGAACGAACCGACCGCGGCGGCGCTCGCCTACGGGCTCGATAAACGCAAAGAAGGAATCGTCGCGGTCTACGACTTCGGCGGCGGCACCTTCGACGTTTCGATTCTGCGTTTACATGAAGGCATCTTCGAGGTGCTGGCAACCAACGGCGATACCCACTTGGGCGGCGATGACATCGATAATCTGCTCCTACGCATCGCCTTTGAGGACATCCAAGCGGAGTGGGGCGAGGACATCTCCACCAAGAGCGACGCCGTCCAGCTCCTACGGCGCGCCGTGATCCAAACCAAGGAAAAGCTATCATTCGTCCCCTCGACCGTGATCGAATTCGCATACGCCGGCAAACAATATATCCGCGACATCGGCATCGATGTTTTCAACCGGCTGATTCAACCGATCGTAGAGCGCACGCTAGCGCCCTGCCGCGCATGTATCGCCGACGCAGGCGTGAAGGTCCAGGACATCAATGAAGTCGTGATGGTAGGTGGGTCGACGCGAATTCCACTCGTCCGAGCAGAAGTGGAGAAGCTGTTCCGTGCGCGGCCGCATACGGAATTGAATCCGGATGAAGTAGTGGCGCTGGGCGCGGCGGTGCAAGCCGGCATTCTCTCGGGCGATGTGCAGGACCAGTTGCTCCTCGACGTGACACCCTTGTCGCTGGGCATCGAAACCATGGGTGGGCTGGTTTCGAAACTGATCCATCGAAACTCGACCATTCCGGCGTCAGCTACTGAGCAATTCACCACCGCTGTCGACGGCCAGAAGAACGTCTTGATCCACGTGGTGCAGGGCGAGCGCGAGCTGGTGAAAGACTGCCGCAGCCTGGCGCGCTTCGATTTGAAGGATATCCCGCCAATGCCTGCGGGCCTGGCGCGGATCGATGTGCGGTTTCTGATCGATGCCAACGGCATCCTGAACGTCACGGCGCGCGACGCCCGCACCGGCAAAGAACAGAGCAAGGACGTGAAACCCTCCTACGGATTGTCGGACCAACAAGTGGAAGCAATGATTCTCGAATCCTTCGAGAAGGCGCAGGATGATTTCAAAGAGCGGCAGGTGCGGGAGGCGCGCGTCGAGGCCGACTCGATTCTTGCCGCCGTCAAAAAAGCCCGCAATGACGTGGCCTTCAGTGAGCTGCCAGCCGATGAGCGCGCGGCCATCGACCGTGACGTCCAGGAATTGCTGACGGTTTATAGCCAGAACGATCATCTACTTATCCGCGAGAAGATCGACCAACTAAATACTTCGACGCACACGCTGGCCGAAAACATGATGAACACCGCCGTGCGCGGCGCCTTGAAGGGAACTAAAATCTAATGCCTAAGCTGAATTGGACCGACATCGAAGACATCGCCCTGGCGTTGCGTGACAAGTATCCCGACCAAGACCCGTCGTTCATCCGCTTCACGGACCTGCATAAATGGATCACCGAACTCGACGGCTTCGACGACGATCCCAAGAAGTCCAACGAATCAAAGCTGGAAGCAATCCAAATGGCCTGGTTGGAAGAATTTAACGATGACTAACCTGCGCACCGCCGTGCTGCTCGCGGTGCTGGGTACAGCCGGTTGGGCGCAGGTCACTCCCGAGATGCGCATCGTGGCGGGCCATATCAACGCGAACTCGCTGCGCGGTGCCGTTTCGTTTCTGGCTTCCGATTTGCTCGAAGGTCGCGATACGCCGTCGCGCGGCCTCGATATCGCCGGCGAATATATCGCGTCGCAATTCCGTCGTTTGGGATTGGATCCGGCGGGCGATGATGGATATTTTCAGACCGTGGTGCTGCGGCCGGAAGATGCGGATTCACCGAAGTCCCGCAACGTAGCCGGGATTCTGCGCGGCTCGGACCCTCAGCTCAAAGACACTTATGTTATGTTGAGCTCCCATTACGATCATGTGGGCCTCGCGGAATCCGGCGAGGACCGCATCTTTAATGGCGCGAACGACGACGCCAGCGGGACGGCATCGGTACTGGAGGTGGCCAACGCTTTGGCGGCGCTGCATCCACGGCCGAAGCGCAGCATCCTTTTCATTCTGTTTTGCGGAGAAGAGAAGGGGCTGCGCGGGTCGCGCTACTACGTCGCGCACCCGTTGGTACCCCTCGCGAAGACCATCGCGCAACTGAATCTGGAGCAACTGGGACGCACAGATGCTCCGGAAGGCCCCCACGTCAATAGTGCGAACGTCACGGGATTCGAGTTCTCCGACGTGGTGCCGGTTGTGGTTGACGCCGGACGGCGCATGGGAATTGCGGTCACGAAAGTGGCCGAGGCTAGCGATCAATATTTCAATCGTAGCGACAACGGGCCGCTGGCAAAAGCCGGTGTCCCGGCGCATACTCTGAGCGTCACGTACGAATTCCCGGACTATCACGCGGTGGGCGACGAATGGCAGAAAATCGATTACGACAACATGGCCAAGGTGGATCAAGCCGTCGGCATCGCCATGCTCCGATTGGCGCAGGCGTTGACGGTTCCGCACTGGAACGAAAGTTATCCCGCGGCCAAAGCGTACGCCAACGCTGCGAAAAAACTGCGCTAACAGTAACTACTTGTTGGCGCTGAGCGCTTTCACGATCTCGCCGACGAATCCCTTGGCATCGCCGAAAAGCATCAGCGTGTTGTCCATGTAGTACAGCTCGTTGTCGATGCCGGCGAACCCGGGGTTCATACTGCGCTTGATCACCATGACGGTGTGAGCTTTGTCGACATCCAGGATCGGCATGCCGTAAATCGGGCTGGTCGTGTCGTGACGCGCAGCCGGGTTGACTACGTCATTCGCGCCAATCACCAGCGCGACGTCGGCTTCCGCGAAATCAGGATTGATGTCTTCCATCTCATGCAGCTTGTCGTAAGGGATGTCGGCTTCGGCCAGCAGCACGTTCATGTGCCCCGGCATGCGGCCCGCGACGGGGTGGATCGCGAAATCCACTTGCACGCCGCGCTTGTTCAGCATGTCCGTCAGCTCGCGAAGCTTGTGCTGGGCCTGCGCGACGGCCATGCCGTATCCGGGAACCACGATCACGCGGCGTGCGCTTTCGAGGATCGACGCGGCATCGTCCGGCGTAGCCGAACGCACGGGCTTGGTCGAGGCCTGTACGGCAGCAGCCGTAGTGGCCGCGCCAAACGCGCCAAATAATACGTTCGAGAACGACCGGTTCATGGCCTTGCACATGATCACCGAGAGAATGAATCCGGACGATGCGTTGAGGGCTCCGGCGATAATCAGAAGGCGATTCTCCAATGCAAAACCCATAGCGGCGCAGGCGGCGCCGGCGTAAGAATTCAGCAGCGCGATCACCGTGGGCATGTCGCCGCCGCCGATGGGCATGATCAGCAGGACTCCGAAGAGCAGCGACAATCCAGTGAAAACGGGGAAGACCCAGGGCGGCGCGGGCGCGACGATCATCCATACGCCCAATACTCCGGCAATCGCGAACAGCAACAGGTTGACGAAGTTTTGGCCCTTGTAGGTCATGGGGCGCGTGGGCACGATCTCCTGCAATTTTCCGAACGCCATGATGCTCGCCGTAGTGGTGAGATAGCCCAGCAGGCTCTCGATCACCAGCGCGACCATCTTGAAGCCCACAGTCGGGTGCCCGGCGGCAACGTCCGTATAGTACTCGGCCGATCCCACGAGAGCCGCGGCCAAAGCGCCGAAGGCGTGCGACAGCGCGGTCAACTGCGGTACCGACGTCATCGGCATCAAATATGCCAGCGGTGCGCCGACCGCGGCTCCGGCCACGAACGCGATGGCGATCCATTCATAGCTGACCACTTCGTGACGCAGCAAGGTTCCGATCACGGCCAGCAACATTCCAAACTCACCCGCGAGGACGCCCTTACGCGCTGTCACCGGGGAACTCAACCACTTAATCGAAAACACCACGCACAGCGCAGCGATGATATACGCTGCCTGCCAGAAGGAGTCGTTCATTTCGACTGCGTCTCCTTCTTCTTAAACATTTTCAGCATGCGGTCTGTGATCAGAAACCCGGCGACAATGTTGATGGTGGCGAACATCACGGCGATGGTACCCAGCACTTTGCTCAGCATGGGCGCGTTGCCGTTTCCGGACACCAGAATCGCGCCAACTACGGAGATTGCCGAAATCGCGTTCGTCAACGACATCAGCGGCGTGTGCAAAAGCGGCGACACTTTGCGCACTAGCTCCAGGCCCAAGGGGACGGCCAGCACCAGAACGTACAGACTAATCTCAATCTCGTTGCTCATAAGTTATCTCTCAAGGTTGGGTTTCGGATCGGCTTCAAAATCTAGCCGGTCACGGGGGTGCCGAGCAATTCCTGGACTCGGGTATTCACAATCGCGCCGTCGCGGACCACCAGGCTGTCGCGCGTGATCTCGTCGTTGAGGTCGATGTTCAGCGCGCCCTCTTTGGTCATCATGTTTTTGAGGAAAGTGACGACGTTGCGGCCGTACATTTGGCTGGCGTGATTGGGCACGGTGGCGGGGAGGTTGACGGGTCCGATGATCGTGACGCCGTGGTCGACGATGGTTTCGCCGGCGCACGTGAGCTCGCAATTTCCGCCGCGCTCGGCCGCCAGATCGACGATGACAGAACCGCGATTCATTACGTGAACCATCTCACGTGTCACCAGGGTGGGAGCCTTTCTACCGGGCACGGCAGCGGTGGTAATCACCACGTCCTGTTCTTTGAGAACCGCGGCCATTTGTTCGCGCTGGCTGCGGATTTCTTCGTCGGTGAGGGCGCGGGCGTAACCGCCTTGGCCTTCGCCGCTGGCGCCGATAGTGATACTGACGAACTTGGCGCCCAGGCTTTCGATCTGTTCCTTCACTGCCGCGCGGACGTCGTATCCGCTGACCACGGCGCCTAGGCGGCGCGCCGTGGCGATCGCTTGCAACCCGGCGACTCCGGCGCCGATGACTAAAACACGCGCGGGCGGAACCGTTCCGGCGGCGGTCGACATCATGGGGAATAGGCGGGGCAGCGCGCTGGCGGCAATGAGCACGGCCTTGTAACCGGCGATGGAGGCCATCGACGAGAGGACGTCCATGCTTTGTGCGCGTGTGATGCGCGGGACTAATTCGAGTGAAAACAACGTCGCGCCGGTTTGCGCATATTGCGCGGACAACTGCGGATCGCTAAGCGGATCGGCCATTCCGATGACGATCTGGCCCTTCTTCACCAGGCCGCCCGGCACGGGAACACGCACCGTCAGCAAGATTTGTGCGGCTTCCGCGACTGCCGTGGCATTGGACGCGATCTTAGCGCCTTTCACGATGTATTCTTCGTCCGGATAGCCCGCTTCGAGGCCGGCGCCGGCTTCGACCAATACTTCCGCGCCTGCCTTCGTCAGCACGTCGATCACTTTAGGTGTGATCGCTACGCGCCGCTCGCCGGCGAGCGTTTCCTTTAAAACACCAATCGACAGACCCAAGAGTTCACCATCCTCCTAGCGGAAATCTT
>Ga0068857_100005702_pt1 | contig 10645 bp, 6 predicted proteins | sample KBSCornC72_FD_66591 | JGI IMG/M metagenome (GOLD analysis project Ga0068857, IMG submission 66591) | Corn rhizosphere microbial communities from Kellogg Biological Station, Michigan, USA - KBS Corn C7-2 | ecosystem: Host-associated > Plants > Roots > Rhizosphere > Soil ...
CGGGGCGCTGGTGGGCGGGGCGAGCCTCAAGGCCCAGGAATTCCTGACGATCATCGCGGCCGCTGGGTAGCTAGCGACTTGCCAGCGACGCCGGCTGCCCGTTAGGGTGCGCGTCCTTTCATGGTCGCCTTCTTCACCGTCATCCACGTCCTGCTGTGCGTCTTCATGATCTTCGTGATCCTCCTCCAGCCGGGGAAGGACGCGGGGATGGGTGCGGCGCTCGGGGGTGGTGCGGCGACGTCGGCGTTCGGTGGCCGCGGGGCAGTGACGTTCCTGAGCAAGCTGACCGCGGTGTGCGCGGGGCTGTTCTTCCTGACGTCGCTGGGCCTGTCGTTCGTCGGCGTGCGGAGCTCGGTGACGAGCAGCCTGGTCGGCAAGCCCACTCCGGCCGCGGCGCCTGCACCGGGCGCGGCTGCTCCGGCCGCCGCGCCGAAGGCCGGTGACGCGCAGCCTGCACCCGCGGCGGCTCCGACCGCGCCCGCGGCTCCGGCCCCGGCTCCCGCGAAGTAGCCGAGGCTCCGGGGGCCGTGCACGACGGCCTGCTCGTCCTGCTCTGGTCGGCGGTGTTCGCCGGAGGGCTCGCCGCGTGCCTGTGGCTCGCCGCGCGCGGCCTTCCGCGGACCTACGTGCGCGACGTGCTGCACGTCGGGGCCGGGGTGTGGCCGCTGGGCTGGCGCGCGTGGCAGTCGCCGTGGCCGCCGATCGCTCTCGCGACGGTCGGGTTTGCGCTGCTGGTACTGGTGCCGCTCCTGGGACGCCGGCTCGAGGCCGCACGGTCACTCGAGCGCGCGGTCTCGGGAGACGGCGAGGCGTGGTCGGGGCTGGTGCTGTACGGATTCTCGGCCGCGGTCTTCACGGCGGTGGGTCTGCTCGGGCGGTCGCCGTTCCCCGCGGCGGCCGCGCTGCTCGCCCTCGCGCTCGGTGACGGCCTCGGGGGTTTCGTTGGCCGCCGATGGGGGAGGGGCCGCTTCCGGGTGCCGTGGGCGAAGACGAAGACTCTGAACGGCTCCTTCGTGGTCTTCGTGTGCGCGGCCTTCGCGACCGACGTGGCCGGCGCGGTCTTCGGGGTTCGTGTCGACGGTGGGCGAGTGCTCGCGGCGGGACTCGCCGCCGCGGTGGCGGAGGCGCTGGCGCCGCGGGCGACGGACAACCTGCTGGTCCCGCTGGCGGTCTGGCTGGTCACGGGGGGACTGGAAAGCGCCGGGGGGCCCTGATACGTAGAGCGTCCTCTTTCAAGCCCAGGTGGTGGAACTGGTAGACACACCATCTTGAGGGGGTGGCGCCGAAAGGTGTGCGGGTTCGAATCCCGCCCTGGGCACTCCGGTCGGGCGGGGACCGGCTCCCGCGGTCCGGGAGCCATGGACCTGTCCGAACGTTCCCTCGCAGCGAGCACCCGTCCGTGATGACCTCCCCGGGCCCACCCGGGAGGGACCATGCGGAACACCATCGCCGCGGCTGTGTCCGTCGCAGCCTTGCTCGGCGCGTTGCTGGTGACGAGAGCGGGGCAGGCGGAGGCCGCGGCCGAGAAGAGAGGGCAGTGCGGATGCGCGGCGCCCGCGATGGTCTGCGGAGATCGCACCGCGCCCATGTGCGCCATCGCGTGCGACCCTGGAAGGGCCGCGGTCTGCGATCCAGGTGAGTGCTTCAACAACGCGCTCGTCAAGAGACCGCCCAGCTGTGTCTGCCGGTAGGGCCAGCCGCTCGCGACCCAGCTCGCCGGCGAGGACCCCCGGGGCCCGACGGTTGCTCACGCATGGGTCGGCGACCCCGTCCCGAAGGTCGATTGTGCTCGGTCACTGACCCGGAGCAGCCTTGCCGTCCATGGGGCAGGGGGACGGAACGTCGGGACGAACCAGGTCAACCGGACGAGCTTCCGGTCTGGTCTGCGGGCTCGGCGCGCTGGTGGCCGTGTTCCTCGCATCGCAGATCGGCTGCAAGGAACCCGAGAGCCCCCGCGTCACCAGGGTCACCCATCCCGAGCGCCCGTTCCTCTACGAGGCGGAGTTCGCCCGGACGCCCGGGCTGGCCGCGCTGCCGCACCAGGTGGTGATCCACGACCTCGAGCCGAGCGGCTCGACAGGCCTCGTGGAGAACGTCTCGCAGCACGCGCTCGACAGGGGGAGCTACCGCTTCTGCATCGCCCCGGGCGATCCCTGGGTGCGCCAGCTGACCCTCGACGACGAGACCGGGAAGCGACGGGTGGCGATCGGTGCCGGCAGCGACTGCGTCGACCTGCAGCTCGACACCGGGACCTACCGGGTCGCGCTGCTCCACGATGGGAAGACGATCGCCGGGCCGCACCGGGTGGCGTTCGTGCGCCGGCTGAGCGCCCCCAGCCCCCCGCTCGTCGACGACGCCGGCCAGCCGCAGCTGGGCTGGTGGGCGCTCGCACCCGACGATCCGACCGGACAGGGGCGAGTGGGTCGCCTTCGGGCCCAGCCGCCGCCGGTGAACTTCGGCACCACGGGCGGCTATCCGGCGGTCGAACCGATCGTCGCAGACTTCTCCAGTCGTCAGGTCGACGCGTTCGCGCTGTTCGATTTCCAGTTTCTCGGCGGGAACGCTCCCGGGGGGCCGGTGCCGGAGATCCTCTCCCAGAACCTTCCGCTGGACATGACCGTGTTCGACCCAGCGCCTTCGTCGACGCTCGTGGTGAACGCCGAGGGAATCACCTTCCTCAACAAGTTCGGCGGCGACCCCCTCCTGGTCGTGGACCTCGGCAACCAGAAGGTCCAGCTGCAAGCGCGGACCAGCCTCTTCGTGGGTGGCAACTACAGCGCGTTCTTCATCAACACCGACGCCGGCTATGCGGTCCAGTGGGCCGCGCAGCCGCCGGGGGTCCCGAACATGGACACCCTGGTGCTCTTCCGGATGTATCAGCCCGGCGATCCGAACCTCTCCCAGCTGGTGCTGCAGGAAGGACAGGTGGCGCTGTACAGCCAGTGCAACTTCGGCGGACAGGTGACGGTGTTCACGCTCGACACCTCCGATTTCTCCGCGCTGACCAGCTCGGACTTCCCGATCGACCGGAACACCGCATCGGTGCAGGTCGGGCCGGGGACGGCCGCCCTCCTCTACGCCGATGCCGGATTCACCGGAACGCTGCAGGGAGTCGAGGCAAACACCGGTTGCCTCGATGGAACTCCGATCGGACGGGGAACCCGGTCCCTCCAGATCCGCTCCGTGCTCCAGGCCTTCCTGGCCACGTCGAGCTGCGAGGGTTGCAACCTCGCGGGAGTGGATCTCACCGACGCCGGCGTCAGCGGAGCAGACCTGACCAATGCCTCGCTGCAGGGCGCCACCCTGAACCACACCGACCTCTCCGGAGCGAAGAGCCTGGCCGGCACGGACTTCAGCGGCGCCACGATCACCTGCAGCAACTTCTCCGGGACGCCCGGTTCGCCGGTCGATCTGACCGCGACCAAGATGCTCACGGCGACCTTCACCGACGATCGCCCCGGGTGCCGGACGAACCTGTCGCAGACCAAGGTCAGCATCCGGTCCGTTCCGGCCACCGCGCTGAGGCAAGGCAGCCTCGCCAGCTCGAACATCGACTTCGCCGATGCCGGGATCAGCGCCCTCCAGGCAGTGAGCTGGCCGGGAGCGACCCTGCAGAACGCCGCCTTCTCCGGCGTCGACTTCTCCGGGAGCGATCTCGCCGGCGTCCAGTTCGTCAACACCGTGTTCGTTCGCAGCTGCGGCACGAGCAGCTGCACCGTGAGCTTCCAGGGGGCCACCCTCGACGGCGTCGCCGGGCTCAACGTCACCGGCACCGGCCAGCCGCAGGACTTCACCGGTGCGAACTTCAGCCAGGCCAGCCTGGGCTGCGTCCAGGACGGCGGCTCTCTGTGCGCCGACCTGAGCGGGACGGTGCTCGCCGGCGCTCAGTTCGTCGGAGGGACCCTCGTCGGGACGACCCTGGGTGCCTCGCTTCCCGACGCGAACTTCAGCGGAGCAACGCTGAACAGCGTCACCGGGCTCGCGGGCGCCGATCTGCAAGGGGCGCAGTTCGTTGGTGCGATCCTCCCCGGCGCGGACCTGCAGGGCGCGATGCTCGACTCCGTCGACTTCAGCGGCGCCACGATCGACGGCGGCAATCTCACCAACGCGACCGGCCTCGGCACACTGGTCACCACTGGCGCGGACTTCACGCTGGCGCAGTTTGGTGGCCCGGGGCTGATCGGCGCCTCGCTCGAGCGTGCCACGCTCGACGGGGCCCTCTTTCCACCCGGTGCCGACATGTCCGGCATCCGCTTCAACGACAGCAGCCTGGTCGGGGTGGACCTGAGCAACCGCTCCTTGTCCGGGGCAAAGTTCCTGAACACCAATCTGACCAACGCCACCCTGGCCGGATCGTCCCTCACCAACAATCCGGACGCCGGCATCGAGACCGCGGCGGACTTCACCGGGGCGCACCTCAAGGACGTCAACCTCTCGAACGCGAAGCTCCAGGGGACGATCTTTCACTACGCCAGCCTCTACGGGTCCTTCAACCTGCTGAACAATGGCCCTCCGGTCTTTCCCTGCGTGACCGACACGAGCAACTGCGGGGACTCGGCACCCACCGGCTTCACGTGCAGTTGCGCCACGGTCGTCGGCGCGGTCATGACCCGGACGAACTTCACCAACGCGTTCCTTTACGGGTTGGACTTCGAGGGCAGCACCACCGTCATCAACGGAGCGGATTTCAGCAACGCGCTGCTGGTGGGAGCGAACTTCCAAAACACCAAGTTCCAGACCGATCAAACGCAGGGCGGGGCGCAGCCGGTGTTCGCCGGGGCCTTCCTGCAGGGGGCGAATCTCAGCACCGCGTCGCTGGACTCGACGAACCTCGACAACGCCTACGTCGACTTCGAGCCGAACGGGAACGAGATCCAGGTCGTGCTCGGCGCGCCGTATCTGGCGTTCAAGGGCTGGAGTGGCAGCACCACCTCGGTCTGCGTCCAGATGGCGTACGACGGCTTCGTGACCCAGGTGCCGGTCACCACGAGCAACACCACCTGTCCGGATGGGCTCTCGCACAACGGCGGCTGTGGTCCCCCGAACCCCCGGCCCAATGCGAACCCCGCCTGGGACGCGGGCATCACGGTCGATCAGGCGCCAACTCCGGGTGCCTACCTCTACAACGCGACCTACGCGCAGGGGAATCAGGACGGCGGCTGCAACCTGAACACGGCGAACTTCGACTGGTGACGGGGGCGCCCCCCCGGGGGAGGGTGAGATGAAGGGGAAGCTGGCTCGGCGTACGACGCGGGTGTCCCGGGCGAAGCAGATGCGGCGAGAGCAGCGTGCGGAGCTGGCGCGCCGTGTCCGCCGCCTCCGCCGGAGCCTGAAGGCGATCCGGAGGGGCATCCGTCGCCGCGACTTCCTGGTGGGCGCGGCCAGCGCCGGCGCGTTCCTGAGCGCACCGGCCCTCATGAGCGGTTGCAGTCACGACGAGGACGTCGCTCCGGGAACGATCTTCTTCAACCTCGCGCACGAGGACTTCCACGCGAAGACTTACTTCCTCACGGGAGGAGGGAAGACGTACCGGCTCACCAAGGTGACCGACAAGCCCGGTGTGCTGGAGCGGGCTCGCCGGAAGAACGGCTTCCTCCGCGCCGTCCCGGATTCCCAGATCACCCACCACATCGAGGGAACGGCTTACGCGACCAACGGAGTGAGCCTCGTCTACCTGAGCTCCGATTACGATACGACCGAAGGAACCTGGACGATGTCCGCGGTGTATCTCCAGCTTCCGGCCCCTTCGCTGACCCACGCCTACTCGCAAGCGCGGATGCGGACCCCGACCGGGCCACTTCCGCTGTCCCCGAAGCGGCAGATGTACGGGGTCGCCGCGGCGAACAGCGAGCAGGACCTTCGGGAGGAGCAGGCGCTGTTCGACACGAACGATCAGGCGGCAGCGATCGTGGGCTCAGCCCCCGACCTGTTCAGCCTGGAGCCCAACTCGGCGGCGCACATCCAGACGAACCACGTCAACACCAACGGGGATGTCGCGACGCTCGGCCGTGACCTCCAGAGAGCCTACGGTCCGGCCGTGCCGCCCGGCGTGCCGGCAACCAAGACCCCCTGGGCTTCGTTGGTTCCAGTGGTCAACGACGACACGGGACAACCGTTCAAGAACACCCAGGGGACTCACGCGGGCAGGGTCCAGTACATGCCAGCGCTCGACCCGACGATCGCCTCGTTCGTCGGGCAGGCGGCGACGACGCTCTCCGGTGCGGTGAAGGATGATCCCAGCCTCGGGGCCGACGTCACGAGTCAGATCCCGCAGCCCGGGGCCCAGCCCAACCTAGCGCTGACCGGTGCAATGTGGGTCCGCCGCGACGGCGTTTCGTCCGTGAATCAGAGCCCAGGCGCTGGCCTCCAGTCCGGGAGCGCGCCGTCGATGGCGCTGAAGCAGACGGGTCCACAGAACGGAATCGAGTTCAGCGCGAGCACGACCCAGAGCGGGAACACGCAGCAGGTGTCGCTGACCCTCGACAATTTCTACGTTCGCTTCCTCGGGGTCTACCTACAGTTCTACGCGCCGGGCAACACGACGACACCGCTGAACCTCGCGGACATCCCGGAATACGCCGCGGGGACCATCTCCTCCGGGCACGACCCGTCCAACGACACCGCCACCGAGTTCTTCGTCGGCGTCCTGGGACCGGAGTTCACCATCCTGGCCATCCCGACGTGGGCCGGAACCCTCGCCGCCAACTTCAACGTTCCCGCCTCGGCGAGCACGGTGCGCATCCTCGCGAGCGGGATCGGAGCGGGGTCGAACAACTATCCGGACACGGTCCTCATGGGCGAGGTCATGACCGGCATCATCAGCTACGGGGTCACCTCGGCTCTCTGCGCGGCAGGAGCAGCCGCCGCGCTCTCGGGGGTGATGGCCGTGGCGAATCCGATCCTGAACGCGCTGGCGCAGGAGCTCGTCGCCGCGATCAGCGCGGCGATCAACGGGCACGGGATCTACACCACGGGCTTCTGGCAGGAGACGGGCCTCGCGCTGGCGAAGTTCATCTGCTGGTTCGTCAGTGGGCGCGCGCTCTCGATTGCGATCGGGAAGCTGGTCGGGGCCGTCGTCGGCGCGACGACGGAGGGTGCGGCGGAAGACGCCATCCCCATCGTGGGCTGGATCATGTTCGGGATCTCCATCGCGGTGGGCGTGGCAAACCTCATCGAGACGTCCGTCGAGGTCGCGCTCTCGCCCTTCACGTACGTGAACGACCTGGTCTTCACCCACGACCTCAGCGTCTCCATCGCGCACGACATCAACGACGGCACGTTCCCGCAGGACGCGAACCAGTACGTCGTCACCGCGCTGTTCGACGATGGAACCCCCTACACCCAGACGCTCGCGCTTCCGTCGCCCGCTCCCGCCACGATCCCTCCGGTGGTCTTCACAGGCCTCCCGCTCGGAGGAAACGTCAACGTCTCGGTCGCCTTCAACCAGAACCCGACCACAGCGAACGGGCCCCTCGTCCTCCTGGGGAAGGGGAGCACCGGGCTGATCGCCAACAATGCCAGCGCCAGTCCGGCGATCACCATCCAGGAGGTGACGTACCCGATCAACGCCAGCACCGTGTACCAGCACAAGCAGAAGACGACGCTCGACTCGGGGGGCAACCACGTGTGGACCCCGACTGATCAGCCGCCCACGGTGAACTCGGCCGACTGCGGGACCGCCGGGACGCTGTGCGGCTTCAATGGGATCACCGTCCGGCAGGGCACGGGAGCGGCTCCAGGGTTCGTCGGGTATTCGTGGCGAGGACAGAGCACCAGTGGGTCAGAGGGCGCGGAGTGCGGTGGCGGTGGCCTGAGCCAGCTGGACCAGATGGCGAACCTGAACACCGGCCCCGACGCGCAGGACGAGTACCTGGCTGGACCGTGCGGCCAGAACGTCTCCGGGGTGAAGCTCTCCTACAGTCTGCTCACGCACGGGACGAACAACTTCTATCTCGACACGAGCAACCCGGACGCGCTCCATCTCCGTCAGATCGCGCTCGATCCGCCGAGCTTCGAGCCGCCGTCGGCAAGCAACCCGATGCCCGCCTCTCAGTCGTGGGGCGTGCTCAACTTCATGCCCGACGTGCTGCTGCTCCATCCCGCGGGGCACGTCGTCAGCATCAGCAACGCGCACAACAAGATGGAGACGCTCAAGATCCCACCCGGCCCGCTTCCCGACGCCCAGGCGGCGATGCAGCTTCTGGCCCAGCCGAAGTGCGGGTCGGGGAGCCGACCCGGCTTGATGACCAACCCGGTGGCGGCCACGGTAGCTGCGGACGGGACGATCCTCGTGATCGAGGCGGGGGCGCCGACGGCGACGACGCCGCTGCCGGCACGGATCCAGGCTTTCGACATCGGGGGAAATCCGAAGCCGTTCTTCCCGCAGCAGCCGGTGCCCTACGTGCTCGAGCTGACGGCGACGCCGAACACGGCGGGCTGGCAGTACCTGGACCTGGCGATCGAGTACGGGGGCTTCATCTACGTGCTGTCACAGCTGCAGGGGACGAATCGGCTCGACATCTACTCGCCGGGCCAGACCGGGACGGCGCCGATCTCGACGACGACGGGCTTCAACGCGGCGAAGATCGCGGTCGACTTCTGGCGGAACGTGTACACGCTGAACTACGAGGTGATTCCGACCACCGGAAGCCCACCGGCGTTCACCGAACCGTCAATCAGCCTGTGGGTTCCGAGCGATTCGTGCGTCGGGGCGAACTGCACGCCGTGAACTCCGCAAAAGGTCCCGATTTCTGAAACGATGGAGCGAGCCGTCACATCTCGCCAGCCCGGGCCCGCGGGGACGCGGAACCGGGCGGGGCGTTCGAGTTGACGCTGCGTTCCTTTGGTTCATCCTCGGGTGGCATCACTTTCATCGGCAGCGGCTGACTGGGCGCAAGCTGTGTTGGCGGCGGCTTGCTTGCAATTGGGCGGCTTTGGGGTGGGGGGCTGGTCGGCGCCGGTACCGGTGCGCCCCTTCCACAGCCAAGTGCCAGTATGAGGATGGCCAACGGCGACTCGAACCGACTCATCGGGAGACTCCCTTTTGCGCCTTCAGAGCACTCGCAAGATTGCGCATCTCGGCTCCACTGTCAGGACTGGTCTTCTGGACATCGGAACCCAAGCGCTCGAGGTTCTCGACGTTGCCCGTGGCTGCATACATCGCTGCCAAGGCCGACGTGCCTGACACGTCGTCACTGGTGATCCCCGGAACCTGGAAGGGCGAGTTCCGGGAAGTCGTGGTGGCGTCACCGAGCTGCCCGTAGGCGTTGTAGCCCCAGGCCCAGACCGTCCCGTCCGACTTCAGGGCGAGGGTGTGGTTGGACGCGGAGATCTTCGACACGCCGGAGATGGTCGTGAGGTGAACCGGCGTGTTCCGGGTTCCGTTCGTCCCGTCACCGAGCGCCCCGTTCCCGTCGTAGCCCCAGGCCCACAGCGTCCCGTCTGTGGCGACGATCACCGAGTGCGTGGCTCCCGCGCCGAGGGAGATCGCTTTCGGAACTCCGGGAACGACGACCGGGCTCAGTCGCTGTGTGTTCGTCCCGTCGCCCAGCTGCCCGTACCCGTTGTACCCGACGGCCAGCACGCCGGTGGCGGTGCCGATCAGCGTGTGGCTCGAGCCCGCACCGACGAGGAGAGCCCCGGTCACGCCGGGGATCTGCGTGGGAACCGATCGGCTGGTCGTCGTCCCGTCGCCGAGCTGTCCGTAGCTGTTCTGGCCCCACGCCCAGACGGTCCCGTCCGACTTCACCGCGACGGAGTGGCCGTCTCCGGCGGAGATGGCGACGACTCCAGTGAGGCCCGTGACCTGGACCGGCGAGATCCTTCCGGTCGTCGTCCCGTCACCGAGCTGCCCATACCCGTTGTATCCCCAGGCCCACACCGTTCCGTCCGACTTCAGCGCGAGCGTGTGGATCGAGCCGAGGGCGATCGCCGAATACGTTCCGGTGAGCTCGACGGGAACGTTTCGCTGCGTGTTGGTTCCGTCGCCGATCTGCCCGTAGCCGTTGTAGCCCCAGATCGCGATCGTGCCGCCAGTCTTGAGCACCGCGCTGTGCGACTGGCCCGCTCCGACCGACTGCGCGTGTGCCACGAGCCAGGAGACGGATGCCGCGCCCAGCACGCTGGCGACGAGCCCCAGCGCGAGAAGGATGCGGACCCGTGATGCCTTCAGAGAGGAGAGGCTCACGGACGTCCCTCGATCCCGAGCTGGGTCGGGGGGACGACGAGATCACCGGACTGCGGGCAGGCCCCGACAAGACGACGCATGCGTCCACCCCCCAAGTCGGCCGCTCGGCGACCACACCAGCCGTCATGCGCTCAGGTCAAGCAGCCCCGGCGAAATCCTCTAGTGGCACCATCCGAGGCGGTGGATGTGGGCGAAGGTATGCCGTCTCCAACTCCCTGAAATCGGGACGCCGGGGCACGGCGCCGCTCCTCAGACCAGGTACCCGTTGAAGAAGAGCTGTCCCATCGAGAAGGCGATGGCGACCAGCCAGGCCAGCAGCGGCACGAGCACCCAGACGGGCAACTCCGGGAGCAGCAGGATGACCGGAAGCACCAGCGCGTCGGCGCGATAGAGGCTCAGCCCGCGACCGGCGATGAGGGGGAATCCCCAGTAGAGCAGGGCGGTCATCGCCGCCCAGGC
>Ga0068857_100005705_pt1 | contig 10644 bp, 9 predicted proteins | sample KBSCornC72_FD_66591 | JGI IMG/M metagenome (GOLD analysis project Ga0068857, IMG submission 66591) | Corn rhizosphere microbial communities from Kellogg Biological Station, Michigan, USA - KBS Corn C7-2 | ecosystem: Host-associated > Plants > Roots > Rhizosphere > Soil ...
CGCAACGCTGCCATAAGGCGGCACGACAGTCGCAAGGGACACTCATGGCATTGGAAGAACAGGCATTCTGGCGCGTCGCCGAAGCAAGCCGAATGAGCGTTATCATCGATGCCGACGATTATTTCCGCAATGCCCGCAGCGCCATGCTGAAGGCGAAGCGGCGTATCATGCTGATCGGCTGGGACTTCGACGCCCGGATCCGGCTGGTGCAGGAAGCCGTCGATCCGGGCGAGCCGGCGACGGTTGGCGAGTTCATCTACTGGCTGGTCAAACGCAACCCGGCGCTGGAGGTTCATCTGCTGCGCTGGGATGTGGGCGCGCTGAAAACGATCTTTCGCGGCACGAACATCCTCACGCTCCTCAAATGGATGCGCCACCCTCGCATCCACACCAAGCTGGACGGCTTCCATCCGGCCGGGGCATCGCATCACCAGAAGATCGTCGTGATCGACGATTGCTTCGCCTTTTGCGGCGGCATCGACATGACCGGCGAACGCTGGGACCGGCGGGAGCATCAGGACGTCGATCCCGGCCGCATGACGCCCTGGGGCAATCCCTACGGCCCGTGGCACGATGCGACGACCGCGTTGCAGGGGCCGGTGGCGGCGGCGCTCGGCGAACTGGCGCGGGATCGCTGGCACCGCGCCGGGGGCCGACCCATCGAGCCAGTGCCGGGCATCACCGATTGCTGGCCGGATGACCTGACCCCGGACTTCTCGGCGGTGCAGGTCGGCATCGCGCGGACGCGGCCCGACATGCCCGATTGCCCCGAAGTGCGCGAGATCGAGGCACTTTTCGTCGCGCAGATCAAGGGCGCGCGGACCAGCATCTATGCGGAGAGCCAATATTTCGCGTCGCGCAAAATTGCCGAAGCGATCGCCGACCGCCTCGGCGATCCGGACAGCCCGGAGATCGTGATCGTCAATCCGCTGACCGCGAACGGCTGGCTGGAACCGATCGCAATGGATACCGCGCGGGCAAGACTGGTCGCCGCGCTCCGTCGGCGCGACACGGCCGGTCGTCTGCGCATCTATCATCCGTTTACGGCGCAGGGCGAGCCGATCTACGTCCATGCCAAGATCATGATCGTGGACGGGCGGCTGCTGCGCATCGGCTCGGCGAACATGAACAACCGCTCGATGGGGCTGGACACGGAATGCGACGTCACCATCGACGCGGGTGACGAGGGCGAGAGCGCGGTCCGCGCGATCCGCGACGGATTGATCGCCGAGCATCTTGGCCGCTCGATCGAGGAGGTCAGGGAGGCGATCGACCGACACGGCTCCCTCATCGCAGCGATCGAGGCCATGCGCGGGCCGGGGCGGTCGCTCCGGCCCTATGAAATACCCGACCTCACCGCCATCGAGGCCTGGCTGGCCGACAATGAAGTACTCGATCCCGAAAGCCCGTCGGAGATGTTCGAGGCCACGACGCGCAAAGGACTCTTTCGCCGTTTGCGAGCCAAGCGCGTCAACCATTGATCCAGTTTAAGTCAGACCAACCATTTTCGACTATTCCGAAGGTCAATTCCGCAAAGTTGCAGTCGCGTCGGGATCAAATGACGTCCTGTGCCGTTGTGCGGATCATCTTCAGGATACCAAGATCGAGATTTATATGCTTATCAAGGCTGGCTTCGACATCGAGTTCGGAACGAATGCACCCACGCCGATGACGGGGCTGCTCAGTGTTCATCCGTCGCGGAATCGTGACCTGCGCACCCCCCAGCGCATCGTTACCAGCCCCGACATTCCAATCTATGACTATATCGACAGCTTCGGCAATGTGGCGACCCGCTTCACCCTGCCTGCCGGCGGTGGCCGTATTTCCACGGAGTTTCTGATCGAGGACAGCGGCGAGCCGGACGTCCGCGCGCCCGACGTTCCGGTTACGCCGGTGCAGGAACTGCCCGAGGATGCCCTGCCCTTCCTGCTCGCCAGCCGCTATTGCGAGACCGAGCGGCTGATGCAGACCGCGTGGAGCCTGTTCGGCGGCATCGTGTCGGCGCGCGCGCGGATCGAGGCGATCGTCGACTGGGTCCATAACCACATCAGCTTTGGCTATCACAACGCGCGCTGCACCCGCACCGCCTTCGAAGGCTATCAGGAGCGTGTCGGCGTGTGCCGCGACTTCGCCCATCTGGCGGTCACGCTAAGTCGCTGCATGAACATGCCGGCACGCTATTGCACCGGCTATCTGGGCGACATCGGCATAGCGCCGGTGGATGCGCCGATGGACTTCAGCGCCTGGTTCGAGGTCTATGTCGATGGCGACTGGTATACCTATGACGCCCGCCATAATGAACCGCGCATCGGCCGCATCGTGATGGCGCGCGGCCGGGATGCGACCGACGTCGCGATCACGACGAGTTTCGGCACCTCCTGGCTCAAGAAGTTCGAGGTGACCACCGCGGAGATCGTCGAGGAACCGATGCGTCAGGCGGCATAAGAGAGCCGCCTTTCTACGACCTTGAACAATCGGGGCACATGGCGGATAGTGCCGGGGTGAGCCAAACGCCCGTCGATCCAGCCTGTGGCAATGCGACGACATCGGTCGCCCTTCCCGCCCGGCCCGAGGCCATTTGCCTCAGCCCGCAGCACACCGCCGTGATCGTTATCGACATGCAGAACGCCTATGCGAGCAAGGGCGGCTATGTCGACAAGGCGGGCTTCGACATCGGCCCGGCGGGCGCCGCGATCGGGAAGATCGCGACCGTGCTCGACGCGGCGCGCGGTGCCGGCATTCCGGTCATCTTCCTGCAAAATGGCTGGGATGCGGGCTATGTCGAGGCCGGCACGCCCGCTTCACCCAACTGGCACAAGTCGAACGCGCTCAAGACGATGCGCGCGCGGCCGGAACTGGCGGGCACATTGCTCGCGCGGGGCGGCTGGGACTATGAACTGGTCGAGGCGCTGACGCCGCAGCCGGGCGACATCCGCGTCCATAAGACACGCTATTCCGCCTTTTTCAACTCGCAGCTCGACAGCATCCTGCGCGCGCGCAACATCCGCACGCTCATCTTCGTCGGCATCGCAAGCAACGTGTGCGTCGAATCCACGCTACGCGACGGCTTCCATCTCGAATATTTCGGCGTGCTGCTGGAAGATGCGACGCATCATCTGGGGCCGGACTTCATCCAGCAGGCGACCGTCTACAATGTCGAGACATTCTTCGGCTGGGTGAGCACCGTCGCCGATTTCTGCGGCGCGGTGAGCCAGATTCCCAAGGAGTAGCCATGCCTTTCGAGCCGCTCAACCCGCCGCAATTCCCCGCCCCCATCGCGCCCTATTCGGCCGGTGCGAAGGCAGGCAACACGGTCTATGTGTCGGGCGTGCTCGCGCTGGGCGAGGGGGGTGTCGTGCTGCATGTCGGCGACGCAGCGGCGCAGACGCGGGCGGTGCTGGAGACGATCAAAATCACCCTTGAGGCGGCCGGCGCGACGATGGCGGACGTGGCGATGAACCATATCTTTCTCAAGGATCTCGCCGACTATGCCGCCTTCAACGCCGTCTATGCGGAATATTTCCCCGGCGCGAAGCCAGCGCGCTACTGCATCAAGGCGGATCTGGTGAAGCCCGATTGCCTCGTCGAGATCGCCTCGGTCGCCCACATCGCGTGATGACCCTCCTGTCTCGACCAAACCCCTCCCGTTCGTGTCGAGCGAAGTCGAGACACGCTTCCACTAAGGGTTCTCGACTTCGCTCGAACCGAACGGACATTTGGATTTTTCGGATCGCGCAGGACAGATCATAGTGCCCGTTGCCGCTGGCCTTTACTACGAACTTCACGGGCCGGACGACGCCCCGCCGCTGATCCTGTCCCCCGGCCTCGGCGGATCGGCGAGCTACTGGCAACCTAATCTGGCAACACTGGCCGCCCAATATCGCGTCATCCTCTACGATCATCGCGGCACCGGACGATCCGACCGCGCGCTGCCCGACACCGTCACGGTCGATGACTTCGCGGAGGACATGATCGCGCTGCTGGATGGTCTTTCCATTGCGCGAGCGCATATCATGGGCCATGCGGCGGGCGGCGTCGCGGCGCTGGCGATGGCGCTCCGGGCGCCCGAGCGGATCGACCGGATCGTCGTCGTCAACGGCTGGGCGACGGCGGACCCGCATTTCCTGCGCTGTTTCGAGGCGCGGCTGAACCTGCTGCGCCATTCGGGCGTCGAAGCCTTTCTCCGCGCGCAGCCGATCTTCCTCTATCCCGCCGACTGGATCAGCCAGCATACGGACGATCTCGACGCCGAACTGCCGCACCAGCTTGCTGCCTTCCCCGGCACCGCCACGATGGAGAAACGCATCGCCGCCCTCGCCGCCTTCGACGCCACCGGCAAGCTGGCCCACCTGGCCGAACGGGTGCTGGTGCTGGTCGCGGCCGACGACATGCTGGTGCCCGCGCGCGCTGGCAAGGCGCTCGCCCGCGAACTGGGTGGCGCCGCCCGCGCGATCATGCCGTGGGGTGGCCATGCCTGCACCATGACCCGCCCGGCCGACTTCGATCCCCTCGTCCTCGACTTCCTCAGGAGCTGAACCCATGCAGGTTGGCGTCTTCGTGCCCATCAACAACAATGGCTGGCTCATCAGCGAGAACGCGCCGCAGTACATGCCTTCCTTCGATCTGAACAAGGCGATCGCGATGAAGGCGGAGGAGCATGGCCTCGACTTCCTTCTCTCCATGATCAAGCTGCGCGGGTTCGGCGGCAAAACGGAATTCTGGGAATATGGGCTGGAGAGTTTCACGCTGATGGCCGGCCTCGCCGCCGTAACGGAGCGGATCAAGATCTACGCCACCTGTCCCACGCTCATCATCCCGCCCGCCTTCGCCGCGCGCATGTGCAACACCATCGATTCGATCAGTCACGGCCGCTTCGGCCTCAACCTCATCACCGGCTGGCAACCGCCCGAATATACGCAGATGGGCCTGTGGCCGGGCGAGGAGCATTTCCGCAATCGCTACAGGATGCTGGACGAATATGCCCGCATCCTGCGCGAACTGTGGGAGACGGGACGCAGCGATTTCAAGGGCGAATATTATGCCATGGACGACTGCCTCGTCCGCCCCCGACCCGAGGGCGACATGAAGATCATCTGCGCCGGATCGTCCGACGCCGGTCTCGCCTTTTCCGCCAAATGGGCGGACTATGCCTTTTGCCTGGGCGTGGGAGTGAACAGGCCGACGGCGTTCGCGGGCAATAACGAACGGCTGGCGAAAGCGACGGCGGTGACCGGGCGCGACGTCTCCGTCTTCGTGCTGGTGATGATCATCACCGCCGAAACCGACGCTGAGGCCATGGCGAAATGGCAGAGCTACAATGATGGCGTCGATGTGGAGGCCATCGCCTGGCTGGCGGACCAGGGGTCGAAGGATACCGTGAACATAGACACCAATGTGCGCCAGCTGGCCGCGCCGGAAGGGGCGGTGAACATCAACATGGGGACGCTGGTGGGCAGCTATGCGAGCATTGCGCGAATGCTGGACGAGATGGCCGAGGTTCCCAATACCGGCGGGGTGCTGCTGACTTTCGATGATTTCCTGGAGGGGGTGGATGCGTTCGGGAAATTCATCCAGCCGCTCATGCGGAGTCGGAATCCGGGATGATGGCGGCGCGTGTCGCCCGGTCAGCGAACGTCGTTATAGCCCTTCGTCGCCGGCTTGCCCCGGAGCGCCATCCAGAAATAATTGATGAAATATATCCCCGCCATTTTCACGAAGCCCATTTTCTGCATCCGCCGGCCCGATGTCGGCATCACGAACCGGGTCGAGAACAGCACCGTCCCATGCTTGCTGGCCCGTTTGCCGATGTCGACGTCTTCGCCATAAAATTCGATCGAACTGTCGAACCCGCCCATTTTTTCCAGGACATCGCGCCGAATCGCGAAATTGCCGCCGACCATCATGTAGCCGGTGATGCGATACAGCGGCTGTGCCGCCACGAACCAGCCGGTCGAGATCTTGTTACGGATGCCGCTCAGGTCGTAGAAGCTATAAGGCCCTGACAGGCAGGCGAGGTTCGTGTCCCGGCCGAACTGCTGCCAGATTTGATCGATCCAACCTGGGGGCGGACACGTGTCGGCATCGACATAGGCCAATATATCGCCGGTCGATTCAAGAAACCCACGTTGCCGCGCGCGCGTGATCCCTTTCATGGGTTCGAAAACATAGGTCACGGCAGGATAGCGTTCGACCACTTCCTTCGTGCGATCTGTGCTATTATTATCGACAACAATGATTTCGACCGCCTTGCCCGCCACATTCTGCATCACCGCGTCGAGGCAGGCCGGCAGATAATCCTCCTCATTATAGGCGGGGATGACGAGGCTGATTGTCGGCGTGCGCGCGTGCGTGGTCGGGGTCATGCATATTGCTCTGCCGTAATGAGGGACGTCTTGCCACAACTCAAATACTCCCTTCAGACCGGCGATGCGCGCCTCACATCCGCCCGCTTTTGACCGCTGCACCGCACAATGCTAGGCGCGCCTAATGTTGAACATTAATGACATTACCGTCCGTCTCGGTGGCCGCGCGATTCTCGACGGGGCCACGGCCAAGCTGCCGCCGCGTGGGCGTATCGGGCTGGTCGGCCGCAACGGCGCCGGCAAGTCCACGCTGGTGCGGGTGATCGCGGACATGCTGGAGCCGGACTCCGGATCGGTCGAGATGCCGCGTGGCGCGCGGCTCGGCTATATCGCGCAGGAGGCGCCGAGCGGCCAGTCCACGCCGTTCGAGACGGTGCTGGCGTCCGATACGGAGCGCGCCGCGCTGATGCTGGAAAGCGAAATCAGCCATGATCCCGACCGGCTGGGCGAAATCCACGAGCGACTGCTCGCGATCGACGCGCACAGCGCCCCCTCGCGCGCGGCGCGCATCCTGATCGGCCTCGGCTTCGACGAAGCGGCGCAGCACCGTCCGCTCGACAGTTTCTCGGGCGGGTGGAAGATGCGCGTGGCGCTGGCGTCGCTGCTCTTTTCCGCGCCCGACCTGCTGTTGCTCGACGAACCGTCGAACCATCTCGACCTCGAAGCCGTGCTGTGGCTGGAGGATTTCCTCAAATCCTATCCCGCGACCATCCTGCTGGTCAGCCATGAGCGCGACTTCCTGAACAATGTCGTCGATCATATCCTGCACCTGTCCGGCGGCAAGCTGGCGCTTTATCCCGGCGGCTACGACAGTTTCGAGCGGCAACGGGCGGAGCGGCAGGCGCAGATCGCGTCGGCGCGCGCATCGCAGCAGGCACAGCGCGAGCGGTTGCAGGAGTATATCGCCAGGAATAGCGCACGCGCCTCCACCGCCAAGCAGGCACAGTCGCGCGCCAAGGCGCTGGCCAAGCTGCAACCGATCGCGGAACTGGTCGACGATCCGACGCTGAGCTTCGGCTTTCCGGATCCCGACGAATTGCGGCCGCCGCTCATCACGCTCGACCTCGCGTCGGTGGGCTATGGCGAGACGCCGATCCTGTCGCGGCTGAACCTGCGACTTGACCCGGACGACCGCATCGCGCTGCTTGGCCGCAACGGTAATGGCAAGACGACGCTGGCCCGGTTGCTGGCGGCGCAGCTCAAGCCCATGGAGGGCGACATGGCCGCGTCGGGCAAGATGCGGGTCGGCTATTTCACCCAATATCAGGTCGAGGAACTGGAGACGAGCGAGACGCCGCTCCAGCATATGACGCAGGTGATGAAGGGCGCGACGCCGGGCGCGGTGCGCGGGCAACTGGGGCGGTTCGGCTTTTCCGGCGACAAGGCGATGACGCAGGTCGGCAAGCTGTCCGGCGGCGAGCGGGCGCGGCTGGCGCTGGCGCTCATCACGCGCGACGCGCCCCATATGCTGATCCTCGACGAGCCGACCAACCATCTGGACGTGGACGCGCGCGAGGCGCTCATCCAGGCGCTCAACGCCTATTCGGGCGCCGTGGTGATCGTCAGCCATGACCGGCACATGCTGGAGATGACGGCGGACCGGCTGGTGCTGGTCGATGGCGGCACGGCGAAGGAATTCAACGGCTCGATCGACGATTATATCGCCTTCGTTCTCGCCAAGCCGACGGTCGCGGGCGGCGGCGGCAAGGGCGAACCGAAGCTCAACAAGAAGGACCAGCGCAAGGCCGCCGCCGAGGCCCGCGAAAAGGGCCAGGCGCTGCGCACGCGGGCCAAGCAGGCGGAGACGGAACTGGCGCGACACATGGATGCGCGCAAGGCGATCGATCAGGCGATGTTCGATCCGTCCACGGCCATGCCCGGACTGGCGAAGCTCTCGATGACCGACCTGATGAAGCGCCGCGCGGAAATGGACGCACGCATCGCCGAGGCGGAAGCCGCGTGGATGGAGGCCAGCGAGGCGTTGGAGGCGATCGGCGGCTAGGCGTATCTACCCACTCCCGGTCCGGTTGCAGGTGCGCGCACGCCTTTTTGCTTCCTTATCGAAATGACAAGTCAACGCAGCCCTATTAAGTCCCCATTCACGGCGGCGGTTCGACAGTTCCGCCCGAATGATCAGGGACATCAGGGCTGCATGAAATCGCTTCTCCTCGGCATCGCGCTTCTCACCCTCTCGACGGCTGCCCCGGCGCAGTACGGGATGCCCGGCGGCATGGGCGGCGGTGACATGGGCGGTGGCGGCATGGGGGGCATGGGCGGCGGCGGTATGGGCGGCGAGGGAATGGAGGGCGGCGGCAGACACGGCGGCCGGATGGGTGGCGCCATGGGGGGCGGCATGATGCGTCCCGGTCCCATCGCCATGAAACCGATCAAGCGCGAGAAACTGGACAAGCCGGTGACCGAGATGTTCCGCGTGGCCGATACGGACCGCGACGGCTTCGTCACCCTGGCGGAATTGCAGGCGGTGCTCGCCGCGCGGCGCGACACGATCATTCGCGCCCGCTTCGACCGGATCGACACCAACCACAACAAGAGCATCGAGCCGCAGGAATTCATCACCTGGCAGGCGGGCCTGGGTTCCGCCGCCTCGTCCGAGAGCGAGGCGATGGGCGACAATGGCCCCGTCCCGGAGAGCATCGCGCCGGATCTGGGCAAGGGCGACGAGGATCGGGCCTTGCGCCTGCTGATCGAGCCACTGAATGCGGTGGTCATCGCGAACGCCAATGTGAATTACGACCGGGGCGTGTCGCTCGACGAACTGCTGGCCTATGAGCGCAAGCGTTTCGATGCCGCCGATGCGGACAAGGACGGCTGGCTGACGCCGGAGGAACTGCGCAGCCTCAGCCCCAGGGGCCGGGGCGGATTCGGTCGTCGAGCGGGCGGTGGAGGGCCGCAGACGGATGGCCCGCTCGCACCGCCGGATGGCGAGGAGAGACGGCCGGGACAGTAGATTATCCCTACCCCTCCGCCGGTTCGGGCACATTCTCCAGCACGCGCGTAAACTTGCGCCACCACCACATCACATCTTCCTTTTCCACCACGTCGAACAGGGCGCACCAGCGGCGCTGCCGTTCTTCGAGCGGCATCGTCAGGCCCTGCGCGATGGCGTCGGCGACCTCCTCCGGACTGTGCGGATTGACGAGCAGCGCGTCGGTCAGTTGTTCGGCCGCGCCGGCGAAGCGCGACAGGATCAGGACGCCGGGATCTTCCTCCGCCTGCGCGGCGACATATTCCTTGGCGACAAGATTCATGCCGTCGCGCAGCGGCGTGACGAGCCCGATCCGCGCGGCACGGTACATGCCGGCGAGTTGATCGCGCGGATAGCCGCGATTGACGTAGCGCAGGGGCACCCACTCGGCATTGGAATATTCGCCGTTGATGCGCCCGGACAGATTGTCGAGGCTGGCGCGAATCTCCTTGTAGCTGGCCACGTCGCCCCGGCTAGGCGGTGCGATCTGGAGGAGGAACACCTTGCCGTGCAGTTCCGGCCGGGCCGACAGGAACCGCTCATAGCCGAGGAAACGCTCCGCCAGGCCCTTGCTATAGTCCAGCCGCTCGACGCCGATGATCATGGTGCGGCCATTGGCGCTGGCGGTCATCCGCGTCTGCATCTCCTGCGCGACCGGCCCTTGCGCGGCGGCCCGAAAAGGTTCGCAATCGACGCCGATCGGGCAGGCGATCAGGCGGACATGGCGACCCAGATAATCGACCGAGCCATCCTCATGGATCACAGCCTCGGGTATCTGCCCCTGGATATAGTCGATGAACGCCTCAAGCGAATCCTGCGTCTGGAACCCGATCACATCATAGCTGAACAGCGAATCCACCAACTCGCGATGGCTGGGCAGCGAGACGAGCAGGCGCATCGGCGGCCACGGGATGTGAAGGAAAAATCCCATGCGATTGGCGAAATGGCGGTTCCGCAACTCCCGGCCCAGCGGCATGAGATGATAATCATGGACCCAGATCAGGTCGTCCTTGTCGAGCAGCGGCGACACGGTATCGGCGAAGCGCGCGTTGACCCGCTCATATCCACCGGCAAAGCCCCGCTCGAATTCGGCGAGGTCGATGCGATAGTGGAACAGCGGCCACAGCGTCTGGTTGGCGAAGCCGTTGTAATATTCGTCGATGTCCTGCGCCTCCAGGTCGATTGTCGCGGTGGCGACGCCATCGTTGCGCTGGAAACTGATCGCGCCGGTGAAACTGTCGGTCTCCTCCCCCGACCAGCCGAACCAGATGCCGTTGCTTTCCCGCAGCGCCGCCG
>Ga0068857_100005716_pt1 | contig 10634 bp, 6 predicted proteins | sample KBSCornC72_FD_66591 | JGI IMG/M metagenome (GOLD analysis project Ga0068857, IMG submission 66591) | Corn rhizosphere microbial communities from Kellogg Biological Station, Michigan, USA - KBS Corn C7-2 | ecosystem: Host-associated > Plants > Roots > Rhizosphere > Soil ...
AATGTCGTTCACTCTGATTACTGGGGTAGTGGTAGACAGGTTCTCTTATGTGCCCATCTTTATTGCCGCTGGACTCTTGCCGATTCTTGCGGCAATCACTTTGGTTTTGCTGATTGGTAAGGTCGAGCCGATTGTTGTGCCCCTTCGCGAACACCGACTCAAACCGTCGGAGCAGATCTGATCTATCTAAATATGGCCGATTCAGGACACACAGAAGTTGAATCCTTGCGCTTGCTCGACGCAAATTGTCGGTTGGGGCCTTCAAACCTAACAACTGAAAATGCTCCGAGCTCCTTTGCGCAATTACAGGCCGAGTTGGAAAGGTGTGGTATTTCAGAAGCACTTGTTTATCACTCGCTCGCGTCTGGATATGACCCTTCATTCGGTAACGAGCGACTATTGGAAGAGATAGCTGATTCTAGTGGGTTTCATGCTTGTATGGTGGTTATACCAAGTGACCGGAGCGAGCATTCTGAGTTGAGCGTCGCCTCCCGCGATTTGTTCGCCTCCAAAATGCGGGCGGCTCGAGTCTTTCCTCGGCGACATCGTGTCTCTCTATCGGGTTGGAGTGCGGATGGCCTGCTGCAGGATTTGGCTTCACACAAGATCCCTCTCTTCATTGATTTCGATCGTAACCATTGGGCTGATGAATTTGTTGAATACGACCAGCTGTTCAGGATCTGCAACACCTTCCCTGACCTACCGGTAATACTCGTGAGGGAAGGGATTGGTTCGACTCGATACTTATATCCACTCCTCGAAAAGTTCGAGAACCTATATATCGAGATTTCTTACTACCAAGTGTCGCGAGGGTTGGAAGAAATAGCTCACAGATTTGGTGCGCATCATCTGCTGTTTGGTACCGGGTTGCCCGACTATAGCGCCGGGCCGGCTGTATCGATGCTTCTGCTCTCCGATCTTTCTTTGGCAGAGAAAAGGCTGATTGGGGGCGATAACCTGAGGGCTCTGCTCCGATCGGCGATATGAGTCGACCGGCTATACGAAGTCACACACAATGAGTTTTAAGCTACCAGCCAGCATTAGAATTATCGATTGTCATGCACATTACGGGCACTACGAAACGGTCAGGATAGGTTACACCGATGCGGCGGGCATGGTGCGCGTGATGGATCGGGTTGGAGTTGAGAGGGCCTGCATCAGCAGCTTCATGAGTATCGGGCCGGATTATGTAACCGGAAACAAGATGGTGGCCGAGGTCATCGCGAAACATCCCGACCGGTTTATCGGGTATGCCGTAATCAATCCTAATCAGCCGGGAAAGATAAGTTCTGAGTTAGAACGATGCTTCGACGAGTATGGAATGAGGGCCATCAAGCTGCATCCGGCGCTTCACCGATACCCGATTGCTGGGCCAGCCTACAGAAAGGTCTTTGAGTTTGCGGCTTTTCGACGAGTTCCGATACTCAGCCATGAGTGGGGAGACTCGAATCTGTTGGACCGATTAGCTCGTGAATATCGGACGATTAGCTTCCTTATTGCACATACAGGGTTTTGGGATGGTCGTTCGGAATTCCCATTTGCCGGCGTTGTCAATCAGAACGAAAACGTTTTTGTTGATCTTGCATATACGAATATTTATTACGGGGCGCTGGAGGAGTTGGTAAAGCTTCTAGGAGCAACCAAGATTTTGTTCGGATCAGATTTTCCTCTTCACGACTTGGCTTATCAACTGGGACGAGTGTCATTTGCAAAACTTGACGACGAGGACAAGCGTCTGATTCTCGGAGCCAACATGTTGAGGATATTGGGCGAATGAGAGCTGTCCAAATCGATGCTTGCCATATTCAGGTCAATACGCGAGGACTAAGAGGTTGAGAAATGAGTAAGAGGCTTCGCACATATTCGTATTCCCCTCGAACTCATAAGTCTGAGCAAAAGTCTCGGCTAGCCGGGCTGCATTTCTATCTAGTGTTCATACTGACGTTGGTGGGCGTGCTTGGGCCGGCTTCAGTGAATCGTGCGGTGGCGCCAGCAGCATGGGAAATCGCCGGCGGCTCTTGGAAAATTGGTGATAACGTCGGAAGTGGGAGGTCTGACGGGCCTAAATGGGGCTCAATGTTATCGACGGCTTGGTATGGGGATTCCGATTTCAGCGGACGACTCGAACTTCCTGCCGATAAATCTGAGCAACTGACTGCCATCCATGTGCGTTATGCAGCACAAAGCGAATCGTACCAGCTAGTCTTCGACGCAAGTAAACGGAGAGTCTCACTTGTCGAAAACCACTTCGGACGCTCGATCCCATCCGCATCGATCGATGCCCCTGATCTCATCGAGGGCCGAGTAATAAACTTTCATGTTACGGCCGCTTCCAATCAACTAGTTGCAAGATTTTGGCGTGAGGGCGAAAGCGAGGAGTCTGCAGTCGATTTGAGTTTCTTCGATCTCAAGATACCGGAAGGACGGCTGGGGTTGGGCGTGCGCAATGGTGGGGTTTCGTATTCTAACCTTCGAGCTAGCGGTCAGACAAAATCCTCTTTCACGACCTACGCTTTTCATTGCAACTATAGCCTGCCGGATCGAGTTGCAAAGGAACCTCTCTGGCGGTATTTGGACGCTGTCGGATCTGCCGAAGCACCCGGTCGACCGCGTCGATTTTCATCACGCGACGAGTTCGAGCGTTACCGGGACAGAGCGGTGCTTGGCCTACGACACTCGCTGGGACTAGATCCGTGGCCTCAGCGTACGCCGTTGAACGGGCGCGTGGTCGGCACGGTAGACCGCGGTGAGTTCCGGATCGAGAAGGTCATATTTGAGAGTCAGCCTGGCTTCCTGGTTAACGCTCTACTTTATGTGCCGAAGCACGTTAAGGTGCCCGCTCCAGCTGTCCTGAGCCCAATCGGTCACTATGCGGATCAGGGCTTCTTCATTTGGTCTGAACAGGCGCGGTGCATCGGCTTGGTCCGAAAAGGATATGTCGTACTGACTTACGATCCCATATCACAGGGTGAGCGGCAATGGATAGGTAACGGTCTACATGATGCCGTGCGTAGAAAGATCATCTTGTCTGGAATGGAAGCCTCTGGCCTGATGTTCTGGGACTCAATTCGGGCAATCGACTACCTGGTTAGCCGCCCGGAGGTCGACCCAGGACGCATTGGTGTCACTGGAGTATCGGGCGGTGGATTCAACTCGCTCTACACAGCGGTCTTGGACGAGAGGGTAAAAGCTGTAGCTCCGGACGGATATGCGACTACTTTGGAGGCACTGATCAAACGCGCCAGCGCTGGCTGTTGTGCTTATTTACCAAATATGAACGCCTACGCCGATATCGATGATGCTTACAGCCTGATCGCGCCCCGTAAGTTGCTCATCCTGGGCGGTTACATGGATACACTGAGCGATCGCCTAGTACAGATTTATGAGCAGGCACGGGATGTATACGATCTCTACGACGCACGTGACAGTCTTACCTACTACCTGGACGAGGATGCTGGGCACACATACTCCAAGCCGATGCGGTTGCAGATGTATCTTTGGTTCAACCGCTGGCTGCAGGGCGTAGATGACCCTGCCCAGGCCAGGGAGCCGCGCGACTCTGAAGACTTTCTGATCAGCAAGGATTCTGGGTTACTCAAAGTCTTCGGTGACGGCGAACGCGGAAAAGATGTCATTGATTTAGAGCGCGATTACCTTGCGAGGAACAAAATTAAACGTGAAGTGCTTAGGAACTCAAGCGAGGTAAAAAAATTCCAAAAGGAGATGCGGGCGCGGTTGGTCTCGTTAATGGGAGACATGGCCCAGAAACGGTCGCCTGTAGTCTTCAGCGATGATCGGGCGGTGGGCGAAGGTAGTATGCGCCGCGTGGTATTACTGACCGAGCGCGAACTGCCGGTGCCAGTCGACATTTACTATCACGCACCTGGAAAGGACAGGAAGACACTTCTTCTCTATTTCACCATGGAGGAGCGATATCCAAGCGCGCTGGAATCTCGCGCAGAGGCAGTGCGCCGATTGGTCCAAGACGGGTACACAGTTGCTGTACCGCAGGTGCGAGGCAGCGGAGCGACGCGCGTCAAGGATATGAACAGCGTTGCGCTTTATTCGATGGCGTTAGGCAAGCATCTGTTTTCCGCTAGGATTTATGATCTGCAACGCGTGCTGGACTATCTCAGCGCACAACGTGAGTTCGGGCGGATGGCGATAAAGGCCTGGGGCGAGGGAATGAGGGAAGGGGTGATGGTGCTCTATCTGGCCGCCGTCGATGAGAGAGTGATGGAAGTGGTTAGTTCTCATGGGTTGGTGAGCTATCAAAATATTGTGGACACAGACGGGCTCCCCGATTTCGACTACTACGTTCCAGGGATACTGAAGTATACGGACGTGCCTGAGATTATCGGCACCATAGCGCCGCGAAGAGTTGTAGTGAGCGAGCCGGTTGATATCAACGGAAAGCCCGTGCAGGTGAAAGCGGCAAAAACTGCGTACCGCTGGGCGGAGTCGGTTTACAAGGTGGAGGGGCGAGAAAGCGAATTTGAAATTGTTGGCAACGAAGCCGTTACCAGAGTATCGAAGGCGAATTCGTGGCGGTAGAACCAAGTCCAGCAGGAGCGAGTATGGAGTTCAAAGAGTCGAAGGAGCTTTACGAGCGTGCCAAGCATTCAATTCCTGCGGGTGTGAGCAGCGCATTTCGCGCATTCCAGCGGCCGGTGCCCCTTTTCATACATCGCGGAGAGGGAGCGAGGATTTATGACGTCGATGGTAACGAGTATCTAGACTACGCGTTGGGTCACGGTCCTCTAATCCTAGGTCATTGTCACCCGCGAATTGTTGAGGCAGTGGGAGCGCAGGTTCGGCGGGGCAGCACCTTTGGTTGCCAGCATAAGCTCGAGATCGAAGTCGCGGAGCGGATGCTGAAAGCGCTGCCCTGGGCCGAAAGGGTCCTGTTCAGTAACACGGGGACCGAAGCTGTTCAGGTGGCCCTTCGCCTTGCGCGCGCTTACACCGACCGTCGCATCATTGTTAAATTTGAGGGTGACTATCACGGCTGGGCCGACAACATCCTGCTAGGCTATCGGCATACTCAACCGATCAAAGCTCCGTCGAACAGTCTCGAGATGCTAGCCACCGGCGGACAAAGCCCTGCGGTCCTAAACGACATCCAGGTCTTGCCCTGGAACGATGTGGAATCTCTAAATCGTTGCTTCGAGGACTTGGGCGAGCGTATTGCCGGGGTAATCACCGAGCCTATGCAGTGCAACGTCGCCTCGATTGTCGCTGCACCGGGGTTCCTCCAGAGGATCAGGGAGGTGACTCAACAATACGGTTCATTGCTCATATTTGATGAAGTGATCACCGGTTTCCGACTCGCTGCTGGCGGAGGAGCCGAGTATTTCGATGTGACGCCCGATGTGGCGGTCTATGGGAAAGCACTAGCCGGCGGATATCCACTTAGCGCACTTGGGGGCTCGGACGCACTATTAAGCCTCGTGGAGCAGGGAAAAGTTATACACGCCGGCACGTTTAACGGTAACCCCGTGGCGATGGCCGCAGCCAATGCGACCCTAGAAGTTGTACTGGATCCAACCACTGATTTTTATGCGCGTTTGCGCGATAAGGGGCTCCAGTTGTTTGAAGGCTTACAGAGGTTATCGGTCGATTCCGGTACTGACCTAATAGTGCAGGGCGTTCCGGCATGCTTCCACATGCTGCTTACGGCTCAGAAAGCGATCCGCAATTACGGTGATTTCGCCTCCTATGATCAGGCTGGAACCCGCGCATGGGTCGAAGCCGCCCTCAGGCAAGGTATCTTCCAGATGGGTGACGGCCGGTGGTACGTCTCAGGGGCGCACACAGAAGAGGACATCCGACTGACGATTGAAAAGGCAAGCCGCATTGTAGAGTTCGCCACCAATGAAAGGACGGTGAGAAGGGCATGACCGAGACATCGCTCCCACAACTCTCAGGTCGGCTGGTAGAAACTCTACGGACTCGGAACCCCGACAACCTAGAGTTACCTTCGCAGGCAATGCTGACGGCACCCGAGAGGATTTTGCAATTCGGCACTGGAAACTTTTTGAGGGGGTTTATAGAGGACTTTGTGCAAGCCTCTAATAACGCTGGCCACTTCTCCGGTCGCGTAGTCTCGGTCCAACGCAAGAGAGATTTCCGATCCGATGCGTCACAGAGGCAGGATGGACTTTACACACTCTTGTTAAGAGGAGCAGAAGGTGACAAGGTGAACGAGATAAAGCGCGTGATCGGGACTGTGAGCCGGAATTTGAGCGCCGAAGATGAATGGGAGAAGATTTCTGAAGTGGCAGTCAATCCTTCCACGAAGGTCATAGTAAGCAATGTTACTGAAGCTGGCTTAGTGCCGGACACCTCAGACCGTCTCGAGACCGTCCCGCGAGGTTTTCCTGGCAAACTTGTGCGTTTGTTGTGGGAGCGTTGGCAGGCCGCACGGGGTGTTGATGCTGAGATTGCGATCATTCCCTGTGAGCTCGTCGAAAATAATGGCTCGGTTGTGAGAGACTTGCTCCTGAAGCAGGCTGGCACGTGGAATCTTGCGCCCGCATTCTTAGAGTGGCTTGCGACAGAAGTACACTATGCGAATACTCTCGTCGACCGCATTGTCGTCGGCGCGCCTGCGCCGAGCTCACTTGAACTAGAGTGGAGCCGCCTCGGTTACCGGGACGATCTTCTCAATTGTGCCGAGCCATTCTATCTGTTCGGTTTGGAGGCTGATGAATTCACTCGGCGGCATTTTCCTATGGATAGGGCCTCACCCAACGTACGTTTCGTGGAAGATCTTACGCCCTACAGGTTGCAGAAATTGAGGATCTTGAACGGCCCTCATACGGTGCTGGCCGCTGTAGGGAGGTTGCTCGGCTTGGAGACAGTACGCGAAGCCGTCGGTGATCCGCACCTTGGTCCCTTCATTGAAGAATTGACTCGCGCAGAAATGATTCCAACTTTAGCCGCGCCTCATGAAGCAAGTCATCTTTACGCGACCGAGGTACTTCAACGTTTTCGAAACCCGTTTGTAGAGCATAAGCTGCTTGCCATTTGCCTCAACTGCAGTACCAAAGTAGGAGTTCGCCTTTACCCCAGCCTGCGCGAGTACTGCGCCCATAAAGGAACTCTTCCTGAGAGACTCATCCTTGGATTGGCGGCGGTCACGATGGTGTTGCTGGATCCCGAGGTGAAAGATACTCATGGGGAACAGGTCCGCGAGCTCTGGGCTCAGACGGTCCCGCGCTCTCGACAATCGTTAACGAGTTTCGCTCGGGACGTACTGGAGCGCTATGCCACGTGGAGTGGTGAGGAGATTCCAGCGAATGCGATCGCCCCAAGCCTTGGTGACTTACTCTGCAAGGTATCAGATAGGGGTATACGACCGATTCTGGAGGAGTGGCCATTGCCGATCAGACCATAGGGCTCCGGGACGTCCAGATTCAAGAGGTTAGGAAGGCCGCATCACTCTGTGTATCCTTTTCCACCTTGCGCTCAACAGATGGTTGGACCAACTGCCAAACTTCATCACATGTATAGAAAGGTATAAGGCCGGTGACAAGATGCCGTCTGTCATAACTATCAAAGACATCGCCAAGCGCGCAAAGGTTGGCGTCTCGACCGTTTCGAGGGTGCTCAATAATCACCCCGATGTCAGCGTCGAGACGAGTGAAAAGGTGTTGAAGGTAGCGGGTGAACTAAAGTACCGGCCGGATAGCCGGGCTCGCCAACTCGTCAAAGACACGACTGAAACGATCTGCTTCATAATGAGCAATCGCGACGTCATGAACCCGTTTCATTCCCACGTTCTGGCTGGGGTGGAGCGGTATTCACGATCTCTTTCACATAACGTAATTTTCATGCGCTACGACTACTCGCCGGATGTTAAGCCGAGCTCACTGGTTTTGCCACGACTTATCCTGGAGCGAGGCACTGTAGATGGGCTCATCCTTGCGGGAATGAATTATCCGAATTTCATCAAGGCGGTCCAAAAACTTAATATTCCTTTCGTGCTATTCGGCAATAACCTCATTGGTGAATCTCCCCTCAAGGGCACAGATACTGTCTGGTTCGACAGCGAGGGAGGCACCAATCAGGCGACCGAGTATCTCATCAGTCTCGGACACCAGGATATTTGGTTTTTGGGGGATTTAAGTCTCCCCTGGTACCAGCGTTGTCATTCCGGTTACGTGGAGGCGATGAACAGGCATCAACTGACTCCGCAGAAGTTAGATCTGAAAATGAGTGGCTCCCCCTTTGACCTCGGCTCGGCAGGCGTAGACCTCATTGTCAAATATCGGTCGCAAATTACGGCGATTGTGGCGGGAGATGATGAAATCGCGCTGGGAGTTCTGTCAGGTCTTGAAAGTAAAGATATAAGAGTGCCGCGCGATATTTGCATCGTGGGTTTTGACGACATTAACGATCTTAAGTATTTCAGCCCACCGCTCACTACGATCCGGGTACGGAAAGAACTGGTAGGAGAAGAGTTGGCGCGTGCTCTTTTTGAGCGATTATCAAAGCCTGATATCCCGCCAATCAAATGGGTGGTTCCTACCGAACTGGTGGTCCGTGAATCTTGCGGCCAAGTGCGAAACTGAACAATTTCGAGGATCGTTGTCAGCTTTTCTACTCATGCCAGTAAGCAGGACTGTGCGTAGATGCGCCGGTACTGGTCGAGGGCCAGCTGACTAGAACCGCCGGAGAAACGGAAACGCTCAACTCCGGTGTGTTGGAGAGTCAGGCAGATCGAAAAGTTTTCACTCACTTAGTCAGAAAGTTATTGACAGCTCGGAAGGCTCGTGGTATCTACTGGAAACGTTACCAGTATCGTTTCCGGCTTATCAAGAATATAAGACTACATACGCAATCCAGTTATCAGTCAGTTTCGAAAACGAGTAGTTTGAAGTGCCGATAAATTCTTCGGTCGCATCCCTGCGGAAGCTCTTTCTCTGCTTGGCTGCGCCTGTAAATGTTTTATGGATGGGCTCATCCGTGTCTGGTAGCGCACTTGGGCTTAGACACGATTGTGGAGGTGCTACATGTGCAAGCGTTACAACGTCAACGGCAGTCAGCTTTATCGATCAACTTGGATGTTGTTTGCGGCGGCGCTACTGGGGGCATTCATTTTCGTGCCCGCACACGCCCAGGTCACTGGGGGCATAATCCAAGGCATCATTACGGACCCCCAGGGCGCTGCTTTACCCGGAGTGGAGGTGACCGTTGTTAACAGGTCCACCAGGGTGACGACTACGACGACGACGAATGGCACGGGGCTCTATGAATTTCCGACGTTGATACCAGGCGTGTACGCATTGACTGCGAGGGCCCCGGGCTTCGCCGCTTACGACAGAAGCGACATTCAGTTGCTGCTTCAACAGCGGCTGCGCGTCGATATCGCTATGCAGGTGGGCTCCGTCTCAGGGATGGTGGAGGTCCGGGGAAATCCTACAATTCTGGATACGGAATCGGCAAAGGCTTCGCACCTCGTTTCGGGAGAGACTACCGCAGACCTCCCGCTCAACGGGCGAAACTCCTACATGGTTACTCGCTTGGTACCTGGTACCAACACCACCGCGGCTGCTGAAGGGCTCATTAACTCATTTGATACTTTTACGCCCTCTAATGTGGCTATTAATGGAGCTCCGGTCCAGTCGAATTCAATATTGCTTGACGGCATCGTCAATCAGTTTGGGAACGGCGCTCTTGGTTTTGCTCCATCCACTGAGGCTATACAGGAAACCACCATTCAGACTTTCGCGCTTAGCGCGGAGTACGGCCAGTCAGCGGGCAGCGTGATCAGCATCGAATCAAAATCCGGGGGGAACGACTTCCACGGTTCTCTATATTATTTCCACAACGACAAGGCGCTAAACGCCAATGATTTCTTCGGCAATAAGTTTGGTTCACCAAAAGCACCTAACATCATTAACCAGTACGGTGGTACTGTTGGAGGCCCAATATATCTGCCTCGGTTCGGCGAAGGCGGCCCTTCGGTCTATAGCGGTAAGAACCGCTCCTTCTTCTTCTTCAACTACGAAGGTATCCGGGAGACATTCGGGTATCGAAGCCTCAATACGGTACCAACCGCGCTGGAGCGTCAGGGGGATTTCAGCAAGACTTTCGCGTCCAATGGGCAACTGATCAAGATATACAATCCTTTCTCGACGCGTCCAGATCCGGCGCGCCCAGGTCAGTTCATTCGAGACCCCTTTGTTAATAATGTCATCCCGCAAGCCTTAATCAATCCGGTTGGGCAGAATGTCCTTAAGTATGTTCCGCTTCCAAACCTTCCCGGGTCGGTCAACAACTTTCTCTTCACGAACGCATACACAGAAAACTCGGACAGTTATCAACTGCGCGTAGATCATCAACTGACTCCGAACGACACGGTCTATAGCACCTACGGTCAAATCAAAAGGGTCGAGTTCTTTTTGAGCAATCTACCCACTGGCGTTACAGGCTGGGTCTATTCTACCGACAGTAAGATATGGACTCTCGGTCTGACTCACGTCTTTAACTCTACTACTGTGTTAAATGTTCGCGCAGGAGTGCCCTATACGGGCCAGACGCTTGTTCCGCATACTACGATCGAGGACCGTGAAAGCTTGGGCTTCCCGCAGAGCTTCACCTCGGCGATTCGCGCTCCCGGCCCGGAC
>Ga0068857_100005717_pt1 | contig 10633 bp, 9 predicted proteins | sample KBSCornC72_FD_66591 | JGI IMG/M metagenome (GOLD analysis project Ga0068857, IMG submission 66591) | Corn rhizosphere microbial communities from Kellogg Biological Station, Michigan, USA - KBS Corn C7-2 | ecosystem: Host-associated > Plants > Roots > Rhizosphere > Soil ...
ACGGGTGGATTGGTCGGCGGCACACCGGGTTCAGGATTCGCCAACGACCGCGGAACGCCGGGAACCGTGCCGGGCGGTGTTGCTCCCCCGGGAGCAGCGCCTGGTGCTGCCGCGGCGGGAAGCGGCGCCGGCGTCTCCACCGGCTGCGGCGCAATGAGCGGCGGCGGCCCGCCGAGTCCAACGTTCTGTTGCGTCCCGATGTAAATCGACGACAAGTCCTCGACCGTCAACTCGTGCGTTCGCACGATATGCGGCGTCAGCAGCATGACGATGTCGGATTGGTTGATCTCGTCGGTCGTCTGGCCGAACAGTGAGCGCAGAACCGGCGCTTTCATGATCCCGGGAAAACCAGTGAGAATCTTGCGCTGCTCATCGCGCAGCAGGCCGGCAAGGAGCGTCGACTCCCCCTCGCGCAGGCGCAGCTTCGTGCCGACCCTGCGGTTGCTGAACGACGGCACGTCCTGTCCGGCGACGCTGATGCTGGGGCCGAGCGCGCTGCTCTCCACCATGAAGCCGTCGAGGACGATCTCTCCTTCATACGTCACGCGCGGGGTCATCTCGATGTTGACGCCGACGTCTTTGTAGTTGAACGATGACTGCGGCACGCTGGCGAACCCGCCCGGCGCGGCCGCGCCGAACACCGTCGACAGCACGGGGATCTGATCGCCCAGATTCAACGTCAGCTTCGTGCCTTCGGCGCCGCGCAACTGCGGCTTCGCGATCACCTTCGTTCGGGAATCGCTTTCGAGGAAGCGCACCATCGCGGTTGGCACGCTCAGATAAAAGTCCGAGGTGCTGACGCCCTGCGAGATCGTATTCAGGTTGAATGGCGGAGGAACCGCCGGCGGGAACGTCGCCGACGTGTTGGGCGGCGCAACCTCCGGCGAGAATGTCAGGCCGAGCGAGTAGTTGCTCAGGTTCAGGCCAAGATCTTTCGTCCGCTTGCGGTTCACTTCGAGAATCTGTACGTCGATGACCACTTCCGCGCGCGGCTTGTCGTTCGCGCGAATGATCCGTTCGATCACGTCGACTACCGGCGCGGTCGCGCGCACCGTGATCGTATTGGCCGTCTTGCTCGGCAGCAGCGTCGGCTGCACCGCCATGGTCGGAATGCGTGTGATCGTATTGATGATCTGCGTGAGCTCCGACACGTCGGCGTGCGAGATGTAGAAAACGCGGATCACCAGCTCGTCATACTGCGCGTGCTTCTGCGCGGTATCGGGCACGATGACGATCGTCTTCGGGTTCACCACCTTGTAGAACAACTGGTTTGCCGCGGTGATCTGCTGCAGCGCCTGCTCGAGGGTCACGTCTTCGAGACGGACCGTGTACGCTTTGTCGGCGTACTGCTGGTCGTAGGTGACGTTGATGCCGGTCGCGTTCCCGATGAAGTTCAGGATGTCGCGCACGCTGGCGTTCGGACCGAAGCTGACCACTGGAAGCGGCGCCGTCGGGCTGAGCAGCGGCGTGCTTGCTCGGCGTGCCTGTTCGCGCATCGCTTCGATCGGCGGCTTCGCACGCGTCGCTTCGATGCGATCGCGGATGACCTTTTCGAGCTCCGTCGCCTTCGCCGCGGCGAGGCGATTCGAGGCGTCGAGCTCCAACGCGCGCCGGTATTCGACCAGCGCAAGATCGAGCTGGTCCTTCGTTTCGAACTCGTGGGCGCGGCCGATGTGCTCGCGCGCCGCGGTCTGGGTGGCGCGTTCCAGGGCGATCTTGTACTCGGCGTGGTCCGGGTTCTCCTGGACCGCCTTCGTATAATGCGCGACGGCGGCATCCCAATCGCCCGCTCGGGCCGACTCGTACCCCTGACGGTAGGCATGCGCGGCGGCGCATCCTGAGACGAAAATCGTGAGAATGACGACCGCAATCAGCCTGTGTCTCAACACCGGCACTCCATGATTCTGGCCGGCCTGAAGGCCGGCACCACCAAAACTACTTCCCTACGCATTCCTGCCCCGATTCACGAATCGTGGTACGTCCGCGGCCGTCGAGATACTCCATCACCACCGATTCGACGCCGATCTTCACGAGTCGATACCGTCCGTCGATGACGTCGCCTTCTTTCCCTCGCATCGTGGTCCGGCAATCGCTGAACGCCGCGATGGTCCCGGCGCGCGTCTGCAGCGTGCCGATGAACTTCAGCGGGATCGGCGGCGGCGGCGGCGGTTGCGGTGGCTCAACCGGAACCATCGGCTCGACCGGACGCGCGGTCTCGACGCGCGGCGGAGGCGGTGGCGGAGGCGGCGGAGGCGGCACGTAGAACCGGAACGGGTTCCGGTCGCTCGGCTGCGCCGCCGGTCGCGGCTCCTTCAATTCCTCGAGCCGCACGTCGAGATCGGCCGGTTTGACGGTGCCCGCGGCCGCTTTCCCCCGCGCTTGAATTCGTGGATTAGACGGCCGGGCTGATGGGGCGGCCGGCTTTTCCGGCATCACGAACGACACCAAGGCCACCATGACCGTAATGGCGAGCGCCACCAGCAGCGCGGGGCGCGGGCGCCAGGACGTGGAGGACGCGTCAGCCGCCATTGTTCGCCCGGAAGTACGTGGCGATCTGCAGATTGACGTTCAATCCGCGGTTCTCGGCCTCACTCTGCGTCAGCTCCACGTTCTCGAGCACCAGGAACTCCGGCGCCGTCTCCAGTTCATGGATGAAGCGGCGGATGTTGCGGTACTCGCCTGACAGCAAGGCGGTGTACGTAAACTTCACCAGCTGGCTATCGCGCTCAGGCTTCGGATCAGAGGTCTCTCGTTCGAGCCGGAGGTTGCATTGCCGGGCCAGCTGCTCCATGCGCAGAAACGTGATGCGGCGCGCGCCGCCGATATCCGGAGGCAGGACGTTGGTGTAGAACCTGCGCAGTTCGTCGTCCGCCTGCCCCTTGCCCGTGACCATCGCGCGCGCGGCGGCATAGTCGTGCCGCGCCGCCTCGAGCGCCGCGGACGAGGCGCGCGCCTGGTCCTCGCCGCCGGCGACCTTCTTGGAAAGCGGATAGACGACGATCGCGTACAGAGCGAGGTTGAGGACGATCGCAGCGATCAACGGAATGATCAGCGATCGCTTCTCGGTGAACACCCGACGGGTCGGGATCACTGGCGCCCTCCCCTGCCCGGTGGCACGATGCCCGAAGCGGGCGCCGGCGTAGCGGGCGCGGGTTTCGTCTCCGGAGGCGCGGGTTTGGTCTCCGGAGACGCGGCTTCCTCGGGCGCCTGCTGGACATACACGCTCTCGATCATGACGCGCTTCAATCCCGCATCGGTGCTCTCGCCCGTCGCCGCGTTGATTTCCTCGAACGATCCGGTTGCCTCGAGCTTCTCCATGAACTCGTCGATGTCTTCCGGCCGCCGGCCCAGCACCAGCATGTTCACATGCGTGATGCCGTCCTTGAACGAGGGGCGCACGGCCGACAGCATCACGTCGGGCGGCAGCGTGGACTCGATGACGTTGAAGAACTGCGTCCACGAGAACGTTCGCTGATCGATCAGCGCGTTCGCTTCCTCCGCCGCATTGACGACGAGCTCCAGCTCGTCTTTGTTAATCGTGCGGCGAATCCGCGCGGCTTCAGCGGTGAGGTGCTCCGCTTCCGCGCGCTGGGCATTCACGCGCGACGACAACTCAGTGTTGCGCCGCGACAGCGTCACGATGGCGACAACGTTGAGAATGGTGAGGGCGAGGACCACCGCCGCGGCGGCGCCGATGGCGGCGTGGACCGCGCGATCGTTATAGAACGGCCGGGTTGCGAGGTTGGTACGAAGCACTACGCGACCCGTTCCCGCAGGATGACGCCGATCGCCGGCGCGAGACTATCGAGCAGCTCCGGCGCCGCCGCAATGCGATCGCGGAGCGCCACCGCACCGCGGAAATCGAGGGCCTCGACCCGCGTGCCGACCCGCTCCTCGAGCTGCCGTCGCAGCCGCTCCGCCACGTCGGCGCCGCGAATGGAGGCGCCCGCCAGCACGACACGAGAGAAACCGCCGCCGCCCAGCCGGTCCTCGTGATACATCGCGGTCTGGTGCACCAGGTCCGCGAGGTTCTCGTCCTGCTCCGACGGGCGCGTGCGGAAGAAGATCACATCGCTCCCGCGCACGACGGCCAGCGTGCTGTACTCCGCGGCGACGTGCACGAGCAGCCAGTCGGCTGCGGACGCCGCAGCCCCCTGCGTGACGAGCACGGCATTGACCAGATTGGCGCTCGCGAGATCGACGATTCCCGGGTACGCCCCCGCCGTTTCGCACGCCCGCTCGTAGCTCTCGACGATATCGCGCCGCGCGACGACGACGATGTATTCGCGTCCTCCCTCCGGCAGAATCATCCCCGGAACCCACGCGACTTGCGCGTCCTCGATTTTGAAGGGCGCCGCCTTCCGAACCTGCCACCGAATGAGCTGCTCCAGATCCTGCAACCTCGGCGGAATCTTCTCGAAGCGCAACAAGGAGAGTTTTCCGACGATGTCGGGCAGGACGAGCGCGATGCGCCTCGGGCGCGGCGTCACCCGGTCGAGGACCGCTCGGATCGCCGCGCTCAGCGCCGCCCCGTCGTGGACGTTCGGTGAGTTCAAGGCCGGCGTGACCGCCCCTTCCGGCAGCGCTTCATGCGCGTACCCGGACAGCACGCGCGAGCCGCCATGGTCGGCGACGACAGCCAGCGTCACGCGGTGTGCGCTGATCTCCAGCGCCGCGGCGGGAGGACGACTCGACAGCCAGCGCGGAAGCGGACTCATTCGACGAACGTCACCTTGTTGATCTCGCGCAGCGTGGTCACGCCCTTGAGCACCTGCTCGACGGCGGATTCACGCAGAAACCGCATCCCTTCGTCGCGCGCCGCCTTCTTGATTTCCGACGTCGGCCGCCGCGCCAGAATCAGTTCGCGGATGCTGTCCGAGAGGTCGAGCAACTCGCAGATTGCCGTCCGCCCCCGATAGCCGGTGCCGCCGCATTCCATGCAGCCGGCCCCTTCGAAAAACACACTGCTGTGCTCGAGCGTCGGGTCGAGCGCGGACTCCTCGAGCATCGCGCGCGTAATCCTCGCCGGGCGTTTGCAGTGGACACAGATGTTCCGCACCAGCCGCTGCGCGAGGACGCAGTTCAACGCCGAGACGAACTGGTAGGCCTCGACGCCCATGTTCAAAAAGCGCCCCAGGACATCGAGCACGTTGTTGGCGTGGACGGTCGTGAAGACCAGGTGCCCGGTGAGTGCGGAGTTAATCGCGATCTGGGCGGTTTCCGCGTCACGGATTTCCCCGACCATGATCTTGTCGGGATCGTGACGCAGAATCGAGCGCAGCCCGCGCGCGAATGTCAGCCCCTTCTTCTCGTTGATCGGGATCTGCGTGATACCGCGCAGCTGATACTCGACGGGATCCTCGATCGTGATGATCTTGTCCTCGATCGATTTGATTTCCGAAAGCGCCGCATACAGCGTGGTCGTTTTGCCGCTCCCGGTCGGTCCGGTGACGAGGACCATTCCATACGGCTCGGCTATGTATTTTCGGAACCGGCGAAGCTCATCCTCGGGAAATCCGAGGATGTCGAGGCGAAGCTCGTGAAACTGCTCGCTGATCGACTCCTTGTCGAGGATACGGATGACCGCGTCCTCGCCGTGCACGCTCGGCATGATCGAGACGCGAAAGTCGATGGTCTTGCCGGGCATGCGCAGCTTGAAGCGGCCGTCCTGCGGCACGCGCTTCTCGGCGATGTCCAGCTCTGCCATGACCTTCACGCGCGAGATGATCGTGCTGTGGAAGCGCTTGTCAATCGGCCGCATCGCAGCTTGCAGCACGCCGTCGATTCGGTACTTCACATGGACGGCGTCGTCCTGCGTCTCGATGTGGATGTCGCTCGCCCGCCGCTGGATCGCGGTGTACAGCGTCGTATCGACCAGGCGGATCACCGGGCTCGCATCGGCCGTCAGCTTCTCGACGGTGAGCGCTTCGTCATTGCCGTCGTCGTCGCGGAGGATCTGCAGCTGGAAGCTCTCCGTCGCGTCCTCGAGGACACGCTGCGAGCTCTCGCTTTTCTTGAGGATCGACTGGATCGCGGAAGGCGTTCCGACCGTCACCTTGATCGGCGTCGCCAGCAGCACCGCGAGCTCGTCGATCATCGGCAGATCCGTCGGATCCGACACGACGATGACCAATGCGTGCCCTTCGCGGCGATACGGAACGAATCCGTACCGCAGCATTAGATCAGCAGGAAGCGCGCGGAACAGCTCGTGGTCGATGTTGAACTTCGCCAGGTCCACGAACTCGAGCCGATATCGTTCCGCGAGCCGTTTCCCGTGCGCAACTTCCGCCGCGTGTTCCGCCGCATTCGGTTCGGGCGGCCCGGTGTCGGCGTAAAGATCGCCGTCGGCCGGCTGCCCGGAGGTTCTTACTTCCATAATTAGCTACCAGTTACCAGCCGGCAGCTACCAGCTGGCAGCTGGTAGCTGGAAGCTGGTAGCTCTTACGAAATCATCGACGACAAATTGAACAGCGGCATATACAGCGACAGCAGCAGCGCCGCGATGATGATGCCCATGATCACGAGCAGCGCCGGCTCGACGATGGTAATGAACCGCGTCAGGCTCGTTTCAATCTCCTCATCGTAGAACTCCGAGAGGCTGTTCAGCATCTCCTGCAGCGCGCCGGTCGATTCGCCGACCTCCACCATCTTGATCGCGACGTCGGGAAACGCGCCGCTCTGCAGCATGGCCTGGGCGAGCGCGCGCCCTTCACGGACCTGCTGCGCCGCGGTCTGGAGCTCTCCGGCCAGGTACTGGTTGCTGATCGAGCGCGCAGACACTTCAATCGCATTCACGAGCGGGATGCCGCCCCCCAGCAGGGTCGCCAGCGTGCGCGCGGACTGCGACGTCCCGAACTTCTGCGCGATCGACCCGACCTGCGGGATGCTCAGGATCCACTTGTCGAATCGACGGCGGTTACCGGGCTTCTTCAGCCACGCGATGACGCCCGCGACCAACGCCGCGACGCCGAACATCACCAGAAGGAAGTACGCCGTCGCGAACTCCGAGATCGACACGATAATCCGGGTCGAGAGTGGCAGGTCGCGGCCGAACTGCTGGTAGAACGCCCCGAACTCGGGGACGACACGCAGCACGATTATCCCAACGACCACGCAGGAGAGGAGGAGGAGGATCGCGGGATAGACCAGCGCGGAGACTGTCTTGCGCTTCACGGCGGAGATCACCTTGACGTACGCGACGTAGCGGCGAATGACCTGTTCAAGGCTTCCGCTCTTCTCGCCGGCCAGCAGCGACGCCGTGTAGACCCCGGGAAACAGCGACCCGTGCGCCTCGAATGCCTCAGACAAGGAGCTTCCCGCCCGGACCCGGCCGTACACGTCGTCGAGCACCATTTTGAGGAGAGGGTTCGCGACGCGCTGGCGGAGGATGTCGAGGGACTGGACGAGCGGCATGCCGGCCTTGAGCAACGTCGCCAGCTCCTGATTGAAGACCAGGAACTCGCGCGTCGAGATCCGATTTCGCTGGGGCAGCTTCAGGGACCCGAGCGCCGCACGCCCTGCGCGTTGAATCGCCAGGACGTAGAGGCCTTTTTCCTCGAATTCCTGCCTCAGACGCGCTTCGCTGTCAGCGACGTACACGCCTTCGACGATTTCCCCGCCCGGGGTGCCGAGCCTGCATCGAAATTCCATGTGGTCAGTTGAAATCGGCGCAAGATCTTGTCTGTGTGGACATTATCGGCCGTTTCAAACGCAAATTATATATCAGCGAGGGTGGCAAAAGGAGGATCCCCCTTGAACTTAGACAGGGGAAAAGGGGGACTGGCTGAAAAAAAGGCGCGGTCTGAAGACCGCGCCCTACGCGCACAGAGATTCTAGGGCGGGGTCTTTAGACCCCGCCCTCCATTCATTTCAGTCCCGCCAGCGCCAGGATGCGGGCGACGTAATTGCGCGTCTCCCGGTAGGGCGGGATGCCGTTGAATTTCTCGACCGCTCCAGGTCCGGCGTTGTACGCGGCAAGCGCCAGCTCGGTGCGCTCGCTGCCGAAACGCTGGAGCAGCGCCTTGAGGTGTTTGACCCCGGCTTCGATGTTCGCCTTCGGATCGAAGGGATTGCGCACTTTGTACTCGCGCGCAGTCGCCGGCATGATCTGCATCAGGCCGACCGCCCCTTTCGGCGACCGCGCCTTTGCGCGGTACCCGGACTCCACCTGGATCAGCGCTTTGACGAGGATTGGATCGACGCCGTGCGCCTGGGACGCCGCTGCGATCAGCTCGGCGTAGGGCGTGCCGTCCAGTGTCGGCCTATCCAACTGCTGTTCGGCCAGTGTCGGTACGTCCGAGGGCTGTGGAGCGTCAGGATCAACGTAGGGGACTTCGTCCGGCTCAATCTTCTCGATCAGGTTCTTGGCGCATGTGACCTGGCCGCCGCTACGCAGCGTCAGGATGACCGAGTCCCCCTCGATCGCGTGACTCTTGACCGACAAGGTCCGACCGGAGCTCAGGAATATGATCTCGGCCGATGCCGGCACAGCCGTACTCAGCAGGGCGAGGGTCGCCATCGGAAGAAGAACGGCAGTCTTCAGCTTCATGAAAAGGCGACTAGCATAACATTACAGGGCGGCCGTGTCCAGAATCACTACAGTAGAGCTTTCCCGCGACCCGCGTTTAGAGCCGTTGAGGTGTAGCGCCTCCCAACTCGTCAGAGGCTTTTGCGGAGCTGGCGGCCTAGACGGACTCGTTATTTCGTTTCGATGAAGGCGTGGAATACCCTGATGCCGAGCTGACGCTCATCAGCGCCTCCCGGACCGAAAGTGCGATCGACATCGAGCACCAGCTCGGTCATGTCCCCCTGCCCGAGTTGTGCCGTCGTCAGGGGGAACGTTATCAGCTTCCGATCGCGCGAGTCGGCGGCAAAAGTGCCGACGGTCTGGTCTCCAATCCTGATCGTGACCTGCTGCGGAGGATTGAACAGGTCCGTTCGCGCGTCGTACTCCACATACACCGTGGAATCCCGCTTCGGATTCTTGAATGAAATGGTCGCGGTCTTCTTCGTCCACTGCCATTCGGACGCCGCGTTGTCGCTCGCAACCTCGGTCGGGTGCCAGCCATCCTTGTATATGAGAAAGATGTTTTCGGATTGCGGCTGCAGTTGGAATTTCCCAACCAGGTACTCCCGCCGGGATACCTCCGGGGCGCTGAGCGCCAGGCGGTTCCCGGTCTGCTGGTTATAGATCCCGAGTCGGACCGCCGCCTCGCCGATGTAGGGATAGTTCGGGACGAACACCGTCCGCGTGTACTCGATCGTCTGCCCCGGCTTCCAGGTCGAAGTGGGGGTCGGCGGCAAGTGGTCTTCGGTCCAGAGCTGCTCGCCGGTCGGATCCAGCACGTGCACGAACACCCAGTGGTTCGAGGCGTTGAGTGCGCTGACCGCGTTGGCATCGTTCGATACCACGAACTTGTAGGTCAGCTTCACGGGACTGCCGATCGGAACCTTGTCCTTGTTCAACGTGAGCGACGGGGTGGCGACAGGTGGTTCGTTCGAGCCTTTACGGCTGCAGGACACGGTCAAAGCAAGGGCGGCAACGGTGGCAACCGCGCACGCCATGACCGAAACACGATTTCGCATGAATCTCGTTGACTGGAATGGGCCGGTTCGAGGCCGGACGGTATACGGCGCGCATGCTAACGCAGTTGTCCGAGCTACTGCAATATGCTAGCGTTCACGCGTTCACTCCGCAGCGAAAGGATCAGATGCTCGAAGCGTTGGGGATGGTGGAAACCAAGGGCCTGATCGGCTCGATCGAAGCAGCCGACGCCATGGTGAAGGCCGCCAATGTCGTGCTCGTCGGCAAGGAATATATCGGCGCAGGGTATGTCACGGTGATGGTGCGGGGCGATGTCGGTGCGGTGAAGGCCGCGACCGATGCCGGCGCGGCCGCCGCCCGGCGCGTCGGGGAGCTCATCTCGGTCCATGTGATTCCGAGACCGCACACCGAGGTAGAAAAGATCCTTCCGAAGTCGAAGGACGCGAAAGCGTCGTAGTCCTCCCGTCGGTCACGCATGGCTCAGCCCACGGCTCAGACCGATCGCGATCTCGCCTCCATCAGCGAAGCCCGCTCACTGGTGCGCCGCGCAAAAGGTACTGCGCCCGTGCTGGCGGAGTTCTCGCAGGAACAGGTCGACGCCATCGTCGACGCGATGGCCGCCGCGGTCACGCCGGAGGCGGAAGCGCTGGCGCGGCTGGCGCAGGAGGAAACCGGCTTCGGCGTGGTCGCCGACAAGGTTCAGAAGAACCTGTTTTCGTCCGAGAAGATCTACAAGTTCATCCGCCCGATGAAGACGGTCGGCGTGATCCGGCGGCTCGACGACCGAAAGGTCATCGAAATCGCCGAGCCGTTCGGCGTCGTCGCCGCGATCGTCCCGTCGACGAATCCGACCTCGACCGCGATCTATAAGATTTTGATCGCGCTCAAGGCGCGGTGCCCCATCGTCATCAGCCCTCACCCCTCGGCGACCCGCTGTATCACGCGGGTGGCAGAGATCATGGACGACGCCGCCCGACGCGCCGGAGCCCCTGAAGGTTCAATCAACTGGATGGGTACGGTCACGCTCGAAGGGACCCAGGAGCTGATGAAGGCGCGTGAGACGGCGGTCATCCTCGCGACCGGCGGGAT
>Ga0068857_100005720_pt1 | contig 10631 bp, 16 predicted proteins | sample KBSCornC72_FD_66591 | JGI IMG/M metagenome (GOLD analysis project Ga0068857, IMG submission 66591) | Corn rhizosphere microbial communities from Kellogg Biological Station, Michigan, USA - KBS Corn C7-2 | ecosystem: Host-associated > Plants > Roots > Rhizosphere > Soil ...
TCGCGCTGTGCGTTCGTCAGCAGGCGGGTGGTGCGCGCAGCCTCGACGGAGGCCGACGAGAACCCGGAGTTCGCCTCGGCCCCCGCCTTTGCAGCAGCAGCGGCCTCCTTCTGGGCCAGGGCCAGGCCGGTGGTCGACCTTGAGGCAGCCTCGACGCCCGGGATGTATCCGGAGGTGTCGGCGCGCAGCTTCGCGGTAACTGTGCGGTCAGCCATGCGGCCCCCTCTCCAGATGGACCCCGATCATCAGGCCCTTGGTGTTTGCGGTCGGCCCGGACCAGTTCTCTGACTCGCGCGCGACCGCCGCGCAGCCGTGGCAGCGCAGCGCGGTCGGGTGGTAGGCGAACTCGTGCTCGGCGGCCATCGACTCACTGCGCGGCTGCCCGCAGCCCGAGCAGATGTCGGCCTCGTACTCCAGCAGGGCGATCGCCCACGCCTGGTCATCGTCCGGCCAGCCTAGGAACACGCTGCGCGGGACGCCCCAGGCTCGCGCCGCCTCAACCTCACGCCGGAGCGTGCGGGACTCGCGGAGACGGCGCGTCAGGAAGGGATCGAGGTCGGCGCCTGGTTCGCGCGCCAGGCGCCCGACCACAGCACCGCACGGCCGTGCTCGTTCAGGACGGCGAACAGCCCCTCGACCTCAGGCAGTGTCATCTCCGGCTCGATCGCGCAGGCGGCCACGAGTGCGGGCGCGGCCGTCTCCGGGTTCCACTCCTCCTGCTTGCCGGCGCGGGCCGGGTGCTTGGCGAACAGGTCGCTGTACTCCTTGGGGGGCAGCGCCCGGAACCGGAACTCCACCTCGGCCTCGCGCATCAGCGCCGCGATCTCGTCCAGCTCGGACTGGACCTCCGCGCGCGCGGCGCCGTCGGCCAGGGAGGCGCCGGGCTTCTCCTTGAGCGCGGCCAGCTCGTCGCTGAGGCGATCGGCCTCGGCCGCGAGCTGGCCGTCCACGCAGAGCTTGACCACGGTCTCGCGGGGCTTGGCCAGCGCCATGACCTCGGCATAGGTGCGCCCCGCCGCCTTCTTGGTCACGCGATGACCGCCCGGGTGTTCGGGTCGGAGGTGACCATCATGGGGACGGTGAACTTCTGCACCTCGTTCGCGGCCGGCTGGCTCAGTGCGGGCTCGCCGGTCTGGACCGGGTACACCTCGACCTCCTGAGTCGAGGCGAACGCGGTCGAGGCGGCTAGCTTGCGGCGCACCACCAGGTAGCCGGACGTCCGGTACGGCAGCGCGTTGTACGCCGCGTCCGTGCCGGTCTGCCGCTTCATCTCCACCTCGATCGCATACGACCGGCGGCCGACAGCCTGCGTGGTGAAGGTGGACGCGACATTGCTGGTGTCCACGTTGGCGGTGGAAGGCGTGATCTTCAGGCCGTTCGGCGTGATGACGCTCTCCAGCGAGACCGCGGACCCGGCGGTCAGCTCGGGCACTGTTGGTGCGGCGATGCTGGCGATCGTCAGCACGAACGACGCCTTGATGTTGCCGTCGTTGAGCAGGTCGGACATGGCTGGAGGCCTCCTAGCGGCGGATGGCGGCGACCGTCACCGAAGTGACCGCCGAGTAGCTGATGGCGATGCTGTTCGTGGTGGGGTTCACCAGCGACGGCAGCAGCGGGAACTTCTTGGTCGCACCGGCGGCCACGGAGTTCGCGGGCGCCGTGGTCGTGTTGCCGGCCGGGGTCGTGCCAGGGTCGGCCAGGGTGACGGTGATCGGGGAGCCGCCACCGTTCGTGACCTCCAGGAACACGGTGGTGTCGGTCGGCGAGCCGAGGGTGACCGTGTCACCCCCGCCCGCCGCCGCCTGCGTTGTCGCCGCCAGTCCGGCGGGCGTCATCGTCTGAATGGTGAGTGCAGCCATCGAAGGGCTCTCCTATGCGGGGGTGGACTTGAACTCGTACTGGGCCGTGCAGATCCACAGCTCGGGCTGCACGGTGTCGTCGCGCTGGACCGGCTGAGAGGCGACCTGCCAGGGCTGCCAGATCCTGCGGCCCGCAACGGCCAGCGGGGTCGTCAGCAGTGCCACGCGGGCCGCGTCGGCGTAGGCCGTGGCCTGCTCCGGACCGGTCCCGACCGCGGTCAGCTGGATCGGGATGGTCAGGTCCGAGAACAGATCGCCGAGGCTGCCGGGGGCGATATCGCCAGGGCTGCCGTGGATGACGACGACCCTCGTTTCGTCGTCGTCGCGCTTGCCGATCTTGGCGTGGATGGGCGTCGGCAGCGCCTGGAGCGCAGCCTCCAGCACGGCCTGTACCGCGCGGATATGCGGCTCGGCCGAGGCGGGCATACTGGTCATCCCAACAGTGCCTGTTCCGCGACTACCGCGCAGGCCTCGATGAAGCGGGGCTCCTCGGCGGCCAGCGCGCGGGCGCCCTCCAGCCGCGGCGGGTTCTTCGAGGTGCCGAACTCCAGGATGTTGCCGAGCGGGCCCTGACGCAGGTTCTTGTCCGGGCCGACCTCGGCCTCAACGCCGGTGGCGTCCGCCTTGAGGTCGTAGGTGATCGACGCCGGGTAGTGCGGGGCGTGCGCGTTGCCCGAAGCGTTCGCCCGCCAGTCGTTCTTGACGTTCAGCGCACCCTTCGACACCACCGGCGGCACCAGCTCGGCGAGCCGAAGCGGGGTGGCGGCGAGATCGGCGGCCAGGGCCTCGGTCTCGGCGAACATCTCGCTCACTGCACGAACTCCGCGGTGCAGCGCAGCGCCGTCGAGGTGGTCCCGGGCTCCACGTCGGTGATGACGAGCACGCGGCCGGTCAGGGCGGGGTTGAGCGACGCAGTGATGGTCGCCTCGTCGCGGCGGGCCACCTGCGGGGGTGAGTCGGACAGCGGGAGGTCAAGGTAGTACCTCTGCACGTTCACCTCCGCCTCGGCGGCCTGCTCCTCGTTCCCGCGCCACGTCTTGAAGCGACACGGGCCGGTGTAGACCGTGGTGCCGCCAGTGGTGACGTAGGACTGCGTTACCGGGTCGTAGGTCCGGGTACCGCCGCGAGTGATGGTGCAGGTGTCGAGCATCAGCGCGGCGTGAGCCGCACGGCCCGCGAGCACGGCCGGACTCGGGTTCATCACGTCGTCACCGGCGGCGTATACGGCGTGATGCTGAACGCCGAGGTCCGGACCGGACGAAGCGCGTCGATCTCGCTGTCGGTCATGTACAGCTCGCCGGCCGACAGCACCGTGTCACGCGTGTAGGAGTAGTCGTCCACCGTCTCCGAACGCAGCCCGCCCGGATTGAGCAGCACCCGCCGCACCATCGCGCAGCACACCGCGGTCGAGGCCGCCGTGGGCGTGGTCGCGTACTGCGGGAAACGGTCGACGATGATGGCGGTGGCGTCGTCCAGCCACGCGGAGGCCTGGCCCATCTCGGCGGCCGTGAGCGACCGCCCGAGCCTGACGGCCAGGTCGTCGAGCGTCGCCAGGGCCGTCATCGGCTACTTCTCGCCCGTCTTGGCCGGGTCCTCGGCCTTCGGGTCCTCGCCGCCGTCCTCGGCCGCACCGGCCTTGGTGGCGACGGACACGCCGTAGTCCTCCGGCAGGGCCTTCAGTCGCTTGATGACGGCCGCGTCGGTCGTCTCGAAGGCGCCGTCAGTGAACTGGGCCCAGATGCCCTTGTCGTCCTGGAGCGTCAGGCCCGGGTAGCGGGCCGTGGTGAATCGCGCCATCGGGCGTCTCCTTACGTGAGGTCCTTGATCAGGCCGTGGTAGGTCTCGGCGCCGTACTCCAGGCCGATCTCGCCGTAGAGCTGCCACTTCTCCGAGGCGCCGGTCTTCGCCAGCTGCTCGGCGAACAGCAGGCCCTTGCCGGGGATCTCCAGCCACACCGGCGCGCAGACCGACAGGTCGACGATCGCGATCTGGCCGGTCGGCATCCAGCGGTCGAGCATCACGCCGAAGGTGCCGAAGTCGGTCACGATCGTGTCGATCGCCACACCGCCGATGTTGCGGGTCATCGTGGGCTGGTTCAGCACCGCCGTGCTGTAGAGGTTCGACAGCGCGACCTTCTGGCCGGGGCCGAGCAGGAAGACCGTGGAGGCCTGGGGCAGCCGGGCGCCGTTGCTGAACATCGTCTGGAGCGTCGAGTCGACGATGGCCTTGGTCAGGGCCCGGTTGGTGCCGCCGTTGGCGTTGACGTTGGTGGAGATCGCGGTCAGCAGGCCGCGGGTCTTGCGCGGGGTCGAGTTGTTCGCCGGCTTCTGGTAGGTGCCGGACAGGAACGACATCTCGATGTCGACGGCCATCGACTGAAGCTCGATCATGATCTGGTGGTCGAGCTCGTCGCCGACCGGGTTGTCGTTGTCGCCGATGTTGATGCCGGAGTACATCCCCGTCGCGGCCTGGCGGGTGTAGGACACCTCGACGGCGCTCTGGTGGATCTCGACCACATTGGAGACGTTGGAGCGGGAACGCTCGGCCGCGGTCGGCGCCGCGGCGCCCTCCACCACCGAGTTGTTCGCGGTCGAGGTGCGGCGGTCCTCGGTCTGCCACTCGAACTCGACGCTCTTGGTCATCTTGCCGCCGGTCAGCCCGCCGATCGCGGACAGGAACGGGGTCTCGGTCGGGGTGACCTGGTACAGCTCCCCGTGGTAGTTCGGCAGGTTGTATGTCGTTCCCTGCCCGGAAACAGCACCCATCTCAGGGGCTCCTCATCGGTTGGGGCAGGGCGTACCTGCCGGGGTTACTTGCGGGCGGTCTGGATCTCGCGCAACTTGCGCGACTTCAGGGCGATCGAGGCCTTGATGTCGCCGGTCCGCTCCGCCTCGGCGATCTGCGCGTCCAGCGTCGGGATCGCTCCGGGGCGGGCGCCCTGTGCGGGATCCGGGGCGGGGGCGCGCGGACCGGCCGGGGTCGCCTGGGCGGCCCAGTGCGGTTTGCGCTCCAGCAGCGCGTCAAGCGCCGTGGCGATCGCTGCGGTGTCGACCTGGCCGGCGTCGTCGAGGAAGCCGCCGCCGAGCGCGTCGACCGCGTCCTGCGGATCGGCGAACCGGCCGGTGGCCATCGCCTCCACCCGGGCCGCGACGGCCAGCTTGGTCGCGGCGGTCACGCGCTCCTCGGCGGCGGCCAGCTTCTCGGCGAGCTTCTCCGCCTCGGTCTTGGCGGCGTCCTCGATCTCAGTCAGGCGCTTGGCCGCCGCCGCGTTCTCCTTGGCCCTGGCCTCGTTCTGCCTGCTGAGCTTCTGCCACTTCTCGGCCTCGGCTCGCCAGTCCTTCGGCGCCGGGTCGGCCGGATCGCCAGCGGCGGCCGGATCGGTCGGCGTCGCCGCGGCCGGGTCGAGCGGCGCGGCGGGGTCGGTGGAGTCGGACATGGTGTCTCCCGTTGCGGGTTGTGGTGCCGACCCCGTTGCGGGGTCAGGTCAGGTAGCCGTAGCGACGCAGCAGGCTGATCGCGAGGTCACGATCCTCGGCGGCGTCGGCGTAGATCTGAGCCACCGACAGGCGGGGGCCGCGCACGCCCGCTGCCGTCATCTGCCGACGAGCGGCACCGCGGCGGGTCGTGCCCTCGAAGGTGGCCTGCACGTCGCGGCCGAAGACCTTCGTTTCGTACAGCCCGCGGCGGGCGTTCACCACCTGGTTGATGTCCGCGCCCTCGCGGATCGCCTGCGCGTCCGCCTTGCCGAACCGCTTGTCCTGCTGCGCAGGCGACAGGTGGTCGAAAAAGGCGTGCGGGTCGGTCGAGATGTCCCCGGCGCGGTTCTCGATATCGGGTACCGATGTGCATGAACAGCGCGGATGGCGTTTGAAGTCGGCGTGCCACCGGTAGTGCCGCCCAGCCAAGATGATGCAGCGCGAGCACGCCGAGCCGGACACCATGCGGACGTAACCGTGTACCGAGCGGGTCGCGGTCATCGCCACGCCTGCGGCGTTGCGCCCGGCGTCGGCGACCTCGTTCGCGACGAGCATGGCCAGCTCGTTCGCGCCGGAAGCCAGGGCCTCGCGCACCGGCAGGCCGGCGCCGATAGCGGTCTTGGTGCGGATCACCGGCACGTACAGCAGCCCGGACAGCGTCCGGCCGTCGGCCGACATGCCGGCGAAAGCCGTGGAATTCACCGTGCCCTCGGCAGCCGGATCGCCCTCCTGCGCGCCCACCGCCGCCGCCACATACCGGCTCGCACCGACCGTGGCCAGGCGCTGCGCGGCCGTCAAAGTCCGGACCATCGCAGGGCCCACGCTCGCCGACCACGACCCGGACAGGTCGTTCTGATCCAGCGTCGACCACGCCACCGCGGTCCGGATGACCGTTGAGCGCGCGATCGAGGCTTGATGCTGGCGCCAGGCCCGGGCGACCTCGCGTAGGTCGGTCACGTCAGGGCGGGGGCGGGAAACGACTCGGGCGTGGCCGGCGTCGGTGCGGCGGACTGGCGCTGCGCGCCGAGCAGCGCGGAGAATTCCGAGCCAAGGGCGCGGTCCGCTTCAGCCTGGAACTGCTGCTTCATGCGCTCTTGCTGCACGGCGGTGTAGTTCAGCAGGTCCCATGTCGCCTCGGTCGGCAAGATCCCGCCGGCCTTCAGCTTCACCGCGGCGTCAGCCTTCTGCGCGAACGTCGGCGTGGCCGGGTCGCCCCATCGGGTCTCCAGCGCTCGCGCCCGCGGGTCCCACTTGCCGTCACGGATCCGCAGCACCAGGCGCATCGCCTGCTCGTACGACCCGCCCCACGCCCGTTGCAGCCGCTCGGCCCGCTTGATCAGGCGGATCTCGGAGGACCGGATGGCATCGGCCGACGGCGGGTTGTCGGTGGACAGGCCCAGGAAGTGCGGCGGCAGGGCGGCCAGGGAGCCGACGAGGCGGGCCAGGGAGTTGAGCGTCGCGTGGAAGTTGTCGAGGTTCGCCTCGGGGAACTGGCCGACGGCCACGCCGTCGTCCTTGGTGTTCTTCGCGGTCGCCCAGATCCGGCCGGCCAGCTGCTGCCACGTCGAGATCGGGTTGCCGGAGGCGTCGGTGAAATCCTCCTGGTCGAACCCAAGGGCATACCGCCTCGGCATCGCGTGGAACTCGGCGGACACCATCATGTCGGTTGCGATCTTGCACGCGGCATCCGACAGTGGAATCACGTCGGCGAGCTCGGACACACCGCCGGGATTCAGCAGGCGGCCGCGGTTGACGATCGGGACTACCGGGACCACGCCGAGGTTGTGTTCGTCGACGGCCTGCACCGACCAGCCGCTCGGGACCGTCTTCGCGTAGTGCACGGTCTGGTTCCGAAGGTAGATCGTGGCCTTCTCGTCGCGGATGGCGCCGGTCACCGGGTCGACCTCATACCAGCGCTTCATCGCTGCGCGCACGGCCCGAGTGGCCGGCTCGTAATCGACCTCCATCTGGAGCGGCGACTCGACAGTGATCAGCGGAGTAATGGGGTCGTCCGGGTTCGAGCCTATGATCATGAAGCTGCGGCGCATCACCAGCGCGTCGACATGGGCCTGCTGACTCTGCTCGTCGAGGTTGTTCGCCTGCCAGATCCGCCACAGGTCGTCAGCGGTGGCCTGATCGGCGTCGTCCTGGTCGGGCGTCGAGCCGGGGACTGCGAAGCGGAAGCCTTCGACATCCAACCTCTGCTCGACGCTGTCCACCACCAGGCGCGGCCAGTTGATGACCACCTGGCGGACACGGTCGCCGATCTCGGTGACCAGCTGCGGGTGCATGTACGACAGGGGCTGAAGGCCCTCGTAATACCGGTCCAGCGCCTCCAGGTCCGGCAGCAGCTGCGTGTGGCGGCGCGTCAGCAGGACCAGCCATTCCTGAGGCGTCAGGTCCATCAGCTCATCACCACCATTCGGCCGCTCTTGCGGGGCTTGTTCAGGCCGGCGGCGATTGCGTCACCGGCTGCTTCGTGGGCGAGGATGCTGCACATCGCCAGGTCGATCTTTTGGTGTACGGACGCCTTGCGGAGCACGTAGCGGTCGCTCGGGCGGGCCGCCTTGCGGGCATTCGCCACGTGCGCTCCGGTGACCGGACAGCCGTCGTGGCGGAAACTCGTGTCCGCCTTGCGCACGTCCGTCACGAGTCGCTCGGCCGCGGCGTGCATCGGCACCTCGCGGTGCGTGTACCAGCGGACGACGCGCTTATCGCCATACCGGTCCGCCCAAATGTCGATCTCGGTTTCCCAGTAGCGGACGTCGCAGTAGGCGCGGACCACGTCGAACCGGCGCATCAGGTCGTCCATCGCTGCGGAGATCTCCAGCCGCGGCATCCGGCCGCCCCAGTCGGCAGCGTTCCAGTAGCACGGGCGGTCATCCGGGCCGTAGGTCGGCGTGAACTGATACCCGTCAAGGGTCTCGGCGCGAATGCCGGTCCAGTCGTCGACCTCGGAGCCATCGAAGCCGAGCACGACCCGGGGCCGCTGCGGCAGGTCCATCGGGGCGGCCAGCAGGTCCCACTCGTCGCGGGCGATCCACGATCCGGTGCCGGCCACGATCCGGTTGAGGTAGAAGCGCTCGGCCTGTGCCTCGTCGCGCTCGGCGATCTCCAGCAGCTCACCGTCGATGCGGTCGATGCTGACCCAGCCGCCGGGGCGCTTCGCCGAGTCGCCGTAGGCGAACCGCAGGGCCCGGCGACGCTCGGCGCGGTTCGTCAGCGGCACCGGCGGGGCCATGCGGTGGTCGCGGTAGATGTCCCGCGCGGCGGACTCCGCGGTGCGCTGAGCCACGCTGTTCTCTGACGGATCCCACGCGTTCGTGGTCTCCACCGACCGGCCGCCAACGCCGGACAGGTTCCGGCGCTGGGTCGCGGCGATCGCGTGGCCGCCGTTCGTCTCGACCCAGCAGTGCGTTTCGTCCTGTACTGCAAAGGTCAAGCGCTGGCCAAGTCGTGCGTTCTTCGACGACGTGACCGGCTCGATCAAGCCGCCGCCCGGGATGTTGATCCGGGTGACGCCGGTGTCCGGGATCAGGTCCGCGAGCGGGCCCTCCTCGATCATCGGCTGAAGCGCGCGGTAGACGTTGTCCGTCTGGTCCTCGCTGGTGGCGGTGATCTGGATCCACGGAGTGGCCCAGGGCTGGCCGACCGGCTCCCCGGCGGCATCCCAGCCGGCGAAGCGGACCGGGCCGACGGCCTCAGCGCACACTATCGCCGCGCTCAGGGGACCTTTGCCCCACTTCTGCGGGCGCACGAGCTGCGAGCGACGATAGGCCCAGGCGGCAGCCCAGTCCTCGGCGATCGCGGTCGGCTTCAGGCGGTAGTGCCAGGCCAGGAAGGCCCACATCTCGTCGGTGAGCATGTACGGCTCGCCAAGGTGGTCACCGTCAGGGATGACGCAGTGCTCTTGGATCCACGCCCCGACCTCCCAGCCGAGCGAGGGGAACTCGCCGAGGTACTGCGGGCCCCGCCATGGCACGTCACTGGCCTACGGCTGCGGGATCCACCAGGTGCATCCGAGACTGCGCGCTGACCTTGGCCTGCGACGGCGATCGCCGCTCGCGCATCTCGGCCACCTCGTCAGGAGCGATCTCCCAGCGAAGGCGGAGCATCGCCATCGGCGACAGCCCGAGGCGGTCTTCGAGCTGGCGGACTTCCATCGCGGCCTTCGGCTCGCCGACGTCAGCCTCAGCCAGCAGGACGACGTAGCGGGCCACAACGCGGATGGTGCCGGCGCCGAGCTGCTCCCAGGCGACCGCCTGAGGCGTGGACCAGAGTTCGGCCCACAGGTCCGGGTCGTAGGCGGCGCTGGAGGACAGCGGCCATTCGGGAGCCTCGCCACGGCGGCCCTCGGAGGGCAGTCGGGTCATGGCGATGGTCGGGTTTGTTCTGCGACGTTGAGACGCCGGTTTCGGGGGCGGCCCCATTCCACTCATCATCTCTCCTATGCCGTTGCGGCAGTTGCCGGGCGTTGCGCTCAGCCAGTCAGGAGTTGGTCAGGCAGCCGGTTGCCCTTTGCGGAATTGCACCGCGCATGGGTGATCCGGACGTTGTCGGGGTCGTGCTCGCCACCCTTGCTCAGGGGTATGACGTGGTCCGTCGTCGCGCTCTCCGGGTCCGGCCAAACCAGCGTGCGGTCTATCGGTCGGTCGCACAGGTAACAGATCCAGCCGTCGCGGTCGCCGATGTCCTGGCGGACCACGGGCCGGCCGGTGGAGGCTGCCTTCTTCGCCTCCTGGCGACGCTTCCACCGCTGCCTGCGCTCTTCGGTCCACGGCTCCGGCTTCTGACGGCCGTCAGCCCGCGACTCGCGATTCCAGAGCACCTGGCCGTGCCGTTCGCAGCACGCCCGCTGGTTGGTCAAGTGCGGTTGGTACCGCTTGCCGCACTCGGGTAGCTCGCAGGTGCGCTCTGGCAGCGGCCCGGGAAGGCGTTGCCCATTGGCGATCTCCGTGCACCGCCGCGAGCAGAACTTCGTGCGCTGCGAGGCCGTGATGTCCGCGCCGCACTGGTTGCACGCGCGCGTTACGGGCCGCAGCTCGCCGGGGTGACGTTTCGACCACCGATAGCACTTCGGACTGCACCAACGCTTCGGATTTCGCTCACGGGGGTTGGTCTCGAACGGGATTTTGCACCCGACACAGAGGCGCTCAGCCATTTCAGCTCCCAGAGATGGCGGAAGCCCCGGCATCTCTGGTTGCCGGGGCTTCCTTCCTGCGGGGATCAGCCGCAGGCGCTTATGGGTGAAGCAAGATCGTTAAGAATCGGGGACCCGTAGACGGGGGCAAGGCCC
>Ga0068857_100005721_pt1 | contig 10631 bp, 7 predicted proteins | sample KBSCornC72_FD_66591 | JGI IMG/M metagenome (GOLD analysis project Ga0068857, IMG submission 66591) | Corn rhizosphere microbial communities from Kellogg Biological Station, Michigan, USA - KBS Corn C7-2 | ecosystem: Host-associated > Plants > Roots > Rhizosphere > Soil ...
CCGGCGCGTTCAACAACGAAGGCCTCATCCTGCGGCAGAAACATCGGATCGACGACGCGCTGCGCGCGTTCGCGCGCGCGCGGGCCATCGATCCGCGCTACGCGTCGGCGATGTGGAACGAGAGCGAGACGCTGTTCGACGCCGGGCGGGATCTCGACCGCGCCGACGCCCTGCTGGTCGAGGCCATGAAGAACGGCCTGGCTGACGGCGTGAAGTTCGCCGTCGCGCGGTCGATCGCCTACAACCGCTCCGGCCGCGCCGCCCGCGCCCTCGCGCTGCTCGACGCCGCCGTCAGCGCGTTGCCCGGCGATCCCGAGCTGCGCCTCTTCCGCGGCCGCTACCGGATGGAGCGCCAGGACTGCGCCGCCGCGCTGGAAGACTTTCGCGCCGCGACGCGCGCCCGCCCCAACGACGCCGTGGCCTGGGCCTCGATGGGCTTCGCGCAGACGTGCCTGGGCGACATAGTGGGCGGACGAGAGAGCCTGGCGCGGGCGCATCAGCTCGACCCGCGCATCCCGTAGCCTTTGTCAGAGCCGCACCTTCTGCACCGCGGTGCCGATCTCGTTGGAGAGATCGTCGCGCAGCGTCACGGCGATGGTGAACTCGCCCCCTTCGAGGCGAACGTTCATCCGGTAGCGGAAGGCGTCGGCGAGAGCCTGCGCGCGCTGTTCCGCGGTGAACGCCAGGTCCTGGGTCTTGTGGTGGAAGCCGACGTTTTTTCCCTTGGCGTCGAAGATCGACAGATAGACGTGCACCCGCCCGGCGTAGCGGCCCTCGGTCAACAGCAGCGTCACCTTCGACATCGGCATCGCCGCCAGGACGGAGACCACCGGCTTGCCGTCCGGCGACGGCGTCGTGCCGAGGTTCACCGTCACCGGCACCCCGGCGGCGGGCTGCAGCAGCGAGATGCGGAGCCGCAGCAACTGCTCGAGGCGCTCGTCGGGTGAGAGGTCGACGTAGCCCTGACGATGCGTCAGCCGCAATCCGGAGCGCTTCACCCGCACCGTGATCCGGTGGTACTGCCTGTCATCGTCGTGCGACGGCGTGTAGCCGAGAAGGTAGTAGCGCGACGTGGCGGCATTGACGGCGTTATATGAATCGCGGACTTCGTTCGACGCCAGGTACAAACCGCCGGTGCCGGCGGCGAGCCGGAACGGCGTCGAGACGTCGGCGGTATCCGCAGCGGCGTTGAAGCCGATACCGGCCTGCCTGGCGACCGAGCCACCCAACCCAGCGCCGTGGTTCTGCACGTCGTGCTGCACGGCCGCCATCTGGTGCGGCGACGTGTTCAACACGTGGATGCTGGTGTTCGCGGCATTGGCCTCGCGGACCGCGGCGTCGATGAGCTTGCCGATGGTCACCTTGGTGTCCTGCAGCTCGCGGTCGGAGCCGCGGTCGTAGGCGCCGAAGGAGGTGTTGATGTCCATCGCCCCGGTCAGGAGCACGATCAGTTTCTTTCCCTCGGACGTGGCGAACGCGCGCGCCGCGTCCACCAGGCCGCGCGCGGTATTGGTCATCGAGCGGGCGTTCCGCGTGGTCCTCTCCCGCGACTCGAAGCCCACGCTCGCCGCGAAATCGCTGGGGCGCCCGTTCTGATTCATCGAATCGGAAACGAATGAGCGGTCCATGTCGTCGCGGAGCGCGGTGGTGGCGGCCTTGCGGATCCGCGCCACCGCGGCGTGAATGACTGCCTTGTCGGTGGTGAAGGGCTGCAGCAGCTCGAGTTGCTGCCCGATCATTCCGACCGCCCACTCGTAGGTGCCGTCGAAGGTCTCGTCGATGAAGGCGTCGAGCTTGTCGAGCGCCTCGTTCCGGTCCCGCTTGTCGATGTAGTTGTTGTCGACCAGCAGGATCAACTTGCGGCGGAATTGAAGATCGTTCGATGCACGGGGGTCCGCCGAGCGCACGCTGTTCTCGACCAGGGTGAAGTTGGTGATGGTCTGCGGCTGATTGTCTTCGAAAACGTCGAAGTCGTCTTTGGTGAGGTCGGCGACCGCGTGGCCCGAAGCGTCGATGGCGGACACATCGACGTTGATTACCTTCACGTCGACGCGCGTGCTGATCTGCGCGAACGACGGCAGGGTCGCAAGAAGAACGAAAACGCCGGTGGTGAACCTGGTCACGAGGGAAACCGCCTGATCAGAGCCTCACTGCCTCGCTGGCACTCCCCATCTCGTTCGACAGCTCGTCGCGCAGCGTCACCACCACGGTGAACTCGCCCTTTTCCTGCAGGCGCACGTTCATCGTGTAATGGAACGTCTCACGCTCGGCGTCGCGGAGCTGATCGGGCGAGAGCGTCACTTCCTGGATCTGGTGGTGGAAGCCGATGTTCTTCCCGTTGCGGTCGAACACCGAGACGTAGACGTGCACCCGGCCGACGTAGCCCTTGTCGTTGGGAATGACCGTGACCTTGTCCAACTGCAGGCCGGCGCGGACGGGAACCACCATGTGGTCGGTTCTGCTCTTCGCCGCGCCGACGTCCATCTTCACCTGCAGCGCGCCGATGCTGCGATCGAATGTGGCGCGCGCCCGAAGCATCTCCTCCAACCGGTCATCGGCAGTCAAGTCGTAGTAGCCGACGCGGTTGGCGACGCGCACGCCGGGGCGCTTCACCCGCACCTTGATGGCGTGGTACTGGCGGTCGCCGTGATGGGACGACGGCGAGTAGCCGAGCGAATAGAAGTTGGCCGTCTGGTGGTCGATGCGGGCCACCGAGGCCACGATGTCGTTCGACGGCAGGTACATGCCGCCAGTGCCGAGGGCCAGCGAGAGCGGCGCGGAGTCGACGTCGGTCGTGTCGATGGGATCGTTGCCGCCGCCTTCGCGCAAGAGATTCTCGATTCGGATCCCCGACGTGCGATTCTCCACGTCGTGCTGTGGGGCCTGCATCCCGCGGGTGCGGCCATTCACCACATGAATGGTGAAGTTCGCCGCGTTGACCTCGCGCACCATGCCGTCGATGAGCTTCACCATCTCCAGGCGGGTCTGCTCCAGCTCCCGGTCGCCGGCCGTGTCATAGGCCTTGAAGCTGGTATTCAGCTCCATGCCGCCGGTCAGGAGGAGGATGTACTTCTTGCCGATGTCGGCGGAGTGCGCGCGGGCCATCTCCGCCACCGCCCGCGCGGTGTTGGTGACGGTCAGCAGGTTCCGGAAGGTCTGCTCGCGCGAGCTGAAACGCACTGCCTGGTTGTAGTCGTATGTGGTAGCGAGATCGAGTTGCCGCCGGGTGCGGTCGGAAAGGATGGAACGGTCGATCTCCCGGTGAAGGTAGAACGTGGGCGCCTCGCGGGCACGATCGAACGCCGTGTGGATGGCGGCGACGTCCGTGGTGAACGGCTGCACGATCTGCGCTGCGTGTCCGACCATCACCAATCCCCACTCCGCGCCGAAGCGCGAGGTGACGTACTTCTCCATCTTGGTGAGCGCGATGTTCCGCTCGGTCTTCTCGATGTAGTTGTTGTCGACGATCAGCAGGACCTTGCGGCGGAACTCGGCCGGCACGTCACCGGCCGGCGTGCCGGCGGCGGGGCTCGCGCCGTCGCCCACCGCGGAGTCGCGCACGACGTAGAAGTTGGAGATCTTCTGCAGCGCGCCGTCCTCGAAGAGCTCGAAGTCCGCCTTGGTCAGGTCGGTCACCGGCTGGCCGTCCCGATCGGTCACCGTGACGTCGACGTTGACCACCTGCACGTCGACATGCGCCGTGAGTGGCGGCAGCGGGCCGATGTTCTGAGCAGGCAGCGTGGAGGACAGCAACAGCAATGCAACAGCAATCGCGGATCTGCGCATCGGGCACCCCTTTGTAGATTGGGTGATTCTATTCCCGCGGGGCCGAAGTTGGGCGGCCGGGATGTTAGGAAGTTGGGACGTTCACAAGGGGATGTTCCCGTGCTTTTTCGGCGGGTTCTTGTCGCGCTTGTTCCGGAGCATGGCAAATGCGGTGATCAACTTCCGGCGGGTGAACCGCGGCTCGATGATCTCGTCCACATAGCCGCGCTCGGCAGCGATGTAGGGGTTGGCGAACTTCTCTTTGTACTCGGCGATCTTCCCCTCGCGGTCCTTCGCGCCCTTGTAGAGGATGCTGACCGCCCCTTCCGCTCCCATCACGGCGATCTCGGCGGTGGGGAAGGCGAAGTTCATGTCCGCCCGGATGTGCTTGGAGTTCATCACGCAGTACGCGCCGCCGTATGCCTTGCGCGTGATCACCGTGATCTTCGGCACCGTGGCCTCCGCCAGCGCGTAGAGCAGCTTCGCCCCGTGGACGATGATGCCGCCGTACTCCTGGTCGGTGCCGGGGAGGAAGCCGGGGACGTCCTCCAGCACCAGCAGCGGGACGTTGAAGGCGTCGCAGAAGCGGACGAAGCGGGCGCCCTTGCGCGAGGCGTTGATGTCCAGCACGCCGGCCAAAAACGCCGGCTGATTGGCCACCACGCCGACCGGATGTCCGTTGAGGCGGAGGAAGCCGACCACCAGGTTGCGGGCGAAGTGCTGGTGCACCTCGAGGAACTGCGCTTCGTCGGCGATCCCTTTGATCAGCTCGCGCACTTCGTACGGCTGGTTGGGCGAGTCGGGGATCAGATCGTCGAGATTGGCGTCGACGCGGTTGATGTCGTCGCTGGTCGCCGCGCGCGGCGGCTCCTCGAGGTTGTTCGACGGCAGGAACGACAGCAGCTCGCGGATGGTCGCCAGGCAGTCTTCGTCGGAGTCGGCGGCGAAGTGCGCGACGCCGGAGATCTGGTTGTGGGTGTCCGCGCCGCCGAGTTTTTCCTTGGTCACTTCTTCATGGGTCACGGTCTTGATGACGTCGGGGCCGGTGACGAACATGTAGCTGGTCTTCTTCACCATCAGGATGAAGTCGGTGATGGCGGGCGAGTAGACGGCGCCGCCGGCGCAGGGCCCCATGATCGCGGAGATCTGCGGCACCACGCCCGAGGCCAGCGTGTTGCGGAGGAAGATGTCGGCGTAGCCGCCGAGGGAGACCACGCCTTCCTGAATACGCGCGCCGCCCGAGTCGTTGAGGCCCACCACCGGCGCGCCGTTCTTCATCGCCAGATCCATGATCTTGACGATCTTCGCCGCGTGGGTCTCGGAGAGCGAGCCGCCGAAGACGGTGAAGTCCTGTGCGTAGGCGTAGACCAGCCGGCTGTTGATGGTGCCGTAGCCGGTGACCACGCCGTCGCCGGGGACGCGCTGCTTCTCCATGCCGAAGTCGGCGGAGCGATGGACCACGAGCTGGTCGAGCTCCTGGAACGAGCCGGGATCGAAGAGGAGGGCGATGCGCTCGCGCGCGGTGAGCTTCCCCTCGGCGTGCTGGCGCTCGATGCGACTCTCGCCGCCACCGAGCTCACTCTGGCGTTTTCGTTTTGCCAGCTCGTCGAGCTTCGATCTCACAACGTGAAATCCCGCTCGGCGGCCACCTGCCGCATGGCCTCGTCGATCTCCTCGTCGGACGGGTCGCGGTCGCCGTGCGATTTCGCCAGGCGCGTGCGCGCCTCCGCCTCGATCGAGTCGTAGGCGGCGAGGTTTTCCTCCAGCGTCCGGGCCACGACGGTGATGCCGATCTCCGCGTCGCCGAATTCGACCAGACCGCGGTCCTCCAGGCGATTGACGATGGCCCGGGCCAGGAACTCGATCTGTCGGATGCTGCTGCTCATGCGGCTACCGCGCGGATTCTAACAACATGTCGCAGCCCCACGCGCCCGCTCCGAACGGAAACCACTCCTCGGCACCCCCCGCCGCCAGAACTCGCCCGACGTTGAGGGGGGCGGCAAACACGCTTCCGCCATCAATGCAGAGGACGTCGCCGCCGCCGAGGCGGGCCACTGCGCGGGGGGCGGCGTCATCGAGGCGGCCGAAGGGAAGGGCCAGGAGGTTGAACCAGGCGCGCACCGGACGGACGCGGTAACTCGGCCGGTACCAGTTCGGCGGCTCCCCCGCGCCCACCGGGCAGCTCTCCACCGGCTTCCCCTTGCCGTCGGGCGTCGCGCCGGCGCGCTGCGCCAGCTCGATGCGTCCGATGAGCGACGGCAGCACCGCCGCCGCCACCCGCGGCGCGAGCGTGAGCCGCGGCGGCGGCTCGCGGCGGCCTTCGATCCGGGCGAAGAGAGCGAGTAGCGCGGCGTCGAGGCCGAAGTCCGCCTGGTCGATGAGCATGCGATGCGGGGCGCGCGCGACGGAGAGATGCATGCGCCGCGCGTGCTCGGACCAGACGATGCCGCCGTATTCGTGAATGGAGACTCCTTCGGTCATCACCACACGCTCGAAATCGCCGGCGGGCGGTGTGGGGGCCTCAACCTGCGGCAACGCCCGCCGCTCCCCGCGCAGCGGCTGCGCGCGGAGCTCTTCCCCCTCCTCGAACGCTTCCCCCGCCTCCTCCACCCGCACCACGACGCCGTTCTCGTAGCGGACCGTCCGCCCCCACTTTCGGTACCTCATAGCGGTCCGGTCACCATCAGCGGCGCGGCGCTCGGCACGTGCAGCTCCTGCCCTTCGCGCGAGCAGATCACGCCGGGGTAGCGCAGCGGATCCCCGGTCGCGCCGCGCAGCGAGCGGGCGATATCCGCGCGCGACGCGCGGATGGTGAAACGCGGGATGGCCACGTGCACGGTCACCATGTCGGTGACCGGATCGTAGCCGCCGCCGGCGATGAGGTGGACGTCGACGCGCTCCTCGGGCAGCTCGAACGGCGCGTTCACCTGCCGCGCGAGAAGGTGCGTCATGCGCGGCAGCGGCACGTCGCTGAACGACGCCCGCCGCGGCGCGAGCGGCGCGTCGACGCGCAGCCACTCCGGCCACGCCACCGGCGGCGCGTGGTGCTCCGCCGCGTGACCGATGGCCTCGTGCAGCAGGACGGCGGCGGAGCCGTGGTGCCAGACGAGGGGGAGTTCGCCGTTGACCGTTGACCGTTGACCGAGGACGCGGCGCAGCAGGTCGATGTCGGCTTCGACGTGCTCGGGGGTCGATACGATCGATACGCCGCCGAGCCTCACGGTGAACGTCGTCTCCACACCCTCGGGCGTCGCCCGCACCACCACCCGCACCCGCGCGCCGATGGACTGCGCCCTGGCGCGCGCCGGCGCCATCGCGTCTTCGCAGGCGGCGAGGAGCGACTCGTCGGCGTCGTCGGTGGCAATGATGGTGTCGCCGTCCTGCCGGGCGATGCCGTGCATCAGGCGCGATTCCAGCCGGCGGCCGCCGGACCAGATCTCGTCGCGCGCGGCGATGGCGAAGATCAATTCAGGGCGTACTCGAACGTCTTGCTGGCCGGGTTGTAGCTCACGGTCAGCTTGTGGTTGACGCCCGACTGGAAGTTCTGCCGCTGCAGGACGTGGTACTCCTTGATCTTCTGCGACGGCACGTCCACCCAGATCTCCAGATCGGCGTTCTTGGCTGGGAACTGGTTGGTCACGTTGATCTTGCGCGGCTCGCGGCGCTTGAGGAATCGCGTCTCCTGCCAGAGGATCTCGCGGGCCACGACGTCGACGCCCGCCTTGACGGTGATCGAGCCGTCGGCGAACGGGTGATTGACCACCACGGTCAGCGAGGTCGGCGCGGCGGGTTGCGGCGGCGGCTGCGGCATCGGCGCGGCGGTGGTGGTCGTCGTGCGGGCGGTGGTGGCGGTCGCCGCTGTCGTCTTCTGCGACGCTTTCTGCTGCTGCGCCCTCAGCCTCGCTTTCTCACGCGCATCTTCCTGCTGGGCGAGCTTGAGGTAGTTCGCGCTGTCCTCGAAATTCGGGTCGAGCGAGAACGACTCGTTCAGCAGCGGGATGGCCTCGGCGTACTTTTTCTCGTTGTACAGCGCCAGGCCCTGATCGAACTTCTGCCGCGCCAGCGCCAGCTTCTGCTTGCCGCTCTCCACCTGGCGCATCGAGTGCGAGAGCCTCTCCAGCAGCGCCAGGACGTACGGCGACTGCGGCGCCAGACGATTGAGCTCCGTGAACTTCTGGTGCGCGTCGGTGACGCGTCCCTGCCGCAGGAGCTCGTTGGCCTCGTTGCGCAGCGCCCGCTCGCGCGCCCGCTGCTTCTCGACCTTGACGTCGACGACGGCCTGCGGCGCGAAGCGGCGCTTGATGGCGAAGACCGAGCCGACGACCAGCAGGGCCAGAACGGCGACGATGGCGATGAAAATCGCGGGCGGCAGCCGGCGCTTCCACACCGGATGCGCGCGCACGCCGGTCAGCGTCTTCCGCAGGATCTCGCGCGGCGCGACGCGCGTCCGCGCCGGCTTCGGCTCGGGTATCGGGATGACGCGCGGCTGGGGGTTGGTGTCCATCGGCTGCGGCGCCGGCGGATTCGTGGCCTCGGGGAACGGCACCTCGATGGTCGGCAGCTTCTCGCGGTCGCCGCGGGTGACGAGAGTGATGTCGGCGAGCATCGGCTCGGTCTTCGCCGGCCGCTCGCCGCGGATCACGGAGCGGAGCGCCGCGGCGAGGTCCTTGCCGCGCTGGTAGCGCTTGCCCGGCTCCTTGGCCAGACACTGCGTGACCACCTCTTCGTAGCCGTCGGGGATCTGCGGGTTGATCTCGTGCAGCGGCGGGAAGTTCTCGTGGACGATCTTGTAGGAGATCGACGTCAGCGAGTCGCCGCCGAACGGCTTGCGCCGGGTGAGGCACTCGTAGAGACAGATGCCGAGGGAGAAGATGTCGGTGCGGCCGTCGACCGGCGCGCCTTTGATCTGCTCGGGCGCCATGTAGTTGGGCGTGCCGAGGAACTGGCCGGTGGTGGTGAGATTGCCGCCGGAGGTGATCTTGGCGATGCCGAAGTCGGTGATCTTGGCCCGCATGCTCTCGAGCAGGATGATGTTGGCCGGCTTGACGTCGCGGTGGACGATCCCTTTGGCGTGCGCGAAGTCCAGGGCCTCGGCCACCTGCGCGATGATCTCGCCGATTTGTTCGAAGCCTATGGGCCTCCCCTGCGAGAGCACTTCCTTCAGGTTCTGCCCTTCGACGTACTCCATGGCGATGAACGAGACGCCGGTGGTGTCGTCCTGCCCGATGTCGTGCACGGTGACGATCGACGGATGGTTGAGGATGCCGGCGGCCTGCGCCTCGCGGACGAAGCGCTGCTGGAACTCCTTCGCTTCGTCGTCGTCGTTGTTCTGGAGGCGGATGGTCTTCAGGGCGACGAGGCGTCCGATGAGAGGGTCCTTGGCCAGGTAGACGATTCCCATCGCCCCCTTGCCGAGCTCGCGAACCACCTCATAACGGCCAAGCTTCACCTGACTCCGCTCTCCGGGCGGGTGCCCTCCCGATGGAATGGGAGTCCCGTAAGCCGCCAATGATAACTCCTCACTTGCTGGGGGTTTCGCGGCGGCATTTTAATTTATGATTCCCCTCCCGATTCGGGAAATCCCCATGCGAGGCCAAAACTCATGAAAGTCTATTCGGGTTCGGAAATCCGCAACGTCGCTGTTGCCGGCCACAACGACACGGGTAAGACGACGCTCGTTTCGCAACTGCTCTTCAACGCCGGCGCGACCACGCGCCTCGGCCGGATCGACGACGGCACGACCACCACCGACTTCGATGCCGACGAAATGGAGCGCAAGCACTCGATCTCCTCGGCCATCGCCTACGCCGAATGGAAGAACACCAAGATCAATCTGCTGGACACCCCCGGCTTCGGCATCTTCATCATGGAGTCGAAGGCCGCTCTGCGGGTGGCCGACTCCGCGGCCATCGTGGTCAGCGCGGTCACCGGCGTGGAAGTGACCACCGAGCGGGTCTGGAAGTTCGCCGACGAGTACGAGCTGCCGCGCATGGTGATCATGAACAAGATGGACCGCGAGCGCGCCTCGTTCTCCCGCACGCTCGAGGCGCTGCAGAAGAAGTTCGGCAAGAACGTCGTCCCGCTGCAGATGCCGATGGGCGAAGAGCACGCCTCCTACGGCGTGATCGACCTGGTGGCCATGAAGGCCTACAAGTACGGCACCGACGGATCGGGGAAGTTCGAGCTCGTCGACATCCCGGCCGAGCTCAAGTCCGACGCCGACGACTGGCGCGAGAAGCTCATCGAGAAGGTCGCCGAGGGCGACGACACGCTGATGGAGCGCTTCTTCGAGCAGGGCGGGCTGTCACAGGAAGAGCTGATCGACGGGTTGAAGCGCGAGATCGGCCATCACCAGATCTTCCCGGTGCTGCTGTCCTCGGCGTCGCACAACATCGGCGGCCACGCGCTGCTCGACGCCATGTCCGCGCTGCTGCCGGCCGCCGACGAGACCAAGACGATCACCGGCACCAACACCAAAGGCGAGGAGCTCACCTTCGACCGGCGCGCCGAGGCCTTCCCCGCGGCGCTGGTGTTCAAGACCTTCTCCGACCCCTTCTCCGGCCGGGTGTCGCTGTTCCGCGTCTACTCCGGCACGTTCAAGTCGGACACCACGTACTGGAACACCACCCGCGAGCACGAGGAGCGCGTCGGCAAGCTGCAGGTACTGCAGGGCAAACAGCAGACGCCCGTCTCCGAGCTGCGGGCCGGCGACATCGGCGCGGTGGCGAAGCTGAAGGACACCGTCACCGGCGACACGCTGGCCACCAAGGAGCACGCCATCATCCTCAAGCACGTCGACTATCCGGAGTCGGCGATCGCGTTCGCCGTCGAGCCGAAGGCGCGCGGCGACGAGGACAAGCTCGGCG
>Ga0068857_100005726_pt1 | contig 10628 bp, 11 predicted proteins | sample KBSCornC72_FD_66591 | JGI IMG/M metagenome (GOLD analysis project Ga0068857, IMG submission 66591) | Corn rhizosphere microbial communities from Kellogg Biological Station, Michigan, USA - KBS Corn C7-2 | ecosystem: Host-associated > Plants > Roots > Rhizosphere > Soil ...
CGTGACGACGATATCCTGATGGTCGGTCGCGAGTCTGCTGGCGTGCCTGCCGAAATTGCCGACGGCGCCGATCTTCGTATCCGCATTCCAATGCTGCCCGAACGGCGCTCGCTGAACGTCGCGGTTGCAGCCAGCCTGATTTTGGGGGAAGCCCTCCGCCAGACGGGACGCTTCGAGACGCTGACATGACCCTCCCCGGCAACATCGACGCCAACAAACTGCAGGCCGCTGCCTGGTTCCGCCAGGTCCGCGACGATCTCTGCGCGCGCCTCGAAAAGATCGAGGATGAGGGCGGCGCCCAGGTGGAGGGAGCGCCTGGCCGGTTCGACATCAAGCCGTGGACGCGGTCCGAAGGCGGCGGTGGCGAAATCGGCCTCCTCCACGGCCGCGTCTTCGAGAAGGCCGGCGTCCACATTTCGGTGGTGCACGGCACTTTCACCGAGGAGTTCGCGCGGCAGATGCCGCACACCGAGGCCGGCGCCGAATTCTGGAGCGCTGGCGTGTCGGTCATCGTCCATCCGCGCAACCCCAACGTCCCCGCAGCGCACATGAACACGCGCATGATCGTCACCGGCAAATACTGGTTCGGCGGGGGCGGCGACCTGACACCCGTACTCGATCGCCGGCGCAGCCAGACCGATCCGGACAGCGTCGACTTCCACGCCGCCTTCAAGGCGGCGTGCGCGGCGCACCCGGGCATCGACTATCCCCACTACAAGACCTGGTGCGACGAGTACTTCTGGCTCAAGCACCGCAACGAACCGCGTGGCATCGGCGGCATCTTCTACGACCAGCTGGCGAGCGGCGACTGGCACCACGACTTCGCCTTCACTCAGGATGTCGGCCGCGCCTTCCTCGAGATCTACCCCAAGCTCGTCCGCCGTAACGTCAACACGCCCTGGACCGACGCCGACCGCAATGAGCAGCTGATCCGCCGCGGCCGCTACGTCGAGTTCAACCTGCTCTACGATCGCGGCACGACGTTCGGCCTCAGGACCGGCGGCAATGTCGAGGCGATCCTCAGCTCCATGCCCCCCGAGGTGCGCTGGCCGTAAGGCGGAACCGCGACTGTCTCTTCCTCGTTCCCATTGACCGAGGGCAAACAGGAGGTTGCGATGAAGCAATATGAATGTCTCGTGCCGGGCTGCCCATGGCACACCCAGGCCAAGGACGACGCCGAGATCGTCCGCCGTGCCGCCGAGCACCTGAGAGAAGTTCATGGTGAGAGCGTGGTGCGGCCGGAAATGGTGGACCGCATCAAGCAGCGCATCCACGAGCCGCAACCGGCGCAATAGCCCCAGGAAATTCAGCGCTTTAAGTCCGCGAGCAGTGCCGCCTTGTCGAGGCGGAACTTGCTCGCGATCCATTTCTTCTCCAGCCGGTCCAGCTCGGCCCCGAGCCCGGGACCGGGCGAAAACCCTTTCTCGATCAAGTCGTTGCCGGTCACCGGAAAGCGCGGTACCTCGATCCCCTCGAGGTGCCCCACCACGGCCGACTTGCCCGCCTCGGTCCATCCGGCGATCGCCGCCGCCACGTCGATTGCATCCACCAGCACCGCCGGGAACCGGTACGCCGCCTCGTTGATGTGAAATCCGATCAGCAGGCGTGCCGCCGTCAGCGTCCGCTCCGCCGACCCGATGTCGTCGTTGGAGAGCCGCCAACGTTCTCGAAGACCCGCGCTCCCCAGGCTCTCGACCAGCAGCGCAAGCCGGGCGTTGAGATTGGGACGATGCGCGTGCCGCTCATACTTCCCGAGCCAGTCGACCAGCGGCATCGGAAACTCGAGCACCCCGGCGCGGCGCATCGCACCCAGCGTCGTCCCCACCCGTGGCAGGTCGAGCATGCGGCGCATTTCGCTGCCCACCCGCTCCGCCGAAAGCCCGTCGAGCGACCCGGCCGCCCGCGTCACCGCCTCGAGCCCGGACGGGTCGAACTTCTCATGCCCATGGCTCGCCGTGAAGCGGAAGAACCGGTAGACCCGCAGCCGGTCTTCTGCGATGCGCTGATCAGCGTCGCCGATGAACCGCACGTAGCCCGCAATACAATCATCCGCCCCACCGAGCGGGTCGAACAGCGTTCCATCAGCCCGGGCATAGAGCGCGTTGAGCGTGAAATCCCGCCGCTCGGCGTCACGTGTCCAGTCTTTGCCGAACTTCACCTTGGCGTGCCGACCGTCCGTCTCGACGTCTTCGCGCAGCGTCGTGACCTCGGCGACCAGATCGCCGACCTTCAGCGTCACCGTGCCGTGCTCGATGCCCGTCGGATAGACCGGCACGCCGGCGACGGCGGCCCGCTTGCTGACCTCGTCGGGCTTGAGTTCGGTGGCGAAGTCGATCTCGGCCGTCTCCCGCGTACGGTCGACCAGCGTGTCGCGGACAATGCCCCCGACGGCGCGCGTCCGTCCGCCAGCGCCGTCGAGCAGCGCGAAGACCTGCTGGGTCTCGGGGCGGATGAGCCAGGGCGCTCGCTTCAGCCGGTCGAGCGCCGATTGTGAGATCACGCTGACACCTCGTACTTGAGCACTCGCTCATAGAACAGCCGCGTCAGATTGGCGGTAATCCCCCAGATGACAAGCCCACCATGCTCGATCTGCCAGGTGGTGTGCTCTTGCTCCTTCCGCCGGATGCGGAACGTCCCGAAGCTCTCCTCACGCATCAGCAGCGGCAGGGGAACCTCGAAGACGGTCTTCACTTCCCCCGGATTGGGCACGAAGTCGCGCCGCGGCACGACCTCGGCGACCACCGGGGTAATGAGGTAGTTCGAGCCCGTGAAATAGGCCGGCATGTACCCCAGGAGCCTGGCGTCGGCAGGGTCGAGCGCGACCTCCTCGTTCGCCTCGCGCAGCGCCGCCGCGCCCGGACCGGTGTCGCCTGGATCGATCTTTCCTCCGGGAAACGCCACCTGCCCCGAATGCGACCGTAGGTCCGGCGAGCGCTCCGTATAGAGCACCGTGAGGTCCTCGCCCCGCCGAACCAGCGCAATCAGTACGGCAGCATCGCGTGGCGGGGCGCCGAAACCGCCTTCCGGCATCCAATCCGGGACCAGGGTGGCGGTATCTTCCGCCGCCTGCGGCGTGTGCAGCAGCCGACCCCTGATTCTCTCGATCAGTTCATCGGCCGCAGACACGGAAATACCCTCATCATCGGCGTTCACTGGACCGGCTTCCCGGTTCGAACGCGCGACCACTGGGAAACCGTAGCGCCCTGCGGCGCTAGGCGTGCTTCTTGGCTCCGAACGCGCCGATCCTGCCCTTGAGGCGAGTCGCGAGCGTCTTGTCTTCAGCATAGACGAGCACGCGCGTCGGGTCGACCGGACCGGGCCACTGCACCGCGCCCAGCGTCGTCGGCTGCCAGCCCAGCGGACAGTAGTAGTCGCGGTCGCCGATGAGGATTACAAAGCTGCCCTGGCCGCGCTCGAGGGCGATCCGGGTCACTTCCCTGGCCAGCATCTTACCCACGCCGCGCTTACGGAAATCGGGATGCGTCGCCAGCGGGCCCAGCATGTAGCCGTCGATGCCGCCGACACTGAGCGGCGTCATCCACACGGCACCGCACGGGGTGCCGTCAACCTCGGCAATGAGAGAAAGGGATCTGTCGATCGGGAAGCGTTCACGCACCCGGAAGGCCGTGCGGGCGAAACGCCCGGGGCCAAACGCCAGCGCCTGCAAATCCTCGACGAAACTGTCGTCGGCGGGCGTGGCAAAGCGAATCGTGGGCAAGCCAGGTTGCGGAGGGGCCGACGGAGCCGGCTGGTAGACGGATTGGATGTTCATCGTGAGAGTCCAGGACGCGAAAGCAATAGGACAACCATGCCGGCCGAAAAGCCAGCTCCCGACCTTTTACGGTCGTCGGGTCACGTGAACGACGTTCTCCATCCTGGACGCCTCCTGACGTCTGAAATGCGCATTAGCACCACCCGGGCAACGCGTAAACGACAAATCATGGAGCTGGCAGCACAATTCAAGACCTCGCCGTTAACGCTTCGTGATTGTGACAGGACCCCCAAAACGAGGCTGTCGCACGACGCTCGGACGGCCATTCTGTGACAATGCCACGCCGGGTCGTCACCACTCGGAATCGGGCCTCGTCTTGTCGAAGATCTCGCGGATCCGCCGCGCCGTGCCCTTCCCCACATCCGCCGGCAGCGCGTCGATGTCGAACCAGCCGCATTCGGCGATCTCGAGATTGGGCGCGAATTCCAGCTGGCTGCGGAAGTCGCGCCAGACATAGACCGCCACATGGTCACGCTTGCCTCCCGCGATGCGGTTGAGAAACAACCCGTGTAATACCGGCCTCCCATCCACCGCATAGCCGGTTTCTTCCAAGGCCTCCCGACCGGCGGCGGTCTCCGCCGTTTCGCCGGGCTCGACCCCGCCACCCGGAAACTGCCAGCCTGGCGTATAAGTGTGCTTGACCAGTAGCACCTTCTTGCCATCCAGCAGTACGGCACGCACTCCGAGGGTCAGCCGCTTGCGAAGCGCCGTCAGCAGCAGATGCGCTCGCGTGCGCAGCCGCTGCAGGGGGGTGAGTTTTGTCTCGTCCTTCATGAACTGTTGACCTAGCAGCCGCAGGTCCGGGGCAAAATGGCTGCCTGGCCACATGGACCATTTTCTTGCCACCTCGACCGTGGCATTAGGCGCCACAATGATCACCCTTGCCCACATGTCGGACATTCACCTGGCGCCGTTGCCGCCGGTCAAATGGACCGAGCTCGTGAACAAGCGCATTACCGGCTACGTCAACTGGCGCCTGCGCCGGCAATCGACCCTGGCTGGCGATGGCCTGACCAACCTCGTCCGTCACATGAAGGAACAGACGCCCGATTTCGTGGCGGTGACTGGCGACCTCGTCAATCTCGGCCTGGAACCGGAGGCCAACACCGCCTGGAACTGGCTGCAGACCGTCGGCGAACCCGACACCGTGTGCGTCGCGCCCGGCAATCACGACGCCTACGTCCGTCCCTCTTTCGGCTTCAACAACGACCGCTGGGGCGAATACATGCGCGGCGAGACCCTCGGCGCCGAGCAGTTTCCGTTCGTGCGGCGGGTCGGGGAAGTGGCCATCATCACCTGCACCTCGAGCATCCCCACCGGCCCGTTCATGGCCTATGGCCGGTTCGACGAGGCGCAGGCGGATCGGCTGCGCCGCATCCTGACGCTCCTTGGCGACGATTACTTCCGTGTCGTCCTGATCCATCACCCGCCGAACCAGGAAGCGAGGAGCGCCCGTCTTGGCCTCCACGGCGCCAAGCGGCTGCGCAAGGTCGTCGCCGAGTGCGGCGCCGAGCTGATCCTCCATGGTCACACCCACAAATCGACGATCTATGCCATCCCCGGCCTCAACGGCGACGTGCCGGTGATCGGCGTCGCCGCCGCCGGCGCGGCCCAGAGCGAGGAGAGCGGCGAAGACCCGGCCCGCTACAACCTGTTCAAGATCGAACGCCTGGGCACCGCCTGGAGCTGCTCGATGCGCGAATTTGGCTTTCAGCGACTGAGTCCCGATATTGTCCTCAGGCTGAGTCTGAGAATCTATTGAGCGCACCCTTCCGTATCGAGAGGCCCACCTACGACGCCCCCACCGGCGTCGCGCGCTTCCCCTACGCCCTCGGCGACCTCCACTTCACCGAGACTCTCGCCTTCCCCCCAGGGGGCGACCCTGATGCCGCAGCCTCCGATGCCTTCGGCAAGCTCCTCGACCTCACTTCTGTCACGCTCGGGGTCAGTTACTTCAAGCTCCTCGCCCCGCTGCGCCTTGAGGTGGCATTCCCGCTCACCGATCTCGGCCGCGATTACGCGCTCGACGTCTATTCAAACGGCCTCGGCGAGTTTTACGCCCGCAACCACCTGAGCCACTTCGGCAGGATCGAGATCGACGCGCCCCGCGACGCTCGCAAAGGCCGCCCCTCGCCGCTACTCCGGGATCGGGTGCTGTTGCCCATCGGCGGCGGCAAGGACTCGCTCGTCTCGGTGCAACTGCTCGAAGCGGCGGGCCTCGATTACACGCCGTTCGCCGTGAACCCCAAGGGTCCCATCCTCGGCTCGGTCGAAAAGACCGGTAAAACGCCGCTCTATGTGAGCCGCACGCTCGACCCCGAGATGATCCGTCTCGGCAAGGAACCCGGCTACCTCAACGGCCACGTCCCCTCGACGGCGATCAACTCGATGATCGCCGCACTGACCGCCCTGCTCTTTTCCTTCAACCGCATCGTCCTCAGCAACGAACGGTCGGCCAGCGAAGGTAACCTCGTCCACGACGGCCGTGAGGTGAACCACCAATATTCGAAGTCGCTGGACTTCGAGGGTCGTATCGCGGCCGTGATCGCCGAGGCGACTGGCGGAGCGCTCGGCTACTTCTCGCTGCTGCGTCCCTACTCCGAAGCCAGGATCGCAAAACTGTTCGCCCGCGAGACCCGCTTCGACCATGTGTTCTCGAGCTGTAACCGCAACTTCAAGCTGAGCGGCCACGATGGCCCGCTCTGGTGCGGCGAATGCCCGAAGTGCCACTTCACCTTCCTGATCCTGGCGCCGGTGATGGAGAAATCTCGCCTGCTCGGCATCTTCGGCCAGAACCTCCTCGACAGGCCAGGCAACGAGCATGCCTACCGCGAGCTCACCGGGCTCGCCGGTCAGAAGCCCTGGGAATGTGTCGGCGAGATCGAGGAGGCCGCGGCCTGCCTCTACGCGCTGACTGGCCTACCGGAATGGGATTCTGCTGCCATCGTCTCGGCATTGCGCGATGATCTGTTGCAGCAGTACGGCCGGCCGCGCCTCGTCGCCGCGCTCAGCGAGCTGATGGTCGACAGCACCCAGCATCACATCCCGCCGGCCATCGCGGAAAGGATCGCGCCGCATGCGCTTTGACCAGCCCGTCCTGCTTTATGGCGCCGGCCGGGAAGGTCGCTCCACCCGTGCCTTTCTCAAGGCCCACGCCCCCAGCCTCAAAGTGTTCGTGACCGTCGATTCCGGCGCGGCCGATATCGACGATGCCGAGTTCATCGCGCCGACTGACCTTCAGGCCGCCATCGAGCAGCGCCGCTTCGTCACCATCGTCAAATCGCCGGGCGTGTCGCGCTATCGACCGATCTTCCTCTTTGCCCGCGAAGCCGGCATCGCAGTTACCTCCAACCTCAACCTCTGGGGCGAATTCTATCGCAGCGGCCGCACGGTCATTGCCATCACCGGCACCAAGGGCAAGTCGACCACCGCAACCCTCACGCACCTCATGCTCGTCAACGCCCGGCTCGACGCGGGCCTCGCCGGCAATGTCGGCCTCGCCCCGCTCGAGATCGCCGACAAGCACAAGATCGTCGTGTTCGAGCTTTCGAGCTACCAGACGGCCGACATGGCGTTCTCGCCCGACATCGCGGCGGTCACCAACCTCACCCCCGAGCACACCGACTGGCACCGCACCACGGAACGCTACTTCGCCGACAAACTGAACCTGATCGACCGGGACACGCCATTCCCGGTCGCCCTCGGCAAGGGCGCGAAAGACAACGCACTGGTGCTTGCCGCACTGCGCGATCGCTCGCGCCTGCTGCCGCCCATCGCGCCCTTCATCGATGACCGCATCGTCGCCGCCGTGAAGCGCAGCAAGCTCAGGGGCGAGCACAACCTCGACAACGCCCGCCTCGCGGCCCAGATCGCACTGGCCGCCGGAGCCGGCCTCGAAGGCATCGTTCGGGGCATCCAGGCCTTCGAGCCGCTGCCGCATCGCCTCGAGGAGCACGCCATCGGTGGCCTGACGATCGTCGACGACTCCATCTCGACCACGCCCGAGGCCACCAAGGCCGCGCTCGCCGCCTACCAGGGCAAGCGCATCGCACTGATCGCCGGCGGCCACGAGCGCCAGCAGGATTACACCGAACTCGCCTCGCTCCTCGCGCCGCGCGGGGTGACTGTCCTCGTTGCTCTGCCGGTCACCGGTGATCGCCTGGCGACCGCCACCTATGCCGCTGCACCCGAGATCGAGGTGGTCGAGGCCGGCACACTCGAGGCCGGCTTGAGTGCCCTCGCCTCTCGCCGCGACAAGTTCGACACCGTGATCCTTTCACCGGGCGCCCCCAGCTACGGCCAGCTTGAAAAGCCCGGCGTCGCCTTCAAGAGCTTCGAGGAACGGGGCAGCGCCTTTGTGCGCATCGCCGGCCAGGTCTTCGGCTAGAGTTGCTTCTTCAGCGTTCCGTCCGCGTTGAACGGGGCATCGAGCGCGCCCGGCGGGATGCCGGCCAAAATCAGGCCCTCGCGAATGCGATCGGCCAACGCCGGAACCTGGAAGACGCGCTCGATCCGCGTCATGATCCCGGCGGCCTGGAAATGCACATTGCCCAGTACGAGCGGACGATAGCGATCGATGAGATCGTTGCGCCCGATGACCGGTGCCGCGGCGACGGCGATGACCGGCCCGAGTTCTTCGTCGCCAGCGGCAAGCGCTTGCGCCGCGTCGATCGCATCGTAGAAGCGTCGCTCTCGCATCGCCTCGAAGGCTCGCGTCGTATAGTAGTAAGGCGGCGGCGTCGGCACGCCGGCGATGGCCCGCTCCGCGTCGGCCGCGCCTTGCTCGAAGCTGCCGTCGAGCCATTGCAGCAAGCCGTAAATGACTAGGGCATCCATCGAGGCCGGGTTGAGTTCGATCGCCTTCTTGAGCGCAGCGCGTCCGTCGCTGGCACGTCCCTGTCGGGCGAGCACCATCCCCAATTGCTGATAGGCAAAGCTGCTCGACGGCATCAGGCTGACGGCGCGGGCCGCTTCCGACGCTTCATTAGCAAGGGCGGCTACCTGGTCGTCACCGGGCTTCAGATTGTAGGTCCCCAGCCACGATCTGAGGCTGGCATCTTCCGCTAGGGCGACCGCATCGTTGGGCGCCGAGGCCAGGACCGGTTTCAGGCAATCGGCCGCCGCCAAGGCCGAATCCGCCCGGCGCACATCACGCCACACCATGAATTCAAGCGCACACACATAAGGTGCGGAAGGAACCGGGGCCGGTTGCCGCATGAGCCAGGCTCGGTCGGCCGCGTGCAGCGGCCCGCTCGTGGCCCCCAATCGGGCGGCCAATGCCGAGGCCGCCGCCGCCAGAACTTCCGTGTCCGTGGCTCCCTTGGCCGGCGTGACCGACTGGCTCCAGGCTATTCCCTCCGAGCCGTTCTCCGAGACGAGTGCCTTGACGGTGAACTGCCCGTCAGCCTGCTGCACCGATCCGTGCAGGCTAAAGCGCCCACCATTGGGTACCGTGCGCAGCAGTTCGAACTTGCCCAGATCGTCCTCGATTTGTTGCGCCATGGCTGCAATGTCGTCGTCGAGCACCGCCTGTCCCGTAAGATTGTCGAACGCTCCGACTGTTACGGTTGGAAAGTCGGGAGCAGCTGCGGCGGCCGGTGGCGCCGGCGGAAAAGCATAGCGCAGCAGGAACACCAGCAAGGCGACGCCGATCATCATGAAGCAGAAGGCGACCAATGCGGTGAGCCAGAACCGATTGCGGTGGTTGTTCGCGACGCCCGGCACAGGCGACGGCGATGGCGCTGCGCCGGCAGGTGTCGCGCCCGCCGCCTTCTCAGCCGCCTGGGGAGCAAACAGGAACTCGGGCACATAGCGACCGAGAGGCAGGTGGATCTGCACCGTCGAATCGCTTTTGCCCGTGTCGTAATACTGCTCGAGCAGCGTCCGCAGCCGGCGCGCCTGCACACGCACGATAGGGTCGGATTGCGGATCGAACGTCGCGGGCCGGCCGAAGACGTCCACCGCTATGGAGTAGGCCTTGATGGCGCCTTCGTCGCCCGCCAGGGTCCGCTCGACCACGTAACGGAGCAGCTCCGACAGTTGTGGCGATCGCGAAATCCCCGGCCAGCCGAGGAGTTCCTCCAAGGCGGCTCGCACCTGCGCTGCGCTGGGCGCAACCTCTGGCACGGTAGGCTCCCTCTCCCGCTGCCGCACAAATCCTGGGCGTTTTACATGTAAAACGCAAGCGCGTTACCCGGACTTTACCCCGCTTCACCTTCACCGACCGTACCGAAACCGTCATATGCGCCACGTTCGCAGCACAGCGCGGCTGGGGTGAGGCACGTATTGCATTGCCTCGACCAGTAGGACGGCGGCCCTCCCTCCGCCTCCTCACGCGCTCAAGGGCCATCGGACGATATCTCTTTGTTTGCGGCCATCCTTCCGCGCGGCGCGGAGAAGGAATGCGAATGACTTCGAGTGCTTCCAGGCAACCGGCGATCGCGCTGGTTGACGATGATTTTCATTCGGCCCGCTTGCTGACGCGCATGCTGGTGGCCCATGGCGGCCCTCACGTCGAACGCTTCAGCGATCCCGAGATGGCACTGCAATCTCTCGCGGCAATTGACGCCGCGGTGCCGGGCACCGCCGCGTGCCTGGTCATCGTCGACCTCAAGACCTCGTCTTCCGCGACCCAGGATTTCATCGTCAAGCTCAAGCACGAAGCGCCGGGGTTGCTGGTCGTCGCCATGTCCCCCAGCCTCGATCGCGAGACACGCAACAACCTTCTCGACGCCGGCGCAGCGGCCGTGTTCGAGCGCCACGGCGAGCTCAACGCGTACCGCCGCGAGGCCGCAAACATCGTCGGGTTCTGGGTTCGCAGCCAGCGCCTGGACGCAGTTGGTACCTGAATCCCCCA
>Ga0068857_100005732_pt1 | contig 10627 bp, 7 predicted proteins | sample KBSCornC72_FD_66591 | JGI IMG/M metagenome (GOLD analysis project Ga0068857, IMG submission 66591) | Corn rhizosphere microbial communities from Kellogg Biological Station, Michigan, USA - KBS Corn C7-2 | ecosystem: Host-associated > Plants > Roots > Rhizosphere > Soil ...
GGCTAGCGCAGCGGCATTACCCGGTTCGAATAGATAGCCGGTCCGGCCGTCGTCAACGATCTCGGGGATGCCGCCGATGCGCGAGGCCACCACCGGCAAGCCGCAAGCGTAAGCCTCGACGAGGGTCATCGGAAAACCTTCGTACCAGATCGAAGGCAAGATCAGGAACGCGGCGGCCTTCATCCTTGAAATTACGTCATCGTGTGACAGGGCGCCTTCGAAGCGGACGTTTACGGTCGCGGCTCGTTCGAGCCTTTCACGGTCGGGGCCGTCGCCGATCACCGTGAGCGGGATCTCGGGCGTTTGGGCGAATGCGGCGACGAGAGTGTCGAGGCCCTTCTCGCGCGACAGCCGCCCGACGAACAGCGCCCCTTGCCGCGGTCCTTGGGCGGGACCCGGATCGGCCACCGAATTGCCTTTCACCGCGATCTTCGCCGCCGGAAGCCCCCCGGCCACAAGCTGGTCGCGCTGGAAGGCAGTCAGGGCGATGAAGTGCGAGATGCTGTCGCGCCAGCGACGGTTTCCGATCGACGCGGCCTGCATCGCAACGACCGCCGCCGAACCGAAATGCGAGCCACGATAACACGCGTGGCGAACGGCATTCAGCGAGGACCCGACGAGGCAATCCACACATACCGAACCATCGCGCAGGAATATCCCGTTCGCGCAAAGCAGGCGGTAGTTGTGCAAGGTCTGGACGACCGGCAAGCCGATCCGCGCCAAGGCAACGTGCAGGCCCGGGCTGAGCAGCGGGAAGAAGTTGTGCACATGAACCACGTCCGGCCGCCAATGGCGCGCGTGCTCGAGTACCCGTGCGACCTGGCGGCGGTTGTCACGGACCGACAGCATCGTCCGGGCGCGGGCGGCCCAGCCGGCAATGGTCTCGTTGCTCACGAGGTGGAGCGATGTCTCGGTTCCATGGGCTTCAAGAAGCCGACGCTCGGTTTCGACCGCCGTGTCTTCTCCTCCCTTCTGCTGATAGGCGTTGTGGACGATCAGGACCCTAGTCATGGACCTGCGCCGCCAGCTGTTGGCGTCGCTCTCTCGGGCTTTCCGGGCGTGGTCTGTGCACGACGGGTTGCACCCAAGCAGGTGCCGCGGTCGCTTCGTCATGCCGGCGGGCAGCTCGAAGATAGCCTGTCGCAAAGGCAACGAAGAGCGCCGACTGTGCGCTTTCGAGAATGGGATTCAGCCCGCAGATCACGATCGTTATCGCAAGCAGCGCAGAGCCCATCATGATCTGCCGCGGCTGGCGCAGGCGCCACCAACTGTTGAACAGCAGGGCGAGCAGGGCGACGAACCCGAGTGGGCCCAGGCGAAGGAGGGTGTCCAAGAACGTATTGTGATTCGCGACCTCGAACGCGCGGGAGAGGTCGGTCCCATACGGTCCAAAGAGGATCATCGGATCGTAACGGGTCACGACATCGGTATAGGTTGTGCCGAACCCCAGGCCGAGCGGATGTTTGACGATGTTGACCGCGGCGCCGGCCCACAGGTGAGCGCGCACGAGCGAATTCGGATCCCCTTCGATGAGCCTCACCATGAAGGGATTTTCACTGGCCATCAGGTAGATGAACACCGCCATCGCGACTACAATCGCGATCGGCAGGGCTCGATGCCCGCGGGTCAGCAATATCCCGATCAGGGCAGCCTGGATGAGAAGATTCGTTGCTGAGCCCAAGACAAGTATAGGCAACAGCATCATGGGTATCTGAAACATCTTTCGACCAGTGGACCACGCAACGAGGAACCACACGAATTGCATCAGCACGACGGACGATTTGGCGCCGTAGAGCTGGTCTGCAATTATGACATTAGACTCTGCGATGACCTGTGAAAGTACGACGCTCAGAATTGCCGCAGTTGCCAGAAATAACAAAGATGTTCTCGGAAAAAATAGCCATCTGGCCGCCACGACGAACGCGGGGTATGTCGCCGCAGTCAGCAATAGTCCGGCGCTCTGATGTATGATGTGAGATCGATCATAGAAAAACCCCGATCTCGGCAAGACGCCAAAAATCGATACGACGAGATAAAAAAGGATGACCGCGCAAAAAGCCAGATATTCTTTCGAGACGATCTCTCCTGGATCGTACTTAATTTGAGGAATGGTCAGGAACAGGCTCGCAGCTATCATCGACAGTGCGTAGGTGAGGGGATCGAGGCTGGTCGGAAGCGCAAACGCAAAAATCAGGAAAGCGCCGGATGCCATTCGGAGCTTCGCGCCGACGTGGTGCCGCGCTGGTCCGCCCTTCTCGCTCGCAGCCGAAGGCCATCGCTCTTTAATGATCGCCCCGTCAGAGTGCGCTATCATGAGATCAGCCTCTTCCGAGCGCCTGAGATACGGTGCCACCTTTGAAGAGGCGAGCGGCAATTCTCAACAAAACTGACTCAGCTTGACAGGATGCACATAGAGTCGGTCATCCGGAAATTCCGAGAGAAGTTTCGCTAGGCTTCCATCCGCCTTCTTGACGAAGGCATCGATCTGTTCGGTTCCCCATAGTTCAAGCCCCTCGAGGGCCGCCTGGCGGCGCTTTGCCGGTGGCTCAAAATGCTCACCGAACTCCATCTCTGACTGAATTTTGTCGACCGAGAGCGCGAGCGAAGTCGGGACAGCGACTTCAGCGAAAATATTCAGGGCCGCAAACACGCCACAGGATCGTATGAAACTCGGCATTGCATGGGCGGGAACGATAATGAAGTCCGAATAGCCGTAAAGCAACGGATATGACGTGCGGCGCCCAATCCAGCGCAGGTAGTTCCAGGCGCCAACACGGTGAGGCTTTAAACGAACCTCGCGCCAACGAGGCGGGCCTGGAAACGCCATTGGAATTCCCATTGCCTCAAACCTTTTGAGGGCCTCATTCGCCGAGGGGAGCTCTTCAACATAATCGAATCCTGACTCCAGCTCGTCGAGCCTTATTGATTCCAGTAATGCTCTATACCAAAGATACCTGTTCCGATCTATTGAGGCTATAGATTTTATATAACCTCCATCCTCGAAAATATTCAATTCATCAATTATATTTTCTTCATTCAAGCGAGGATTCAAAATCAGATCATCGGCAATGATGACGTAGTGCGAAGCCCCTTCCACACGAAACCTGGGCCAGGCTTGTGCTAGGTGACCGCTGAAATTCCAACTTGTCTCGAAAACGGAGATCACATCGGGACGCTCGCTCCTGGCGAATGGCATAATGTATCGCCGCTCCTTGAATCGATCACGATACAACTCATCGAGCTTGGGAAGGTTTTTCTCGAACCTATGGTTGAAAAGGAAGACCGCAACAATATTAGGCACGAGCCGAATTGCCTATTCTCTCTAAATCTTCCAACCATGCATCGAGTAAAATCAACTCATCTTTGCCGACGAATCCGTCTTCTACCAGCGCATTATAGCAATTCCGCATGTTGCGGCCGATGTTCTCTGCCCCTGCATCAAGTTCGAGGGCCTGTAACCGCTCGCCAATGGCGCGATTCTTTTCGTATCCAACGACTTCGTCGGTAAAATCCTCCATCAAGTCGTGATCGTTCCGGTCCTGGGTGACGGTGGCTTCGCGAAACAAGATGCTCCAGCCGTTCTCCCACGCGACCCGCTGCGCGACAAAGCTCCGCCAAATATCGGTCATTCGGAAACTGCAATGTGCCGGAAGATACATGAGCGCAAAGGCTTCGCGATAGAACGCAGTGTTCTGGCTGTTGAATGGGCACCAGGAGCCTCTGCTCAAGGCGATGCGCCGTCGTTCTCGAAATGAAAACGGTAATGGCAGGAGAAGGCGGTAAATCGCGTCAACGTCGGGATTCTCGTCGGCAAGGCCTTGCTGGATTGGGATGCGCACGTTCGCGATGTGGGCTAGCGGCGGGAGCGGCCCATTAACTGCGTCCAGCGGCAAGCCGCGCGGCCAAATCAGGCGCTCGTCGTAGTACCGATAGGCGTTGACCCATCCGGTGCCGGTCAGTTGGGGAAAGCTGCCGTCGACCGGCAAAGGCACATAGAAATCGGGTAACGGCGTATTGTCATCGTCCGTTTCCACGATGAAGTCGGCGCCTTCGGCAATAGCGAGCAGGTAGCCGATGTTCTTTCGGGCATAGGAACGAGTCGGACAAAGCCGGGCGGTTTCGAAGCCGAGGGCAAGCTGCTCTTCGATCCCGGCAAACGTGCATCCGTCGAGCCGAAAGTCCTTTGGGCTCTTGGTATCGCCCATGACATAAAAGGAATAACCGTTGAGCGCGCAATCAGCCGCAACCTTGCGCATGACGTCATTTGGCGGAGCGATCGATGTCATCACGACCGCGCCTTTCCCGGGGAAGGCGTTCATGGACAAACCTACTATGGGCCTAAGTCCTCCATTGCAACGCGCTCAAGGCCCGACGCTCGCACAAAAGCGCCACGAGTTTCTGAACGAGAAACGCGAGACCAGTGACCCAAGCGGCTCCGTTCAATCCCGCCATGAGCGTGGCAGGCACCAGCAGGACAATCGCGATGACGCTGACGCTGAGAGCGATCCGCCGCGTAACATCCTGGCGCCCGAGCACCGCCAGAACCTCGGCGTTCGGTCCTGTCAATGTTCCGAGCGCAAACAGGCCCGACAGAATGTACAGCGGCGTCGTACCGGCCGTGAACTCATGTCCGGCCGCGCGCAGGAGGATCGGTCCGGCAAGGAAAGCTCCGACGACAAAGGCGACGGCCATGCCGATCATACCCAATCGCGCATCGCGGAGCGCGGAATCGAACTGGGCGCGGATTGATGTGCGGCGCGCGACGGAAAGCTTGGGGAAGAGAATAATAGGAACCGTCGAAGTGGCCAACTGGATTACGCCGGCGACACGAAACACGACATTGAAAATTCCGACATCGGCCGCGGAAAGAAGCAGCGGCAACCCGAGCAGCCCGATGCCCCCGTTCACCACCGAAGCCAGCTCGACGAGGGCGAGATCGCGTGTCCGCCGGCGCTGCGCCGGATTGAGCGGCGGCACCGTTCGCGTGTTCCAGAACCGGGCCAGGGCGATCGCAAAACACAGCGCCGCGCAAAGCAAGGTCGCGATCGCATAAACGCCGGCGTACATCCAGAAGCCGCCGCGGATCACGCCCGCCCGGTCGAGTGCCCACGCGAGGATCGCGGCGGCCGGCACCGCGGCGAATTCCAATGCGATCGCGAGGTTCTGCCTGCCAAGCGCCTTGGTCGTGGCTGAGACAAGCTGCAGCACCACCGTCGCCGGGCTGAGCACGAGGAGAAAGCCGATCGAGAGAACGGGATGATACCCGGCATATCGGGCGACTGCGACCGCCATCGCTATGACGGCAGAGATGACGACCGACCGGGCGACCGCCGCCGCCAGGATACGGTTGACATAAGGGGGCAGGCTGCCGATCCGCCCGGCCCTCGCCCGCGGCGGCCCGTCGAGCAGAATCCGGTCGGTCCCGCCCCAGCGTGAGACGATCGCAATCGTCGAAGCCCAGATGAAGGTGCCGAACAGGAAGCCCGCGCCCGCCGCACCTAGCGCCGCCGTAACCACCAGGGTTGCGGCAAAGCCCGCGCCCGAACTGCCGAGGCGCAGTCCGACCGTGCCGAACATCTCGGGCGCTCCCCACCAGGCCTTGCGGTGAAGGGCCTGTGCCATGCGGTTCACCACCGGCCGATGATCGTCGGAAGAGTCAACGGCCGCGCATGGCGGGACACAAGCACCTTCCAGCCATCCCGACTTGTCCCCTAATCCATTTTCCCGATCGGCGCCTCGCGCATGATCTCCAGGTCGGCCAGCACCATCTCGCGGGCGAGCTCGCGCACCGGGGTCTCGTGGCGCCAGCCGAGCTTCTGGTGAGCCTTGCCCGGATCGCCGATCAGGAGATCGACCTCGGTTGGCCGGAAGTAGCGCGGATCGATTTCGACCAGGCACTTGCCGGAGTCCTGGCAATAGCCCTTTTCCTCGCGGCCCTCGCCCCTAAATTCGACGGGAATGCCGGCATCTTCGAAGGCCCAGCGCACGAAATCGCGGACCGCGGTGGTCTCGCCGGTGGCAAGCACGTAATCGTCGGGCTCGTCCTGCTGGAGCATGAGCCACATGCCCCGCACGTACTCCTTGGCGTGACCCCAATCGCGCTTGGCATCCAGGTTGCCAAGGTAGAGCCTCTCCTGCCTGCCAAGCTTGATCGCCGCGGCGGCGCGGGTGATCTTGCGGGTGACGAAAGTTTCACCGCGAAGCGGGCTTTCATGATTGAACAGGATGCCGTTCGAAGCGTGCATGCCGTAGGCCTCGCGGTAATTGACCACGATCCAGTAGGCATAGAGCTTGGCAGCGCCATACGGACTGCGCGGATAGAACGGCGTCGTTTCGCGTTGCGGAACTTCCTGGACGAGTCCGTAGAGCTCGGACGTGGAGGCTTGATAGAAGCGAGTGACCTGTTCCCGGCCAAGGATCCGAACGGCCTCCAGCAGCCGAAGCGTGCCGATACCGTCGGCGTTGGCAGTATATTCAGGCGTTTCGAAGCTGACCGCAACATGGCTTTGCGCGGCCAGGTTATAGATCTCGTCAGGTTGAACTTCCTGAACGATACGGATGAGATTGGTCGAGTCCGTCAAGTCGCCATAGTGGAGACGGAAGTGCTGATCCCTCGCATGGGGATCTTCGTAGATGTCTTCGATTCTGCCGGTGTTGAACGACGAGGACCGGCGCTTGATGCCGTGGACCTCATAGCCTTTTTCGAGCAGGAAGCGGGCGAGATAGGCGCCGTCCTGGCCCGTGACACCGGTGATCAGCGCGCGCTTGCGGCTGTCGGAAGTCATCCCTACGCTCCGGTTTGCTGCGATTGCGAGAGGCCTAGCGAAGCGCTTAGATGAAGCAAGCGAAAACAGGACAGCCCGAAGCCGGCGTGGCGCCGACCGTATCGGTAATCTGCATATTCCTGAATGAAGAGCGTTTTATCCGGGAAGCTGTCACCAGCGTCTTCCATCAGGACTTCGACGATTGGGAGCTGATCCTGGTCGATGACGGCTCGCACGACTCTAGCCGGATATGGGCGCGAGAAACCGCCGCGCGGCATGCGCGCGTTAGCTATCTGGAGCATCCTGGGCACGTCAACCGAGGGATGTCGGCAAGTCGCAACCTCGGCCTCGCCCATTGTCGCGGAAGGCTCGTGGCTTTCATCGATGCGGACGACGTCTGGCGACCACACAAGTTGCGCGAGCAGGTTGCGCTGATGGACGCCCTGCCCGTCGTTGGGATGGTCGCTGGCCGGGTGAATTACTGGCAGAGCTGGGCCGGCGGCGCCGATCGGCTCGTGCCGACTGGCCATCGCGTCGATGCGGTCGTCTCGCCGCCGGAGGTTGTGCTCCGGATCTATCCTCTCGGCCATGCGGGAGCGCCAAGCCCTTCGGACGCTCTCATTCGTCGCGATGTAATCGCCTCGGTCGGGGGCTTCGAGGAAGAATTTCCCGGCATGTTTGAAGACCAGGTGTTCTTCAGCAAGGTCTTCCTCACCACAACTGTCTTTTTCAGCGGCCGGGTCTGGCTCGACTACAGGCTTCATCCTGACAGCTGCAGCGCGGAGGCGGAGCGGGCGGGCCGATACACCCATTACCGGCGCCGCTATCTGGATTGGCTGGACGAGCACGTGCAAGCCGTTGGCCCGAGCAACAAGAACCAGATCGGTCGGGCAATCAACAGGGAAAGGTGGAAGCTCGATCACCCCACGTTCGCACGGCGTCTCAACAAACTCGGCCGGGCGTTCGATCGCCTCAGGACCGGGCTTTCTCGACTGGCGGAAATCCGCCCGCGGAATTCACTCCTGCCCAGTAATTTATTTGCCGCGCAGAGTGGAACAGCCGAGCCGCAAGCGGATGCGAACGGTGCTCGCCTTTCAGAGCCGTGGCACACATCGACGAGACAATTCGAGTGAGCAGGAATGGTAGGAAGGGCAACCGCGCGAGCGGCCGGTAAACCAGCCGGTTGCTGAGCTTGCACTCGTCGACACGCGTGACGAGTTCCCTGGAATACCGGCGATGACGCTGGGCGAACCGGACGTGCGCTTGCCCTGCGCGAAAGGCGCGCTTTAGCATCTCACGTGCATCAACCGAGAAACGGTGCCAGCTAATGGCTTGCCGATTGTAGGCGATAGTATGCCCATCGAGCAGGCGAGCGGCGAAGTCAGCATCTTCGGAGCCATAGCCGCCGTCGGCCGTGAATGTCTCGTCGAAGCCGCCCAGCCGCTCGAAAACTTCCCGACGAACGGAGAAATGCCCGCCGTATATCTCGAAAGGTGAATGTGTCGTGCCCTGAGGTTCGCCATCCGGCGGACAGCCGGGCCACGCGGCAATGCCCTGGGTCAGGAAATTAGGGGGACAATCGTCGTGAACAGGTATCGCGCCGTGCACCGCGTCGGCACCGGAGCGGTACATCAGCGCGTGCTGCCTGACGATGTCGGACTGGGCGATCATGTCGTCGTCGAGAAACAGCAGTATCTCTCCACAAGCGGCGTGCGCGCCGCGATTGCGGGCGCCTGCCAGGCCGCGATTTTCCTGCTCGATCACCGTCAGGGGATGTGGGAGCCGGAGCGCGCGGAGCGCTTCGGCCGTGCCGTCGTTGGAACCGTCCACTACGACGATGATCTCGAGCGAGCCGTCGTATTCCGCCCGGCCCAAGGCCTCCACGGCCGCGCAGATGCACTCTTTGCGTTGATAGGTTGGCAGGATAACGCTGAAGCCCGGGCTGTTCATACCCTGTGTTCGCCCATCGCCCGATAATACTTGAGGTCGGCCAGCGGACCGGTGTCGGTCACGCTTCCTCGTTCGATGACAATGCCGGCCTTGCACCCGGCGAGAGTGCTACGCCGATGGCTTATGACAAGTGCCGTCCGAAAATACTTGTGTTCGGCTAACAGGCGCAGGATTTCGCGCTCGGATAGGGCATCGACGGCGTTTGTTGCCTCGTCAAGGATAAGAAGGTCGGGCCTGCGCAAGAGCGCCCTTGCAAGTCCAATGCGCTGCCGCTGGCCGCCTGAAAGGCCGCTCCCACGGTCGCCCACCGGCGTATCGTAGCCCAGCGGCAATCGGTCGATGAACTCGTCGGCCCCCGCCGCCGCCGCGGCAGTGAAGATGTCTTCCCGCGACGCGCCCGGAAAGCCATAAGCAATATTCTCGGCCACCGTCCCCAAGAGCAATTCGACGTCCTGACCCGCGACGGCCATGCGAGCGCGCCACGCTTCCGGTGCAATCCCTGCCGCCGCCTCCTGCCCGAGCCAGATCTTTCCTCCTGTGGGTTCGATGAGCCGGCTGAGGAGACAGACAATGGTGGATTTGCCGGCCCCCGATTCTCCGATCAGTGCCGTTGCCTCTCCAGGCTCTATGGTCAGGTCGATGTTTGAAACCGCCATCTCCCCGGCCGGATAGCCAAAGGACACGCTTTCGAAGCGGATTGGCCGATCCAGCGAAACCGACCGAACGCTTCCGGATTGCGCCGCTCCATGGACCGCCATGTTCGCATTGGGTTGCTGACTCAGCAACCATTCGACTTCACGGACGGAGCCGCCCCGCGACGCAGCTTCAATGCGCGCCTTACTCACAAGCGACGCCAGGGGTTGCGCGCGTGTCAGAAGGACCAGAAACGCCGTCACCACCGTCACCGGCCGGTCCAGCGTGTACGCCGCCACGACGACCGAGATGAACAGCAAGGCCAGCATGATATCTAAAACGGGCGAAACGAGCCCGTTCATGCGGTGTGTCGCACGCACGCGCTCCACGACCCTGTCGCAGGCTTGCCCGAACCGGGTGCGCTCGAAAGCTTCCTGATCGAAAATCTTGATGACCTGGATGCCTGTGACGATCGAAAGCATGCGTTGCCCCAGCGCCCTGTTCTCGGCCACGACCCGAGCGCTCAGTCGACGCTGGATCATTTCAAGCAGGCGCAAGACCAATGCGACGGCTCCCCCGAGCAGCGCCACGAGAAGCGATAGTTGCGGGTCGAGATATATGAGCAGCGCTGCGAATACGGTCAGGCCTGCGATGGCCGGCATAATAGTCATCACGGCGCGGATTGCCTCGGAAGCCGACCAGCTGTCCCTGCCAACAATGTTTATAAGCCGCGCCTGGTCGGCGCCGAGAAAGAAGCGGAACTCGAGCGACAGTATGCGTGAGCCAAGTTGTCGGAGTAGATCGCGGGCAATTCGCATTTCGATCGAGACAATGACAAAATTTGCGGCTGCCTGGACCGCTCCTTTGAGGACCACCATGGCTACGATCACGCCCGTCAGAATCGCAACCCGCGTATCGTTGTCGAAGTGGGTGAGAGCGGTGCCGAGTTCTCGAACGGGTGCCGGCAGGCTGACCGGCACGCTCTGCACCAGAAGGACTGCGATTAGCGGTATCAACGCGCCAATGCCGATTCCTTCCAGAAGGCTTCCCAGCCCGCCCAAGATCACCACCAGAGGTACGAATTTGAAATATGGGCGTACCACCGGGAGAAGCGGCGATAACGACCAAGGCCGCATGCGGACGCGCAGAACGGTCTTTGCATCATTGGTGGACGGCATTGCTGCCCCGCCGGAAAGCACCTTACCTGCGCCGCTCTGTGTGGTCATGGAAATTGTGGATCGAGCCGCCACGCGCATCGGTGGCATTTGGGCCAAAGCCTG
>Ga0068857_100005733_pt1 | contig 10626 bp, 6 predicted proteins | sample KBSCornC72_FD_66591 | JGI IMG/M metagenome (GOLD analysis project Ga0068857, IMG submission 66591) | Corn rhizosphere microbial communities from Kellogg Biological Station, Michigan, USA - KBS Corn C7-2 | ecosystem: Host-associated > Plants > Roots > Rhizosphere > Soil ...
TCCCTTCAGGTCAATATCGCTAATCTCATAGTTGGGTAGTCCTAGTAACACCTCTGATCTGATCAAACGGTTCTCCTAAACTCGTTTTATCAGTCAGGTTTATCCGGGACTGCCCCCTTTTTTGATCAAGAGCCTGCCCTTTCCGGAAGTGAGGATGACGGGATCTGCCCCCAAACCTTAACCGCGTCGGACTCAAGTTGCTCCTGACTCAACAAACCCCTACGATCTTTTCAGCCGTGCAGACATGCTATATTGTGAAGCCGTCGCCGCGATGTCACCCTAGCTTTTCCAATTGAGTGGCTAGGCGGCGCATGGAATCGATAGATTCTGAAAGACGAACGCCCTTGGTCGGGAAGCTGGCATGTGGGCTAAGGAAACCGCAAAGATCGCCGTGAATCCAGCGCGTCCATTTCCTCATATTGCCAGCTCTCTGCCCCGGGAGCGCGTAATCGCAATCGCACTGGCGCTGGCGCGTACCGCCCTCTGCGCATACCGGGCAGCGACCCAGTCCGTCGTGCACGACGAAGCATTCAGCTTCAACTTGTTCCTGAGCCACCGCTGGCGCGATATATATTTCAATTACGACGCTGCCAATCATGTGCTGTTCTCCCTGCTTGGCAAGCTCTCGATGAGGCTGTTCGGGGTTTCGACATGGGCGATCCGGCTGCCCACTGTGATCGCGAGCTTCTTCTTGATACTGGGCGTATGGCGCTTGCTGGAGTCTTCCGACTCGCGCGCCGTACGGTGGGTGGCATTTGCCGCCATCGGCCTCCATCCATTGATCTTCGATTTTTCAGTCGCGGCGCGAGGGTACGGATTGGCCCTGGCATTACTCACGTGGGCCTTGTACGAGGTGCGCATGCACGAAGCGAGTCCACGGGCCGACGTACTGGCCGGGGTGCTGCTAGGCTTCGCCTGCGCCGCCAACTTCACGATGGGATTTCCGGCCGTCGGCCTGCTGGCGGCGTTATTCCTGGCTGGCCGGGGCAGGGAGCGGCTGTGGCGTACCCTCCGCGTTGCGCTTCCCGCTGCGGCTGTGTTTTATGTCGTGTGCGGGGGCGTGCTGCGTTCTGCTGGATTCAATAATTTTTACGTCGGCCTTCCCTCGCTGCGTAGCTCGCTAATCAACCTGGCGGTGAGCTCGATTTACGCCTTGCAGCGAAAAGGTCTGTTCGGGACCTACCAAGCCGCTGAATTCATAGCATTTTTTATGGTGCCCGCGATCGCGCTGTTCCTGGCGGCTGATTCGATCCGGGAATGGCGACGCGGAAAGGCTCAGAGAATCCTCGTCCCGATGGGTGCCGGTGTGGCTGCGGCGGGGATGATCGCGGCACATTATCTGATTGGCCTTCAGTATCCGATCGATCGCACCGGTTTGGCGATGATGCTGCTATTCGGCTTGGCTTGGGCCTTGGCCGCAGGCAATACGCCCTATCGCTGGTTGCGCGGAGCGAGCTTGGCCGGCGGCGCCCTGCTCGCGGTCCAGTTCGCGACCCAGTTTGAAGTGAACTATTTTCAGGTTTGGTGGTACGATCGCTCGACCAAGGAAATTGCGCGCCGCGTCGCTGAGGACAGCCGCGGCAAGCCACCGGGCTCGATCTCGATCGGAGCCACCTGGATCCACCAGCCCGCGCTTGAATACTACCGCACCGTGGATCATATTACTGCGTTGAGACCGGTCGTGCGAACCATGGACACCTTGATTACAGGCCAAGACTATTACGTACTGCATGCGTCCGATGCGCATTACTCAGCCGCTCACGGCCGCACGGTCCTGTTCTCCGATTCTTTCGCAGGTGTGGTTTTAGTCAAATGAGCTTTTGGCCCGGCGCCCCTATTGCGTATGGCCGCCAAATGGGAGTGCGTCGACCCGTAGCCGTTCCCCCGCTGATGGATCTAACTAGGAATTATTCCCGAAGGAGCCGCGAAATGCATGCTACTGCCGAAATTGTGATCGGTACCGTCCTTGAGCGGAGCGTCGAACATGAGGAAGCTGGGGCCCGCAGGGAGGCGCTTCCGCGGCGCCGATGATTCACTCACGCGCGAAGCCGATTTCGAAGCGAGCGCGCCAGACAGCAGAGTCCTACTTCATTCGATGTCCGTGGCGTCACCGCATCACCCGTAGAGTCCAGGAGTCGAAGGAATTGGAAGAGATTTTCACTCCGAATTCGACCGGGCACATGTATGATATCTGCCATAGGCTATAGCGCGAATGGGACGATAACAAGGGGCGATATCAAGGGGGCGGTCAGAATTTCTCAATAGTGTGATCCGGGATGGCCATTGTTCTGGCTTTTGACCTCCGCGCGGCTTGGGCGTCGCCCTGGCAGAAGGACGTTATTGCCGGTTTTGTTCCCGAAGCGACCGCGCTCAGGTCATAGGGAGATTGATAACGAAGATGGTGACGAGCAGTTCTGCACACTCCGTTTCCATTGAACGCGCAATGGCGATTCTGGAACTGCTGAGCGCTTCGGCGAACGGCAAAACACTTTCGCAGATCAGCGACCGGCTGAACATTCCGAGAAGTACCGCTCACGTCCTGCTTGTCACGCTTAAGAGGCTTGGCTATGTGCGGCAAGGTTCTACCGGTCACCTCTTCTCGCTGGGCGCGAAGGCTCAAATGTTAGCCGGAGGGCCAATCGCCTGCATGGAATTGGCCAGCAGGGCGCGGCCGCACCTGGTGCCGCTCAGCGAGGCGATCGGTCTAACCAGCTACATAGCGGTGCTTGACGCGGACCAGGCCAGGTACATTGAATGCTGCAGAGGACCCGGTATTCGGATCGATGTTTTTCCCGGGAAAAGAGCAAACCTCCACTGCACCGCTGTGGGAAATATCCTTCTCGCGGGGCAGCGGAAGGAAGCGCTCGAAGGCTACCTGAGCGACCACTCGCTTATGCGCCACACCAGCAAAACCATACGCAGCGCCGAAGAACTGCGAGCCCGGCTGGAACAAGTCAGGAAGCAGGGCTATGCTCTCGACGACGAAGAACAGGCGCTAGGTATTCGTTGCCTCGCCGTGCCTCTGTATGACGCGCTGCGTAAGGTTACGGGCGCGCTGGGCATTTCCGGCGCGCTGCATGAGATTCAGGAGGAGAACATCGCTTTCCTGGTGGCGTGTTTGAAGAGGACGTCTGCAGAGATTGCACTGGCACGATAGAACTGCTGAGGCTCGTTCCCAACGACACGGAATACGACGGTAAGCGCTGATTTGCCACGCCACGTTCAGCTGCTACTGCCGACGCCGGCGAAGCCAAAAGGCATACATCTTTCGCTGAGAGAGAGTCCGCAAGCCCTTGTACAGAAAGGCAGTGCCCGCCCCGCAAATCGTGCAACAAAAGGTTATCAAATCTTAACAATTGACGAAAACTGATATGGAAGCCAGCGCCGCTAGGCGCCCGACCCAACTTCCGTATTCCGTTGGAAGTATCCGTCCAGCATTCTGGACGATTACCACCACAACCCTATTGCATTGGATCAGACCTTCCTTTACGATTATCGGATCGCTAGAACGTTAGTCTGACAGATGCTCGCCAGAGCATGAATTAGGGGGTACCATGCATTCGATCTCACGGATTTTCAGGATGGGAAGATTCCTGTTATTAGGGGTTTGCTGCGCGCTGTCTATAAGGTTAGTGACCGCGCAGGTTACGACTGCCACGCTCTATGGCATTGTCAACGATGCGACCGGAGCGGTGGTGCCCGGCGCCATGGTTAGCCTCACGAATGTAGGAACGTCGGAAGTCTACCGGAAAGTATCCGACTCCGCGGGTGAATTCGGATTCCAGTTCTTGCCGGTCGGAACATATACTCTGCGCATAGAGGCACAAGGATTCAAGGCGCGTGAGACTTCGGGAATTACCTTGACCGCCGGACAGCAGACCCGGCAGACCTATCAGCTCGATATCGGCGCTGTCACGGAGACTCTGAAGGTGGAGGGGTCTGCGCCTCTGCTGAACACGGTTTCGGCCGAGCAACAACAATCGATCGACAGCACCACGGCGAAAGAGCTTCCGCTGGCCCGCCGCGATTTTTCAGGATTGCTCAAGCTCGGCACCGGTGTCAGCACTAGTACCAACGGGACAGTCCGAATGAACGGGGCGGGCGAAGCAGGAACCAACTATTCAGTTGACGGGACCAGCGCGAGCGGCAATACCGAGGGCCGCAATTATTCTACTTATGGAAACTCCGGTTACATACAGGTTATGAGCCTGGAGGGAATCGCCGAGGTTCAGACGGTTAAAGGGGTCGCGCCGGCCGAGTATGGCGATGCACTGGGCGGCCAAGTCAACCTGATCACGAGGTCCGGCACAAACCAGTGGCACGGCAGTCTGTTCGAGAATTTTCAGGCGGAAAATCTGAACGCCAGGAACCAGTTCCTCGCAAGGAACGTTCCATTGACATTCAATCAATTCGGCGCTTCTTCAGGCGGGGCGATTCGCAAAGACAAGATCTTTCTATTCGGGGATTATGAGGGATATCGTGAACGCAGTACGCCCATAGTTCAGGGGACCGTGCCAACGCAGATAGTGCGCGATCAGATTCTGGCAGCCCTCCCCGCCTACAATCTTGTCCTGGCGCCGATGCCGCTCCCGAATCAATCCACCGCTCCCGGTGCAACCACCGGAACTTACCTTTCCGCAAGAACCGCTCAAAAGAGCGACAACCACATCGATTTGAAAGGCGACGTTATCCTGGGCGCCGCGGGCAGGCTTTCTCTTACTTATAGCCACGGACGGCCATACTATCAGACCCCTTCGATCTTCTTGAATGGCGCCAACGATCGTAGCTACAATAACGTGGCGGAGCGGGGCAGCGCAAGTTACACAACCGGCGGTGCGAGCTGGACATCTGAAACACGTTTCGGCTATTCCATCTCGGACATATCGCGCGTCGACGCATTTTTCAACCAACTGAATCCGGCAAATTCAAAAGAAATCTTCGCCTTCGGCGAACGGCTTCCCTATGTATCGACTTCGCTCGGCTGGGGTACGGCTTCCTCTGAATTGTGGGGGGTCACAGGCCCCACCTGGAGCATGAGCAGCAAGATTTCGAAACAGATAGGCAAGCATTCTTTGAAGTTCGGCGGGGATTACACACACGCTTGTTGCAGCCGGACGAACCCTCAGAATCCGGAGTTCCACTACAACACACTGGCTCAAATGCTGAGTAATACTCCCACCACGGTGACGGCTAACTTCGGAAACGGCTTGTATACCGCGGATCTCTATCACTTTGGATTTTTTGCGCAGGATGAGTACCGCATTCGTACCGATCTGGTGCTCGATTTCGGTCTGCGCAATGACTCCTATTCCAATCTGGTGGTGCATCCTCTGGGCAGCCAGGGCGCAGGCACGGGCTTTTACAATCCAGATGGGATCCTCGACTCTCAGTTCCACGTCGGGCCTATTCGCCCTCAGGACCGCCCCTATAATCCAGATCACATGAATTTAGCGCCGCGCTTTGGCTTCAGCTATTCACCGGGCAAGGCCAAGACCGTAATTCGCGGCGGATTCGGAATCTTTTTCAGCAGCCAGGTTCCCGGGGCCATGTGGCAAACTGTGCAGAGCGGGCCGGTTATTCCCTTCCGGACCGCTTTCACGCAACAGGATGTACTGAAGTACGGCCTCAAATACGGTCAATATACCGACGACCTACGCAACGTTGTAGCGGCGCAGCAGGCCGCGAGCGGCGTGTTAAGCACATTCTCAATATTCAATCCTGACCTGCAAAACCCATACATGATGCAGTATTCTCTGGGCTTTCAGAGGGAGATTACGCCTACTTTGGTGCTGGAGAGCGGCTTCGTCGGTAGTCGCGGTGTAAAGTTTCTCGCCCAGCGCCCCATGAATTTGCCTAACCGCGTGACCGGCATTAAACCCAATCCGTTACTATCCGTGACCTATTACGTGGATAACTCTCAGCAATCGGTATTCAACTCATGGCAGACATCGGTGAACAAGCGGTACTCCAAGAACTTCAGTGGCGGCTTTCATTACACGTGGAGCAAATCGCTCGCGCCGCAAGGCGGGGACAATGGCTCGTATTACCAGGGAGACGCCGCGACGGTGAACCAGAACTTCTTCGATTACAGGGCCGACCGGGGACCTGGCGCCGGAGATGTCACTCACGCTGTCGCGTCCAATTGGCTTTATCAGTTGCCCGGCCTGGAGCACCAGCGGTGGTTGCGTCCCGCGTTGGGCGGGTGGCAGGTGTCCGCCATCTTTACTGCCCAGACCGGAAGCGCCTTTACTCTGTCACAATCGTCCTCTTTGCCGGCCAGCCGCCCGGATTATATCGGTGGATCGCCGATCTTGTCGAACTACCGGACCACGCTTCAGTACCTCAATGTAGCCGCGTTCGCCCGCGTCCCCATCATCGCTGCGTCGGGTGGCACTGCCCGGCCCGGAAATATCGGCAACGGTGCGATCCGCGGACCGGGGCTATGGAATATAGACTTTTCTCTCGCTAAGAATTTCAAGCTGACCGAACGGGCGCAACTGCAGATCCGGACCGATATGTTCGACGCGCTGAATCACACAAACTACAGTGGGCTGATCACGGCAATCACTAACCCCCGCTTTGGGCAGTTGACAAGCACCCTGGGGGCTCGCACAATTCAATTGAATGCTAGGTTAAGCTGGTAATTGAGACTTACCTGGTAGTTGAGATTTAGATGATAAACTGCTGCGACGTGTGGTTTTCGCGCGCCTTGAAGATTGCCGCATTGGGGATGGTGACAGCCTGCGCGGCAACCTCGCAGCAGCCAACTTCGGGACCAGCCTCGACGTCCGACGCGCCGCCGCGCGCGCTCATCGACAAGTACTGTATCGGGTGTCATAACGAACGCCTAAAAGTCGGCGGGTTGGCGCTCAACAACATCGCGTCGCAGAGCATAGGCCAAAACACAGCAGTTTGGGAAAAGGTAGTGCGGAAGCTCCGCGCCCGTTACATGCCGCCGGTTGGCCTCCCGCGCCCGGATGAGAGCACCTATAACAGCGCGGTTTCATCGCTCGAGAGTTCTCTCGACCGGATTGCCGCCGCGAAACCCGATCCCGGCCGGACCGACACATTCCGGCGCCTGAATCGCACGGAATATCACAACGCGATCCGCGATCTGCTGGCTTTAGACATTGATGTTTCGTCGCTTCTGCCCAGCGACGATTCCAGCCACGGCTTCGATAATGTAACCGTGGGAGAACTCTCGCCGACTTTGCTCGAGCGATATCTTTCAGCGGCGCAGAAGATCAGCCGGCTGGCCATCGGCGGCGCGGTCCGTGCACCGGGCGGCGATACCATCGAGCTTCCGGCGGATCTCACCCAGGAGCAGCATTTCGACGAGCTTCCCTTCGGAACCCGCGGCGGGACGGCGGTTCATTACACCTTCCCTCTGGATGCCGAATATGAGATCCAATTGCGCCTCACCCGCGACCGGAACGAGCACGTGGAAGGTCTGAGGGAAGCGCATCAGATCGAGCTGACCATTGACGGTGAGCGAATAGAAGTGTTCACGGCCAAGCCGCCTCCGGCAAGCAGCGACCAGAGCATTGTTGACAAGGATTTTCATATAAGAGTCCCGGTGAAAGCCGGTTCGCATGAGTTGGCCGCGACGTTCATTAAGAAACCGTCGGTCTTGCTCGAAACCGATCGCCAGCCTTACCTGGCGCACTTCAACGCGGACCGGCACCCGCGCATTCAGCCGGCGCTCTACTCCATATCGGTAACCGGGCCGTTCAATGCCAGCGGACCCGGCGACACTACCAGCCGCCAGCGTATCTTTGTTTGTCATCCGCAGAAAGAGTCCGAACAGGACGCGTGCGCCAAGCGAATCCTCTCCACTCTGGCGCGGCGGGCCTGGCGGGGGCCGGTTAAGGATTCCGAACTGCAAGTTCCATTGCGCTTTTATCGCGAAGCGCGCGCGCAGGCAGGCTTCGAGGATGGAATCGAAAAGGCGCTGAGGGCCGTATTGATGAGTCCCCGGTTTCTGTTTCGTATTGAGCAGGACCCGGCCGGGATCGCCCCGCGGACCGCGTATGCTCTGAGCGATCTGGATCTGGCATCGCGTCTATCATTTTTCCTGTGGAGCAGCATCCCTGACGATGACTTACTGGATGCCGCCACTCGTGGCACTCTGAAACAGCCTGCGGTACTGAAGAAGGAAGTCCGGCGCATGCTCGCCGACCCGCGCTCCGAAGCGCTAGTGAACAACTTCGCGGAACAATGGCTGTATCTCAGAAACCTTGCTTCCGCTAGCCCGGATACCCGCCTGTTCCCGGATTTCGACGACAACCTGCGCCAGGCGTTCCGGCGCGAGACCGAAATGTTCTTCGAGAGCATCATGCGCGAGGACCGGAATGTGCTCGACCTTCTGCGGGCCAACTACACCTTTGTGAATGAGCGCCTGGCGAAGCACTACGGCATACCGAATATTTATGGCAGCCGCTTCCGGCGGGTCACGTTTGACGAGGGCAGCGTCCGCGGCGGTTTGCTCGGCCAGGGCAGTGTTCTCACAGTGTCTTCCTACGCCACCCGGACATCTCCGGTCATTCGCGGCAAATGGGTTTTGACCAATATCCTTGGCTCACCGCCGCCGCCACCGCCGCCGAACGTGCCGCCATTGAAGGAGGCGGCCGATTCCGGCAAGGTCCTCACGATGCGCGAGCGCATGGCCCAGCATCGCGCCAACCCGGCCTGCGCGGGCTGTCATAAGCTGATGGATCCGATCGGCTTTTCGCTTGAAAACTACGATGCGGTGGGCCGCTGGCGCACCACCGAAGGCGGAGTGCCGGTGGACGCGGCGGGAAGTCTGCCGGACGGCAGCACTTTCACGGGCGCCGCCGGTCTGCGGCAGGCGCTGCTGCGCAACCCCGAATTGTTTGTCACCACAACCGCCGAGAAGCTTCTCACTTACGCTTTAGGCCGTGGCGTAGAGGAAGATGACGCGCCCGCGGTGCGCGGCATCGTGCGCGCGGCGCGCGCCGACGACTATCGCTTTTCGTCCCTGGTTCTTGGAATCGTCAACAGCACTCCGTTTCAGATGAGGAGATCACAATGATCATTACGAAGAAGGCTCTTCCCCGCCGCTCTTTTCTGCGCGGCGCGGGCAGCGTGCTTGCGTTGCCGCTGCTGGATGCCATGGTTCCGGCCATGACGGCGCTGGCGGCCACCCCGGCGAATCCGGTGAGACGCCTCGGATTTGTGTATATTCCGATGGGTGCCAATCAGGCGCAGTGGTCTCCTTCCGCAGTCGGTGAGATCACCGAACTTTCACCGATCCTCAATCCGCTGACTCCATTTCTCCAGCACATCACGGTCATCGGTAACCTCGAAAACAAGAATGCGTATTCGCCCGGCAATCACGCCACTGCCAACTCCGCGTTTCTCAGCGCCGCGAAGGCGAAGTTGACGGAAGGCTCGGATTACCGTTCGGGCACCACTGTCGATCAGATCGCCGCGCAACAGATAGGGAAAGACGGGCGCCTGCCTTCGCTCGAACTCGCGATGGATCTTCTCACGACGGTGGGTAACTGCGACAACGGCTTCGCCTGCGCATATCAGAACAATCTCTCCTGGTCCTCGCCCACCACGCCGCTGCCGGCCGAAGCGCATCCGCGCGTGGTTTTCGAGCGGCTGTTCGGCGATGGCGGCACTTCCGCGGAGCGGATGGCCGAGCTGAAAAGAAATGCCAGCATTCTCGATTGGGTGACGGGAGACATCGCGAAACTGCAGAACAAGCTGGGTTCGGACGATCGCGTCAAAGTAACGAATTACCTGGATACGATTCGCGAAGTGGAGCGCCGCATTCAGAAGGCCGAGAGCCAGACCGCCGACTCGCACCTCCCCGACCTGGAGCGGCCCATGGGGGTTCCGGCAGCCTATTCGGACCATGCGAAGCTGATGTTCGATCTGCAGGTGCTAGCGATGCAGGGCGATGTCACGCGCGTGGTTACGTTCCAACTCGCGCGCGAAACCAGCACCCGGACTTATCCCGAGATCGGCGTGCCGGACCCGCACCACCCCACCTCGCACCACGCCAACAATCCGGAGAAGCTCGCCAAGCTGGCCAAAATCAACGCCTATCACGCTTCGCTATTTGCCTACTTCCTGGACAAACTGAAGTCCACTCCGGAAGGAAACGGAACGCTGCTCGATCACTCGCTTTACCTATATGGCAGCGGCATGGGCAACCCCGATGTGCACGACCATGCCAATCTGCCGATCCTGGTGGCGGGCGGCGCGGCCGGCAAAGTGAAAGGCGGCCGTCACATCCGCTACAACGAGCCAACCCCGCTCGCGAACCTGCATCTGACCTTGCTCGACCGCGTGGGCGTGCATCTGGACGCATTCGCGGACAGCAAGGGCGAAGTCAGCGAATTGCTGGAGCCCGCCGTTTTATGAGAAGCAGCTTATGACACATCCGGTCCGGATAATCTTCGGCGCGCTTCTGGCAGCCGGCGTACTATCCGCGGCGGCGCGTATCGATTCCCGTCTGGCGGACGCCGCGAAGAGATCTGATAAGACCGAGGTTCGCGCCCTGATCGAGCAGCATCTGGATGTGAATGCGACCGCAGTGGATGGCGACACGGCGCTCCACTGGGCGGCATACTGGGACGATCTGGAAACAGCCCG
>Ga0068857_100005734_pt1 | contig 10624 bp, 12 predicted proteins | sample KBSCornC72_FD_66591 | JGI IMG/M metagenome (GOLD analysis project Ga0068857, IMG submission 66591) | Corn rhizosphere microbial communities from Kellogg Biological Station, Michigan, USA - KBS Corn C7-2 | ecosystem: Host-associated > Plants > Roots > Rhizosphere > Soil ...
TCGGACGCGAACAGCTCCGGCTGCTCCCACGCCGCGAAGTGGCCGCCCTTCTCGACCTGGCGGAAGTAGATCAGTTTGGGGTAGGCCCGACGGACCCAGGTCTCCGGCGGGAGATAGGCGTCCTCCCCGAATAGCGTGATCGCGACCGGGATCGAGATCTCGGTGGTCTTCCACAGCGGCGCGACGACGATGCTCTTGCCGTGGTTCTCCCAGTACAGCCGGCCCGAGGACGTTGCGCTGTTGGTGAGCCAATACAGCGTGATGTCGTCCAGCACGTCGTCTCGCGTCAGCGTCTGTTGCGGGTCCTTACCGAAGCTCCACTTCGCAAACCCTGGATGCACGAGCAGAAAGCCCGCGAGCCCGGCCGGTGAATCCGTCATGCCGTAGCCCACGGCCTGCGGCTGCGCGGTCAACATCGCGAAGTACGCCAGGCGACCTGCCTTGGCGCTAGCGACGCTCCCGTCGAACGCGGCGCGCTCCTGCTCGGACAGCCCCGCGGGCGGGGGGCCGCCCATGGCGAGTGCCGCGGCCACCTCGCCCGGAATCGCCGGCGGCAGGTTGGTGTGGACCCCAAGCAATCCTGCGGGTGCCTGCTGCGCCATCACGATCGAAACGCCGGAGCCCCAATCACCACCCTGCGCGACGTAGCGGGTGTAGCCCAGGCGGTTCATGAGTACGGCCCACGCTCGCGCGATGCGGTCGGGTCCCCAGCCGGTATCCGTCGGCTTACCGGAGAAGCCATAACCCGGCAGCGATGGGATGACGACGTCGAACGCATCCTCGGCGCTGCCTCCGTGCGCCGTCGGATCCGTGAGCGGGCCGATGATCTTGAGCTGCTCGATCACGGACCCCGGCCAGCCGTGGGTGATGATCAGGGGAAGCGCGTTCTTGTGCTTCGAGCGGACGTGGATGAAGTGAATGTCCACGCCGTCGATGTTCGTCGTGAATTGCGGGAAGGCGTTGAGCTTCGCTTCCACTTTGCGCCAGTCGTAGCCGGTGCCCCAGTACCTGACGAGCTCCTGCAGGCTGGCCAGCTGCGCGCCCTGCGTCCTGTCGGCGACGGTTTCCTTGTCCGGCCATCGCGTTGAATTGATGCGGCGTTTCAGATCCACGAGCGCTTCATCGGAAACGTGGACGCGGAACGGACGAATGCTGGTATCCGTCGTTGTGGTGCGCTCTCTTGCAGGGACGGAAACGACTGCTGCTTCCATCGCGCCTGCCTCACGAGTGGTCATCGTCTGTGCCTCGATTGCTGTTGCGAGTAGGAGCGAACTGAATGTTGTGATGGTTAGACTCTGAAGCATTGGCCACCTCCATGTTCGGTGTACATCTCGAGTACGCGCGTCGCTCAAGAAGTGAAAACGGGAGATGGCTGAGCCATCTCCCGTTTCTTACACGAGCAGGCCGCTCGCTTCAGAAGGCGGCGAAGAGGGAATCGGAATTCAGGAACGCGGTCGCCTGTCGCGTGAAGGATTCAGCAAACTGGAAAAGCGAAGCGTGCCCTGAGTCGGGGTACGTCAGCAGGACGGCGTTAGGCACGTTCGCACTCAACCAGTATGAATTCGAGACGGGAATCATTTCATCGTGGATACCATTGAAAACGAGAGTCGGCTGGCGGATGTTCTTCAGCTCCGCGAACCGCTCGCCGCTAAACTGCTCCCACTCCTGAAACGCCCCGATTTGGGCGCGGCAACCTCCGGTCCCGACGGAGCTGCCTAACGGGAGAAGGTCCGGAGGATCGCGTCGGCGATCGCGTCGGCGTGCTCGTCAAGCGCGAAGTGGCTGCCGTCGAAATAGCGCAATTCAGCGCCCGGCATAGTCTGCTTCACGAGCTCCGCGGCGCCCGGGAGTAGCAATGGATCGTTTCGCCCCCAGACGATGAGAGTCTTGGGCTGCCTGTCCTTCAGATAGGTAGTCCATTCCGGGTAGCGCGGAAAGTTCGCCTTCATGTTCATCAACAGCCTCGACATGAAGACCTTACTCGCGTCGATCGAGAAGGCGTAGGCGTCCATCGCCCAATTACCCGGATCCAGATCGTCGGGCCGGCGCGCACCGGTGCGGTGCAGAAACATGTCGCGCGCCACGGTGGCCAATTGCTCGGCCTCGGCCAGCTTCTCTGGAGTTTCAGCGCCACCGATCTGCTCGTAGAATGGCAGGCGCTCGGCGTTCCAACCCTCGAGCGAAAGGGTCGTGTTCTGAAAAATCAGGCCTGCGATGCGATCGGGATGAGCCGTCGCGATGCGCATCCCGACCGGACCGCCGAAGTCGTGCATGTACAAGATGACTGGGCCGGCCGCGCGCTGCGCGATGAAGGCGTCGATGACCCCAGCCACGTCGTCGAACGTAGGCCGCAGAACGGTCGGCGCCGGCGCCTCGCTGAATCCCATGCCTGGATAGTCGGGCGCGATCACATGAAATCGATCCGCCAGCCGCGGGATGAGCTCGTGGAACGAGTACGACGACGAGGGAAAGCCGTGCAGGAGAACAATGGTCGGGTTCGACGAGTCCCCCGCCTCGCGGTAGAAAAGCCTAACGCTGGCGACTTCGGCGGTCCTTGTCGTGACAGACGATGGGCTTAGCATCGCTCGTACCTCGTACCTCCACGAGTGTTCCGAGTATGACTGAACTGACACGTGAGAAAGCCGCCATCGATGGACTCTGGGCCAGAGTTCACGTGTGAAGCGGTTCGAGTCAGTTCCGAGTACGCTCGCGGCGCAAGAACTGAAAACCGAAGATCGCCGAGTCAGGCAACCACGATTTTCAGTCTTTCGCGTGGCGGCGTACCCACATACATGAACGCTTCCGCGGGTCCGAAGTGCCTAACGCTCTAATGGAACTGGCGACACCACGCAAACCAGCATGAACGGAGGTTTCCAATGAATGGCTATGGCAAGGCAGTGTCGAGCGTCGCTCTGATCGGCTGCGCACTCGCGGCGTACGCCGTCTCGGCCCGTGCGCAAAGCGCGAAGGACGTGCGTGGCGCGATAGCACTGGTCCCGATCGACAATGAAGCGGCCCCGAAGTTGATCGTCGATCCGCCCGTTCCCGAACAACTGGCTTTGGGACGAGTGTTCATCCAATACAGGACGGAAAACTTCCGCATCCTGCCAGTCTTCAACAAGACGGCGTTGACCGTCTCGCCGCGCGTCGGGCATCTGCATTATTACGTGGACGGTCAAGCCTTCCCAACCGTCGATACCAGCAACGAAACGCTAGTAATCGTCGGGCTGCCACCGGGCCCGCACAAGGTAGTGGTCGAGTTGGCCGATCCTACCCACAAGCCGGTCACCAGGCAAACGGTCGAGTTCATGGTGCCTGGTCCAAACGCGCATAACTAGTTGCTGGATCGAGCGGCACGCCTTGCAACCGAGAGGGTGTGCCTAACGATCCAGTGACACGTAACGACCCCCGCACTCGCCTGTAAAACACCCGTCAGAGGGATACAGCATGACGTATACGCAGCTTAGCCCTGCCATTGAAGAGAGACTCGAGACAACGGGAGGACTCACGCTCTTCGTTCGCTCGTGGCGTCCGGAGGCCAACGCACGCGGCGTCGTCGTCATCGTGCCCGGCTTCAACTCTCATAGCGGCTATTTCGGATGGACAGCGGAGCAGTTGGTCGCGGCCGATCTCGCAGTCTACGCCGTCGATTTGCGGGGCCGCGGACAGTCGGACGGGGAACGGTTTTACGTGGAGAAGTTCAGCGATTACGTGGACGATGTGTCGGCAGTGGTAAAGCTCGCGAAGTCCCGCGAGCCGGGGCTGCCGACCTTCCTGCTCGGCCACAGCGCCGGCGGCGTGGTCGCCTGCCTGTACGCGCTGGATTACCCGCGCGAGTTGACTGGCCTGATCTCGGAAAGCTTCGCCCACGAAATCCCGGCCCCCGATTTTGCACTCGCGGTGTTCAAGGGATTGGGCCACATCGCGCCGCACGCGCACATCCTGCATCTCAAGAACGAGATCTTCACGCGCGATCCCAAGGCTGTGGAGACGATGGACGCCGACCCTCTGATCGCCCACGAGACGCAGCCGACAAAGACGCTTGCGGAGATGGTCCGCGCTGATGAACGGCTGAAGAGGGAGTTCTCGTCGCTGACGCTGCCGGTGTTGATTCTGCACGGCACCGCGGATCAGGCGACCAGGCCGAGCGGAAGCCAGCGCTTTTACGATATGGCGGGCTCACAGGACAAGACCCTGAAGTTGTACGACGGACACTTTCACGATCTCCTCAATGACCTTGACAAGGAGATCGTGATGGCGGACATCAAGAGCTGGATCGTCGGCCATCTGGGCCCCGCCCAATCCCAGAGCGTTGGGCGATGACGGCTTGTACCAGGTATGGCGACCCTTAACGCCCGTATCCATGGTCCGAACAAGAGTCAGGATGGCTTGCCGGTTTCGGCAGGCCATTCTCATATTGGAACGGATGCTCGCGGCGCCTGTGTCGATTGCCCGCGTCTCGAATTTTCAGTTGTTGGCGCGGCAGCGTATCACCACATATGAACGCTTCAGTGCGGGCGAGTCCTCATGGGCGAGCTTCAGTGGACGTCCGTGGTAGCGGGTGGCCGTTGATGCAGCGAGAGAGTCGGACGACCGATAACGCGTCGCCGCTCCCAGACCGCTCGGCGCAGCGGGAGGCCAAACCGTCCACATGGCCCGACGCGTGGTTGGTCAATGCCGTCCGTCGCGAGCCGCCCGATGAAGAAGCGCTGAGTGTGCTCGTCGATCGATATTGGAAGCCCGTGTATGCGTGCTGCCGTCTGCTGACCGTCGACGATGACAGAGCCCGCGACCTGGCGCAGGAGTCGTGGCTGCGCTTGCTGCGCGCGCGACACTCCCTCAAACCCGACGGCCATTTCAAGGCCTATGTCGTCACCATCGCTACGAACTTGTGGCGCGACATGAACCGCACCGCGATGCGCGCGGGGCCGACCGCCGACAGCCGCATGGCGTCATTGGAATCGCCCGCGGAGGCCGATGACGGGGAATCGATGTCGCTCATCGATGTAGTGGCCGATCCGCACACGCTTTCGCCGGACGACCAGCTCCTGCTCGAGATGGATCTCGACAAGGCGCTCGCTCGCTTGCAGCCACCACTGCGCGACGTTCTGATCTGCCGGTTCATCAGCGGAGAATCCGCCGCGGAGATCGGTCACCGCTATGGGCGCACCGAACAGACGATCACCGGATGGATCCGCGACGCCGTCCGCCAGATGAAGATGTTTCTCGGCGAAGCGCGTGGTGGAGTCGACCACACGGAGGATCGATGAAAAGGGCAATGGATATCGAGACTCTTCTACAGTGGCGGCGCGAGCGCGCGGAGGCCGAAGCCCCGCAAGCACCATCCGGTGTTCGCTTGCTGAAGCTGTTGTCACCGTGGTGGGAAGTGTCGCCTAATCGCTTCGCCTCCAGCGTGCGTCGCCTCGCCTCCATTCAACTTTCGTTCGGGTACGCGATGTCGCACGTCCCGCAGGGGCATCGCGGACACCCCGTCGCCGCACTGATCAGCGAAGGCGACGAGGAACGCGAGTCCCCGGCGCGCGTCCTCTATTTGAGCGTTCGTGATGGCCGACTCCGTCTTCGCTTTCAGCTGGCGCCTATTCCACGAACCGACCGGCTGTTCGAAGTGACGTTCGTGTCGGAACAACCGGCGCTGCGGCCGATCCTCGCCGCGTATGCCGCCTTGTCCGGCGACGGCGAATATCGTGTTGATGTCGAGTTGCCCCGCGAGCTCGCGGCAGCGTGGGAATCCCTCAAGGTGACCGATCCGATGCCGTTCCGATTCATCCTTCGACCGGCGCCGAGTAACATGTAAGCGTCGCCTGCGAGAGAACGTTGCAATTCGTTTGGTTCTGGACGTTCTGGCATTGGAGCACTGAGAGCTTCCGCTCAGGTGCGGTCCTGCGCAGCCCTTTGCAGGGCGTAGCGGGGCATTGGGATGAGTGGTACCAGCATGAAGCGTCCGAAAGTGACCGACGTGCAATCGCAGCCGTAGCCCGCGGGGGTTTCGAGCAACGACGCTTCGTTTGCTGGCTCGCGCGTCGCTGGGCGCGCGAAGCACGTTGGCGGAACGAGATGTTGCCCGCTCGCTTCGTGCTGGCGCAGCTCTCCCGTGTGGCCCCCTTCGACAACTGGACGGCGTTCGAGAAATACCGTTCGGCGTACACAGCGCCGGGCATCTCCGCGATAGTACTCGATCAGGAAAGCGCCGGCGAAGCGGCCGATGTGCGACGCGTCGAGGCCATTCCACTTCCGCTCGACGAAGATGCCGCAGCCGGCAACGTTGCGTGCGATGGATTTCACGCGGACATCGGTGAGCTGAACACGGCGCGTCGCGCCGCCATCAGCCTCTTGAACGGCAAGGGCCTCATCGTTTTTCTCGGTCTTTGGCTCGTCGCTGGTATCCGGCCGTATCCACGTGTGCTTCGAGTCTTGCTTACAGCCGGATGGCTCGCGGTCGTCGGCCTGATCGCGCGTTTGCTGCTCGGGTCAGACCCGGGTGCGCAGTTGGCGACGTTCGAAGCAATTCTCCTCGGCCTGTGGGCGTCGCTGGTGGTGACGGCCGTGGCGGTCGCAGCCGCACTCGGTGTCGACGCCTGGCGAACGGGCGGAGAACTAAAGAAGAAGCTGGAAGAGAGTCAGCTTCATCTGCGCATGAGCGGCGGTTTGTCCGTGCAAGGTGGATCAGCGGGGCTTGCCTTCTGTCTGAACGGTCTGTTCGCCGCGTATCGATCGCGGCCTCGCGTCGCGAGTCGGTCATGGCTGTGGGAACGGTTTTTCCGGCGGCTGCGTACCGCATCGCAGAATTGGGCCGCGACAGGAATCGTTGACGCTGACGGTAGCGTTGACCACGTCGTGCTCGAGCCGAAGATCCGCGCGTGCCTCCGCAATCCCAACGTCACTGACGTGCTGACGCCATGGCAAGCCGAGGGGAAAAACAGCGCGATCGCGCGAGTTGCTGCGACGACGCGGTCGACCGGGCACATGGCGCAGCACGCACGGATGGTCCCCGGTTTTGCGTCAGCGCAAAGGACATTGCGCAGCCACCGATGTCGTCACATTGCGCAGTCCGTCATGGCGGTTGGCGAGTTCGCAAGCAAGTGGCAGCTTGCGACGAACATGCTCGCTCTGGCCGTGACCGCCGTCATGGCTCTTGCGCTCAACGACATACGCAATGTGCTCCAGCCGCCAGCGGCGCCCAGAGTCGTGCTACCCGGATCTCCCTCACCCTACTATTTGTGGGTCAGTCTCGACACCAAGCGTCCCGAGGCTTTCAGGGCTCAGCTGGAGTCAGGATTCTGGTCGAATCGTCGAGCCGACGTCGTCGCCTATGGCGGCGCCGACGCCTCGGTTCGCGCGGAGATTCGCCTGACTCGACACGGCCGTCAGAGCACGATCGACGAGGAAAACGGAACGGTCTGGATCGAGCGTCGCCAAACGTTCCTCACCCGGGAATTCCGGGCCGGGGAGCGCATTGCCAGTTATCCCTTAGCGCACCTAACGAATCTGCATCATGATTAGCTCGTGGCGATGCGTAACGACCATACTCGGAACGGTTGTGCTGAGCGTCGGGTGTGCTGCGAAAAAGGAACTCCTCGTCCAACTCGAGACGCACCGACCGCAGGCATACGACCCACGTCAAGTCGAAGTACAGGCGATGGTCTTGGGGCCGCAAACTGGTCTGCATTACAAGTGGTTCTCGGTCAACGGCGACTTCGACCCGCAGGAATCCTACGAGCCGAAGAGTCAATTCACCTTTGCGCCAAGCTCGGTGCGCGATCGCATCTGGGTCGAAGTGTGGCGGGACAACGAGAAGGTTGCCGAGAGCGCACTCGACGTGAACGTCGAGAGCCGCCGGCGTTCGTCAGTGGAGAAAACCGCTGTACCGGAAATCGCGATCACGCGTGTTCCGCGATATCAGGCGGAGGGCGGCCCGGACACGCGAGACACGATCGCCGGCACGGTTCGCACATCAGTTGCCGGCGACTATCGCGTCGTCGTCTATGCGCGTGCCGACGCGTGGTACATCCAGCCGACGCCGTTCGCGATGCAGCCAATCGAGAGCGACAATACCTGGCGGACCTGGACCCATACCGGTTCGAGCTACGCGGCGCTCGTCGTTCGGCCGACCTATAAGCCAATGACGCGGCTCGACGTGCTGCCCCAGATCGACGCGGACGTGTTGTCGCGTGCGATCGTGGAAGGGCGAAAGTAGCGAGCCCAGACATCTCCCTTTCAGCTTTTTTGCTGGGAGCGTATCGGAAGTGAATCGCAAGCCCGCGCTCCGGAGATGACCTCGCAGGTCAATCGAGGCTGCCATGTTGAACCTCACGCCAACCGTGTTTGTCGTCGAGCCGAATGGTTCGGTCTCTGCTCAACAAGCCGTGAAGGTGCTCCACAAGACCGTGAAGATCGGCGACCTGGACATCTTCTACCGCGAGGCCGGGCCGAAGGACGCGCCAACACTGCTGCTGCTCCACGGCTTCCCGACCAGCTCGCAGATGTTCCGCAACGTGATTCCCGCGCTGGCGGACCAGTATCACCTGATCGCGCCGGACTACCCCGGCTACGGCCACAGCTCGATGCCGCCGCGCGACCAGTTCTCTTACACCTTCGACACCCTGGCGAAGGTTATCGACGAGTTCACCGAGAAACTCGGGCTGACGAAGTACGCCCTCTATGTGCAGGACTACGGCGCCCCGGTCGGCTACCGCCTGGCGGTCAAGCACCCGGAGCGCATCACCGCCCTCGTGGTGCAGAACGGCAACGCCTACGACGAAGGGCTGGAGAACGACTTCTGGAAACCGCTCAAGGCGTACTGGAAGGAACCGAAAGACAAGGAGAACCGCGATTCCCTTCGCCAATTGCTCACCTACGAAGCGACCAGGTGGCAGTACAAGCACGGGGTGAAGAACCCGGAACTGGTCAGCCCGGACGGACCGGCTCACGACCAGTTCCTGCTCGACCGCCAAGGGAACGACGAGATCCAACTCGACCTGTTCCTCAGCTACGGCAGCAATCCGCCGCTGTACCCGGCGTGGCAGGAGTACTTCCGCAAGCACCAGCCGCCGGTGTTGATCGCCTGGGGGAAGAACGACCAGATCTTCCCGGCCGCCGGGGCCGAGGCTTACAAGCGCGACCTGAAGACGTTGGAGTACCATCTGCTCGACGCCGGCCACTTCGCCCTGGAAACGAATGGCGACGAGATCGCCAAGCTGATACGAGAGTTCCTTGGCAAGCATGTGGCCAAGAAGTAAGTCCAGACTAACGGCGGCCCAAGGGCCCGATGCGGCGATATCATCGTGCAATGGAGGTGTTTCGCCGCGTCTCGTAAGATTGCCTCCCCGCGATAGCCTGCCCGCGAAGGGCCACGCGCGTTCGCCGACCCTATCATCGAGGTGGGTGGGCATCGGTGAGCAGGGTGGTGCTCCGCCACGAGGTCCCGCCATGTCGGAAACGACGTGCAGTTAGGCTCACCGAGAGCACGCGTGTCGAAACGTTCAGGCCGTGATGCTCGTCCTCTGGACGCCGTCGCTGATCTTCCTCGCGGCGACGAGCGAGGGGGTCGGTGTCGAGCCCAGATCTCATCCTCTTGCTCCCGCGACCACCGTCGCGGTCTCCCCCTCAACTCTGCCACCACTGCCGTTCGCGATCCAGCCAATCGAGAGCGACAATACCTGGCGGACTTGGACCCATACCGGTTCGAGCTACGCGGCGCTCGTCGTTCGGCCGACCTATGAGCCAATGTCGCGACTCGACGTGCTGCCCCAGATCGACGCGGACGTGTTGTCGCGTACGATCGTGGAAGGGCGAAAGTAGCGAGCCCCAGGCATCTCCCTTTTCAGCTTTTTCGCTGCGCGCGTATCGGAAGTGAATCGCGAACCGCGCGCGACGGAGATGACCTCGCAGGTATAATCGAGGCTGCCATGCTGAATCTCACGCCAACGGTGTTTGTCGTCGACCCGGATGAGTCGGTTCGGGCTTCGCTGGAAACAGTGATCCGCCGCGCAGGACTGTCGCCCAGAACCTATCGCTGCGCCGGAGAGTTCCTCGCGCATCCGCCGCTCATGGGGCCGAGCTGCCTCGTGCTGGCGGTTGCGACTTTCGATTTCATTGGGCTCGAGGCGGTGCGCCGTATTGCCACCGCGCGTAGGGAGACGCCAATCATCGTCGTGGCCGCGGAGAGCGACATTCCCATGACCGTTCTCGCGATGAAGGCGGGTGCGGCTGAGTTCCTGCTCAAGCCGCTGGCCGACCGGGAGCTGCTTTGCGCGATCGAGCAGGCCATCGCTCGCAGCAGGGCGGCGCTCAGCCGCGACGCGGAAGTGAGGGAGCTCCGCCAGCGCTACGAATCGCTCAGCGTTCGCGAACAGCAGGTCATGACACACGTGGTCGCCGGCCACCTGAACAAGCAGGTCGGTGCGGCGTTAGGCATCAGCGAGATCACCGTGAAGGCGCACCGGGGCAGGGCGATGCACAAGATGGGCGCGGACTCCCTGGCTGAGCTCGTGACCATGACGATGCGACTCGAGCTCCCGCGCGTGTCGACCGTGGCGCCGCCAACGGTCACCGCACCCCGCACTCGCTACACGCTGACGGCCTAACGGGCGACGGACCGAACCCA
>Ga0068857_100005735_pt1 | contig 10624 bp, 9 predicted proteins | sample KBSCornC72_FD_66591 | JGI IMG/M metagenome (GOLD analysis project Ga0068857, IMG submission 66591) | Corn rhizosphere microbial communities from Kellogg Biological Station, Michigan, USA - KBS Corn C7-2 | ecosystem: Host-associated > Plants > Roots > Rhizosphere > Soil ...
TCAGTGATGGGAGTGGTGGCGTTGTGGCTGAGCAGGAAGATGCATCCCCGGGTGTGAGGTCCTTAATAAAAAGCCCCCGGGTTTGTTGTCCGAGGGCTTTATCGTATTAGTTACCCAGTGAAGGCGGGCCTGCTGCATTGGTGTCTTTTCTCTTGAAGAGGTTAAGATCCATCTTCCCAAATCTGTAGGCAAATACTACTCTGAAGAGCTGCGGGTCTTTCAGACGATCGTACTCCTGGTTGAAGATCGAGCTGAAGCTATACATTCTCGATTCGCGATTGCGGAAAATGTCGCTCATGCTGACGGTGATGGATGCCGCATTGTTCTTTAGGAAACTTTTCTTCACCGCCATATCGAAGCCATAGAAGGGTTTGATATATCCCTGCGACGAGCTTTGAGTGGTTGATCCCGGCGGGCCGAACTGGTTCTGCTGCTGGTTGGCCGGTATATTCGTCTTCGACTGGTAGATGAAGGTTGCCTGTATGGAGAAGTTGGCGGGCAGCTTGAAGTTGCTGTTGAATTTACCAAACCAGCTCCAGAGGGCAGCCTGGGATACCTGTTTCAGATTGTTGGTATTGATATGCGAATTGTAGATATTGATGTTGGCCGTGATATCCCACCATTTGGTGATATTATCGGTGGAGGTGATCTCGCCGCCTACGGTATACGCGTTGTTGGCATTCTCATACGTATTGATCAATACTGGTTTACCGATAGGGTTGACGCCGCTGTCCTGGAATCTTGTCATCAGATTGGACGTATACTTATAATATCCGGACAGGAGCAGGGTGTTGCTGTGCGGGAATGTCTTCATATAGGACATTTCGAAAGTATATGTAAACTCGGGCACGAGGTCAGGGTTACCGCGGGTGATATTCAACGTATCTGAATAATCGGTGTAAGGGATCAGCTGGAAGAATCCCGGCCGATTGATCTTACGGGTGGCGCTGAGCTGGAGCTCCTGATTGTGCTTGAACTTCTCACTGAGGAACAGGGAGGGGAAGAAGGCGAAGGGATAGCTGTTATGGAAATGCTGCCCTGTATTCAACAGATCGCCTGAGTAGTTGGAGCTTTCTCCCCGCAAACCCACCGAATAACCGAAGTTGCCATAAGTGTGGGAGAGGTTTACATAGGCGGCATAAACCCTGCTGGTACTCTTGTAGTTGCTGGTGCCATAGGGGGTGATCTGCGCGTTCCCGCTTTTGTCCACATTATAGGTATCCATGAAGTTGTTCAGGGTCTGGAAAGAAGCGCGCAATCCTGCTTCCAGCTTGACCTTGGCAAAGGGATTGGTATAATCCGTCTGCAGGGTGGTAAAGGAAGGGTTGGCTGTACCCAGCACCTGCTGGTACGTAGTGTTGGCGACGGGCGTACCCGGGGCGCCTGTATAATAATCCGTCGTATAGAACGAGGATGAATGTGATGTGGCATGGAAATAGGAACCGTCCGCAGTCAGCTGGTGACCTTCCTTGGCAAAGAGGTGTTTCATACCTACCTGTGCGCCATTGACGTCGAAGCTACGGACCGAGTTGGAGTTCCTCAGGGAATATATCGTTTTTGTCCAGTTGTTGGTGATAGAATCCGTTTGCAGATTGGAGATATCCGTAGGCGTGAATCTACCGCCCACCTTGATATAAGAGGCGGATACGGTGGTCTTGTTGCTGATAAAGAAGTCTAGTCCCACCTGTCCAAACATGAAATGTCCTTTGCCTCGTTGAAGATCGCTCTGCAGGATATGTGTGGTTGTATCCGACAGGTAGGTATTCCTGTCCGTAGTGCCCACGGTCTTTGGGTTCATACCCATATACATGCCGTTGAGGCTGAGGTTGACCTTCCCCTGGCGGGCGTTGAGTCCTACCAGTGCATTGGGGGCGCCGTGGGAGTCCATGCCGGCGGAGATGGATCCGTTGTAGCCCTGCTTCCTGTTCTTCTTCAGTATGATGTTGAGAATGCCGGAGCCGCCGCCGGAAGCGTCATACTTAGCAGAGGGGTTGGTCATGACCTCTACGCTCTCGATGGCATCTGCGGGGATCTGGTCCAGGGAAAGGGTGGTAGGTCGTCCGTCCACGAAGATGGTGGGTGAGGCGCCACGGAGGGTGACATTACCATCGATGTCCACGTTGACAGAAGGCACGTTGCGCATGACATCCTGTGCGGTACCGCCGGCGCTGACGATGTTCCTGTCTACGTTGAATACTTTTTTATCCATATCCAGTCGCATGGCGGGAGTCTTTGCCGTGACGGTGACGGTGCTGAGCTCTTTGGTGTCGGTGGTCATTTTGATGATACCGAGGTCCTTGCTAAAGGATGGGAGGCTGCCTATGGGGTTGCTATTATCGCTGCCGGGTGCGGCTGCGGCCTGCTGAGGGATGATCATAAAAGACACATCCTGGGGCTTGTAGCCTGTGGCTGACAGTTTCAGCACGAGCGGGCTGGCGATGGGCAGATCTTCCAGGTCAAATTCGCCATTAGCCTTTGTATCTGCGCCTTTGAGAAGGACGAGCTTTTTCTTTTTTGTATTGGGGTCGACGGTGGACTTCATCACCAGCACGGATGCCTGGTTCATGGGCTGTCCGGCGGAGTCGGTAATTTTTCCATACACACGGCCAATAGATGGAGGGGGGCCACCTGCTCCGGGGCCACCCGGTCCGCCTGGTCTTCCGCCAGGGGCGCCTGGCTTTCCGCCGCCCGGTCCGGCCGGGGCCTGGGCCATACTCATTAGTGCGAACGATAAGAACAACGATAGCGTAAAAAACAACTTTCTCACGGAGGTTAATTTTATTTTGCAAATTTACCCCGCCTAAATGGGTCGATCCAGATGAATATGGCCAAAGGGGCGAAAATCTCGGTAAATGGCCTTAAAATGGCTGCGAAATATTTGATGAATGATGTGGTGAAAATTGGCGGCCAGGATGGACGGTAGGGGGACGGGATAATCGGGACTAACGTACCTGAGGTTCGTTGTCCGAAGGTCTACAGACATTAGCCTTTTGTCATGATATACATTTGTAATACGTCAACATATTCGCCATCCGGCTGTTTAACGGCCCTGATAAACCGGCCTTCTTCCGCGAAGCCAAGGTGTTTGTACAGATGGATGGCTTTTTCGTTGGTGGCAAATACGTTGAGGAATATTTTTTCGATGGCGGGATTAGTTTCAGCCCATTGTATCAGCGATGTGATGAGCTGTCGTCCTATACCCAACCCCTGGAATTCGGGATTTACACTTAGGCCTAGTTCTCCCGTGTGGGCATTTTTTTTCTTGGAACCGCCGACAAAGAACAACAGTCCTACTATCCGATGCTGCATCACGGCAATGAGGAGGATAGAATTGGGGTCGTCATTAAAGTTGTCTATCCAGGTGCGTTCCTGCTGAACGTTGATGGTATACTCTTCCAGGGTGGTCAGCACCTGATCGGTGGAGGCGAAGAGCAGCCGGGAATAGTCGATGATGTCCTGGGCGTCGTCCCCGGTGGGTTGACGGATCGTGAAGGTCCGGCCATCCTTTGTTTTATGCTCTTTCATCGGTGGTTGATCTCTAAACTTTATGTTTGGAGTGACGATAAATTTATGCTTTTCTACGTGTAATGGTCCAGGTGTTAAAAAATATTAACCCGGCAGTTTTGTATATTTAGGGCATGAGATGTTTTTTTGCTCTGATGACCTTGTTCATCTGTATTTCTGTCAGCGGGCAGCAGCGGCCTAATATTGTTTTTATTCTCGCGGATGACCTGGGTTATGGGGACCTGGGTTGTTATGGCCAGGAAAAAATAGAGACACCCCACATCGATGCGCTGGCGCGTGATGGGATGCGCTTCACCCAGTTCTATGCAGGGACCTCGGTATGTGCGCCATCCCGTGCGAGCTTTATGACAGGGCTTCATACCGGGCACACAGCCGTCCGGGGCAATCGGGAGTTTCGGCCTGAGGGACAATTCCCTTTACCAGATACTACGGTGACCATTGCACGGCGGCTGCAGGATATGGGTTATTATACGGCGGACTTTGGGAAATGGGGCCTGGGTTATCCGGGTTCTTCGGGTGTGCCGACCAAACAGGGGTTCAACGAATTCTTTGGCTACAATTGCCAGGGCCAGGCTCATAATTACTACCCTGACCATCTCTGGCAGAACGACCAGCCTGTCGAGCTCACGGAGAACAAGACGGAAAATGCTATTTATTCCGCGGACCTGATCCACGGACATGCGCTGGAGTTTCTCCGGCAGCGTAATGGGACCGCTGGCCGGCCACCCGGGCGGGATGAACCTTTCTTTTTATTCCTTTCCTATACATTGCCGCACGCAGCATTGAGCGTACCTCATGATACCGTGTATGATCACTACGTGCGCAAGTTCCATGAATCACCCCGTAATCAGGCGGAGACCCCCCGGTATGAGAAGGCTGCATTCGAGCCTTATCCGCATGCGGCGTATGCGGCCATGGTAACGAGGCTGGACAGGTATGTGGGTGAAGTCAGGGCTTTGCTGGACAGTATGGGTATTGCCCGTAATACGCTGGTGATCTTTAGCAGTGACAACGGTCCGCATAAAGAGGGTGGGAATGATCCTGCTTTTTTTGACAGCAATGGGCCTTTGAGGGGTATCAAAAGGGATCTGTATGAAGGAGGTATCCGTACGCCCTTTATCGCCTGCTGGCCGGGTACGATCCGGGCCGGGGCTGTCTCGAAATTTACGGGCGCGTTTTGGGATCTGTATCCTACCTTTTGCGAGGCGGCGGGAGGAAAACCTGCGGTGGCAGCGGGCAGGCGGGGACTTGCCATCGACGGGGTATCGATCCTGCCTACGTTGTCCGGCGACACCCGGCATCAGCAGCAGCATGACTACCTGTATTGGGAATTCCATGAGAATGGCGGGCGGCAGGCCATCCGCTGGGGGAACTGGAAAGGTGTCCGGCTGAATGTGCATGCTACGGCGGATGCGCCATTAGAGCTTTATGACCTCAGCCAGGATGTGTCGGAGAAGCACAATGTGGCGGCACAACATCCGGACATTGTCAAAAAAATACTATCGCTGATGCAGGAGGCCCATGTGCCGGATAAGAACTGGCCTTTGTTTGCCAGCGAGGGGGGAATGCATTGATAGCGGGCAGCTATTCATTACCCGCCTTGGCTCCCGGTAGTCTGCTTTTGAGGAATTTTATCTGTCCATTGTGATTGGATTCATGTTCACAGACATGGAACCATTTGCAGTAATTGTTGGTAGGACCCCAGGGCCATTTGCTATCCACGGTGAGCAGCCATTGGTCATCCTTCTTCTTAAATTCGGACAGGGTCTTTTCTCTCGTGTCCTGCAAGAGGTTCAAATAGAAGTCGAGGTTATTGCCTTTGATGATCTTGCGGCCGTTGTCTCCCAGCTCCATAGCAGTACCGAACTTATCGTTCAGGCTTTTGTCCCATTTTCCCCAATCCACACCGTCGAACGTGTGTGCGTGATAGAAAGCGTCGGTGGCGGCCAGGTGAAAAAGCAGGGCGCCGATGGTGTTGGCCTTGTTGTCGATGAGGAAGTCGAGCTGTTCGGTGGTCATTCCCTTGACGGAATAGAGCATGACAGTGCGCATCCAGGTCATCATGGATACGAGTGTTCCTATCTGAGGAGAGTAGCCTTCCTTAGGGCCAATGATATTGAGGTCATCGGCTACCGGTCCGGCGGGAGAAAAAAACGGTTGTGAGAATGTGGCTGATGGCAGCATGGATAGTGCTGTGGCTCCGGTGGCTACGCCGATAGTGGCTTTTAAAAACCTCCGCCGGCCGGCAGGTGAGTTGGCTGATATCATATGGATGGTTTATTTCTCTCGAAGCTAGAAAGAAAAATCCAGGCGGGGGCGCCGATGGGAAAATTTAATAAGCCGCAGGGATAGTTTAGTCCGGCCTTGAGAGGCGTCCCGGTACCGGCTCACTGAATGATCGGTGGCTGGTTCAGCAGGTCGTGTACAATCGCACCGGGCAATAACCGGCGGACGGGGATGTTGATGGCGTATTTTTCACATTGGTCCCTGATGGCCCGATCAATCTCCTCCGGTGAATAGCGGGAAGAGAAATGCCCCAGGATCAGCTGTTCGACATGAATGGAGCTGACCATTTCCATTACTTCTTCCAGGGTGCTGTGCTTGTTTCCATGCTCCCTGTTTTTTACAGGTTCGCCATTGTCGAGAAATGTGGCTTCATGAATGAGGATCTTTGTATTGTCCCATTTTGCGCCGTCCTCCACGGGGGTGTCGCCTGAATAGCCCAGAAGATTTTCCCGCACCTCCATGGAAAAACTGTCCCTTCCCTGCTGCTCGGCCAGCTGGCGCAGCTCCTCCCCCGAGAGATGGGCGAATTCCGGTCGGAGCTTTTTACGTGTCTGTACGACCATATAGCCTAAACTTTTGATGATGTGCTGGTCTATGGGGACATGCTCGTTGCGCAGCGGTCTTACCAGAAGGTCCTTGGCAATAGGTATTTCGTCGCCGGCCGTGACGGGCGTCCAGACGGTACGGGCTACCTGCGGGTCAAATTTTTTAGAGAATGCTTCCAGCGCGGGGAAGGAGCCGGAATCCTTTGGATAGTGGATGACGGGGAAGCCGGGACGGGCATTGAGCTGCAGGAATTGCAGCAGGCCAGTGAGGTGGACCCTGGCTGCATGAGAGATGAATACCTGGTCGATCTTCCGGTGATGGTGAGGTGCATGGGTGTAATTTAGGCCAAAAAAATGCATTTCTCAACATTTGTAAAGGGTTGTCTCTCCACGCGGCGGTAGGTTTGTGATAAAAAAGAATCTTTATGCAACAACAACATTATTTAGAAGACACACTGGAGGACAGGGCTGTCGTCGTCCGATCGGAAGAGGGCGAACATATCAACGCTGCGGGAGGCGAGATCATTTTAAAAATAACCAGCAACATGACAAAGGACCAGCTGGGCATATACGAGATAAGACTTATGCCGGGTGTGACGGGCGCGCAGCTACATTATCACCGGTACATGGACGAGACCTTTATCGTAACAAAGGGGAAGATGACCGTGCAGCTAAATGGAAAGGAGATAACGGCGGAGCAGGGCTCAATTGTCTATGTGCCACGGATGACGCCGCATGGGTTTGGCAATACTTCCGATGAAGAGGCGGTGATCATGCTGCTGTTCAACCCGGGACAAAACCGGGAAGGATTTTTCAGAGGGCTGGGAGCGATATTGAATGAACAGCCGGTGGATGCGGGCAAGTTCCTGAAACTGTATCAGAAATACGATAGCTATCCGGCGGATGCGGGGAATTTTCTGCCGCGGCGATCTTCCTAGCTAAAGCCCCAGCTTTTTCTTTACCAATGGAAGAATATCCGTGGAGGGGGAGGGGAAAAGGGCGGTTTAACAATTTTTTGAGATGAATGTTGTCGCAAATGGCCAGCAGATTGGCGCGTTTACCACCCCTATAGGAACAGCGATGTAATTATCTTTGATACCCCTGGCTGTAGCGACAAGCGAAAACCTGCGAACATGATCATTCCTCCTCAAAAACAGCTCTTCTCCATTCCGGAGGGAGTGACATATATGAATTGTGCCAATATGGCTCCTTTTCTACGTACTGTGGAGGAGGCGGGTATTCGCGCCATCGGGCAGCGGCGGCATCCCTGGACGATCAGTGCGGATCAGTGGTTTGAGCCTGCGGAAGAGCTGCGTGGTCTTTTTGCACGGATTATCGGGGCGGAGAAAGACGATGTGGCGCTTGTCCCTTCCGCAAGTTACGGGTTGGCGATCGCCCAGCGGAATATGAACTTGCGGCCTGGTCAGACCATTGTGGTTTTAGATCAGCAATATCCTTCCAACGTCTATGCCTGGCAGGAGCTGGCCATTGCATCGGGGGCGGTGATCGACACAGTGAAAAGAGAGGGTGGCGAGTCGTGGGCAGATGCCATCTGCAGGACAGTGAATGATCGTACGGGGCTGGTGGCCATTCCCAACTGTCACTGGACGGATGGGAGCTTTATCGATCTGGAGCTGGTGAGCAGGAGAGTGAGGGAGGTGGGGGCAAAGCTGGTTATCGATGCGAGTCAGTCGCTGGGGGCCTACCCGCTGGATGTTCGAAAGATCCAGCCGGATTTTGTAGTGGCGGTGGGGTATAAGTGGCTGCTGGGGCCTTACAATCTGGGATATCTGTATGCGGCGCCCGCCTGGCATGCAGACGGGAGCCCTATCGAGTGGTCCTGGATGGTCAAGGCGGGTAGCGATGATTTTACCCGGCTGGTGGATTATACGGAGGCTTATAAGCCGGGTGCGCGGAGGTTCGATGCAGGAGAGTTTGCCAGCTTTATTCACATTCCCATGGCGAAGGCGGCGCTGGAACAGATACTGGCCTGGGGCGTGGAAAATATACAGGAGTCGTTGTCGGTGCTGACGGGCGCCATCGTGAAGCGTGCCAGGGAGGTTGGGTTGGAGGTGGCGCCGGGGGAGAGGGTGGGGCACATGGTTGGGATCAGGCTGCAGCAGGAGAGGATAGCGGGGCTGCAGAAGAAATTAGCCGAAAATAAGATATATATCAGCTTTAGGGGGAGTAATATGCGGATTGCACCGCACCTATACAATGATATGGAGGATGTGGAGAGGTTGGTTGAAACCATTGCGTGAGGGGGCCAATACGCCCAAATTTATTTTAGTTTTTTTGTCCTATTTCGGGTGATCTGATAGTCATTGTTAGTACTTAATTGTTCACACAGCGGACTGCGGGACGCTGCTAAAATGTAAAAATATGGAAGCTTTGTCGCTGTATAACCGGGAGGTGTTGCCTTCATCCCTTACCAGGGGTGAGCGGGAATTTGCCTGTGAATACCTGGCTTTTACAAAGAATCTGTTGCTGGACAGTATAGCGGGGCTTGGCAGGGCTGCCATGGAGGCCCGGACGGAACGGGATAGATGGAGCATGGCGGAGAATATCGAGCATCTGGCGCTGGCGGGGGATATCACCTGGAAGATATTGCACGAGCAGCTGGGAAAGAGTCCGACGCCGGAGAGGAGGGAGCTGATAAGGGTGAGCATCAAACGCATCATTTGTATTATGTCGGACCGCAGCAGGAAGTTAAGTTGCCTCTCGGGGTTGCTGCCTGCGGGTAGATTTGCCGATACGGAAGCAGCGCTGGCGCATTTTGTGGAGCAGCGGGATCAATTGATCCATTATGTGCGTCATACGGAAGATGGGTTGAAGGACCGGCATGCGTTCCATCCTTTTGTCGGGACAGTGAATCTTTACCAGTTCCTTCTGCTGGAGGGGGCGCATACGGCAAGGCATGTGCTGCAGATAGAGGAGATAAAGAGTGAGTTCGGGTTGTGGGGGTAGGGGACCCTATTTTATATCAAGGAAGCGTGTTAGCATAAAGTATGCCGTTGAAATGTGATGGATCGCATTCTGTCGCTATCGAACTTTTTTAAGAAGCCGGTGTCATTTGCCAGATAAGCTTTCAGGACCCGGACGCTGGTGCCGGCCGTATCATCATTGCCCACGCTGTCAAGGCCATGGAGATATTGTCTTACCAGGGAATCCCCGTAAGGGAATGGGCGCTGTCTGTTGGGGGTGGTGACGGCAGGACAGGAGGAGAACACATAGAAGAGCGGGTATGAGGAACGTCGATACTGCCATTGGGAAAATTTAACGGTTAAAGACCTGTAGTAATCGGTACTTTTATAACGTTAAAAACCATTGTTACATTATGAATAATCTGAAAGTCGCCACTGCTCAATTTGAGAACCGCAGCGGGGACAAGGAATATAATTTGGGTATTATCGCCGGGCTGGCGGCAAGGGCGGCGGAGGCGGGTGCGGATGTCATTGCCTTTCATGAATGCAGCATTACGGGCTATAGTCATGCACGCCGACTGTCCCGAGAGGAGCTGTGGGAGTTGTCGGAACCTATTCCTGATGGACCGGGTATAAAAAGGCTGGCGGAAATAGCGGGGAGGTCGAATATCGTGGTGCTGGCGGGGTTATTTGAACAGGGCGCCGATGGGAAGATCTACAAAGCTTATGTGTGTGTGGATAAGCACGGGCTGGTGGCCAAATACCGGAAGCTGCACCCTTTTATCAACCCGCATATTGCACCGGGCAATGAATATGTCGTCTTCGATCTGCTGGGGTGGAAGTGCGGTATCCTTATCTGCTACGACAACAATATTATCGAGAATGTGCGGGCGACGACCCTGCTGGGTGCGGATATCATCTTTATGCCGCATGTGACAATGTGTACGCCCTCTACGCGGCCGGGCGCTGGTTTTGTAGACCCTGTCCTGTGGGACCACCGGGAGTCGGACCCGACCTCGCTGCGGATGGAATTCGACGGATTGAAGGGGCGGGCCTGGCTGATGAAATGGCTGCCTGCAAGGGCCTATGACAATGCCATCTATGCGGTATTTTCCAATCCCATCGGCATGGATGACGACCAGCTGAAGAACGGGTGTTCCATGATCGTGGATCCTTATGGAGATGTTGTTGCAGAGTGCCGGACGCTGGGGAATGATTATGTCATTGCTACGCTGACGCCGGACAAGCTGAAAAAGGCGGGCGGTCATCGTTACCGGATGGCGCGCAGACCGGAGCTATATGGGGACATTATCGCAAGTCCTCATGCCAGTGAGCAGAAGGTGG
>Ga0068857_100005746_pt1 | contig 10608 bp, 11 predicted proteins | sample KBSCornC72_FD_66591 | JGI IMG/M metagenome (GOLD analysis project Ga0068857, IMG submission 66591) | Corn rhizosphere microbial communities from Kellogg Biological Station, Michigan, USA - KBS Corn C7-2 | ecosystem: Host-associated > Plants > Roots > Rhizosphere > Soil ...
TTGCTGTTCTGTTTGTATAAATTTTATTTCAATCCCCGCGTGCTGATGCAGGCGTTCAAGATTGACCTGGAAATCTTCTGTGCCCAAATGGCCGAATTCAAGAATAAAAACAGCTACATCGCATGCTTTTTCAGAAAACATTCTTGCCATCGCCAGTCCGTCACCTCCGTTATTTCCTTTGCCACAAAAAATTTTAAGAGAGTGACGTAAGAGGTTGTTTTCCTCCAGCCAGTTCACACATTGCCCTGCCGCTCTTTCCATCAGGTCAATCGAAGAAACAGGCTCATTTTGAATTGTGTATTGATCCCATTCACGTATTTGCTGAGCGTTGAAAATTTTCATTGATTAAAGTTAAGCAGGATGGCAAAAATGGGATCACAATAAAAATCAATTTTTGTCGCTATGATAAAGGCATTTAATTTGCAGCCCGTTTCCCAAATTTTGAATATGGCTGATCTTTCACAGTTTGATCCCAATAGCGTCGGCAACCCTAACAATAATATTTTTGGTCTACCTTCTAGTGAGGAGGATGCACGAGTAGTAATATTACCTGTTCCATGGGAAGTCACGGTAAGCTATGGGGCAGGTACCGCAAGGGCTGCAGAACATATTCGGAAAGCCAGTGTACAGATCGATCTTTTTGATACTGAAAATCCAGAAGGATGGAAGCAAGGTTTTTATTTGCGCGAAGTAGATAAAAAGCTTTTAATGAAGAGTGATTATCTGCGAAAAGAAGCGGAATTGTACATCGATTATATTTCGAGGGGACAGAAAGTTGAAGACAATCAGTTCATGCGAAAGACTTTGAAGGATGTTAATGAAGGGAGTGCCTATCTCAATAAATGGGTTTATGAGCAAACAAAGGGTCTTTTAAGTCGAGGCAAGTTGGTAGCCTTGCTTGGGGGTGATCACAGCACACCACTGGGATATTTCAAAGCCATTTCTGAAAAGCATGAGGAGTTCGGCATTTTGCAAATTGACGCGCACTGCGATTTGAGAATCGGTTACAGTGGCTTCAACTATTCCCATGCTAGTATTATGTACAATGCATTGCAGGAAATTGAAAATTTAAAAACCCTTGTACAGATCGGCGTCCGTGATTACAGTGGTGGTGAACTTGAGATCATCAATAACAGCAACGATCGCATCATTACCTATTTTGACAAGGACATCAAATACAAATTATACGAAGGCCAGACATGGAAACAAATTGTCGATGAGATTGTAGGGAAACTCCCCCAAAAAGTGCATATTAGCTTTGATATTGATGGGCTCGATCCTAAACTTTGCCCGCATTCGGGAACGCCCGTGCATGGCGGATTTGAAATTGAAGAGGTGTTTTACCTGTTCAGCAAGCTACTAAAAAGCGGTCGTCAGCTAATTGGCTTTGACCTGCTGGAAGTTGGCGTTGGTGAATCGGACTGGGACGCCAATGTCGGGGCAAGAGTATTGTGGAAACTTTGTAATTTGTTGGTGAAATCAAATCCCTCGTAGGAGTTCTCCACCCACCTACTATTACATTAATACCGCGCCGATAATTATCTGAAGTGGTTCCTACCCGACGCTTGAAATAATTTGTATCCAATATAATTTCATCATTTGTGTATAATCTCCAGGTAAAACAAAAGGACAGGTTAAAGATTCTTCCGGTTTTTCATCTGCTCGTAGCACTCATCTTTATTATTGATGTGTCGCACATACCTGGGAACGGGATAAAAGATTGGATCTTTTCGTCTGTTTACTTTATTGCTTTTCTCTTTTTGCTGATCGCCGGCATTCTTTATAAAAAAATTCAGTACAATGCATTACGACATTTTCGTTTGTTATTTTTCGAATCAATGCTGTTTCTTGTTGGTTCAGTCTATTTCTGGAGCAAAGGATTGTCCTTTGTCGCATTAAGCCATGCGATAATTGCAGGCGTACTTGTTTTGTTTATGATTTATCTCCGGAGGAAAGAACAGGGTGCTTTAATTATCGTTTCAGAATCAAATGTTGTTTTGCCCTCGTTAACTGGGCAAAGGATCATTCAATGGAGTGAATTGACAAATGTGATCAAAAGAGACGACATGCTTACTATTGATTTCAAAAGTAACAAGTTGATGCACGTAGAGATCATCAACGCCGATGATATTTCTGAAGATGAGTTCAATCAATTTTGCCAGGAACAGCTTAATAAAAATTAAAAACTCAAAAGTCACAACCTCGCTGATTCTCTTTTTTACTTTTCCCTAATGTACGTCTTTGACATACTTTTGCATCTTGACTTGATATGTATCTTAAACAATCACCGTACATACTCTATTCTGACGGGAAAGGAAACATTTTTGAAGACACTTCGCTCTACGTTACAGGGCGAAGTGGTTGGGATGCTGTACAGGTACCACCCGATGAATGGATAGAATTACCGAATGGCGGACAATTGTATGAATTGCCGGGAAGGAGGGGGATCGGTATTGATGTAAAGACAGGGGAGATGCGTTTATGTGAGCAAGGGTGGGCGGTGGCTGCATTTATTCCTCCTGCACACACTGGTTTTTATTTATCAGCTTATGAAACATTGAAAGATGCCCCGGTACTCCCGCTATTTTGTTATACCGCAGCAGGATGGTACAACAATAAATTTTTTGTTCCTGCTGTAAGGATAGAGCAGGATATACGCCAGGATTGCGAAGGCTATGATCAACAAAAAGTAGAATCCGGCGTGGGACAATTATTAAAAGCATATCCCTATAACCGGTTGGTGAATCACCTGGCAAAAAATTGTGCTCTTACTTATCAATGCCCCGCGGCACGAAATTATTTTTTACAAAGATGGGAATGCCCGATTCCTGTTTCCCCTGCATGCAATGCAAATTGTGTGGGATGCATTTCACTGCAGCCAGACGAAGAACCCATCGTCTCGACGCAGGACCGTTTGACGTTTTTGCCTACACCAGAAGAAATCGTTGAATACACCGTTCCTCATCTTGAATCAGCTCCGTTTCCTGTTATTAGTTTCGGACAAGGCTGCGAAGGCGAACCTTTATTAATGTGGGAAACTATTCGGGATGCTATTGTTGAGATCAGGAAGCACACTCGCCAAGGGAGTATTAATATCAATACAAATGGCTCGAAACCGGATGCTGTTAAAGTTCTTTGCCAGGCCGGTCTCGATTCAATTCGCGTCAGCACCAATTCTGCGCGACGAGAAATCTACATGCCGTACTACCGCCCGAACAATTATGAATTTGAAGATATAGTGGAGAGCCTCAAGGTCGTTAACTTTTACGGCGGATGGACATCTATCAATTATTTCGTCTTCCCGGGAATGACAGATAGTATCACAGAATATGAAGCGTTGCGAAAACTTATTTCTGACACCGGGTTGAAAATGATCCAGTGGCGCAATTTCAATATTGATCCCGACTGGTATTTGGGAAAGACCGGAGTAGTGGAAACCGGCGAATGCATGGGAGTCAAGCAAATAATGCAGCTGATTCGGGAAGAATTTCCTGAGTTAAAGTTTGGATACTTTAATCCTCCGATGGAAAGAATAAAAGGAAGATACGATATGGATTTCGCTCATTGATCATTGAAATTGTCAATGATCAAAGGAGGCCTACCTTCGCAACAACATGCAACCCGCTTCCCGATCTGCTTATTTTGGAATTCTTTTAGCTACGCTTGCTGCCCTGATCTGGTCTGGGAATTTCATTATTGCAAGAGGAGTGTATAAACAGATTGGCCCGGTTAGTCTCGCATTTTTCCGTTGGCTTATCGCGACAATAATCATTTTACCGTTTGGTATAAAAAAATTTGTCACTGAGTGGAGTATTGTCCGGAGATCGTGGCATTATTTGTTCTGGGTTTCATTAATGGGGATCAGTTTGTTTAACACATTTGTGTACATCGCCGGCCATTATACGACTGCCATCAACCTTGCATTAATAGGAACTACCACTTCTCCGATTATGTCTATAATCATGGCCCGTATCTTTCTAAAAGAACGAATAGGATGGACGAAGTTGTCGGGAATGCTCATTTGCATAACAGGTATAGTTTTTCTTTTATCAAAAGGCAATTTCAAGAACCTTCTTACTCTTAAGTTTTCTTCTGGCGACGTCTGGATGCTCATTGCAGCTTTTTGTTTTGCTCTATATAACATATTTGTCAGAAAAAAACCTGCTTCCATTTCTCCCGTCAATTTTTTATTTGTAACGTTTTTGTTCGGATCGATTTTGCTGCTTCCCTTTTTTGTATGGGAGCTTGACCATGACCCTGCATATTGGAGCAGCCGTTTGATCGGGTCAATTTTATATCTTGGGATTGGCGCATCAGTGATCTGTTTTTATATATGGAACACCGCCATTAGCATACTCGGGGCAGGAAGAACGGCTTTATTTGGCAACCTGATTCCCATATTCAGCAGTCTTGAAGCTGTCGTTATTCTGAATGAAGAATTTTCATGGGTGCACATCGTAAGCATGATCATTGTTTTTACAGGATTGCTCCTTGCCAATCTTCGGTCAATAAAATTCAGGGGTGAACTAAAACCAACAAATTGAATAAACCGCCCCCTCATATTCTTCCTCTGATCGTCCTTTCACAATTTGCAGGTACTTCCCTGTGGTTTGTAGGCAATGCGATCCTGCCGGATATTCAAAGAGGCCTGAATGTTCAATCAAGTACGCCCGGTAATATTACTTCGATTGTGCAACTTGGGTTTATTGCCGGTACATTGGTGTTCGCCATCCTTTCGATCGCAGACAGATTTGCTTCGTCAAACGTGTTTTTCGTCAGCTGTTTTATCGCGGCGTTAAGTAACATCTCCATCATTTGGTTTGCAAAAGAAACGGCTGGTTTATATATCTTACGATTTGTGACCGGGTTTTTTCTTGCCGGCATTTACCCTGTCGGAATGAAAATAGCATCTGACTGGTATGAGAAAAACCTCGGCAAAGCTTTGGGACTTCTTGTGGGTGCGTTGGTATTAGGAACAGCGTTTCCTCATTTATTAAGGTCGAATTTGTATGCGTTGCCATGGAGACAAGTTTTGATCTTCACATCGGTATTTGCGTTTACTGGTGGACTCCTCATTTTGTTATTTGTAGGAGAGGGCCCGTTTCGAAAACCAACCACCCGGTTTCAATTATCAGTAATTTTTCAAATTTTTCGATCGGTGGACTTCAGAGCCGCTGCCTTCGGATATTTTGGTCACATGTGGGAAATATATACTTTATGGGCCTTTATTCCCTACATCTTTTCGTTTTATAACATCAATGCTCACCACGCAATGAATGTTCCATTGTGGTCATTTATGATCATTGCGGCTGGTGGGTTAGGCTGTATTGCGGGCGGTTATGTTTCACAAAAAATCGGCAGCAGCCGTGTCGCTTTCGTCGCGTTGGTCGCTTCCGGCTTGTGTTGCCTCTTTTCATTTGCTTTTTTTCAATTGCCCATGGCCATCTTTATCGTGGTCACAATTTTCTGGGGAGTTATGGTGGCGGCTGACTCGCCGCAGTTCTCAAGTCTCGTCGCTAAAACGGCGATCCCTGAATATCGTGGAACGGCTCTAACGATTGTGACATGTATTGGATTTGCAATTACAATTGTCAGCATTCAGTTTATAACTTACGTCGGGGACTTCATGAAGATTAATTCGCTTTTTGTGTTGCTAGCACCCGGCCCTCTGATCGGTTTACTGTTTCTTTTTAGACTATTGAAAGAAGGAAAATGATGCGACGCATTATCATCATTGGCGCAACATCCGGAATTGGCCTTGAGCTGGCCAATTTGTTTATAAAAAAAGGCGATCGTATTGGCATAACCGGAAGAAGATGTCACTTGCTCGATGATCTGCAAAAACAATTTCCTACGCAAGTTGTAACAGAATGTTTTGATGTGATGGGGAACGATAATATTGCTCACCTGAAGTCTCTCATTAATAAACTGGATGGACTGGACCTTTTGATCTATAACTCCGGTTATGGTGAGATAAGTAAAACATTGGACTGGGAAATTGACAAACGAACCACAATCACTAATGTCAATGGTTTTGTGGAGATTGTGAACCATGCCTTCAATTATTTTGTAAAACAACATGCTGGTCATATCGCCGGCATTTCATCCATTGCGGCCATCCGCGAAAACAGCCAGGCACCCGCGTACAGTGCAAGCAAGGCGTATATGAGTATGTATATGGCAGGGTTATTTCTAAAGGCGCGAAGGATAAAGAAGGTCGACCCGAAAATTAATATCGCCATCACTGATGTACAGCCTGGTTTTATCAATACAAAAATGGCAAAAGGCAAGGGGCGTTTCTGGGAAGCCCCCGTCGAGAAAGCAGCGAGGCAAATTTTCAAGGCCATTCAAGAGAAAAGAAGGAAGGTTTACGTCACTCACCGCTGGGCTTTGATCGCATGGTTATTGAAGTGGATGCCACATTTTATTTTAAGGAGATTTGCCTGATTTTGCCCGTTATAGTCTCTTTTTGTATTTTATTGCACGAGACTCTCAATCTTAACATTTTATAAGAGCCTGCCAGGGCAAGTTGCACACCATTTGTTCGTTAATAACATCTGTGAATAAAGGGTAACTCCTCTTTTCCCATTCTAAAATGTAAATTTGTATGAATAACTCCGCAGCCTATATGTCTGATTCCTTTGAAGCAAAAAAGAATACCCAGGCCACTATGATCACTCTTGGAGTGGGAGGTCTTATGCTGCTGATCTTTATTCTTATAAAGATGGATTTCCCCAAATTTGAGGTTCCCATAGTCGATAATGCGGTTGAAGTCAACTTAAACATTCCTGACGAACCGGCGCCCGTTATACGCGGCGGCGGAGGCGGAGGTGGGGGTAACCCCGTGCAAGCTACCGGCCCGACCGGTACCGCTTATTCTCCCCCTCAACCAGGAGAAAAGGAAGACGTGAAGGATATCGAGGACAATAACGATAAAGAGACACCTCCAATATTAAAACCTGACAATGCGAAGCCCACAGCCACGAAAATCAATAGCAATAGATCTATTGTGAAAACAGAGCCCAAGCCTATAGTCGAGACCCCAACGCCGCCGAAGCCAAAGGCTGTGCTTGGAAAGACACTAGGTGGTTCAGGTACTGGCGGCGGCGCGGCGGATGACTACGATAGAGCCGGTGGAAAAGGCAATGGGAGTGGTGTAGGAAACGGAAATGGAGTTGCAGGAACCGGCAATGGGGCAGGAGGTGGAAACGGAACGGGTAATGGATCGGGGACAGGGCCCAAAAATTTTGGAACAAAAGTTTTACAGGTCAGCAACCAAAGTTTTGAAGACGAGTTCAATGAAAATGCGAAAGTGGCGATGGACATTATAGCAGATGAGAGAGGGCGGGTTTTATCAGCAACTTTTCAGCCCCGAGGATCTACCACTTCGAACAGAAAGCTCATCGACATTGCTGAGAGAAGGGCATTCGAATTAAAGCTAGGCACTTCCGGTGGAGGACAGAAAGGAACGGTGATCTTTAATTTTAAATTGAGAGGTTAGTAAAAAATGTTTTATAGTAATGCCTGGCTTTCATCAGCCGGGCATTTTTATTTTTGTTAAGTGAATAATAGCTCGTCGAAAATAGAAATCATCCGGGGTGACATAACAAAACAAAAAGTAGACGTCATTGTCAACGCGGCAAACTCTTCATTGATGAGAGGAGGTGGCGTCGATGGAGCCATTCATGATGCTGGCGGACCTGTCATTCTGGAGGAATGTAGAAAGATAGTTTCCAGGCAGGGCGAATGCCCAACAGGTCATGCAGTAATTACAACAGGTGGCAATTTGTTCGCCAAATTTGTTATACATACGGTGGGACCGGTTTGGAGGGGCGGAAAAAACAATGAGCCTGAAAAACTCAGCAACTGTTACAAAAATAGCTTGCGGTTAGCTGTCGAATATGATTTGGAAACGATCGCTTTTCCAAATATCAGTACAGGTATATATGGTTATCCCAAAAAGGAAGCTGCACAAATTGCAGTGGCAACAGTGAGCAAATATTTTCAGAAAGGACACAACGGATCATCAATCAGGAAAGTTTACTTTGTCTGTTTTGATGAAGAAAATTTTCAATTGTATCAATCATTACTTATTTAAATAATTTCGCCAATTCAAGAGATGAAAGCATTGCATTTTTTAAAATGGCCGCTGATCTTACTTCTCTTTGGTTACCTGCTCTTTCTTATCGGAAATTTTTCTAAGGGCAGACATTGGGTGCTTGCCGATGAATTTATTGTCGCCGGTTATTTGATGATCATTATTGCTATTGTATGGACGATCATAAAATTTATTTTTTTAAAACCGCCTGAAGAGGAGACAGATTAACTATGCCAGCTTTAATGAATTACCAGGAAACAATAGACTATTTGTTTGCAAAGCTGCCTATGTTCAGCCGCATTGGTGCAGCAGCTTTTAAAAAAGATCTGACTAATACTCAAAAGCTTTGTGATTTTCTCGGGGACCCTTACAAGCGATTTAAAAGTGTTCATATTGCGGGGACAAATGGAAAAGGTTCCGTGAGTCACATGCTGGCAGCTATTTTACAGACATCAGGTTATAAAACGGGCTTATATACCTCGCCACATCTTAAGGATTTCCGGGAGAGAATCAAAATAAATGGTGAAATGGTGACTGAAGAATTTATCGTTGATTTCACGGAACGAATAAAGACCATTTCTGAAAAAATAGAGCCGAGTTTTTTTGAGATCACCGTAGCAATGGCCTTTGAGTATTTTGCGGAGCAGGAGATAGACATAGCCGTTATTGAAACGGGTCTTGGAGGAAGATTTGATAGCACAAATATTATTACACCCGAACTGAGTGTAATTACAAACATTGGCTGGGATCACATGAACATACTGGGCAACAGCCTCGGAAAGATCGCTTTTGAAAAAGCTGGAATTATCAAACAAGACACTCCTGTTGTTATTGGCGAAGTTTTAGCCGAAACGGAAAAAGTATTCAATGACGTCGCAAAAGAAAAGAATGCTGCGCTTTCGATTGCATCAGATAAGAGACAGGCGATCAGCTGGCATTGGAAGAAACATGAGTTGATTGTCGAAGTAACACAAGAGCACAGGACCGATCACCAGTTTTATCACTTAGATCTCCCGGGGCTCTGCCAAACAAAGAATATTATAACAGTTTTAGACACCTGTTCTCATTTACAACAAAGGGGCTGGAACATTGAGGAACAAAATATAAAGGCGGGGTTACAGCATACAAAAAAACTCACGGGACTTCACGGAAGATGGGAGGTTATTCACCTGCATCCCTTAGTTGTTTTAGACGTTGCCCATAATGTAGATGGAATCAAAATGCTCATGGAACAGGTTGAGGTCACGGATCATGATCATCTTCATATCGTACTTGGAGTTGTAAAAGATAAAGAACTGGAAAAAATTTTGATGCTCTTCCCAAGGCTGGCTGATTATTATTTTACCCGGGCAGATATACCGCGTGCGTTGGACGCAGTTGTTTTAAAAGAAAAAGCCAACGAGATGGAATTAAAAGGCGAGATATATCCGGACGTCAATAAGGCAATCAAGGCTGCTCTTTCAAAAGCAACAACACGGGACCTTATCCTTGTTTGTGGTAGCGTATTTCTTGTGGGTGAAGTGAACACCCCACTCTGAACATTTCTCCTATGGCGTCGAAACATCATCATCCCTGATAACGCATACCTTCCTTAGAATGAACTGGGTTTGTATAGAAGATTAAACAGTCATAGAAATTTCTCAATGGCATATTATTCGATGCAGAAACGAAGTATTCATTTAAAAACGAAAATTCTTTGTTATGAAAAAGATCATTTTAGGACTGGCTTTTCTTTTTGCAATTGTCGGCGCATCTAAAATTTCCGCACAGGTGGCCCAGAAGGTTACGTTCTATTATTATCCTTCGTCAAACGTTTATTATAATGTTGTGGCGAGCGATTATTGGTACTACGATGATGCAACAAGCGCCTGGGTCGAAGTAAAAACACTTCCAACAACAATTACATTGGAGAAGACCCCACGTTATACGGTTTATTATAATGGACCCGAGGTTTGGAAAGATAATGCGGAACATGTAAAAAGATATAAAGTAAAGGACAATGGAGAATTAAAGGAGAAGAAACCTGAAAAGGATAATAAGAATAAAGAGTGACGAGGGTTTGATTTATTCATATGGCAGGCAGAATTGATTCTGCCTGTTTTTATTTTGCCAGCGGCAAGGTGAATGAAAAAGTGCTGCCTCTTCCTAATTCGCTTTCAATGATGAGGCGACCGTCATTTTTTTCAAGGAATTCCTTGCTCAACATCAAACCTAACCCGGTGCCTCTTTCATCATTGGTACCATTCGTCGTATAGAAACTGTCGGTGTAGATCTTTGAGATCGCTTCCCTGGTAATACCCATCCCCGAATCCTGCACGTAAACTTCTACACAAGATGGAGACTCGTGCACGCCGATGACAATACATCCACCTTCAGGCGTAAATTTAACTGCATTTGACAGCAGGTTACGCAAAACGAGACTAATCATATTTTTGTCAGCCCAGGCGGAAACAAGAAGGTCCGCTTTTGTTTTGATCTTTATTTTTTTTGCCTCAGCCTGTAAATGCAAA